>Ga0335083_10000572_pt1 | contig 54852 bp, 44 predicted proteins | sample Lox_Sample_42_FD_206716 | JGI IMG/M metagenome (GOLD analysis project Ga0335083, IMG submission 206716) | Soil microbial communities from Loxahatchee National Wildlife Refuge, Florida, United States - Lox_Sample_4.2 | ecosystem: Environmental > Terrestrial > Soil > Wetlands | place: USA...
ACCGGCGACTTTGCTAAACCGCAAGCGGATGGATTTTTCTACGCGCCTTTCGTCCCGCGCCTTTCGTCCCGCGAAGTCCCACGCCCCTAGGCCGTCGTCCCTCATTCCGATTCATTCCGCCGGTTCAATGCTGGCCGACATCGAGCCTTTGCAGCCGGCGATGAGATCGTCTTTGCCGAAGGCGTGAATTTGGTCGCGCTTCAACTCGGCATGCTCGCGCGTGGTGGTGAGCACGATGACGCGGCCTTGCGTGTCGACTTCGTTGGCGATTTGCGTCCCTTTTTCCACCGGGTAGCCGAACAATTTTTGCATCATGTTGATGACGTAGGTGTAGGTGTGATCGTCATCGTTCCACAATATCACGTTGTAAGGGGGCTGCCGCTTGGGCTTTTTCTTTTTGTCGGCCGATTTTTGCGGAACCGTTTCCACGGCGGGCGCTTCGGCAACAGCGGCGGCAGATTGTTCGGCGGACATACAATTCTCCACACGTTTTCAAGCTGCCCTATTGCTACACGGCCCGCGCAGTAGGTTTGCCCGGATAGGCGCTTTCGCCCTCCACAGGGTATTATTGCGGCTGCCGCCTGCCAAGGGCAACGTGGGGTAGCGAAAACGCGGGAGCCAAAATGCCGAATCTCGACGAATACTTGATCGCCAACGCCGAGCGGTTTGAAGCCGAGCTGTGTGATTTGCTGCGCATTCCCAGCGTGAGTGCCGACAGCAAGCACAAGGCCGACGTGCGAAAGGCCGGCCAGTGGGTGCTAAAGCAGTTTGAATCGCTCGGCTTGAAGGCGGAAATGATCGAGACGGCCGGGCATCCGCTGGTGTATGCCCAGTCGCCGCCGGTGGCCGGGGCGCCGACGGTGTTGGTGTACGGCCATTACGACGTACAGCCGCCTGATCCGCTCGGCGAATGGCTTTCGCCGCCGTTTGAACCGACGCGCCGCAATGGCAATTTGTACGCCCGGGGCGCCACCGACGACAAAGGGCAAATGCTGACGCACGTGAAAAGTGCGGAAGCGTGGCTGAAAACCGCCGGCAAGCTGCCCGTGCAGTTAAAGTTTTTGATCGAGGGGGAAGAAGAAGTCGGCAGCGAGAACTTGTATCAATTCATCGAGGGCGCGAAAGAGAAACTTCGCTGCGACGTGGCGGTGATCAGCGATTGCAGCCAGTTCGGTCCCGGGCAGCCGGCTATCACTTACGGCCTGCGCGGCCTAACTTATTTCGAGTTGCGGCTGCAAGGCCCGAAGCAAGATTTGCACTCCGGCACGTTTGGCGGCGGCGTAGTGAACCCGGCAATTGCGCTGGCGAAAATAATGGCCACGCTAGTCGATTCGCACGGACGGATTACCGTGCCCGGGTTTTATGACGCCGTATTGCCGCTTACCGATCGGGAGCGCAAACAATTTGCCTCGTTGCCGTTCAACGAAGCGGAATTCATGAAGCAAATTGGCGTCAGTGCAGTCGGCGGCGAGGAAGGTTACACCACGCTGGAGCGGCGCTCGGCCCGGCCGACGTTCGACATCAATGGGCTGACCAGCGGCTACCAAGGCGAAGGAGCGAAAACGATTTTGCCGGCCAAGGCCAGCGCGAAATTCAGCTTCCGCCTGGTGCCGAATCAGGACCCCAAAAAAATCGGCCGCTCACTGGAAACGTATTTGCGAAAGCTGTGTCCAGCAGGCGTGACCATGGAATTGATTGATTTCAGCGGCGCGCCCGGCGTCGTGGTGCCGCTGGAAAGTCCCTATGTGGCTGCCGCCGAGCGGGCGATTGAACACGGCTTCGGCAAAGCGCCGGTTTTTATTCGCGAGGGCGGCTCCATCCCTGTCGTTTCTGACTTCCACGAAAAATTGGGAGTCGATACGCTACTGTTCGGCTGGGGTTTGGACGACGACAACACGCACAGTCCGAACGAAAAATTCTGCCTGGCCGATTTCCACCGCGGCATCAAATCCAGCGCCCGGCTGTGGCAGGAACTGGCGGCGGTTAAACCGAAATAATTTCTCGCGCAGAGACGCAGAGAACGCAGAATAAAATCACAGTGCACAAGGAAGTTGTTAATCAAAAGACCACAGATAAGCACGGATGAAAAGGATAAACACAGATTAAAAACACTGTAATTGTTGGCAGGCAGGTGGCAATTTCGGGTGTATTTTGAATCTGTCTTATTTTGTTCATCCGCGTACATCTGCGTTCATCTGTAGTCTTCTTGATCATCCACATCGTTTGATGTTGTTTTTTATATCGCTGATAAGAAAACGAAACTTTTAGCGTGAATTCAATATGCTCGATCGAAAGTTTGTGGTTGAAAATGCGGCGGGGGTGAAGGAGAACTGTGCGAAGCGCGGGGCGAAGGCCGACGTTGACCGCTTTCTGGCCCTTGAAGCTGAGCGGCGGAAGCTGCAAGCCAGCATCGAACAGCTCAACCAGCAAGCGAACGCGGTCAGCAAATCGATCGGCCAGGCGAAAGACCCGGCGGAGCGCGAAGCCCGGAAGGAAGAAGGCCGCCGGCTGCGGGACCAGGTGACGGCAGGCGCCGAGCAATTAAAAAAAATTGCCGACGAGGGAGACGACATTTTGCGGCAGATTCCGAATCTGACGCATCCCAATGCGCCGGTCGGCGGGGAAGATGCCGCACGGGAAGTGAAGCGCGGCAAAACGCCGTTGCCGAAGTTCAATTTCAAGCCGCTGGACCACGTGGCGCTGGCGGAAAAATTGAACCTGATCGATTTTGACGGGGGGGCGAAAGTCGCCGGGCATGGCTTTTACTTTCTTAAGAACGACGCCGTGCTGTTGGAATTGGCGCTGCAGCAGTACGCGATTGACAAGCTGGTGCGCGAGGGATTCACGCCGACCATCACGCCCGACTTGGCCCGAAACGAAATCCTCAGCGGCATCGGGTTTATTCCGCGCGGTCCGGAAACGCAAATATATAGCGTCGATGGGACCGACCTGAGCCTGGTTGCCACGGCGGAAATTACTCTAGGCGGCCTCTTGAGCGACACGATTTTGGAAGCCGAGCAGTTGCCGATCAAAATGTGCGGCATCAGCCATTGTTACCGTACCGAGGCGGGCGCACACGGCAAAGCCACGCGGGGGTTGTATCGGGTGCATCAATTCACGAAGGTGGAAATGTTTGCTTTCACGCTGCCGGAGCAAAGCAATGCCGTGCTCGATGATTTATGCCGCTTAGAGTGCGAAATTTTTGACGGGCTGGGCATTCCGTACCGGGTGATCGACACGGCCAGCGGCGATTTGGGCGGGCCGGCGTATCGCAAGTTCGATTTGGAAGCGTGGATGCCAGGGCGCGGCGAAGCGGGCGAATTCGGCGAAGTGACCAGCACCAGCAATTGCACCGATTATCAATCGCGACGGCTAGGGATTCGCTTCAAGCACAAAGGGGAAAAAGGAACGCACTTTGCCCACACACTGAACGGCACGGCCGTGGCGATTAGCCGGGGGATCATCGCCGTACTCGAGAATTACCAGCAGCCGGACGGGAGCGTGATTGTGCCGGAAGTGCTGCGGAAATGGATGGGGAAGGACTGCATCACAGCGAAATGACGAATGACGAAGGTCTAATGACGAATGAATGACCAATGACCATCCCGGCGCGCCGGGACCAATGACCAATGATCACGGGCCATCGTATTGGTCATTCGTGCTTGGTCATTCGTCATTCTCCACGCACTGGATTGAAGCAGGCGTAGCGCACTTCGGGGTCGCCGGGGTAGAGGGGCGGCAGGTCGCGTGGGCAGCGGTCGATGATGTTGGGGCAGCGCGGATGGAAAGCGCAGCCGGTGGGCAAGTGAATTAAATCGGGGGGCTGGCCGCGGATGGGGGTCAATGCTTCCTTGGCCGTATCGAGCCGCGGGATCGATTGCAGCAAACCAAGCGTGTACGGGTGCCGGGGCCGGGCGAACAAATCATTGACCGGAGCTTCTTCCACAAAGCGGCCGGCGTACATCACGTTGACGCGGCGGCAAATGTTGGCCACGACGCCCAAGTCGTGCGTGATGAGAATGATGGCGGTTCCCTCGGCCTGTTGCAACTGTTTCATCAGCTCCAAAATTTGAGCCTGGATTGTGACGTCCAGCGCCGTGGTCGGCTCGTCGGCGATCAGCAGGGCCGGCTTGCAGGCTAAGGCCATGGCGATCATTACCCGTTGCCGCATGCCGCCGGAAAATTGGTGCGGGTAATCGTCGATGCGCCGAGCCGGCGAGGGAATGCCCACGCGCTGGAGCATTTCGATGGCGTGCTTGAGCGCTTGCTCGTGAGTGTGGCGCAGATGTAGCCGCGTCACCTCGGTTAACTGTTGCCCGATGGTGAGAAACGGGTTAAGCGAAGTCATGGGGTCTTGAAAAATCATGGCGATGCGGTTGCCGCGAATGTGCGCCAACTGGCGCTGCGGTAGGGCGAGCAGATTTCGGCCTTCGAACATGGCGCGGCCGCTGGTGATTTTTCCCGGCGGTTGCGGCACCAGGCCTAAGATTGCCAGGCTGGAAACGCTTTTGCCCGAGCCGCTTTCGCCGACAATGCCCAGCGTTTCGCCAGGCTCGATGGAAAGGGAAATGCCGTCGACGGCGCGGACTGTGCCATCGTCGGTACGAAATTCGACGCCGAGGTTTTCGATTTCGAGAAGCGACATACTTTTAGCCGCGAGGGCTTGCCCCGCGCTTGCCGGTTTAGCAGTTGCACGTTATTTGTTTTTCAACCGCGGATCGAGTGCGTCACGCAGGCCGTCGCCGAGGAAGTTCAACGAGAACAGCGTCAGCCCCAGCGCCAAGCTGGGAAAGACAAACAGCCACCAATAAATTTTCAGCGGCGAAATGACGCGGAAGCCTTGATTGGCCAACAATCCCCACGATACCGCCGGGGCTTGCACACCCAGGCCCAAAAAAGACAAAAACGCTTCGAACAGCATGACCTGCGGAATGGTGAGGGTGAGATACACAATCACGATGCTAAACACGTTGGGCACCAAATGACGGAAAATAATCCGCCACCTGCCGGCGCCGATCGTGCGGGCCGCTTCGACAAATTGCTCGTGTTTCAGCGAAATGACTTGCCCACGCACTACGCGGGCCATGGTGAGCCAGTAAATGGCTCCGACGACAAAGAAAAAAATGGTGATGCGGTCGATGCCGATTTTTTCGAGCTGCGATTTAATCGAATCTTCGCCCAAAATTGTCACCAAGAAAATCACGACGAAAATAAACGGGATGGAATACAACACGTCGACCAACCGCATCATCATGTTGTCCACGCGGCCGCCGAAATAACCGGCGATGGCCCCGTACGAAACGCCGATGGCCAGCGACACCAACGTGGCGACTAAACCGACGATCAGCGAAATGCGGGCGCCCCAAAACAGCCGGGCCAGCAGGTCGCGTCCCAGCTCGTCACGGCCCATGAGGCTGTTAAGTGACCATTTGCCGAACAGTTTTATACGGAGCTTGACCAGCCAGCGATTGAAACCGTTGATGTCGCCGAATTGTTTGTTGACCCAATCGGCGGCGGGAGCGTTGTCGGCTGTGCTGGGTTGGTCGACTTTTATCGATTCGATCCACAGCGGCCTGGCCGTGGGTGAAGCGAAGCTGATGCTGGTATCGACGGCGTAGGGGGATTGCAGCGGCAACAGTGGGGTTAGAAACGCCAACCCGGAAATCACGAGCAAAAAAGCGAGCGAGGCCACAGCCACACGATTTCGCCGCAACCGCCGCCACGCATCGCGCGCCAACGAAACGCCGTGAATCTGCTCGGCTTCTTTGAGCAGTGTGGCGTAACGGTTGAGCTCGGATGAAGTATCAGGCATACTAAATTACCGCAGAGGACGCAAAGGAACGCAGAGGAAGAAATACATGAGGGAAGCAGGAAGGCAGGAATTCAGGAAGGAAAATCGACTCCATTTGCATAAATTCCTTCAAATCAACTCATTCCTGGATTCCTGGCTTCTTTATAAACATTTTTTCTCTGCGGGCCTCTGCGACCTCTGCGGTTTAATTGGCTTCTCAATTCAGTTTCACGCGCGGGTCGAGGGCGGTGTAGGCTACATCGACGGCGGTATTCATCACATACAACAGCACGGTGTAGAGCATCACTAAACCCATGGCCACGGTGTAATCGCGCTGCGTGGCCGATTGGACAAAGTGGTAGCCCAGGCCGGGAATGGCGAAGACGTATTCGATGACGACGGAGCCGGTTAGAATGCCCGCCACGGCCGGCCCCAGGAACGAAACCACCGGCAGCATGGCGCCTTTCATGGCGTGGCGGAGCACGACGGCGCGGGTCATCAAGCCCTTGGCGTACGCGGTGCGGATGTAATCCTGATGCAACACGTCGAGCATGCCGGTGCGCACCAGCCGGGCAATTTCAGCGGCGAAGGTCGCGCCCAAACACACGGCTGGCAGCACCAATTGCAGGGGCGAGCCCCAGCCACCGGCTGGAAACACGGGCCAGATGAAAACCAGTAAAATAATCAACAGCCCAGCGATCACAAAATTCGGCACGGCAATGCCGATAGTGGCCAGCAACATTAGCGAAAAATCGAGCAGTCCGCCGCGGCGCACCGCGGAAACAATGCCGGCGGTTAATCCCAGCGCCAAGGCGAACGCCAACGCCAACACGCCCAGCGTGGCGGAAACGGGAAAGCCGGCGGCGATGACTTCCTTGACGGAGAAATCGCCCATTTTGAAGCTCAGCCCGAAATCGGCGTGCAAGTATTTGTTCAGTTCGATGAGATATTGTTGCCACACGGGCAAATCGAGATTGTAGCGGGCTTCGATGGCTTCCTTGATTCCGATAGGGGGCTGACGCTCGCTGCTGAACGGGCCGCCAGGAACGGCGTGCATCAAGAAAAACGTGACGGTGAACACGGCCCACAAAGTGCCGATCATCCACAGCAGGCGGCGGAGTAAAAACCAAATCACCCGCGACCTCCCTGCTGCAAGAATTTCTTCTTTTCATCCTGGTCGATCCAAATCGTATCCAGGGGGTGCAAATCGAGCAGGTTGGGATAAAAGCCGTGCACGTAAGGTCGGATCATGTTTCGCGAAACACGGTAGTAGATGGGAAAGATTGGCATTTCGTCCATCAGAATGACTTCCGCGTTGTGCAGGTATTTCATTCGTTGTGCGGGGTCGTGTTCTGTCTTGGCGGACTCGATCAGCTTGTCGTACTCTTTGTTCGACCAACCGGTTTGATTGTTGCCCCCGTCGGTGACGAACATATCGAGAAACGTGTTGGGGTCGAGATAATCGCCGATCCAGCCGCCGCGGCAGACATCATATTGCAAATTGGCGGAGGCCGACAGCCAGGAGTTCCATTCCATATTTTGCAGGCCGACATCGATGCCCAGGTTTTCTTTCCATTGGGCCTGGATGACTTCGACAATGTTTTGATTCAGCTCGTCGGTGTTGTACAGGATTTCGATTTTGGGAATACCGCGGCCTCCGGGATAGCCGGCTTGGGCGAGCAGTTGGCGCGCGCGCTCGGGATTGTATTCGGGACACTGGGGCGATTCGTAACCCGGCAGCCCGGGTGGAACTAGGGAGCGGGCCACCTCTTCGCCGCCGCGAATCACGCCTTCGGTAATTTGCTTTTTGTTCACCGCCATAGCCAGCGCTTGGCGGACCAGTTTGTTATTAAGCGGCGGCCGGGTGCAATTGAAACGGTAAAAATCGCAGGTGTATTCAGGAGTGTGCAGGAAATCGGTACGCTTTTGGGCCAAAATATCGGGCACGGCGGTGGTGGGCACCAGCGGAATCCAATCGACCTGGCCGTCGAGGTACATGTTGAACGCTGTGGCGGAGGATTCGATGGGCAGCGAATCGATGATTTTGCACTTCACGTTCGCCGCGTTCCAATACAGCGGGTTTTTCACCATCCGCAAGCGTGAACGGACAACGTGGCTTTCCAACTTGAATGGGCCATTGGTGATGACGTGATCCGGCTTGGTCCATTCCGGGTAGCCGTACGTTTCCACGCAGCGGGGGTTGGTGGGGAACAGCGGATAGAAACCGACCAACTGCAGATAATAGGGCGTAGGCGCTTTCAGATGAACTTGCAATGTGCGGTTGTCGAGGGCTTTGACGCCCACCTCGCTGAAATCGAGCAACACGTTTTTACTGGGCTCGACTTCAACGGCAGTTTTGATAGTTGATTTCGCCCAACTCGGCGGCGTCCATTTTGCGCGGTCGCGCTCGGTGACATTCTGAAACGCCCGCTGCTGGCCGTCGATTTCGATGACGTAAACTGGCTCTGAAGGTTTTCCTGGTTCCTTTTTGTCCGCAGTTTTTTTATCCGATTCCTGCGTTGCTTCGCTGTCTTTCGATCCCGCGTTCTTTTCAGTCGGCGCTTGAATGATTTGAATCAGCTTGCCGTGTAAAACAATACCGCGGGCAAATGGCAGGGCATCTTTCGGCCGCTCGTGCAGTTCGACTTCCACTTTGTCGCCAGGGCCGAACTGCTTGCTGGTATAGCGCTCGCCGTTTTCCAAATACCAGTGCTGATAGGTGTATTCGGTGGCGTTGAGCGAATCGAGCATGTGCCGCCACTGCCAGACAAAGTCGCCCGCCACGACCGGCGTGCCGTCGATCCACTTGGCGTTATCGCGAAAATGGAACGTGTAAGTCCGCAGGTCGGGCGAAATATCCCAACTTTCGGCGACACCGGGAATAGGGTGCAAATCTTTGGCGTTGAGATTTGTCAGCCCCTCGAACAAGCCGACAATGACGCGCCCTTCCGGCTGGCCCAACGCCAAGGCCGGGTCAATCGAACGGATTTCCGTATTGTTGACAAACGTGAAATCGGCCGGCGGTTCCGGTTTGCTGGTGAGCGCCCAAGCCGTGGCTGCGATCAGGAGCAGAACCAACAAGCCCGCAAACCAGGTTCGGCCGCGATAATTCATGGGAGATTGGCCAGGGATGGCTCGAGAATGTCGCCGGTTGTTGTGACTTGTGTTCTACGCTTCCCGGGTGAGCGGGGTCTAGCGGTTGGGCCGCGGAATCAGGGGGTGGTGATGAGTTTTTCGATCAAGGCGGGGACCTCCTCGTAGGCTTTGCTGCCCTCGAAGCGATGAACATTTCCCTGGCGGTCGTACACGAAGACCGCGGGAATCGACGCCAAATTCAATTTCTTCAGCAGCGCGTCGGAAGATTCGCTGCAGAGGATATTGTCGAACGCGGCCCCATGAGTTTGGAGGAATTTGAGGACGTCGGCTTGCACGTCCTCGGGCTTGCCCAGGCCTTCAAAATCGAAACTGAGTGAAATGCACGCCAACTGGGCTGGGTCGTACTTTTTATGCAGGGCCACAAGTTTGGGGAACTCCTCGATGCATGGCGGACATGACGTGGCCCAGCAATCCAGCACGACGACCTGGCCACGGTGATCGGCGATGAGTTTTTGGATGCCGTTATAATCCAAAATTTGCAGCGATACGTTTGTGGTAGAGGCGGCATTCGCCGGAGTTGGAACTTCCGTTGAATCCGCGTGGCCGGTATGGCTGCCGCAGCCGACCTGCCAAAAAACGGCACACAGCGCGGCGAGACCCATGATCCGGTACAATGTCCATCTGATTTGCATGCCCCCTAGTGTAATGCTTGGAGTTACGCTCGCAAATGTCGTTCATTCAAGAGCGCCACAAACCGCCGCTGCCGCTGGACCGACCGCGGGAATTGGTCATTGCCTGTGCGCCGCTGCGCAGCAACGTGAATTTGTCGCACATCATTCGGGTGGCGGGCTGTGCCGGCGTGCAGCGGGTGATTGGCTGCGGCCACGCCAAGCGGATCGACAAAATCGCGCGCGATGGGGCCGACACGGTGCAGTTGGAAATCCACCGCACATTGCCGCCGGTTCTAAAACAACTGAAGGCCGATGGATTTCAACTGGTCGGCTTGGAGCAAACGACCGGCGCCGTCAGCTTGCCGCAATTCCCGTTTGAGCGCCGCACGGCGTTGGTCGTGGGCAACGAACGGCTGGGGCTGACCGACGAAGAACTGGCCGTGGTCGACCGCGTGGTGGAAATTCCCGTTTACGGTAGGCCGTACGCTTACAACGTCCACACCGCCGTGGCGATGGCGGTGTATGAATATTGCAGGCAGTTTCCGCGCGGATGAAAACGCCGTTCAGGGTGCAAAAGCTCCGCGGCAAAATCCGCATTTCACACTTGGCTTGGGCGAAGCGGCCTCGTAAAATCGAGGGTTTGGGCCAACATCTCCAGCGAACTTAAAGGGAATACCGGTGCCGGCGACTTGTGTGATTGGGCTGCAATGGGGCGATGAAGCCAAGGGCAAACTCGTCGATCTGCTCACCAGGCAGCATGAAATTGTCGTCCGTTACCAAGGGGGCAGCAACGCCGGGCACACGGTGGTCGTCGCTGGAGAAAAGTACAAGCTGTCGCTCATTCCCAGCGGCATTTTGGGCAGCGGCGTGCAATGCGTGGTCACCGGCGGCGTCGTGCTGAATCCCAAAAGCATTTTGGAAGAAATCGACGGGTTGGTTTCGCGTGGGATTGTGGTCGGTTCGAACTTAATGCTGAGCGACCGGGCCCACGTGATTTTTCCGTGGCACATTGCCGAAGACCGCGTGCTCGATAAAAGCTGCTCTAGCGGCGAAAACATTGGCACGACCATGCGTGGCATCGGGCCGTGCTACAGCGACAAAGTGCGCCGCAGCTACGCCGTGCGGCTGGGCGATTTGTACCGCGATAGTTTCCGCGGGCGGATCGACCACATTGTCGAGGCCAAAAACAAAGAACTGGCGGGCTTCGCCAGCGAAACTGGAATGGGGCCGTTCGATGCGGCGGCGATTTTCGCGGAATACACAGGCTACGCTCAACGGTTAAAGCCATTTGTGGACGACACCACGGCCTATTTGCTGGCGGCGGCAGAATCGGGCAAGCGCATTTTGTTCGAAGGTGCTCAAGGCGCGCTGCTGGACATCGACCACGGCACGTTTCCGTTTGTGACCAGCAGCAACAGCTCTGGGGTGGGCGTTCCCAGCGGATCGGGCGTGCCGGGGCGATGGATCGACAAAACACTGGGCGTCGTGAAGGCGTATTCCACCCGCGTTGGCGGCGGACCCTTTCCGACAGAGCAAAACAACGAAATCGGCCATCACTTGCGGGAACGGGGCAATGAATACGGCACGGTCACACGGCGGCCACGGCGTTGCGGCTGGTTCGATGCCGTGGCGGTGCGGTACACCGCCCGGCTCAGCGGCGTCGATGCAGTTGCCGTGATGTTATTGGACGTGCTCAGCAAACTGCCCGAGCTGAACATTTGCACGGCTTACGAAATCGCCGGCCGCCGTGTCATCCAATTTCCCAGCCATGTGGACGATTTGCGCACGGCCGTGCCGATTTACGAAACGCTGCCCGGCTGGGAGGAAGAAATTACAGCAGCCCGGCAAATGGCCGATTTACCGGAGAATGCCCGGCGATATTTGAAGCGGATCAGCGAGCTCGTGGGCCGGCCGGTGGAAGTAGTTTCGGTGGGACCGGACCGGGAGCAAACCATTTTGTCCGGCGGCGCCCCGGCGGCGGTTGCAGTCAGATGATCTGGCAAAATCGAGAAGGGTTTATGAAATCGAATGATCCACAAAGCCCTGGGGGTGCAACTCCTGGGCTTTTAATGTGAGTTATAATGAATTGCGTTCCGCGTTTAGTTCCTTTCTGCATCTTATATTCTCGATTGGTTTTCCGTGTCTCACGTTGCCCCCGCTCCTGTTGAAGTCTTGCCTGCACCACGGCAAAAAATGCCGAGGCACATTGCCGTCATCATGGACGGGAACGGCCGGTGGGCGCAGCGGCAAAACTTGCCGCGGATTGAGGGGCACCGCCGCGGCGTGGCGAGCGTGCGCCGGATTACCGAAGAAGCAGCCCGGCTGGGCATCGAGCAACTTACGCTGTATTGCCTGTCGAGCGAAAACTGGAAACGACCGCAGCCGGAGGTGAACTTCCTGATGCACTTGCTGGAACAGTACATGATCGAAGAGCGAACCACGATCATGGACAACGACATCCGTGTGGGGGTGATCGGCCGCCGCGAAGGCATTCCGGCTGCCACGCAGGACGAAATGGATAAAACCATCGCGATGACCGCCGCCAACGGCGGCATGCGGTTATGCCTGGCGATCAATTATGGGGGACGGACCGAGATGCTCGACGCCGTGAAAGAAATCGCCGCGCAAGTAGAAACGGGCCGATTACAGGCCGAGGAGCTTAGCGAACAAACAATTTCCGATCATCTGTACACGGCCGGCATGCGTGATCCCGATTTGCTCATCCGCACGGCCGGGGAAATGCGCATCAGCAATTTTCTGCTGTGGCAAATCAGCTACACAGAAATTTGGGTGACCGAAAAATGCTGGCCTGAGTTTGAAGTGAGCGACTTGCACGCGGCCCTTGGAGACTATGCCCAGCGCGACCGGCGGTATGGCGGATTGACGCTGGAAGAATAACGGCTTTGCGCGACCAGCGGTCGCGGCTTTATGTTAGAAAACTGACCACTGACCACTGGTTCTGTGTGCTTCGACATCGCCTTCTTGTTGGTACGCTGCTGATTGCCGCATTTGCGGGCTTGTGCTGGTTGGACGAAACTCGGGCACTGGGCGCGCCCGGGGGAGCTTGGTTGTTTCCGGTGGCGCTATTGTTGAGCGTGCTTGCCAGCGGCGAAATATTGGGCTTGCTGGCCGCGGCGGAACGGCGGCCCATTGGCTGGCTGGTTTATGCCGGTAATGTTTTCATCGTGGCAGCCAACGGCGTGCCGGCATTTGGGCCGGCTAGCTGGGCACAAAGTTCTCTGGGCAATTTCGGGTGGCCACTGGCGGCGCTGGCGGTTGCCGTGCTGGCGGCTTTCATCGGTGAAATTGTTCGATACCAGAAGGAAAGCGGCGCTTTTTTGAATTTGGCCGCGACGATTTTATCGTTCGCCTATGTCGGCCTGCTGCTGACTTTCGTGGTGCAGATTGCCTTCGGTCCCGGCGGGGAGGGGCTGTTGGCTTTATTATCGTTGATTGTGGTGGTGAAAATGGGCGACACCGGCGCCTACACCGTCGGCCGATTGATCGGCAGGCACAAAATGACGCCGCGGCTCAGCCCGGGCAAAACTTGGGAGGGAGCCACCGGGGCGATATTGTTTGCCGTGATTGGATCGTGGGCGGTTTTTGATTTGCTTCGCCCGCGCTTGGTCAGCGGTGAAATTGCCGCGCCGGCTGCTTGGCAATGGATTATTTACGGCCTGCTGGTGGGCATTGCCGGAATGCTGGGTGATTTGGCGGAATCGCTGTTGAAGCGGGAAGCAGGCCGCAAAGATTCCAGCACGTGGATGCCGGGCTTGGGCGGCGTGCTGGACGTGCTCGATTCCATTTTGCTGGCCGCGCCGGTGGCCTACCTTTGCTGGGCCGCAGGGCTGGTGCGTTGAGGCGCCCTTTTTCGACGCTTCCTGATTGCCGCAAAAGTTCGAGCGATCGGCATTCGCGTGGAATTCGCTACAAAGACTATGCAAATTGAGCCTTCGATTTTCCCATAAAATGCGGAAAACCGTAGCGGAGCGAGATACGTGTGCGATCTGCAAAAAGCCATCAAGAGGGTGTCTATTTTTAAGCTCAATCCTGACTTAAGTCTGAGAGCGTGCTGCGGAAAACCGCACTTGTTTTCGCTTGAATACGAGGCGCCTCGACGTGACAGACTGTAGTCACGGTTCGTTGAAGAATGGGCTACGTGATTTGAGGGGAGCTGGGTATAGAATTGCTGGAGACGGTTAAACAGGCGGATACAGGACTTCGCGATTTTTTGCATTGCTGGTTCGCAGGATGGAAATCAATCTGGAACTGTTGAAACATGTGGGCTGGCCGCAGATCGATCTGACGCCGTCGGACCGAGCCGAAGCAGCGTCGGGAAGGACCGACCAAACCGTAGATCCCGAGGATCCCGCAGTGTGGACCACGCTGTTCGATCATGCTCCGTGTGCCATTGCGATTGTGGATTGCGCGGGCAAATTGACGCGCGTGAACCGCAAGTTTTGCGCACTCGTAGGCTATGCTCCGGCGGAAGTCATACATCGTCGATTGGGAGAGTTGATTTGCCGCATGGGCCAGTCCGAATCGAACGCTTCTGCTGCGGGTGAGGAAGCTTTTAGTTGCGGTGCGCAAGAAAGAATTTGTGCCTTCACAAAATCTGATGCTTCGCGCGTGTGGTGCCACCAAATTACGATTCCGGGCGGGAATGGAACGAAACAACCGCCCTGGGCCATTTGTTATTTTAATGAACTGCACGAATCGACCGAGGCACTGCAAATGCTCGTGGAATCGCACCAAACTTTGGTGCAGCGTCACTCGGCACAATTGGAAGCGTTGGGACAAGAATTGCAAACGGTAGGTCGCCTAGCCAAGAAACTGGATCGAGAGCAAGCCTTGTTGTTAGAACGTCAGATCAATCAATTGCTGTGCTGGCTGGCGCCGTTGCGGAGAGACCTATCAGTTCCTGAAAAAAGCGGGCTCCTGATTGAATCGGCCTATCGGTCGGCGACAGAATTACAGCAAATGGTTTCCGGTGCGGCCGTTGAAGACCGATTGCCGTGGGCCGCAGCGTGAACTTGGGGAAACGCTTCAAATTTGCTGAGAGCCAGCAAATCTCTGAATCCACAAGTGTCTGTGCTGCAATGAGTTACACGATTCAGGCCGCGTTTTGATGGCCACTTCTGCCAGGTGCGGGTATAGTTTTGTGTCGGGCGATTTGGTAATCGCCGTAAGTTTCAAGGACACCTGCACAGCGAACGAGCCAGTGATTATTGATGGGCTGCGCGCCTAGCCGACATCCCCTGGCTGGGTCTGATTTTTGTCTTGTGCAAATTTAATTGAGCCGGCTTCGGCAGGCTGATGACACAAAACACCATTTCGGTTCTCGACTCTCGGACACTGCTCTCGCTGTTTGGACCCCGCGACCAGCATCTGCGGAAGATCCGTTCCGCCCTGGGCGTGGAAATTTCCGCGCGAGACGGCCGCATTCGCATCGAAGGGGACGAAACCGCCGTGTCGCGCGCGACCGACGTCTTTGAACAACTTCGAGCCGTGGCGGACCAACAAGGGGCGGTGGCGGAGCAAGATGTTGATCTCGCGCTGTCCAGCGTCACCGGGGAAGAAAGCATCGCCAATCACGCGCCGATAGCGGTCCACAAGGCCGGCCGGAATGTTCGTCCCCGCACGCCGGGACAGGCCGAATACATTAACGCCATAGCGCAACACGATTTGATTTTGTGCACGGGCCCAGCGGGTACAGGCAAGACCTACTTGGCGGTAGCCATGGCAGCGGCGGCGCTGAAGCAAGAGCAGATTCGCAAAATTGTATTGGTCCGTCCGGCCGTCGAGGCAGGGGAAAGCCTTGGCTATCTGCCGGGCGATTTGCAGGCTAAAATAAATCCTTATCTCCGGCCGTTGCTGGACGCCTTGCGCGAAATGATGGATTACGACCAAATTCGTCGTTATACCGAACTGGACGTGATCGAGATGATTCCCTTGGCTTATATGCGCGGCAGGACGCTCAACGATGCCTTCATCATTCTGGACGAGGCGCAAAACACCACCGTTGCCCAGATGAAAATGTTTTTGACGCGGATGGGTATGAATTCCAAGATCGTGGTGTCAGGAGATACGACCCAGGTCGATTTACCCTCGCACGTGCGCAGCGGGCTGGTGGATGCCATGGTCCGGCTGGAAGGGTTGGCTGGCGCGTGCCAGGTTCGGCTAACAGGCCGTGATATTGTCCGGCACCGGCTGGTGCAGGAAATAGTGCGGGCCTACGAAGAGGAACCCAAACGAAAACGATAGGCCGTTCAGCAGGCAACCGCCATCTTCGGCAAATCCGATTATGGCGCCTTGATCCGACTGACTCCTAAGCCTGGTATCCTGCGAACTGCGTCGTAACCGTCACATTAAACTTTGAACCCTAACCTGCTTCCTCATGTCACTCGGCGGCCAAAGAAAAACTCGGTTGGAACGTGTGGCTGCGCTGGAGTTGCCTCCGAACTTTGCGGAGCGGTTCCTGGGCAGTTTGCAACGGGGCGATGTTTGGCTACGGATTGGGTTGTGCGTGCTGGCGACGTTGTTTTTGTGGATAGTGACCGGGGCATGGGCGCCGCCATTTTCGTATCGCACGGGTTATGTGCCAGACCGCGACATATTGGCCCAGGTATCGTTCAAAAAGTACGATCCGGACGCCACGCACGATGCCCGGAAGCAGGCTGAGAACCAAGTGCGGTTTGTATACACGCAGGATCCATCCTCGTTGGTTCAATTGCGTGCGGCATTAAAAAATAAATTACTGGAGATCAGCAACGCAGCGACGCTTGATGCGCTGAAATCGGACGTGTGGAAGGAATTTACTCCGCCCCCGACGCCGAATGTGGATCCGCCGACGAAAGAGGAAGAAGCCGAAGACTATCGACAATTTCACGACTGGATTGCCGACAAGGACAAGCAGGAAAAAATCGCCAAGGCCATCGACAGCGCATTTGCACCGCTGGAACAAAACGGGGTGATCGACAAATTGACCCAGGGACACGACGAGGGGAATCAGACGGAAATATACGTTCATCCCGCCGGCACGACATTATTCCCCCAGGTAGTGCAAGTGCCGGATGTGCTGATGGGGGAGGCGGCATCGAAACTGCACGATCGGCTCCGGGAGCAATTAAATTCGCCGGACATTGCTCAGCGGTTGTTTTATTGGATCAAGCCGAAGGTCACGCCGACGCTTAAGCTGGACGTCGATGCGACCAAAGCCGCGCAGGAAGACGCCGCAAAAAAGGTGCAGGATCAATACAAAGAGTATCTCAAAGGCAAAGATGTTCTGGTGAAGGCGGACGATACAGTCACCGAAGATAAAATTGCGCTGTTGCGATTGGAACACGATGCGTACGTCAACACGCTGACCACGACGGACGAAATTGCCCGCTCGTTGGCGTTCTTCGGCATGATGCTGGCCATGTTCACGCTGAGCGGTTTTTATATTTTGTTCCGCGAACCGTCGATTTTTCGCAACCTGGGTCGATTTAGCGCGATGCTGGGGATGTTTGTGGTCGCGGTCACGTTGGTAGCCATGGCCAAAGACGCCTGGCGGGTCGATTCGATTCCCGTCATGTTGTTCGGCATGACCGTGGCGCTGGTGTATAACCAGGAGCTGGCATTATTACTGACGGCGGCGCTGGTGCTGGTGGTTTCGGTGGTGGTGCTGAACGAAGATTTATCGTCGTACATCACGCTGATGAGCGCGGCGGTTGCGTCGATTTTACTGTTGGGCAAAATTCGCAGCCGCAGCAAGCTGATTTACGTGGGGCTAGCCGCGGCCGTGATCGCCATGTTGACCGAAATTGGCGACAGCATTCTCGCCGGTCAACCGCTGAAGCAAACTCTGGTTTTCGATGTGCCGCCGGCCGGGTGGGGCGCCGTGGCGGCCGGCTTTTTAATGACGGGGTTGTTGCCGTTCATCGAAAAATCGTTCGGCGTGCTGACGGACATTAGCTTGTTGGAAATTGGCGATGTTTCGCATCCGCTGCTGCAGGAATTGGTCCGTCGAGCGCCGGGCACGTATAACCACTCGATTAACGTGGCGGCCATCGGCGAGGCTGCCGCCGATGCTATCGGGGCCCGCGGGTTGTTGGTGCGCGTGGGCGCATACTTTCACGACATTGGCAAGATGCTCAAGCCGCAGTACTTTGCGGAAAATCAGGTGCAGGGTTCGCCCAGCTTGCACGAAACGCTGCTGCCGGCGATGAGCCGTCTGATTATCGTGGCCCACGTGAAAGACGGCGCCGACTTAGCCCGGCAACACCATTTGCCGCAGCGCGTGATCGACTTTATCGAACAGCATCACGGAACGACGCTGGTGGAGTATTTTTTCCGCCGCGCGGCCCAGCAAAGCGAAAGCGACCCCAGCCGCGGAGAAGTGGAGGAGCATTCGTATCGCTATCCCGGTCCCAAGCCGCAAACCCGAGAAGCCGGCGTGCTGATGCTGGCCGACGCAGCGGAAAGCGCCAGCCGCACGCTGGTCGATCCGGCTCCGGCCCGGCTGGAAAGCCTGGTGCACGATTTGGCCATGTCTCGCCTGCTGGACGGCCAGTTTGACGATTGCGGTCTAACGCTGCAAGAACTTCACGACGTGGAAGAAAGCCTGGTGAAATCGCTCACGGCGGTCTACCATGGCCGTGTGCGCTATCCGGAGCAGCGAACCGCGTGAGCAATCCCCTCGTGAATGCCGGTATGAATCCTCTTTCTTCGAAGTCCGCCGCAGACCGTCTAAATTCTGCCATTGCCGATTCCATCGTAATTGAAATCGCTAATCGGCAAACGACCTTGCCGGTGGATGAAGCTCGGCTACGGGAAGGCATTTTCGCCGTGATGACCGGTGAGGGGATGAAGCGGGCCAACATTTCGCTGGCCGTGGTCGATGACACGACCATTCAGGAACTTAACCAGCGCTTTCTAAAACACGATCAGCCCACCGACGTACTCAGCTTTGTGCTGGAACAGGGACCTGGTTTCGTGGAAGGGGAAATTATCGTCAGTATGGAAACCGCGGCACAATCGGCCCAGCAATTCGGTTGGAGTCCTGCCGAAGAACTGTTGTTGTGCGTCATTCACGGGGCCCTGCATTTGGCCGGTTATGACGATCAGTCAGAGGTGGCTGCAAAAACCATGCGCCAGCGGGAACAGTTCTATTTGAACAAGTTTGGGCTCAGGCCACGGTATGAGGAACGCAGACCGTGAGCAATGCGACGTTAATTTGGCTGGGCTTTGCGGCGTTGGGGCTGGCTAGTTTTGCCGCGTGTGCGGCGCAGGCTTTTCGCGATTTTTCGCGGGCACAGCTCCGGGAACTGCTGCGCGCTGGCAATTTGTTGCCGCGATATGACGAGATGATCGAACACCATCGGCAGGCCGCATTGGGGGCCGAAAGCCTGCGTGTATTTGCCACCGCGGGGGCCGTGGTAGCGGCGGCGGCATTTTTGTGGAACGCCCATCCCGACGAACTCAGTTGGTCGATATCTTTGCTCGTGACGCTGGCGGAAATCATCGGCGGGGCGGCAATTCTGTGGCTGGCCATTGTTTGGGTTCCCGCCGTGTTAACCCGCATTTGGGCGGAACCGCTGATCGCCCGCACCTGGCCCATTTGGCGATCGGCCGGAAAGCTGCTGGCGCCTTCGGCCTCGGGCACCGATTTTGTGGAACGGGCCGTACACCGCATTTCCGGCAAAGAGGCCACCGAACTTGCTGAACACGAATTAGAGGAAGAAATCCGCGAGGTCGTCACCGAAGGGCAGCGCGAAGGGCTCATTGAAGAGGATGCCCGCGAAATGATCGAAAGCGTGATCGCGCTGGGCGAAGTGATGGTGTCGGAAATTATGACACCGCGGACCGACATGGCGTCGCTGCCCATCGACCTCTGTTGGGACGAAGCGCTGCAGCAAGTCATAGCGTCAGGGCACACCCGGCTGCCGGTGTATGGCGAAAGCCGCGACAACGTGGTGGGCATTTTGCACATAAAAGATATGCTGCACGAGTTGGCCCGCGGCCCCCGCGCCCCGCATCGCTCCATTTCCGATTTACTACGGCCGCCGTTTTTTGTGCCGGAAAGCAAGGCCGTTGACGACTTGCTGCAGGAATTTCAACGCAGCCGCAATCACATTGCCGTGGTGATGGACGAATTCGGCGGCGTTTCGGGCCTGGTGACCATTGAAGACGTGTTGGAGGAAATTGTCGGCGAGATTTCCGACGAGCACGACGACGCGGGCGAGGGCATCAAGCCCATCGACGAGCATCATTGCGAAGCGCTGGCCCGGGTCCACATCAGTGAAATCAACGAGCAATTAGGCCTGCACCTGCCGGAAGATGAGCATTTTGACACCATTGGCGGCTTCGTGTTTCATCAATTGGGCCGCATTCCGCACGTGGGCGAAGAATTAATTTACGACGGCGTTAAAATAAAAGTGCTCGAAGCCGCCCGCCGCCGGATTCACCGCGTGGCGATTGAAGTGCTGCCGCCGGCGGAAACCCCTTCGGACGAAGCAACGAGCGAAACCGCCGAGCAAGCCGAATCGTAATTTTGGCACCGTGTTCGTCCCTTGCCTTTCGTCCCTCGATCCTCGTCCCTGCCGTCATGTCTTCCGAAAAAGCCACTGCGCTGGTGCTGAAAGTGGTCGAATTCAGCGAGACCAGCGCGGTCGTGACAGCATTCACCCGTGAATTTGGCAAAATACAGGCTTTGGCTAAGGGTGCGCGCAGGCCGAAAGGCCCGTTCGAATCCTCCCTTGACCTATTGGCCCTGTGTCGCATAGTGTTCCTCCGCAAATCGTCCGAGGCACTCGACCTGCTGACAGAAGCCAAACTGGAGCGGCGATTCCGTCCGCCTGGCAGTAACTTGTCGTGTCTGTACGCAGGTTATTACGTTGCCGAATTGCTGAGCGAATTAACCGACGACTACGATCCCCATCCGGCGCTGTTCGATCTGGCGGAGCAAACTCTGCTGGCGTTGTCGCGGGGTGAAGCGGTATCGAACGTGGTTTTGCGCTGGGAGCTGGCGGCGCTAAACGTGCTGGGACATTTGCCGTCGTTGGAAACCTGCGTTGAATGCGGCGCGGCGGTTCGCGGGACAGATCGAGTTGCGTTCGGTTTGCTGGCCGGCGGCGTTTTGTGCCAGAAGTGTCGGACCGGCAAGCGACAGGTGGTTACGGTGCACGGTGGAACCGTCCAGGCGATGGCGCGGCTGGCCGATTTGCAAACGGAAAGTTGGAAACAATTGGAGTTGGATGCCCGCACCCGCGGCGAGTTGCGCGGGCTGATGAACAACTACCTGGCGCATTTGCTGGGGCACCGACCGCGCATGCACAAATACCTGACGGCGTGAATGACGAATGTCTAAGCTCGAATGATCCGCCGCGGCGAAATAACCAATGACGAATGACCAATATCCAAGGATGGATGATGCCAGCTCTAGCGGGCCTGCGCTGGCAATATTTCGTCATTCGAAATTCGTGCTTCTTTCGACATCCGACCTTCGACATTCGACATTCTATCGCGTTGTTTGCTTATTTGCCGGATTGGCTCTGTCGCTGGCCGCAATTGGCTGCCGCGGCACGCCCATCGACGTGGCCAAGGGGCGGCCCCTTGATTCCGACATTCCCGACGACGTGAAATCGGACTATGACCAGCAGGAACCCACTGGTTGGGCCCGGCTGGCTCCGGAAAACGTCGGGAAAGAAATGAAAAAGGCCGTCGGTTTGGGCCCGAACCAAACAATTGCCCAAGGTTTTTTCGACGAGGGGGAAAAACTTTTTGTCGCCAAAGAATACGACAAGGCGGCGAAAAAATTCGCGTCGGCCGCCGACCGCTGGCCCAATTCCACCATGGAAGAAGACGCCATGTTTCTGGAGGCGGAAAGCTACTTCTTCGCCGATCGGTACTCTTACGCCGAAGACGAATACGGCGAACTGCTGAAGAAGTATCCCAACACGCGCCATCTCGATGCCACCACCGCCCGTGAATTCGCCATTGGCCGCTACTGGCAGCAAAAGGATGAGCAGTACCATCGCTGGACCCTGGTGGCAAATTGGACCGACCGCACCCAGCCGATGTTCGATACGGCGGGCCACTCTTCTAACTGCTTCGACAGCGTGCGGGTGAACGATCCACGCGGACCGCTGGCCGATGCCGCCGCCATGACCGAAGGAAACATTTTTTTCAAGGAGCATCGCTGGGAAGACGCGGACTACTACTACGGAATTGTCCGCACCGATTACCCCAAAAGCAAATATCAACTGCAAGCACATTTGTTGGGCGTGCAGTGCAAGCTGATGAAGTATCAAGGCCCGGGCTACAACAGCAAGCCGCTGGAAGAAGCCAATCAATTGATCGATCAAACCTTGGCGCAGTTTCCCAGCGAATTGGGCGACGAACGTGAACGGCTGGTCAAAGCCAAGGCCGAAGTGAAAGCCCAAATGGCCACCCGCGATATTCGCCTAGCCGAATACTGGGAAAAGGGAGATCACTACGGCGCGGCCCGCATTTATTACGCCCAGGTGCTTAAGGACTATCCGCAAACGCAATTTGCCGACGCGGCAAAAACCAAGTTGGCGGCCCTGGAAGGAAAACCGAACGAACCGCCCAGCCGGTTGGCGTTTTTGACCGATTGGGCAAAACCGAAAGATACCGCTGGAACCGGCGCGGGCCCGACGGGCAGTGGAGGCACCACGCTGGCACAACAAGGAACACAACCCGCCGCAGCCAATCCGGCCAGCGATGGCCAAACGCAGCAAGCACAAGCGCCGGGTTCAAATCCGGGAACGCGGTAAATTTCCATCCCGGCAGTGGCTCCCGCGAAAACAACCGGTGGGCAGCATGTGTGCAGAATTCAGTAAGCTGACGACGCGGCAGCGCGACCAGCGGTCGCGGCTTTATATCTTCTTCCGCCTTCTGCCTTGCGCCTTCTGCCTTCTGCTTTCCCTCGCTGGCTGCGCCACCTATCACTTTGGCAATGCGTCGTTGTTTCCGCCGGACATCAGCACGGTGTACGTGCCGATGGCCGAATCGCACAGCTTTCGTCCCGATTTAGGCGAGGCGCTGACCGAAGCCATCGATAAGCAAATCGAAAAAGAAACGCCATACCGGGTGGTCGGCACCCCGAACGCGGACAGCGTGCTGACGGTTAAACTGATTCAGGACACCAAGCGGGTGATCGACCTGAACAAATTCGACGAAGCCCGCGCTACCGAAGTTAATTACCAAGTGCAAGTCACGTGGATCAACCGGAAAGGGGACGTGATTTACAACGGGGTTGTCCCGCTGCCGCCGGAGTTTACATCGATTGGAGCGAGCCAGGCGTACATACCAGAATACGGGCAATCGTACAGCAGCAGCGAATACGCCGTGGTGCAAAAGCTGGCCAAGCAAGTCGTGGGGCTGATGGAACGGCCGTGGTGAGGGGAGGAATGAGGGTTCAGGGTTCAGGATTAGCGGGTCGATAGTCAGGAATCAAGAGTCAGGGCCACACACTGCTGAGCACCACGTATTTTGCTACCATGGTGGCATGCAGCCATCGTACACAAATCGCGCCGCAGTGTGGCAACTTCGCACTCGCGTTTTGCAACTGCCGCACCACCCGCTGCTAATGGGGATTGTGAACGTGACGCCCGACAGTTTTTCCGACGGCGGGCAATTTCTCGACCCGCAAGCGGCCGTCGTCCACGCGCAGAATCTTGTGGAGGAAGGGGCCGATTTGCTGGACATCGGCGGGGAAAGCACCCGTCCCGGCGCCGAGGGCGTGAGTGAGCAACAGGAACTCGACCGCGTGCTGCCGGTGGTCGAAGCAGTGTGCAAATTTGCGAATGTTCCCGTTTCGATCGACACTTCCAAAGCGGCTGTGGCCCGCGCGGCAGTGGCAGCGGGCGCGGAAATTGTCAACGACGTGACCGCTTTGCGCGGCGATTTACAGATGCTGAATGTGATCCAAAAAACGGGGGCGGCCATCTGCGTGATGCACATGCAGGGGACGCCGCAAACGATGCAAGCAAATCCGCACTACGTAGATGTCGTCGAGGAAATCTTCGCGTTTTTGCATGGGGCGCGCGATCGACTTATTGCGGCCGACATTGACCCGGCGCGGATTTGCGTCGATCCCGGGATTGGCTTTGGTAAAACGCCGCAACATAATTTGGCTCTGCTGGCAAATTGTTGGCGGTTGCACGAGTTGGGCTGCCCTGTGCTCGTTGGCCATTCGCGTAAGAGCTTTCTGTCTTATCTGACTGGCAGTGAGGCCACGAATCGAACCGCAGCCGGTCTAGGCGTGTCGTGCGCTTTGGCCGCGCAAGGCGTACAAATTCTGCGCGTGCATGATGTGGCCGTTGTACGGCAAGCGTTAACGCTGTTCAACGCCATCGAATCGAATGCGAAATCTACGCCATAAACACTGTTTTACTGGCCCCTCCGACGTTGACTCTGCACGGGGTTTAAGAGATACTTTCAATGGTGCAAGCGGCTTTTTTTGCGAGTTGAGGCAGGATCGCAAGTTACATCACTTCAAGCACTTACCGTACGGCCGTTGAATTATGGCCATTGTCGAAAACATCGATTTGAAATCGTATTGCCTGGACGTGGCTCGGCGGGCCAAAGTCGCAGCCACGGAGTTGGCCCGCGCCACTGGGGCGCAAAAAATCGATTGGTTGCGCCGGTCCGCCAAAGCGCTGCGCCAGCGCTCGGCCGAAATTCTGGAAGCCAACCAGCACGACACTGCGGCCGCTCCCGGCTTCGGACTGACCGATGCGGAAATCGACCGCTTGAAACTGACTCCGGCCCGCATCGAAGGCATTGCGGCGGCGCTGGAGCAAATTGCCATGCTGCCTAACCCGGTGGGCGAAGTCATGGAATCGTCGGTCCGGCCCAACGGGCTGAAAGTTCTCAAAATGCGCGTACCGCTGGGGGTGGTTTTTTTCATTTATGAATCGCGCCCCAATGTCACGGCCGATGCCGCGGCCATTTGCGTCTATAGCGGCAATGCCGTAATTTTGCGCGGCGGGAAAGAAGCGGCGCACAGCAGCCAGGCGATTGTCGATCTGCTGCGCCAAGCGCTCGACGAGGTGGGCCTGCCGGCCGACGCCGTGCAAATGGTGAATACACCGGACCGAGAAGCGGTGGGGCATTTTCTGCGGCTGCACGAATACATCGACGTGGCCATTCCCCGCGGCGGCGAAAGCCTGATTCGCCGCGTGGCCGAAGAAGCCACCATGCCGGTTATCAAGCACTTCACCGGCAACTGCCACGTGTATGTCGATCGCGCGGCCGATTTGGACATGGCCGAGCGGATTACCATCAACGCCAAATGCCAGCGGATGGGCGTGTGCAACGCGGCGGAATCGCTGCTGGTGCATGCCGACGTGGCGGCGGAATTTTTGCCTCGCATTGGAGTTGCCTTGGCGCAAAAGGGTGTGGAAATTCGGGGCGACGCCAAGGTGCGCGAGTTTGTTCCCGCCGCTAAAACCGCCACCGAGGAAGATTACGCGGCGGAGTATTTGGGCCCGATTATTTCGGCCCGGGTGGTGTCATCGCTTGACGAGGCTGTGCGGCAAATCAATCACTACGGTTCGCATCACACCGACGCCATCATCACCGGCGATCTGGAGGCCGCCCAACAATTTACCGAAGAAGTTGACAGCTCGGCCGTGATGGTCAACGCCAGCACGCGCTTCAACGACGGCGGCGAATTCGGCCTGGGCGCGGAAATCGGCATCAGCACCGATAAATTTCACGCCCGGGGGCCGTGTGGTTTGAAGGAACTAACCAGCTATAAGTACGTAGTCTTGGGCGTAGGACAAGTGCGAGAGTAGGAGGCAGGGTTCCGGGTTCAGTATGACGGATTCACGTCCGGCTTCATCACTGAACCCTGCGCACTGAACCCTGTCCAGCGGCATGGAGGCCAACGATGAGCAAAGAAGTTCTCAGTCCGGCGGATGTGGAAAGGCTGCTTTACCCGGCGGAAGCGGACGGCAACGCCGACGCCAAAGCCGACATTACAGCCGCCCCCGCCGCAATTCCCTTTGCCGACGGCCATCCCCGCGAAGCGTTTGCCGCCTCCCATTCCAAACGCCCGGAGCTTTTCGGCCCGGAGCAACTGCGGGCCTTGCAAACGCTGCACGAGGGTTTCAGCCATAGTTACGGCGCGGCCCTGTCCGGCCTATTGCGCAGCACGGTGGACGTGAAGCTGGCGCGCATCGATCAACTCATTTCCAGCGATTTTATCCACGGCTTGGAAAATCCCACTTGCCTTAATGTGCTGAAAGCCGAGCCGCTGGACGGGCATTGGATGCTGGACATCAACCATTCGATTTTGTTTCCCATGATCGACCGTATGCTGGGCGGCGGGCGCGAACCCACGCCGCTGATCCGGCGGCCGCTGACGGAAATTGAACTGCGCTTGGCCGGCCGCATTACCGGGCTGTTTTTGGATGATTTTCGCCGGGCGTGGACGAGCCTGATTGAACTGCGCATGGCGGTCGAACGGGTCGAAAGTAATCCGCGGTTGGCGTCGATGGCATCACCCAATGAGGCGGTCGTGCGCTTCGGTTTCGAAATCACGCTGGGCGATTCCCGCGGCATGATGAGCCTATGCATGCCGCTGAGTGCAATCGAGCGGATTGGGCAACAACTGTCGTCGAACCCTTGGATGGCCAGTAACCACGGGGCCGTGCCGGATAGCATCGACTACAGCAACCAAGGCCCGCGTGGCGAATTGGTTCAACTGGTGGCCCAACTTGCCGATTCCAAAATCAACGCCGGCGACCTGATTGGCCTGCGCGTGGGAGACATCATCACGACGGAACATAGCGTCAATGCGCCGATTGTGATTAGTGTGGATGGAGCGCCCACATATCACGCCCGCTTGGGTGCTTTCCAAGGCCGCAAGGCCATTCGCATTGACGAAGCGCTAACATCGGATGCCCCTGCCGCGGCGACGGCCGCTGTAGCTGCGTCCAATCAGACGACAGAACCGACCGCCGCCCCGGTGAAAAAAAAATAACGTCTTTTGTCTCGCGGCGATTGTCGGCTAGAGCGCGTCTTGCGAACATGTAGCGGCCCCGGCGCGCCGGGGGCCCAGCCGCTGAGGACAGCGGCCACTACATCCGTGGCATCATGCTTGAATTCGGGAACGATTGGCTCGAGAGTAATTCAGCCACCGCGTGACGGCTTGCAGCAAAATGGTCGTCACGGCAGCCATCATAAAAATTGTCAGGGCGATGTTCAGCCCGCCTTTGATGAGCAATGCGTAATTGTGTTTGGCCCAGCCGTCGGCCCAATCGTTGTGAAAGCGGCCGCCGATGAGTTGATAGCCCGCCGTCATCGTGGTGGTGATGACAAACAGCATCGGCGCGATCGTGAGAATGGCATACTTCCCGCGGCCGGAGTTGATGATCCAGGTGGTGACCACGGTCAATGCAATCACGGACAGCAATTGGTTGGCGATGCCGAACATGGGCCAAATGGTGTCGATCGAGCCGGCCCAAATCAGCCCGCCCCATGCGGCCGTGACGGCGGCGGTGGCCAATACGGCGCCGGGCAACCAATCGGTTCGTTCGAACGGCTTCCAAATTTTCCCCAGCACTTCCTGCAGCATAAACCGGGCGATGCGCGTGCCGGCGTCAATCGTGGTAAGAATGAACAGCGCCTCGAACATAATGGCGAAGTGGTACCAGTATTTTTTCACGTCATCGAGGCTGATTGCATCGCCGGCCACGCGCCGCATGGCCTGCGTGAACACTTCCGACATGCCCACGGCCAGCGTCACCGCTCCGCCGGTGCGACCCCGGAGCGATTCGCCCCCCACCTGCTGTTCGATTTGCGGCAAGTTATCGTGATTGGCGCCCAGCGCGGCCAATTGCGTTGCAAATTGCGGGGCGCGGGCTAAATCGATGTTGATGGCCCAATAATCGCCCTGCGGCATTGAAGCGGCGGCAATTAACGCCACGACGCCCACCAAGCCTTCGATCAGCATCGATCCGTAACCGATGGTCCGCACGTGCGATTCCTTGGAGACCATTTTCGGCGTGGTTCCGGACGACACCAGGGCGTGAAATCCGGAAATCGCCCCACACATGATGCAAATAAAGCAAAACGGGAAGATCGCGCCGTTCAAGTTCGGCCCGCCGCCACTGGCAAATTGCGGATTAACGCTGGGCGCCTGCAATTGCGGATTGGCTACAATCACCGCCGTGACCAGCAGCGCCACCGTGCCGATTTTCAAAAAGCTGGACAAATAGTCGCGCGGACACAGCAACAACCACACCGGCAGCACCGAGGCGATAAAGCCATAACTGCACAGAGCGATAATAGTCTCTTCACGAGAGAGCGAAAAGAAACGTTCCCACGCCGAGCCGGGAATCCAATGGCCGGCTACCGTGACGCCAATTGTGGCCGCCGCGCCGATGATCGAGGCTTCCACAATTTTTCCGCGCCGCAGCTTATACATGTACAGGCCCACAAATAGCGCGATGGGAATGGTGCAGGCAATGGTGAATGTGCCCCACGAACTGCCCGGCACGGCCTGCGTAACACCGGCCGGCACAACCAACTTCCCCTCGGTCACAACCAGCGAAGAAGCTGCCGATTCACTGGCATCTGCAGATTTGGCGCGGGCAATTTTGAACGCTTCGCTGCGGGTCATGGCGGAGCCATCGGCGTATTGAATTTGCGTTCCCGGCGGAACCGTGGCGTAATCGCGCTGGTCGTCGCTGGTCGCTTCCAACTTTGCTCCGGGTTGCAGGGTGAAGACTGTTCCCGATGGCAAAATCACTTGTTCGCCACCAAGCGCTTTCACGACGATAAGGCCCAAACCCGCCAGGGCCACAACCACGACAAACAAAATCGTGATCGAGGCGGTGTTGCCCGCCACGCGGCCGATTTCGGTCCGGGCGATTTCCGCGAGCGATTTCCCTCCGTGCCGCACGCTAGCGGCCAGCACCAACATGTCTTGCACGGCGCCGGCCAGGCACACACCGACGACAATCCAAATCAAGCCGGGCAAGTAGCCGAATTGAATGGCCAGCACCGGCCCAATGAGCGGACCTGCGCCCGAGATGGCTGCAAAATGATGGCCGAACAGCACCCATTTGTTGGTCGGGTCGTAATTCTGTCCGTCGTACTGTGTGTGGGCGGGCGTGGGGCGCGAATCGTCCAGCGCGGCCACTTTCGCCGCCAGGAACTTGCTGTAAAAGCGGAACGCAATCGCCAGACAGCACAGCACCACAATCATCAGCGGCATGGCGTGCATGCAATCAACTTTCGTTCAGACTGAAGAATTCACCGCAGAGACGCGGAGACACAGAGAAAACGGCTCCTTCGAAAGAATAACCGACCCACTTGCCGGCGACAAGTTGAATGCCGGTGGACGCCTCGCCCGGTTGCCATATAATTGCGGGCTTGAATAATTTGATGACCTCTGTGCGTCTCAGCGTCTCAGCGGTTCAATGTAAACGAGGAGTTAACCCGTGGCGGAAAAAGTGGTGATTATCGGCAGTGGACCGGCCGCTTGGTCGGCGGCCATTTATGCGGCGCGGGCGGAACTGAAGCCGCTGGTGTTCGAAGGGGCCATAACGGAGGAAAATCGATTGGCCGGCACGCTGCCCTTGGGGCAATTGGCGCTGACGACCGAGGTGGAAAATTACGCGGGTTTTCCGGCCGGCGAGCTGCAGCATTTTCTGCACAGCGCGCTCGACCCGGAACGGCTGAAATATATGAACGTGCCGGAGGAAGAGCACGCCGTCACTGGGCCGGAACTGATGGAGCTGATGCGGCAGCAGGCGTTCAACTTTGGCACGCGGATTATCACAGACGATGTGGTGGAAGTCGATTTGCGAAATCACCCGTTTACTATTTACTCCGGCGAGGGGCGGCAGACGCACGCACAGTCGCTGATTATCGCCACCGGCGCGCGAGCCAATTATTTGGGCTTGCCGTCGGAGGAAAAGTTTAAAAACCGAGGCGTCAGCGCTTGCGCGGTGTGTGACGGAGCGCTGCCGCGCTTTCGCAACAAGCCGCTGGTAGTGATCGGCGGCGGCGATTCGGCGGTGGAGGAAGCCACGTATTTGACGAAGTACGCGTCGCAGGTGCTGATGGTTCATCGCCGCGACAAACTTCGAGCCAGCATGATTATGCAAGAACGTGCGCTGGGGAACAGCAAAATCAAAATGGTGTGGAATCACGAACTGGCGGAAGTTCTAGGCAACGACAAAGAAGGGGTTACCGGCGTGCGGCTAGCATGCACTGCCAAAGACCGCTGCGAAGCGATCGAACATGAAGTGCCCGCCAGCGGCGTGTTTCTGGCCATTGGCCACACGCCCAACACGGCATTTTTGAACGGCCAGGTGGCAACCAACGAAAAGGGTTACATCCAATGGACCACGCTGTTCCGCACGTACACTAGCGTCGATGGTGTGTTCGCCGCCGGCGACGTGGCCGACGATTACTACCGCCAGGCGATCACTTCGGCCGGCACCGGCTGCATGGCGGCCCTGGACGCAGAACGCTGGCTAGCGGGGAAAGGAATCCATTGAAAGCGATTGGCGGTCCATTTCAATCTGGAATTCTCAACTGACCACTGATCACTGACCACCGATCACTGCTCATCACGGAGGATCACATGGAAACCATCAGTGTGGCGGCGGCTCGAAAGGCGGAGGCCATTGGGCGGCAAGTGCGGTTGGGGGGCTGGGTTCGAACCCGGCGAGACAGCAAAGGGGGATTTTCGTTTCTGGAACTGAACGACGGCTCTTCGCAAGGCAACATTCAAATTGTCGCCGACGGCAAATTGGCCAATTACGAGAGCGAAATCAAGCATCTAACCGCCGGTTCCAGCGTGACGGTTGAGGGGGAAGTGAAGACCTCGCAAGGCAAGGGACAGGCCACGGAAGTGGCGGCCAGCAAGGTCATCGTGCATGGCGGGGCCGATGCGGAAACTTATCCGCTGCAGAAAAAGGGGCACTCGTTCGAGTTTCTGCGGACCATCGCTCATTTGCGGCCGCGCACCAATTCCTTCGGCGCGGTGGCCCGAGTGCGGAACCGTGTGAGCTGGGCCATTCATCAATTTTTCCAAGAACGGGGCTTCATTTATTTGCACACGCCGATTATTACGGCCAGCGATTGCGAAGGGGCCGGGGCGATGTTCAAAGTCACCACGCTCGATTTGAACAAGCTGCCGCGCAAAGAAGCGGCCGTCGATTACGCGCAAGATTTTTTCCAGCGCGCTGCCTTCCTGACCGTCAGCGGGCAACTGAACGGCGAGGCGTACGCCTGCGGACTGGGAAAAATCTACACGTTCGGGCCGACATTCCGCGCGGAAAACTCCAACACTTCGCGGCACCTGGCGGAATTCTGGATGGTGGAGCCGGAAATGGCGTTTTATGAACTGCCCGACAACATGCAACTGGCCGAAGCGTTCATCAAGCACATTCTGTCCGACGTGCTGCAAAACTGCCCGGAGGAAATGCAGTTTTTTCATGAGCGGATCGACAAAACCGTGCGGACCACGCTGGAACACATTGTGGCCAGCGAATTTGTGAGGCTGCCGTACACCGAGGCGGTGGAGCGACTGACGAAATCGAAGCAAACCTTCGAATACCCTGTGGCCTGGGGCAATGATTTGCAGGCCGAGCACGAACGCTGGCTCACCGAGCAGGAATTCAAAAGCCCGGTGATTTTGTTTGATTATCCGCGGAGCATCAAGCCGTTTTACATGCGCGTGAATGACGACGGCAAAACCGTGCGGGCGATGGATATTTTAGTGCCCGGCGTGGGGGAAATTATCGGCGGCAGCCAGCGCGAAGAACGGCTCGACGTGCTTCAGCAGCGAATGGCCGAGCAGGGGCTGAATCCGGAACCGTATTGGTGGTATCTCGATTTGCGGCGCTATGGCACGGTGCCGCATTCCGGATTTGGATTGGGACTGGAGCGCATTCTGCAATTCATCACGGGCATGGGAAACATCCGCGACGTGATTCCATTCCCGCGCACACCCGGCAGCGCCGATTTCTAAATGCGCGACTGAACGATTGAAACAGTTTTCCGCATGCCGTGTGCAAAAAAACCGCCGAGCAAGCTCGGCGGCTAAATTCGCTTCGTTGCGTTTAATTCGGCCGCAAACTATTCGTATCGCACGATCACGTCGCCGCAGCGGGTGAAGACAATTTTCACGCAGCAGCCGCAATCGTAGGAATACGTCACCACGCCGCGGCCCAACAGGCCGCACTCACTGCACACTTTTGGATCTTTGCAGCAGGCGGGCAAGCACACGGGAATTTCCGCCACGCAGGGGCAGCAGCAGCAATCGCACGGATCCTGCACTTTTAGCGTTTGGCTGACTTTTGGCCCGCAGCAATCGCAGCAGCCACGATACGTAATGCAGGGCTGATACGTTTTGCACCCGCACGCCGGCGCCGGGGCGGTTTGGCAACAATCGCCGTTCATGAGCAGCGAGGCGTTTTTCACCAAGGCGGTTCGGTCATTTTTAACGGCATGGGCCGGCAGTTGGCTGTCAGCCTGCAGATTGGCCGAACAGGCAATCAACAGCAGCCCGGCGGCTACAAAAAAGCTGATGTTTCTGAATTGCAACATCGGATGTCTCCTCAAAAAACCATGATGGTTGTGATTTCGGCAGTTTATGGCGGAGAGGCATTTTCAGCGCTTTCCACTATGCCAACGATGGCATATTTGCCGTGCTATTCAAGGGGGACACGCGGCGGGGCAGCGGGAAAACATTTGCCAGCAACGCGTTCTGGTTTGCTCTTAATCCTTTTATGAACTAGGTTTGCTTTGCGGTGCGGCGCAATTTCATTTCCTGCTGTCGCGCCAGCAATACGGTTTCAGGCGCGGGGTTGAACAGCGACCACCGGGCTGTAATCCCAGCGTGTTTCGTCGTTCTGCAACTTATCACTTCGGCAGAACTGCGGCACGGTGAGCCTGTTGACCGCCGTTAGAAAGCCTTCCTTCGGCAGTTCGAACCTGACTGGTCTGAGGATTCCTCCGTGTCGATTTCCACCGCTCCTGCGGCCTGCGCGCCGCTCAAGCAATCACTGGCGGCATTCCGGGCAGGGCAGGAAAAATACGCCCAGTTTGTGAACGATGTGCTAGCCGATTTGGAGACCATGCACCGGCGACTGACCGAGGCAGAGCATCAAGTGGCACTGCAGCGCCAGCAACTTTCCGAATTGCGCAGTCCCTTGTCCGAAGAATACCAGCAAGCTTCCCCCGAATTGCCGGCCGGCAATTACGAGCTGCAAATTCGGGTGGCCGAGTTGGAAAGCGAACGCCAGGCACTGGAGGAAGAACTGGAAAACATTCGGGCCCGGGCCGTCGACATGGCCGAAACCATCGCCGGCCAAAAACGGCAAATGTCGGAAGAGCACACCCAGTGGATGGATGAGCTGCGGCAGTTGCGCCACATTCTCGACAAACAAACCAATTGGATCACGCAGCAAAGCGAGACCGGAATTTCGCTGCCGGCGGCGGGAAAAGTTGGTCGCCCTTTTGGGCCGCTGCCCAGCGAACACGTCGCTTCCGCCATGCTGCAAATCGATGCCGACGATTATGGAACGCTTCCCGCGGAGCAGGCCCTGACATTTTCGCAGGAACCCGCCGCCAATGATCGTCTTACCGCGCGGGAAAATGAAGATTTAGATCTGGCGTCGGTGCTTACGCAGTTTGAACGCCAGCCAAAAAACATGTCTCGCCGGGGCAAATAGAAATAGCCGTTATTCCCCGATTTATCGCAGGAGGACATTTTGCTGATCGAACAAGCCATTTTCACTTTCGCCAAAACCGATCATGCGGCCGGTTATCAACTTTTGGCCCGCAGCCCGGGCGTCACCGACCGTCAGGCGCGCGAATTGGCCGTGTGGGGGCCATCGCACGATGCGTTGAACACCGACCGAGACGAAGCGTCGAGCGTGAATTTTCATTCCCTACCGTGCGGAACTTACTGCGTATCGAAAACCGTGGCCACGGGGCAGGAGCACAACGGCTGGGGCGGAGCAGATGTGTATACCCAATTTCTGCTCGTGCCTTCCGCTGTGCTGGCCCGGTTTGCGAATAACCCGTTTGCCGTGTTGCGGGCGGCTTGGGCCAAAGGCGTGTTGGCAGTGCACGAACAGCCGCCATCGGTGTTGGAGCCGTTCACGCTGGCGGGGCGGTCGGCAACCGTCGACGAAGGTTTGCTCGCGCAATTTGCCGATCAATGGGGACCGCAAGGCGTGGCCCGATTGATTGCCGCGGCCCTACGGCCGGGCATCCAATTGTTAGCCGGCGCCCAACATTGTGAAACGTTGATCGGGGGGCTGCTGCAATGCTTTCCGGTGGAATGCCGGGGCGAATTGACGTTCACCACCGGGTTACGTTTTTCGCCCCGGCGTCCGTTTCGATTGTCTCCGCTTTCCAGTGACGGCGCCGAGCAGCGCCGGGCCTTACGACACGAAGGGGTCACGCTGGTTGATCTTTCCCGTTGCGACATGGCCGATGCGGAACCGCGCGGATGGGCGGCCTACGTGGCAGAAGCCATCCGTGGCGATCGACTAGCGCGGCTAATCAGCGTATTGCAGCAACCGCGCCCCAATTTGCGCCTGGACGATTTGAACGCGCTTGGAGAACAGTTGCTGGAAGAATTGTACTCCGAACCGGCGATTGTCGCTGTCCATTCCGAACAACCCGCCCCGCAGCCTGCCGCGCGATCGGCATCCGGAACGGAGCGGCTGTTTCGCACCGATCGACCGCGAAATCCAAAACCTGCGGAGCCAATTTCCAATCTACATCTTTCGGATGCGCATCCAGCCCAATTCAATTCTCGCGAAGCGGAGCGGCATTCAGCTGGCATAAGTTTTGGCGGGTCGGAAGCAAAAATACCCACCGTGGCCGATCCCGCCGCTGTCGAACTGCTGGAACAACTTGACGATGCCGTGTACGAAGCCGTCAACGGAGTTGCCGGGGCGGTCAATCATGCTTCCCGGCTATGGGCGCAGCTTACGCAGCTTCTTCCCCCGGCGACGCAGGCAGCCTTGCGCGAACAATACTTGCACTACGCCTTTACGCTGTGGAACACTTCGCATGAAGAAGGCGTTCGCAATGCCGACAAAGCGATCGGGGTCCTCGAAGTTCTGGCCGTGCTATTTAAGCCGGAATGACGGAGAATGACCCATGACCAAGCCGAAACGACCAAAGATTTGCGGCTGTACACTCCGTTCTCGATTGTGCATTGGGATTTGCTGGGCCACTGCGTGTGGTCATTGGTCATTTCCATCGAGCATCAACTGCTTGAAGTGCGCGAACAAGTACGCGCTGTCGTGCGGCCCGGCCGAGGCTTCCGGATGATACTGCACGCAAAAAGCCGGCAGCGTGCGGTGTCGTAAGCCTTCGATGGTGTGGTCGTTCAAATTGCGGTGGGTGATTTCCAACTCGGCGGGCAAAGTGTCTTCGGCGACGGCAAAGCCGTGGTTTTGCGAAGTGATTTCCACCTTGCCAGTCTCCAAGTTCTGCACCGGCTGGTTGGCCCCGCGATGGCCGAATTTGAGCTTGAAGGTTTTGGCCCCGCACGCCAGCGACAACAACTGATGCCCCAAGCAAATGCCAAACACCGGCACGCGCCCCAACACGCCGCGAATGGTGCTGATGGCGTAGTCCAATGGTTCCGGGTCGCCGGGACCGTTCGACAAAAACACGCCGGCCGGCTTGTGGGCCAGCACATCGTCGGCCGTGGCTGTTCCGGGCAATACGGTAACACGGCAACCCATGTCGGCCAAATGCCGCAGGATGTTCCACTTCATCCCATAATCGAGCGCCACCACGTGCAAATCGGCGGTTGCTAAAGCGGCGGCCCCGGCTTTGGATGCCGACGGCCCATGACTATGGCCGTTTGATCCGCCGTTGCAATGCAATCGGGCGAGCTCGTGGAGTTTTTCGTTCCAGGTGCGCGGTTGATCGGGAATCACTTCGCGCACTAAATCGCGCCCGACCAGGCCCGGGCTGGCTTTGGCTTTGGCTACCAGGCGGGCGTCGTCCAAATCGCGGCTGGACAATACCCCCTTCATCGCCCCGCTGCTTCGCAGCCGCCGGACCAACGCGCGGGTGTCGATTTCCGCAATCCCGGGAATTCCGTGCCGCTCCAAGTATTCGTGCAGCCGGCCAACCGAGCGAAAATTGCTTTCCCGCCGGCTCCACTGGCGAACAATAAAGCCCGCCAATTGTGGATTTGGGCTTTCCACATCTTCCGGATTGACCCCGTAATTGCCGATTTCGGGGTACGTCATGCAGACAATTTGCCCGCGGTAACTGGGGTCGGTCAAAATTTCCTGGTAGCCGGTCATCGAGGTGTTAAAACAGACCTCGCCATCGACTTCGCCGGCCGCGCCAAACGCAGTGCCGGTAAAAACGGCGCCGTCTTCCAGAGCTAATTTTGCAATTTGGGGCATCGTTCAATGTTCAATTCAAGTTGCAGCCGACTGGTTGCAATCGCGAAATGTTTTCGCGGTTTTCAGCATTCGAATTTAGCTGTCGCCATTTCGTGTCGTCATTCGTCATTCCGTCGCTGCCGGTTGGTCAGATTGTGCGACTCACGCGGGCGTCCGCAAGGCCCCTTAAAGTCTGATAGCACGCTGGCCCGATACGCTTTCTACGGCTGTGGGTCTCCAGTTCTGGATGCGAATTCAGAATTGGACAGCCAATTTGGAGGGTTCTTGTCCCGGCGAGCAAGAACCCTCTTTTTTTGCGCACATTAGCCATGCCAGAGCACGGCCGCAGCACATTATAAAGCAGCGGGCGCGGAAATTACAGATGCAGCCAAGTCGGCCGCATTTCCACTGAGAACGATGGGATTGAGCGTGGTCGTTTTCGATTGCGGGACTGCTTCGCGCTGCAAAATCGCGATCAGACTCACGCCGCGGCGATAACCGGCCGATGCGCCGTCAATCGCCCCGATCAGCCGCCGCCGTTCCCCGGCAAAGCACGCTTCCAAAGCCGAATTGATGGGCGGCGCGGGCAACGTAAAATCGGTATTCGCGGCGCCCGAAGTTCGGCCGCGCCAACGGTTCATCGCTCGAATTCCGCGAATTAGCGGATATAGCCGGCTATTGAAGTGCGACAACAATCGCGGATTCACTGGCAGGCCGGTCCACACGGCAGCCAAACTTTGTGCGTCGTAACGCCGATAATGGCCAAACGCCTCGTCATGCGGGCTCCACAGCCGCATGTCGGCCGGCACGGTAATTAAAATTTGAGCACCGGGCGGGCAGGCGTCGACAATGCTGGCCAACAAGTCGCGATCGTCGGCCACGTGTTCCAGCACGTCGGTCAACATTACGACCGCCGCTCGGTTCAACCTGTGCTTCACATCCTGTGGAGCAAATCCGCAAACGAAGGTGACGCCCAGAAATCGCTGGCGGGCCAGCTCGACAGCCTCAGCCGAGGTGTCGACTCCCAGGCAGCGATATTCGTCGGCCAAAGCCGCCAAATTCGCCCCGGTGCCGCAGCCGATGTCGACGACCATCGGGCGAGATTCGATGGCTTTGACGGCCTCTCCCATCGTCAGCCGGCGATGCAGCCGCCACCGGTCATCCAATGGACTCGATCCTGGCGGTGCAATTTTGCGAATCACGTCGCGCAAAATCCGCCGTCGGGCGACAAACCACCAATGCCGCTGTTCAATCTGCGCATGAAGTTGAAATTGTTCCGACTGCATGCACAAGTGTAGGTTACGTCTGCGCCGGCGTCTGACGGCCTACATTTCTGGTCGAAGCGGCAGGGCCGTTGTTTTTCGGCTCGCTACCCAAGCAGCGCGCGATATTCCGCACCGCTTGACGGATGCGGTTTTCGTTTTCGATGAGCGCCATGCGCACGTAACCCTCACCGGCCGGGCCAAAACCAGCCCCGGGGCTTACGACCACGTCGGCTTCTTCCAGCAGCTTCATGGCAAAATCCAGCGAGCCCATTTTCGCCCAGGGCTCCGGAATTTTCGCCCACAGGAACATGCTGGCTCGCGGCGGCGTCACATTCCAGCCGATGCGATTCAACCCGTCGCACAGCACGTCGCGCCGGAGTTGATATTCCTTGGCTTGCGCCTCCACGGCCGATTCGCAATGCCGCAGCGCCATGATGGCGGCAATTTGCATGGGCCGGAACATGCCGTAATCGTAATAGGCCTTGATCGTGCCCAAGGCCCGCACAATTTCCGCGTTGCCAGCGCAAAATCCGATTCGCCAGCCGGCCATGCTAAAGCCCTTGCTCATGGTCGTGAATTCCACGGCCACGTCTTTGGCGCCCGGCACCGCCAGCAGACTGGGAGCTTGATAACCGTCGAAGCACACGTCGGCGTAGGCCAAATCGCTGATCAAAATGAAGCCATATTTGCGGGCCAGCTTGACCGCCTCGACGTAAAAGGGCGGATCGACCGTCACGGTGGACGGATTGTGCGGATAGTTCAAAATCACCATTTTCGGACGCGGCTCGATGTGCTGGCAAATGTAGGCCACGTTCGAAAGGAACTTTTCGCTGTCGGCCACTTCCAGCGTAATGGCGTTGCCAGAAGCCAGCGACACGGCGTACATGTGGGCCGGATACGTGGGGGCCGGCACAATGGCGGTATCGCCCGGGCCAATCAGGGCCAGGCACAAATGGCTGAAGCCCTCCTTGGAACCCAGGGTCACAATTACTTCGCTTTCCGGGTCCAGCCGCACGCCCCACTTTTTTAAGTAGCGGCTGGCGACTTCGCGCCGCAATTGCATGATGCCCAGCGACGGGCTGTAGCCGTGGTTCTTGGGATCGTGGGCCGCTTCGGCCAACTTGTCGATGATCAAATCGGCCGGCGGATCGGTGGGATTGCCCATTCCCATGTCGATGACGTCGTCGCCGGCGCGGCGCTTCTGGTACATCAGTTGATTCAGCCGGGCGAACAAATAAGCGGGCAAGCGCTTCATCCGTTCGGCCAGTTGAATTTGGAAGGGTCGCAGATCGTCAACCGGTTCGGGTTTATCTTCGGAATTGGTCATAGACATCATGCGGCGCCCCTGGCGAGTTTCATTGTGGGGCCCGATCTGGCAAATATTTGGCCAAGAAGCCCTACCTCAAGAATAGCCGCGCATTGGCACGGCGAAAAGAGACGCGCCGTTCGACGTAGGTTCGGGCAACTTTCCGCGACCTTGAGGATTAAACCGATTATCGCTGCACGGCAGAGCCGGCTCGCGGCTGATCGGCGTCAGATTGCGATGCGGAATCCGACCGTGCGCTGGAAGGCGAAGCAGTCTGCGTGGACGGCGGGTTTCGCGGCAAAAGGCCCGTCGTTTCGTAGGCGGCCGGCACGGTGGCGGAATCGATCATCGTGCGATCGATGGGGCCATTGGAACCTGGTCCCGTCGACGAGAGGGCGCGGGCGCCCGCTTTCGCCTCGTTCCGCTGCGGCGATTGCGAGGTTCCGGCCAGGTAATTGTCGATGCGGGCTTCCTCCTTAAGACGATCGAATTCGCCCGTCATTTTCAGCCGCATCTTCTTTTCGTGCACGTCTTCGTAAATCAGATTCTTCACCTCGTCTTTGCTGACCTGGACCGACTTGGTGAATCCTTCCATGTACATAATGACAAACTTATCGCCCACTTGAACGATGCCTGAAATCTCTCCGGGCTTCAACTTGAAGGCTTCTTTCTCCAGTTCCGGTTGGCCGCTGAATTGGCGGATGGGAGGCACGCGGCCTTCGTTGGCGCGGCTGGCCGGTTCGATGGAATACTGCTCCGCCAGCTTGCCGAAGAAATCGACCGATGGATTGTCGCGGGCCTTTTGCCACACTTCCTGGGCCCGACGCTGGGTGTCGAGCACGATGGCCCGCACTTGCGCTTTGGAGCCGTAATTCGATTTGTAACCCCGTTCAATGTCTTCATCGGTCACGGGCACGTCGCCGGCGATGAGCTTGAGCGCGGCGCTGGGCCACACGGCGTCGTGCAGGTATTTATCCATGGGCATGCCCTCGTCGGTGATCATTTTCAGCCAGGCGTCGACGTCGGGTTTGCCGTCCCGTTTCAATTTGCCGGCCGCCAGGGCCGCCCGGGCAACTTCCGCGTCGAGTTCTTGCTGAGTGACCGTCATGTGTTTTCGCTTGAGTTCTTGCTCCAGCAGTTTGCGATGGATCATGACTTCCAAAACTTGCTCGCCGTGGCGGTCGATGCACGCCTCGGACAGCTCGCGGATGGTAATCGCTTTGCCGTTGATGGTGGCGGCCACGCCGGGCATTTGCGCCCGCTTGACCGGATCGTTGTACACGTTGACCACCTGCGATTCGTCCTGCAACTTTTTGAACACTTCGGCGGCGACGGTGCGCAGCTTGCGATCGCGCACAAATTCCTCCAACCGGCCGCGAACCTGCTCCTTTTGGAAGCCCGAGGGCTCGGTTTGCCCTTCGCATTTGAGGATCACAAATTGGTTATGCACTGGAACCACCGGCGAAATGTCTCCCTCCTTCATTCCGAAGGCCGCTTTTTCCACGTTGGGGTCGCCAATGTGGCGGCGAATCGGTTGGATCAATCCGCCCAGGCTGGCGCTGTTCCCGTCGATGCTGTACTTGCGGGCCAGCATTTCAAAATCGCCGGGGTTCGCGGCGGCCTTGGCCTGCACGTCACGCGCTTTGTCGGCATTGTCGAGCACGATGATCCGGGCTTTCACGGCCACGCCGAATTCGGCGTCGTAGGCATCGTCGAGTTCCTGCGGCGTGGGCTGAATGCGTTCCGCCGCCAGGCGGCGTAGCGCCAGCGTCGGCAGAATAATATCGTCGGCGTATTGCTGCGCGTTGATGCCCCGCTCTTGCTTCAGCATTTGCAGCCATTGATCGACCGGAATGGAAAACTGCTTGGCCATGCGGGCAATTTCCTCGTCGACATCTTGCTTCGTGACCTTGATTCCTTGTTTATCGCAATAGGTGAGAATCAGATATTTATTCATCACCGTTTCTAGCACGTCCTTGCCGAACTGGGCCAGGCATTCCTGAGCCAATTCCTGGCGATGAATTTCCTCGCCGTTGACCACGGCCACCGTTTGCTGCTGCGACGACGTGGCATTGTTGCTTTGCACCGTCCCCGGATTGCCCGGCGCGGGCGCGGAACCATGTGCCGAGGAGTTGCCGCTGGGTGATGCGGCATCGGCGGCGCGCGATCCTAAATTGATGCTGCTGCGTCCCGGGGTTTGCGCGCCGGCCTGTTCACGCCCGCCAATGGCGCGAATCGCCACGCAAATCGCCACGACGCCAATGGCGCCGGCCAGCGGCAAAAAACGACGTTTCCACTTTCCCCGGCCGAGCGGCTCGGGGGATGCATCCATGCTAGTCATGACGGTTTCTCCATAAACCGTTTGAGAACTGGGTCGTGGGCGTGGCGTGCGATCGTCATCCTTTCCTTCATGGAAAAGCCCCGCCAGAAGGTCTGTTCCGGGCCCTCTGGCGGGCGCCATCGCCTGCTTTGAGGCAAGAACTATAGGCCCGATGCGATGCGGAGGTCAAGAGAACTTGGCCCGTTGGCACAATCTACGAAATCAACAAGCCACGTCAGCGAACTGCCGGGGCATCGTAAGAAGCAGGGCGGACATCGGTCGATCCGTCCGTGCTAGCTTCATAGGCACTCAACCACGATTGAATTTCCTGGGCACGCGCTTTTTGCCCCGTCGCATGGGCTATCTCTGCGGCTTGGTGGGCCGCCGCAACGGCCTGCTGGTGTTGATTTGTCCGCGCATACGCCACCGCCAGGTTCAACGCACAAACCAGGTCGTTCGGACTTAACCGAAGCACTTCCTGAAAGTGTTCAATCGCTGCTGCAGGCTGGCCACAGCCGACCAAGGCAATTCCCAAGTTAAAGTGGGCTTCCGCATAATTCGGTTTCAATTGCACCGCAAGCTGATACTGCTGAATCGCCTGCGGAACGTGCCCCGTGCTCACCCATGCCGCCCCCAGGAGGTTATGGGCCTCGGCCAAATTGGGATTCAATTGCAGCGCTTCGGCAAATTGTTCCATTGCTTCGTGCGTGCGGCCCAACTGCTGCAGCGCATTGCCCAAATTGCTGTGCGCCGCGGCATCGTCGGCATCGATCAGCAGCGCGGCCTGAAAGTGCTCAAGGGCCGCTTGCCGTTTTCCAGTGTCCAACAGCAATGTTCCCCAGTTATTGTGGGCGTCCGCATCGTTGGGATTCAGTCGCAGCGCTTCTTGATATTCGGCCAGCGCCTGCTGCGATTGCCCGGCCTTGGCCAGCGCCACGCCCAAATGATTGTGGGCCTGCGCGTAATTCGGCTTGAGCGTTAATGCTTGCCGATACTGCTCGATCGCTAGCTCTGTCTGATTGCTTTCGGCCAGCGCAGTTCCTAAGTTGACGTGTGCTTCGGCGTAATCCGGCTTCAACTGTAATGCCGCTTGATATTCCGCGATAGCTTCGTCGACACGCCCCGCTTGCTCGAGCGCGTTGCCCAAGTTGTTATAAGCCAGCCAACAATCGGGATTTTTCGTCAGTGTGTCTCGGTACAGCACCTCAGCGCTGCCATATAACCGGCTCTGCTGCCACGAGAGCAGCATGAACACACCCACGATTGCCACTGCGGCGGCCTGGGCCATTTTCCGGGCCCAAATCGCAGTCCACCGCCCGGCAATTTTCCAACCCGTCGCTGTAATTAGCGCAATCAGGGCCGCCGCGGCATGATACTGGAAATGGTCCGCCACGAAGGAAAACCGCTGATAGCACACATTGCAAAATCCGAGCACCGGCAGCAACAATCCTGCAAATATCAATGCCGCCGCCAGTGGACCACGGCCGATTTTTCCCCGCGCCAACCAGAATACCGCCAAAACCGTAACCGCCGCCAGCGGAAACAAATACTGCCACCACACGTTGGCATCGATGGTCCACCGCGGATTGATAAATGTCAGCGGATTCGGCCAAATCAATTTGCTGGGATAGAACCATAACGCACGACCAGCGATCAGAATGCGCTCCAATAACGAAGCTGCGCCATCAGCCGCGCTGGCTCCGTTGTAAACCGTCTCGATCCAGACCGTGACCGCCGCCAAAGCAAAACCCAGCAGAAAGAACGGCGTCAGCGGTATCACCGTGCGCCAGCCAATACTGCCCCGTTTCCACCAGTACAAAACCAAGAGCACCGCCGGCAATGCCACCACCTGCGTTTTGCTGAGCAGCGCCAGTGCGAACAGAACCAGCGCCGCCGCATAGTATCGCCAACGAAACTTGCACGGAGTCTCAGCCATCGAACGTGCCGGGGACGGGGAATTTTCAATCGGCTCGAACCGCAAATAACACAACATCGAAGCCAGCCCGAATAGCAGCGACAGCGTGTTTTTCCGCTCCGCAATCCACGCCACCGATTCCACGCACACCGGATGCACGGCAAAAATCGCCGCCGCCAGCCAAGCCCCGGGCACGCATAACCGAACCAGCAGACGCCACAACAGCACTGCACTGATGGCATGTAGGGCGATATTCACTGCGTGATAACCCAATGGTGCAAGACCCCACAAATGATATTCCACCCAAAACGTGGAATACACCAGCGTGTAATAGTCGGGTACAGAGCCAGGTTCGAACCAGATGCGCCGCAGCCCGTCGGCGGAGCGCAAGGCCGAATTGCCGGTCACGTAGACGTCGTCATCAAGCACGTAGCGGCCGCGGAAGGCCGGCGCATACGCCAATCCCACCATCGCCACTAACAACAAACCTGGCAGCCAGCCGCGATGTGACAAGCGGATAGTACTGACCACCGATCGCCGAACCGGCGACGGAGCTACCGGGGCGGTTTTTTTTCGTGATTTCATCGTGATGGCTGAAAAAGTTGCGGCTTGCCCAAATGAGGGGCGCGAACTTTAGGCTACATTGGTTGCCGCAGCAAGAGAAATTGCGGCGAACGCAAAAGAGAAGCAGGCAGAAAGGCCCAGCAGCAGTCAGCAAGAATTTATTGTTCCATCACTTCGGCTTCTTTCGCCTTAGCCAAATCGTTAACCTTGTTTTCATATTGCTTGGTCAACTCTTGAATTTGTTCCTTGGCCTGCTTGCATTCATCTTCGGTCAAGCTACTGTCTTTTTCGGCATCATCGGCCGCTTTGTTGCCGTCGCGCCGGACATTGCGAATGGAAACCCGGGCGTCTTCCCCCATTTCCTTGATGCGGCTCACCAGTTTGCGGCGCACGTCGGTGGACAGCGGCGGCACAGCAATGCGAATCACCCGGCCATCGTTCGATGGGTTGAAACCCAGGTCGCTGGTCCGAATGGCTTTTTCGATGTCTTTGATCGTGCCCGGATCAAACGGGCGGATGACAATTTGTGTCGGTTCCGGGGCGCCCACTTGCGCCACCGATTTCAAAATGACCGGAGCGCCGTACACTTCCACCCGGAGCGAATCGACCAAGCCCGGATTCGCCCGGCCCGTGCGAATACCCGTCAGCGCGTGCTTGAAGACGCTGGCGGCTTTTTCCATCCGCTCTTCCACGTCGAAGAGAATTTCTTCCGAAGACATACCGAGGCGATAACTCCTAGCGATAAACTGCGCGGGCTAAACCGCAAGCGAATGGAAACTTTTATTTCACTGCTTGCTCGCCGTGCTGGCTGGAAATGATGGTGCCCACCCGTTCACCGCGCACCGCCCGTTCGATGTTGCCTTCCTTCTTGAAATTGAACACCACGATGGGCATATTGTGTTCCATGCACTGAGCGATGGCGGTGGGATCCATCACCCGCAAGTTTTGATCTCGCACCTGGCTGAAGCTCAATTCGCGGTACAACAGCGCGTGGGGATTTTTTTCCGGATCGTCGCTGTACACCCCGTCGACCCGCGTGGCTTTGAGCAGGACATCGGCTTCCAATTCCAAGGCTCGTTGGGCGGCGGCGGTGTCGGTGGTGACAAATGGGCTGCCCGTTCCGGCGGCTAAAATGACAATGCGGCCTTTTTCCAAATGCCGGCGGGCCCGGCGGCGAATATACGGCTCCGCCACGCCATCCATCCGCACGGCCGAAAGCAGCCGCGTTTCGGCCCCTAAACTTTCCAGCGCGTCTTGCAGCGCCAGGCCGTTAATGACCGTGGCCAGCATGCCCATGTAATGGGCCGTGGCTTCCTGAATGCTTTCGCCGGCCGCGGCGGTGAACTGTGCACCGCGCAAAATGTTGCCGCCGCCGATCACAATGGCAATTTCCACGCCCCGCTGCGCCGCCTGATACGTTTGTCGGGCCGTATGGATGACTTCATCCATGCTGATGCCGCGTTCGCGGGCGTGGCAAAACGTTTCGCCGGAAAGCTTAAGCACGACACGGCGATAAACGAGAGTGGATGAATCGCTCGACATTGCCGACCCGCAAAGTTTGAAAATGTCTGAAAGACGGAATGTCTGAATGCCTAAACGATTAGAATCCTACGGTGGTATCAAATTCATTCAGTCCTTCAAGCATTTAGTCATTCGCCCATCATTTTCCCAGTTCCCAGTGCACTAAACGCTTGATCGTCAGCTTGGCCTCTTTGGCCAGTTGGCCGACAGTTTTCTTTTCGTCTTTCACAAACGGCTGCTCCAGCAGCACGCGTTCGCTGTAAAAGTTCCGCAAGCGCCCCTCCACCATTTTGCCGATGATGTTTTCCGGCTTGCCTTCCTGCCGAGCCGCAGCCGAAAGGATTTCCCGCTCTTTGGCCACCACCGCCGGATCAAGCTCTTCCTTGGTCACGGCCTGCGGACGCATGGCCGCCGTGTGCATGGCGATGTCTTTGGCGACTTCCGGGTTGCCTCCCTCGAATTCAATCAGCACGCCGCTGGCCCCGTTGTGATGCACGTAACCGCCGCTGAGTCCGTCGAACCGCACAATCCGAGCCAGGTTGAATACTTCGCGGATTTTGTTGGAAAGGTCATCTTTCTGGTCGCCCAGCGTTTTGCCGGCCCTGTTCGGCGAAGGCTGCTTCCACAAATCTTCAGGTGTTTTTGCACCGGGTCCCAACGCCAACTGCTGGGCCAAACCGCTGGCCAGCGCCAAGAACTCTTCGTTATTGGCCACGGGCGCGCTTTCGCAGCGCAGTTCGATCATGGCGCCGACTTTTTTCCCGGCGTCGATAAATTGAGCAATGCGTCCGGAGGAAGTTTCCCTTCCGGAGCGTGATTCCATTGTTTTTTTGCCTTGCTTGCGCAACCAATCGACGGCGGCCGTTTCATCGCCGCCGGAAAACTCCAGGGCCTGTTTGCACTCCATCATCGGCAAATTGGTTTTATCGCGAAGCGCCTTCACGGCGGCGGCGGAAACTTCGGGCATTGCGCACTCCGTAGATGCAAGGGGCGAAAGACGAATCTAGGCCAGAACTTTTGCTAAACCGCCAGCGGTTTAGCAGAAACTAATTGAAACCTTCCATTGCTCCTGAATCGTCAAGCGGCATTTTATTCTTCTTCCCCGCCCCCGACACTGGCGGCCGCCATCATGCCTTCCTGCTTTTGCTGCTTGGCCGTGGCAGCACTGGTTTTTCCTTCCAGCACGGCGTCGGCCAGTTGCTGGAGCACGATTTCAATCGACCGAATGCTGTCGTCGTTGCCGGGAATGGGCAAATCGATTTTGTCCGGGTCGCAATCGGTATCGATCAGCGCCACGGTCGTGATGCCCAGCTTGTTGGCCTCGCTCACGGCGTTGTGTTCTTTCTTAGGGTCAATCACCACCAGGCATTCCGGCAGGCGATTCATCGTTCGCATACCGTTCAAATTGCGGAACATTTTGCGAAACTCGCGCTTCAGCGCCGACTGCATTTTTTTGGAGTACGTGTCGAATTGCTCCGATTTGATTAGTCCCTCCAACTCTTCCAACCGGCTCAACCGATTGCGGATGGTGCGAAAGTTGGTCAGCGTGCCCCCCAGCCAACGGTCGCTAACCCGGGGCTGATTGCAGCGGACCGCTTCCCGTTCGATCGGCTCGGAAGCCTGGCGCTTGGTCCCCACAAATAAAATCAAGCTCCCGCCGGCGGCCACTTGCTTCAGATATTTTTTCGCCCGCAATAAGCCGCGAACGGTTTCCTTCACGTCGATAATGTGAATCAGATTGCGGCGACCGTAAATGTAGGGCCGCATTTTGGGATTCCAGCGACTGGCTCGATGGCCGAAGTGAACCCCGGCTTCTATTAACTCCTTGGCTGAGATATTAGGTTTGGCGGTGACCGTGGACAAACAAAACTCCTTACTTGGCACACCGGCTCTGGAAAAGCAATTAGCGATTAGCGACTAGCAATTAGCGGAACCGGATTCGTTGTCCGGCTAGTTGCTAATTGCTAACCGCTAACGGCTTTCTCGCCGGCGTTGGGCTAATCGGGCGGTTAAAACTACGATGTTGCGCTTGGCGGAAACATTCCGCGTGGCAAGCCGTTCATGCTATCAATTGTACCAAGTTGCGTCAACCGGGCTAGGCAACGAAACTTCTTTACGCGTTTGGATTTAGTGCGGACGATGAAGTTTACTTTCCAGCGCCGAAATTACAGCGATTTCCCCCCGACGAATTACGCCCGCCGCAAAAGCGGCTAGAATAATGAGTTCTTGTCGCCGATGGGCACCCGTTTGCCGAGGTCGCATTCTCTCACGATGGGCCGCATCAAACCAAAATCTGTCCCGCAACTGTTTCGTCTGACTCCGGAATTGGAAAACCAAACTCTGGCGGCGGCTTTGCGCCACTGGTTGCCCGATTGTTCCTGGTCGCAGGTGCGCAAGCTGATCGAATCACGCCGAATCATGGTTAGCGGAAACGTGTGTGTCGATGCCGGCCGGCGGCTGAAATCGGAAGACGTCGTCAAACTACTTTCGCAACCGGCTGTTGCTCCGCCGCAAGAACACGACGTAAAAGTGCAATATCTCGATGCCCACGTTGTGGTCGTGGAAAAACCGTCCGGCATGACGACGAATCGCCACCGTGAAGAAACGAATTGGCCTAAGCGGCGGCGGCAAATTCAGCCCACGCTGGACGAGCTGCTGCCGCACATCATTACGCAAATTGAAGGCCGGCGCGGCAAACGTGGCGTGCCGCCGCCGGTTCGGGCCGTGCATCGCATCGACCGCGACACCAGCGGACTGGTCGTTTTCGCTCGCACACATGCGGCTGAGCGAATTCTAGCCCAGCAGTTTCGGCAGCACACCACACAGCGGCGCTATCTGGCCATTGTCGAAGGCGAGGTGAAAGCCCAAACCATCAGCAGCCATCTGGTGCGCGACCGAGGCGATGGCCGCCGCGGCAGCACCACGCTGCCCGATGTCGGCAAATTCGCCACGACGCACGTTCAACCCCTGGAAACAGCCGCCGGCTACACGCTCATTCAATGCCGCCTGGAGACCGGCCGAACGCATCAAATTCGCATCCATTTGTCGGAGCGCGGCCATCCGGTCTGCGGCGAAAAAGTGTATCGTCAATCCAAATTCGGCAAGCCTGACGAAGATTCAAGCGGCGCCCCGCGCTTGGCCCTCCACGCCGCTGAACTCGGCTTCGTTCATCCGGTCACGGGCAAAAACCTGCGATTCCAAGCGCCGCTACCGCGCGACCTGGCCGACTTCTGGCGGCAACTGAAAAAGAAAGCGGCGGCTTCGAAATGACCAAGCGCACAATCATCCTCGTGCAGCTACCGATTCCGCCCGTCGGCCCGGAGCCGATCCGCGGCAACGTGCCGCTGGCGGCCGGTTACATGAAAATGTTCGCCCGGCAGTGTGGATTGGAAGCGCATTATGACATCGATTTGCTTCCCACGATCGAAGCGAACGCGCTGGGCGATCAAGCCCTGGTCGAAGCCATTCTCGCCCGACGACCATGGATGGTGGGCTTTACGTGTTATCTGTGGAACATCGAACGGACGCTGTGGATCGCCCAGCAAATCAAACAGCGCGAGCCCAGCGTGCAAATTCTGATCGGCGGGCCCGAAGTCACGCTCGATAATGCGTGGGTGATCCAGCATCCGGCCGTCGATTACGCAGCCATTGGCGAAGGGGAGCAAACCTTTGCCGATTTGCTGGCGGCGCTGGTCGAGCATGATGAACCAGCAAAAACAATTCCGGGATTGATTTGCACGAGCGTGCTAAACCGCAAGCAAGGGGCAGGCGCGGCGGCGAAAAATGGTAATCATCCTCATTCCCCATTCCCCACTCCGCATTCCCCATTTCCGTTTCTTCCCCGCCCGCCGCTGCCGCATCTGAACAATATTTCCTCGCCGTACCTGGCCGGCATTCTCGATGCCGCCGACGAGCGAATGCTGCTGCTGGAAACCATCCGCGGCTGCATCTTCAAATGCAAGTTCTGTTACTACCCGAAAAGCTACGACGATCTGTATTTTGTGTCTAAGGAGAAAATCGTCGCCAACTTGGAGCACGCCCGGCGGCGCGGCGCGAAGGAAGTGGTGCTGCTTGACCCCACGCTCAACCAGCGCCGCAACTTTCCCGACTTCTTGCGGCTATTGGCTCGCTGCAATCCGGGGCGGGGATTCACCTATTTCGGCGAGCTGCGGGCGGAAGGTATCACGCCGCAAGTTGCGGCACTGCTGCACGAAGCCGGCTTTACCGAAGTGGAAATCGGTCTGCAATCGATCGACCCGTTGGCGATGGAGTTGATGGACCGCCACAACAATTTGCGGTCGTTCGAACGCGGGGCCCGGGCGATGCTCGACCTGGGCATTAAAGTGAAGGTCGATTTAATCATCGGCCTGCCCGGCGACACGGTCGACTCGGTCCGCCGCGGCATCGAGTACATTCGCACCACCGGCCTGTACAGCCAGGTGCAGGTGTTCAACCTGGCGGTTCTCCCCGGCACATCGTTCCGCCAAGAAGCCGAGGCCCTGGGTTTGATTTACCAAAATCGCCCGCCGTATTACGTGCTGCAAACACCTACGCTTTCGACCCAACAGATGTACGACCTGATGGCCGAAGCCGAAGATGCGTTCGAAACCGAATTCGACCCGCTGCCGGAGCCGGCACTTCATAAAGCCGCGACCGTTGGTCGCGCAGCGTTCGGCAAAATCGATTTTTGCCACACAAATCTCGACGAACACACCTCATCACCCGATCACCCCTACACCTGCTCACACCCACACCTCCGCACTCAAGTCTTCACACTGTGGCTGCAATCCGCTGATTTCCACGCTCAGCGCCAGCGCGCGGCCCAAATCGTCCAACAAATCTTGTCCGACAACCCCTTCACCACTCTGCAGATTGTGCTGGAGCCAACGGGCGATCTGGCCGAATTGCCGGAGACATTGACGACCTGCTGCTGCGACGCCATTCTCCGCGCCGCCCTCAAGCAGCCGACTTATCTCGACCGCTTTTACAGCGTGCAGCCGGGCCGCATGAAAGGCGCCAAGCGGCTGATTGTTGTCCTGCCGGCGGAACTGCAGGAGGCGCTGGGCACCGAACATTCAAGATGGCTCGACGAAATTAGCGCGTTTGCAACCCTCGTGTGGCGCGACCAGCAAATGGCAGAAACGATTTCGATTGCTGCTGCACAGCAACGATAAACCCGTCCGGCAAGTTCAATCGCGCGGTCCAATTTCCGGCGGCGGAGGCAGTGGCTTTCCTCTGATCCAGTACCAAAACAAACCGATCGGCAGCACCACGATATTAAGGACCATGCCGGCCCCCATCACGGCCAATAGCCACACCATCTCCGCGACCGCCTTCACCTTGCCGGTGGAACGCTCTGCACCGTCTGGATGGCGCTTGCGCTGAATCCAGGCAACCAACAGAACAATCGCCGCCAGCGGGAGCAATAAAATGCCCAGCACAACCGCCACGCAAAACAGTGCAAATAGCGCTACCTGGGCTAGAAACGAATTCTTCGAATGTTGAACTTGACTGTGCATAAGCAACCGAGCACGATCGCCCGGGCGGCAATCGAGCGCAGGACGGTAGTCGTGCCGCTAAGCTATCCAGCTACCGGGCAAGGATTCGAACCTTGAATGAGGGAGCCAAAGTCCCTAGTGTTACCGTTACACCACCCGGTAGTTTCGCGTTGCCCCTTTGTTTCTCCCTCTCCCTTTGGGAGAGGGTTGGGGTGAGGGGCCAGCCGCTCGCCGACAAGTTTAACCGTTGTGCCGCTTCATGGACAAGGCGCACTGCCCACGGGTCAGGTTCGCGGCAGAAGCAGCCAGATAAGGCTTCGCGCTTCTGAGAAATGCGGCGATCTCCGGAGTCCCACAGCAATTACTCGTCGGCAGAGCCCGTTTCGCCGCGGTTGACGACGGCGAACGAAAGCTGCTCCAGCTCCATCGCCAAATCGACCCCTACCAGGCTGACGGTCTCCGGCAACACCAGTGTGACCGGGGCAAAGTTCACCACTCCCTCCACGCCGGCGGCCACGAGCTTGTCGGCCACGCCTTGGGCGGCGGTGGCTGGGACCACAACCATCCCCAGCTTGATCCTTTGCTGACGAACCACTTCGGTGAGTTTGTCGAGATGGTAAATGGGCACGCCTTCAATCGATTCGCCCACGCGGCCCGGATCGACGTCAAATGCCGCCACGATTCGAAAATTCTGCAGGCCAAATCCTTTGTAGCCCAACAGCGCCCGGCCCAGGTTGCCGACCCCCACCATCGCCACGGGCCAAATGCGGTCGGTCCCCAAGATGCGGCGAACGGCATCGATCAATTCCTGGCAGCGGTAACCGATGCCCGGATAGCCGAAATGCCCAAAATACGCCAAATCTTTCCGCACTTGGGCGTCGGTAAAGCCCAGCAAGTTTCCCAAATGGCTGGAGCTGGTGGTTTGATGTCCATCGCGCAATAGCCTGTGCAGTTCGCGCAGATACAGGCTCAGCCGGTTCACAACCGCCTTGGGAACGGGACCCTCCGAATCTGACAAGGTTTTAGATTTGGGCTGGCTCATCATGCGGGCGGTACGTCATTAAGAACGGAAATTGCCGCCGGAGGCAGCGGGATTACTGTAATTCAGCGGTTTCGCGACGGCAAGTCTGAGGCTGGGCGGCCATTTTGCGGCCCGATTGATTTGCGGTGTCTGCAAACACCCCTCTCCGGGCCTAAAAAACGACCAAAGGCATGTCGCGCGTTTGGAATTGGTCCGCTCCCGACATCAGAAACTCTCTCCTGGTCGGCTGGCACGTAACTCCATTAGCCCCGAAAGATATTTAGCCCTTACAGTTGGAAAAGCCGTTCAATTGGGCACAACGGGACGTTGCTAGCACAACCCATGAAGTCGCCATGAACCTACACTATTTCCTCAAATTGGCCAGGACTTGCGGCCAGCTAGCTCATCGTAATCCATTTAGATTGACGATATTTCGAGCTAATAAGGCATTAGGACGTAACTCTGCGTCGTTTGCGAACACAATCCTTTTTTCGTCATCTACGAAATATGGGATGGATAGCTAATGCGGCACGATTGTATCGTCCGATGAAAACCGTTGACGGGCGCTCTCCGTCTCGACCAGACAACATACCGCTCAAGGCGACTTACCAAGGGAGTAAAGCGATGAACAGGTTTTTGGGTGTAATGCTGACCACGGTGGTGCTCACCGTCGCCACAGCTCAACTCGCCCAAGCCGGATACTGTGGGGCAGGCAGCTTCAAGCTGTGTTCCTGCAGTTGTGATTCCGTGAGCTATGCCGGCGCGCGACAAAACTGTTACACGGTAATGAAGACCTGCAAAGAGGTCGTCTACGAACAGCAGAACTACACCTGCTACAAAACGGTTTGCGAGCCGGTCACGGAAACCAAAACTATCGACTGCGTGAAGTACGTCGCCGAAACCGCCTGCCGCGAGTGCGAATACACGGTCTGCAAGCCGGTCTGGGAGACCAAGACCCGCACCTGCACTTACACCTGCTGCAAGCCGGTTTACGAAACTTGCTCCAAAAACATCTGCTACACCTGCTGCAAGCCCGTCTGGGAGACCAAGACTAAGGAAATCTGCTACACCGTCTGCAAGCCGGTCTACGAAACCAAGACGCGTGACATCTGCTACACCGTCTGCAAGCCGGTCTACGAAACCAAGACCCGCGACATCTGCTACACCGTCTGCAAACCGGTCTACGAAACCAAGACTTGCAACTACACCGTGTGCAAGCCAGTTTACGAGACTAAGACGCGCGACATCTGCTACACCGTCTGCAAACCGGTGTATGAAACCAAGACTTGCACCTACACGGTCTGCAAGCCGGTTTACGAAACTAAGACCCGCGACATCTGCTACACCGTTTGCAAGCCGGTGTATGAAACCAAGACCCGCGAAATCTGCTATACGGTCTGCAAGCCGGTGTACGAGACTAAGACTCGCGACATCTGCTACACCGTCTGCAAGCCGGTTTACGAAACCAAGACCTGCACTTACACGGTCTGCAAGCCCGTGTATGAGACCAAGACGCGTGAAATCTGCTACACCGTTTGCAAGCCGGTCTATGAAACCAAGACCCGCGAAATTTGCTACACCGTTTGCAAACCAGTTTACGAGACTAAGACTCGCGACATCTGCTACACGGTCTGCAAACCGGTCTACGAAACCAAGACCTGCTCCTATACGGTCTGCAAGCCCGTCTACGAAACCAAGACGCGTGAGATTTGCTACACCGTCTGCAAGCCGGTCTACGAAACCAAGACGCGTGAGATTTGCTACACCGTTTGCAAACCCGTCTACGAAACCAAGACGCGCGACATCTGCTACACCGTTTGCAAACCGGTTTACGAAACCAAGACCTGCACGTATACGGTCTGCAAGCCGGTCTACGAAACCAAGACTCGCGACATTTGCTACACCGTCTGCAAGCCCGTCTACGAAACCAAGACGCGTGAAATCTGCTACACCGTCTGCAAGCCGGTTTACGAAACCAAAACTCGCGACATCTGCTACACCGTTTGCAAGCCGGTTTACGAAACCAAAACCTGCACGTACACGGTCTGCAAGCCGGTCTACGAAACCAAGACGCGTGAAATCTGCTACACGGTCTGCAAGCCGGTCTATGAAACCAAGACCCGCGAAATTTGCTACACCGTTTGCAAACCGGTTTACGAAACCAAAACTCGCGACATCTGCTACACCGTCTGCAAGCCGGTTTACGAAACCAAGACCTGCAACTATACAGTCTGCAAGCCGGTCTACGAAACCAAGACTCGTGAGATTTGCTACACCTGCTGCAAGCCGGTCTATGAAACCAAGACCCGCGAAGTTTGCTACACGGTTTGCAAGCCGGTCTACGAAACCAAAACCTGCAACTATACGGTCTGCAAGCCGGTCTACGAAACCAAGACTCGCGACATCTGCTATACCGTTTGCAAACCGGTGTGCGAGACCAAGGAAATTCAAGTTTGCTGCGGCCACTGGGAATGCCAGGTGACCGAATGTCCCGGCCCGGTCTGCACCAAGTGCGTCCAAGACCCCGGCTGTTGGTCCTACGATTGCTGCTCCTGCCGCTGCGTGTATCACCCGGGCTGCTGCCACACCGTGCAGTGCCAATGCCCGCCGGTGAAAGTCTGCAAGAAGGTTTGGGTCAGCGAAATGAAGACCAAGACCGTCTGCTGCACCAAGTACGTGCAAGAAACCCACACCAAGACCTGCACCTACTGCGTCTGCCACATGGTGCCGGAAGAAAAGACTTGCACCTATACGGTCTGCCACATGGTGCCGGAAACTCATACCAAGACCTGCACCTACTGTGTCTGCCACATGGTGCCGGAAACCCATACCAAAACCTGCACCTACTGCGTCTGCCACATGGTGCCGGAACAAAAGACCTGCTGCTACACCGTCTGCCACATGGTCCCTGAGACCCACACCAAGCAGTGCCAGTACACGGTCTGCCACATGGTGCCGGAAACGCACACCAAAACCTGCACCTACTGCGTCTGCCACATGGTGCCGGAAACGCACACCAAAACCTGCACCTACTGTGTCTGCCACATGGTGCCGGAACAAAAGACCTGCTGCTACACCGTCTGCCACATGGTCCCCGAGACTCACACCAAGCAGTGCCAGTACACGGTCTGCCATATGGTCCCGGAGACGCACACCAAAACCTGCACCTACTGCGTCTGCCACATGGTGCCGGAAACCCATACTAAGACCTGCACCTACTGTGTCTGCCACATGGTGCCGGAACAAAAGACCTGCTGCTACACCGTCTGCCACATGGTCCCCGAGACCCACACCAAGCAGTGCCAGTACACGGTCTGCCACATGGTGCCGGAAACGCACACCAAAACCTGCACCTACTGTGTCTGCCACATGGTGCCGGAAACCCATACCAAAACCTGCACCTACTGCGTCTGCCACATGGTGCCGGAACAAAAGACCTGCTGCTACACCGTCTGCCACATGGTCCCCGAGACTCACACCAA
>Ga0335083_10000573_pt1 | contig 54757 bp, 52 predicted proteins | sample Lox_Sample_42_FD_206716 | JGI IMG/M metagenome (GOLD analysis project Ga0335083, IMG submission 206716) | Soil microbial communities from Loxahatchee National Wildlife Refuge, Florida, United States - Lox_Sample_4.2 | ecosystem: Environmental > Terrestrial > Soil > Wetlands | place: USA...
GAGCTTCGCGGGCGCGGGCTCGATCGCGTCGCGAACGCCTTGGCCCAATCCGCGGATCATCTGCTTGCTTTCTTCAAAATGCTCCGCACCGAGCTCGCCTTCTTCATCGGGGCCCTCAATCTCCGCGTTCGGCTGCTGGCCAAAGGCGAGCGGATCAGTTTTCCGGAGCCCTTGCCGTTCGGCGCCGCACGCCTCGCGGCGCGCGGCCTATGCGACGTCGCCCTGAGTCTCACTGCTCCGCAGGCTGTCGTCGGCAACGATCTCGAGGGCGATGAAAAGCTCCTGATCGTCATCACCGGCGCCAACCGCGGCGGGAAGTCCACGTTCCTGCGCGGCCTCGGCCAGGCCCAGCTGATGATGCAGTGCGGGCTCTTCGTCTGCGCGGAGGGCTTCCGCGCCAATCTCTGTCACGGGGTCTTCACCCACTTCAAGCGGCAGGAGGACGCCACGATGACGAGCGGCAAGCTCGATGAGGAGCTCCATCGCATGAGCTCGATCGTCGATCAGGCCGATCGCGGGAGCGTGCTCCTCTGCAACGAATCCTTCGGATCCACGAACGAGCGGGAGGGCTCGGAGATCGCGCGGCAGGTGATCGCCGCTCTTCTTGAGGAGGGGGTCAAGGTTCTCTACGTCACTCACATGTATGAGCTGGCCCACGGACTCTGCGTCAAGGGCATGCGAAGCGCGCTTTTCCTGCGCGCCGAGCGGCTGCCCGATGGCACCCGCACCTTTCGCATCAAGGAGGGGGAGCCGCTCGAGACGAGCTACGGGGAGGATCTCTACTGGAGGATCTTCGGGCGTGTCTTGGAAAGTGCCGCCGATACGCGTGCGAGAACAATCGTGCCCGGGACGGAAGCGCGTGCACCATGAGCGACCGCCATGAGAGGGCGTGCTGTGACCGATGACCTTTGGTGAACAGTAGTCATCGCTTTCGGTCTCGGGAGTGCCCTCGGTCTGACGCTGCGGAACATCCTGATTTCGGTATTCGGGAACCCCCGAGCGCGAGCGCTCTCCACAGGAGATCGTCGAGGGTGTGCGGCGTGGTCACTGCGCGCTTCCTGCTCAGTGGGGCGTCCATTTTAGCGTGTCGAGGGAGCCAGCGGGTCCCTCATGAGAGACAACTCTGATTGGCGGGAGAATTTACGCAGTCGTCGGGTAATCAAGCTCAAAGACGCCCAAGTCCTTACTGAGAAGGTCACCAAACAGCGCCCAGCGGCTCTGATCCGGCGAGACGGAGGCCAGGATCCATAGGGTCGCGAGCCGTAGCTTGGGGATCTTGAGAGCGCGCATATCGAACTCGACGAGGCGATTCAGGTGAATCAGCACGGTCAGGTCCGGCGAGGCGTAGCGGGTGAGCTTGTCGATTATCCGTTGTGCGGGATTTCAGAGATTGAGCCCGGCTGATTTCGCCGATTGTGCCCACCGTGGTTGGGGTGTCGGCGGAGCCGTAGGCGACGATGTTTAACTGTCTTTGCGAGTAGCTGCAAGTTTTTTGGCTTTGACTCCTCGGTAACTGGTGCCGGTGATAGTGATCGTGAGGGCGGTGTGCTGCAGGCGGTCGCGGATGGCGTCGGCGATGACCGGATCGGCGATGACTTCGGCCCAGTGATCGAGCGGCAGCTGCGTGGTGAACACGATGGATTTGCCGAGCGAGCGCTCCTCGAGGATCTCGCACAAGTCCTGTGCTTCGGTGGCGGTGAGCTTGCGCATGCCGACGTCGTCGAGCACGAGCACGTCGGGCTTGGCGAGCTTGTCGCGGTAGCGCAGATACGTGCCACTGGAACGAGCCAGGGCCAGGTTCTCGAGCCAGGTGGTCACATTCATATAGAGAGCGGATCGGCCGTGCTGGCAGACCTGGAGTGCGATCGCTTGAGCGATGAAGGACTTGCCAACGCCGGTTTGGCCGATGATCACGAGCGGGCGGCCCTCTTTGAGCCAGCCGAGGCTTTGGAGCTCACGGACCTGGGTTTTGGTGATCGAGCGGTGCGCGGTGTAGTCGAAGTCATCCAGGCTGAGGCGGATGGGGAGCTTGGCGGCCTTGAGCCGCCGTTGTGCGGCGCGCTCGCCGCGGAAGTCGGCCTCGGCCTGTAGGAGCGAGTCGAGGAACTCCGTGTAGCTCACTTGCTCACGCGTGGCATCGGTGACGGTTTTGTCGAACGCGTTGAGCATGCCGAGGAGCTTCATCTCGGCCATCAGGTTGCGGGAGATCGCGGTACTCACAGTAGGGACTCCTGGTTGGGTGTGGTGGGATCGGCGCCGGTGTCGGTGGCATAGCGCAGCAAGGGGTTACCTGGGCGGCGAACGATGTCGCGCGCGGGATCGGGAGCGAGGCTTTGGGTCTTAAGGCGCGCGAGCAGATCGCAGAAGTACGGTACGCGGATGCGCCCGACGCGGCGCATCTCGGCGAGAGCTGCGAGGATGCGCGGGATGGCCACTTCACGCCCGGCGGCATTGATCTCCTTGCTCGCCGAACGGATCAGGCCCTGGACGCGACGGATGTTGCCGTAGACCTCGATGTTAAAGAGCTCGACGACGAGCTCGTTGAGCTGCTCGTGGATAAAGCGGGACTGCGACAGCAGGTGCTGCGGGGTGGCCTCGTAGTAGGCGACCGAGGCATCGGGGAAGTGGGCATCGATTTTGACGCGTTTACCGCTGCGGCTGCGATCGCGGGGGTGGAGCGTCAAGCGCTCACCGTTCAAGAAGATCTCGACCTGGTTCTGAGTGAGGCGGATCCGCAGCTTCTTGCCGCGGTGGATGTGCGGGGCGCTGTAGTAGGTGGCTTCCACGTACACGTAGCAGTCGGGATGGAGCTTAGCGTCCTTCCACTCGGCATCGTCGAAGTCACCTACCGGGAGCGGCTTGAGTGCAAGTCTCTCGAGCTGCTCGAAGCGCTCGCGGCGGGAGAGACCGAAGCGGGTGTGGCGCCGCTCATTGATGCGCTTGACGCACTCAGCGAGCGCCTGGTTGATCTCGGCGATCGAGGTGAAGCGGTGCCGGCGATAGCGGAAGCGCTGGTAGCGCATCAGGATCTTGATCAGTCCCTCGACGATGGCCTTGTCCTTGGGGTGGCTGGGACGCGCCGGCACGACCGCCGTCGCGTAATGGGCGGCGAGCGCCGCATAGGAGGGGTTCAGATCCGGGTCGTACCAGTGGCACTTGAGTACGCCCTGCTTGAGGCAGTCCGGCACCGTCACGTGCGGGACACCGCCATAGAAGGTGAACATGCGCTGATGGCAGTCGAGCCAGTTGCGGCTCTTCATGTCATCGGCCGCCCAGGCAAAGAGCAGTTGGCTGCAGCCGAGCCCCGCGACGAACACCCACGCTTTACGCACCTCACCGGTGCGCAGGTCCACCCTCGATCGGATCGCCGGCGTAGTCGACCTCGACGCGCTCGCCGGGGGAGAAGTCCCGCGCCGTCACCGTCGCCTGACGCAGCTCCGGGTGCTTGCGATAGAGCTGCTTCCAGAAGTTCGGGTAGCTCGTGAGGTTCTCCGCGCGCTCCTCCCAGATGAACTTCAGCGGGTGCCCGAGCCCGATCTCATGCAGAACCTGCGTCCAGTCGACCTGGCTCGTCCACAAGGGGCTCGCTGCCGTGCGTCCCGCTGCTGTACGCAGCCCGTCGCGGATCTCGCGCACCGTTCTCCGCGAGCACCCCAGCGCACGCGCGATCTCTCGCAGACTGCGTCCGGCGCGCAATCGCCGCTCGATCTCCTGATACCGATCCACCGTGAACCTCCGCCGTGCCATGAGCCCCTCCCCATCGTGATTGCCCACGACGGTACAGGGCTGAACCGCCTCTCAAACGGCTCCGCCGGAATGGTCCCAATCCAGGAAATCGGTGGTCCCAATCCGTGAAATCGGCTGGGTCCTATCCGAGGAAATCAGGTGGTCCCAATCGATGAAATCGCCTGGTCCCAATCAGAGGAAATCGCGCACGTTGAACTGAAGTGCTCGGGTTGAGGTACTGCGGAACGACCTCTTTTACCTGTACGGCACCATACAGCACCGATCCGTCGGGGCCGTCTCGGGCGGTCGCGCAGTCGTAGTCACGATTCTCGGCGGCAGGCCCTGCCCCGGGCCGTGGCACTGCTCAGCTGCACGCCGGGCCGCAATTCCGCCTTTCGTATCAGCTCACAGGAATGGTCATGTACGGAAAGTTTCAAATGCGGATGCCAGGAAGCGATTCGTGGAGGTCCTATCTGAAATCGGGTGGCGAGAAGAAATGAGAGGGCACTGAGCCCGAGTAGCGCAGCAGGGAAGTCAATCCAAATGGTCACGGGCGCGCGATCTCACGTAGCGTGGCCGCGCGGTGAAGTAGGTGGGCAATTGCTTGCGTCTGGAGAATCTAAGGAAGTTTAATTAGGCGCGTAGGCACATGCCCCAGTGCCACGGGGTATTTGGTAGTTCCGGTAACGAGATGACGTGCAAACCCGCGGCTTCTGCCCATTGTCCACATGTACTGCGCGCGGGCCGCACTTCGAGCGACGGCCCCCGCGGCGTTGCAATGTCTCGCCGCCAGTGAATGACGGCGGCGTGACCGCCTGGTACGAGTACACGCCGCGTTTCCTCCAGAAGAGAATGCGGATCCTCCAGGTGCAAAATGTTGAACAACATGACATAGCGTACAGACTGACTCGGAAGGCCTGAGCCGAGAAGCACAAAGTCGCGCTGCTGCGCTGAGATGTTCTTCAATCCGTTTGCTGCGGCCCGTGTGGTTGTCACTTGAACTATAGCCGGCTCGATGTCGAGTGCGTGTAGCCGACCGGATACTCGGCGCGCGGCGGGAATTGAAAAGGTGCCGTAGCCGCATCCGAACTCGAGCGCGTCGCCTTGAATGTCGCGGCACAACAACGCATCCAAAATGCGATCGGGATCAAAGAATCGTTCCCAGACCTCGCGTTCCGGAACTCCGCTTTCACGCGCTTTTGCCATGCTTCACCAGCCGCGACTCGTACCGCAGTGTCGACCTTGCCTCTGACATCAGCGCGCACGCTCGTCGGATCGATAGGCCGCGTCCGCATCCGTAGGCGACCTGGCGACGACGCACGGGCGCGCCTACCATTTTTTTGCCGCGATCTCCTTCATCACCTCCATCTCAAGATCTCGCTCGGCCACGAGCTTCTTGAGCTTCGCGTTCTCTTGCTCCAGCTGCCCCAGTCGCTTTACGTCGGCCGGCTCGAGCTGTCCGAACTTCTTACGCCAAAGGTAGATCGTCTGGTCCGAGATTCCCAGGCCGGTCACACGGGCAATCGGCTTTCGACAGCTCTGGCCCGATTCGCAGTCACAGGTCGTAGGTGAGTAGGTTATTCGACTCGCGGACACGGCGTTCTTTGAACAGACGTTCGATGAGGAGCCGTCGTTCGCCCTCTGCGAGGTTGGGAAACCAAGACTTCACTTTCCCTGCGAGACTCTTGGGCTTAATAGGTCGTGCTTTCTCTTTCTTGAGAAGCACGAGCAGCCGAGTGAAGTGATCTGTTTGCGCCGCGCGCTTTGGAGTAGGGAACGCGTCCTTCAACAAACTTACCCGGTTGCACGTGTGCGAGAGTGCTTGCAAGTGCCGGATAAGGGGATCGAAGCCCGTATCACGGGAGAGGATTGCGCATTCGAGCGTCGGGCTTTTGGTAAGTTCCTGTCCAAGGTAGTACGCGATATGGAAATCGAGCGCGTTCGGGCCTTGGCCTGAGATCTTGATCCACTTTAAACGAGCGCCGAGCGGCTGGGCCTGTACAACCAGTTCTTCGGGCAGCGTTTTTTGCGTAACACCATAGAAGATCATCACGCGCGCGTCAGCGGGCACCTGGGAGAGATCGATCTTTTGTACGTTCTCCAGATCGACGAAGAGCACTCGTTCAGACATCGTTCGTCTCCATAGCAACTTCGATGAACCGGATACCCCAGTAACCTCGTCGCGATCGCCGCCTCTCTGAGCAAGAGTACCTCCGGTCATCTGCTCGACGAGGAGAATAGAGCCATGCGTTAGCAGTCGAATGCGTGCGAGATGATCTTATTCCGCGTCTATCGACTGACTAGTCGCCGCAATGCGCGTAAAGCGCCCAGCGCAAATCCTAGACCCACAGAGATTGCGAGCATCGTGGCAAATGGAAAATGCGGGGCACCACTCAACCTAAAGAAGAACGCCGCCAGGACACCCAGCAATGCGAGTGAGCCCAATACGAAGCTTACAACAGGCTCTACGATCGCGAGCAACATGACTACCGGAAGACTTAGCGACCTCCAGAGAACCCAGAGGGCACCGCGGCCAATATCGCTACCGTTCATTCGGTTACGGCGAGCGCTGCATCTGAACCAGAGGCGCTTCGTCTCGTCGCTGAGAGTTCTTCAAGGTAGTCGGCCCAAGCCTGCATCATTCTTCGCCGCTCGACCAGCCGCTGCGCACGATTCTAGGCGCCGCGGCTTCATTGCGTTCGGCGTGAGCAAGTTGCAGCTCAATGAGGTCCGGATGCCAGCCGAGCTCATTGAGGCAGATCGAGGGGGTCGAGCGGAATCCGTGCGCAACCATTTCGTCCGCACGCGGAGCGAATTGACGGAAACACTTAGTGGCCCGTTCCGGTGAAGGTGTGCAGATCGCGGAGTAGGGCGACCGCCTGGGTCGATAAAGGCACTACATGGAGTTCGCGCATCTTCATGCGGGCCGGAGGGATACGCCATTCCGCACCTGTCAGATTGAATTCCTCCCATGCCGCGCAGCGCAGCTCTCCAGGTCGCACGAACGTCAGCGGCCAGGAGCTTCAGGGCAAACTCCGTCGATCTGTCGCCGCGGTAGCCTGCGATCGCACGCATCAATTCGCCCAGCCGGCCGGGATCGACGATCGCGGCGCGGTTGCGACGAACGACTGAGGCAAGTGCGCCCCGCAGGTCGACAGTGGGATCCCGTTCGGCTCGTCTCGTGACCACGGCGTATCGAAAGACATTCCCGCATTCGGAGGGCACTCGATGGGCGGTTTCGTTTCCCCCGCGGGCCTCGACTTTCTTGAGCAGGGGAAGGATGTGGACCGCCTTCAGTTGGGCGATGGGGCGCTTCCCGATGTATGGGAAGACAAAGGCCTCAAACCGCTCCTGCTTATTGAGGAAGGTCTTCTCGCTAAGTCAGCCCCTCTGCACCTCGAGCCACTCACGGGCGAGCAGTTCGAACGTGTCTGACTGGGCGGCACGCTCTGCCTGCCGCTGAACACTCGGATCCGTCCCCATCTCCACCAGCCGGCGAGCTTCCAGGCGGCGGTCGCGGGCCACTTTAAGGGTGATCTCGGGGTAGGGCCCAAGGGAGAGGAGCTTCTCGCGTCCGTTGAAGTAGTACTTGAAGCGCCAACCGCGGCTGCCGGAGGGATTAACGAGGAGGTAAAGGCCCTCACCGTCGAACAACTTGACCGGCCGTTCGCCCGCCTTTGAGTTGCGGATTGCGGTTGTTCGTGAGCTTCATGGGGGTAGCTCCTGGAAAAATGGCCGTTTAGGGGTAGCTTTTGACCCCTGAGCTAACCCAAGAGGGGTTGAGCTACCCCGATATCCATCCCTACGGCCTAGGAGCTGTCAAGTTACCGTCTGGGACGTACTGATCCCATATCTTATTGATTCTTATGTATAAGAAGACGAAATAAGAGCGCGGTGATACGACTTGAGACGTGGTGATTAGGGCGTAATGGCTCCCCGGGTTGGAATCGAACCAACGACCAACGGATTAACAGTCCCATTTTCCGCCAATATCTTCAACGCTTTGGCTCAGCGTTCAAATCTCAAGTCACGGGAAACCCTAGATTTGTAGTCCCAGGGCGTCCACACTGGTTCGCGGCTTGCCGCTGCACGTAGTGCAACGTTAGTGTAACGGAGATTGACCAACGGACTGAGTGGCGGCCGGGGCTGTAAGGAAGCTTCAACGACAGGGGACTGGGTTGTGTTGACGGTGAAGACTCTGCGTGTCCGGCAGGCGCAACGAGACAAATGGGTTTCCGACGGCGCGGTACGGGGGAGTGGAGCGCTCTGGGCCCGCATCGGTCCACATGCAGTGGCGCTTTATTTCCGCTATACGCACGCAGGGAAGAAGAAAGCCATCGCACTCGGCGGATACGATGAAACCGGTGCGAAGGGCCTTACCCTGCCTCAAGTTCGGGAAAAGGCCGCGGTGCTCTCGAGGATCTACCAAGGCGGCGTGAGCGACCTTCACGCGTACCTGGAGAGAGAACGCCAAGCTGCGGAGCGCGCGATCGCGGCGGACCAAGAGATTAACCGCCGACTGCGGGAGGACGCGCAACGGGGTACTTTGCGACAGCTTCTCGAGGCGTACACGGCTCATCTCGAGCGCCTGGGCAAGCAATCCGCTCGGGATGTGCGCTCTATCTTCACACGACACCTGCTTAAGGCGAAGCCAGAGCTTGTCGCGCGGAAGGCGGCCGAACTCGGAATCGATGATTTCGTAGGGCCAATAGGTGCGTTGGTGGAGGCAGGAAAGGGACGTACTGCCGACAAACTTCGGTCCTATCTGCGCGCAGCGTATCAATTGGCCGTCGAGAGTCGAACGGACCCAGCTGCACCTCTTGCGCTTCGAAGCTACGGCATCGGCGCCAACCCCATCGCCGGCATCGGCACGTTATCGCGGTTCAACCGAGCGCGTGACCGAGTGCTCTCCGGTCCCGAGCTCGGCGCTTTCCTGCGAAGACTAGACATTCTGCGGCCAGGCGCCCAGCGCGATGCGTTATGGCTAGCGCTGCTGCTTGGGGGGCAGCGTCCGATGCAGTTGCTCCGGATGCGCGCCGTCGACGTTGATCTATCGGCCGGAGTTGTAACGCTATATGACGGCAAGGGTGCACGTACTCAGCCGCGGCGACACGTAGTGCCGTTGGTACGAGACGCAGCTGCGATCCTTGAGCGACGACTCGCCGGCATCTCAGGCGAACAGCCGCTGTTTTCGACAAATGATCGAACCCCAATGCGACACGAAACGTTGAGCGCACAGGTTGCCGAGATCAGCGCCGAGATGCTTAAAGAAAAAGAGGTGCGGGAGGTCTTTCAACTGCGCGATCTACGTCGCACGGTTGAGACGATGCTCGCATCACTGAAGGTCAGTAGCGATATCCGAGCGCAGCTCCAGAGCCACGGGCTTGGCGGCGTCCAAGCTCGTCACTATGACCGGCATGGCTATGCGCTCGAAAAAAGACAGGCGCTGCACAAATGGGCGCGACACCTTGTTTCGTTGAAGGCCGACAAAGAGGCCAGGGTGGTTGCGCTTACGAGTGCCGGCGACAAGTTCGCCCGTCATACCTAGAAATGAGAGCGCCAGGGTGCGCTTGTATAGCTATCGAGGTAATGGTTTGAGGCGACGCTCGCGAAGCGCCCGGGAACTTCGTGGCAGCGATCCGCCATGCCATCTGTAGTCAATTTGCCCCGTACTTGCGAGACCGCCTATCGCTTGGGGTTTGTAACAATGCTGATTCGGGTATCCCAAGTGCAAAAAAGGGGACGTTAGTAAACCAATGGCCGCATTTAGTTTATTGACATGCTATTATATGGCATATGGATACCCGTCCAAGCATGAAGATAAACAAATTGCTCCAGGCTTGGCCCAGGGGCACGGTTGCCCTCCACCCGTGGCTGCAAAGCCACGGAATCTCGCGTGAGCTTGCGACTCAATACCGTCGACGCGCATGGATCGATTCAGTGGGGCGGGGCGCCTTTATTCGGCGTGGAGACAAGGTCGAGTGGCCCGGCGCGGTCTACGCCGTCCAAAAGCTCTCCGGGAAGCCGATACATCCCGGCGGCCGCACGGCCCTTGAACTTCATGGGCTCGCGCACTTTGTGCGGCTGAGCAATCGCGCTCCCGTATACCTTTACGGTTCACCTGGCATACGTCTTCCGACCTGGTTCCAGGGGCACGACTGGCGTCATCCAATCAAGTATTCGGCGACAGGGTTGTTCACTCGCGATCAGTCCCTGACCACGCAATCGTTTGGGGAGTTCTCGCTCGAGATCTCATCTCCCGAACGCGCGATACTCGAGTACCTTAACGGCTTCCCGGATGACGCTTCATTTGAGGAGGCTCGCGAGTTCGTAGACAGTCTTGCCACCGCGAGACCCGAAGTAATCCAGCACTTACTGGAAACTTGCACATCGGTGAAGGTTAAAAGAATGTTCCTCTACCTTGCCGATCAAGCCAAGCATCCCTGGCGCGCCAAGCTAAAAGACAAGCGGATCAAGCTCGGGAGCGGGAAACGCTCGCTTGTCCAGGACGGGAAACTCGATTCGAAGTATTTGATAACGGTTCCCGCAGAACCCTCCACTGACGGTGCATGAACTCCTCTCCTTACCGCGAGCAAGTCTCCTTGCTCCTGAGGGTCTTGCCAATAATCGTTCGGGAAAGGGCTTTTGCGCTTAAAGGCGGCACCGCAATCAATCTATTTGTTCGCGACCTCCCACGGCTCTCCGTCGACATCGACCTCACCTTTCTTCCACTGACCGACCGGGTTGCTGCTCTGTCTGCGATCCATGAGGCGCTACGGCGCACCGAGGGGCTCATCAAACGTCAGATATCAGGAACCTCCGTCCGCGCGTCCCGACGTCCCGACGCGCCGAAGCTATTTGTCGAGGGTCGAGGCGCTCGGGTGACCGTCGAACCGAATGTCATCTTCAGAGGCAGCGTCTTTCCGCCGGTCGTCTGCCGCACGGTCAAGGAGGTCGAAACTGAGTTCGAGCAGTCCGTAACTACAAATGTTCTGGCTCCCGCGGATCTCTACGGCGGGAAGTTGGCGGCTGCGCTGGATCGCCAGCATCCGCGAGACCTGTTTGACGTAAAACTGCTGCTGGAAGCCGATGGCTTTACCGATGAGGTCCGGACTGCGTTTATCATTTATCTGGCAAGTCATCCACGACCGATGGCTGAGCTTCTCGCGCCCAAGCTGAAACCGCTGGAGAAGCTATTCGAGAGCCAGCTCGCCGGAATGCTCCGGACTGCAGTGACTTGCCAGGAACTTGAAGCGACGCGCGAGCACCTTATACGACGCGTGCAGCGCGATCTTAGCCCAACCGAACGGGCGTTCCTCTTGTCACTGAAGCGCGGCGAACCTCAATGGGAACTCGTTCCAGTCCCCCATGTGCGGGAGATGCCGGCTATTCGATGGAAGCTCCGGAATCTACAGCAGCTCGCAACACGGGCTCGGCAACAGGAAGCGGCAATCCGCAAGCTGCGCGACGTGCTTCAGATCTAGCGCGAGAATGCAGGCGCGAGCTGCGGCGCTCTGGAAGATATCCATAACGTCACGCAGAGGGCACTCAGCTTTGGAGAAGTCGTGAAGGCGTCAAGACGCCAGCCACAATTCAGTTCGACCGCTTGGTGGACTGAAGATGGCCCGTAGAGAAGGGCTTCCGCTCTGAAATCCGCCCCGTAAGCCACGCTTGGACTTCCTGCTCAACCCACCCCACGGTGTGTCCAGTGATTGGAACGCTCATAGGAAAGCGTCCCTGCCCCTGGAGCTGGTAGATCTTGGTCTTGCCGAGTCCGGTCATATCGATGACCTGTTTGAGACGCAGAATGCGGATCGGTGCGCTCGTTGACGGCGGTTCCGAAGGACTCAGTCGAGAGGGAATCGGGCGAATGTCAGTTCTGGGTTTGCACGTAGACATGTGAGTCGTATCTCCTGGTAGCTCTCGCTCCTAATGCGAGTCGATCCTTCACCACCTCGCCAATCATTACTCCCACGGCTGAAACAATTCACCCCGAGAATTGGCGCAGTTTGGCCACAATTCTCTGTGGCGTACGACTCCCGCCACCCGAGAATTCCAATGGATCCGCGTGCTTGTCCCAGGTTCGCCGCGAAACAGGGACAATACTCACGAATCCTCCGTAGCTTCTGTGCCGTCGATGCGAAGTTGCACACGCTGTCCACCAGTGTTCAACGGTGTTGAGTCTTTGACGCTGAGCGTGAGGCCGCCTGGCATTGTGTGAGATCTACCGTGCGCGGTTTTGCCGAGCGCCAGCTCCTGCGGTGCGGACGATGATCTGCCCGAGCGGCCGCGGAATGTTCGTCGGTTTCACGCAATTTGCGGTGAAACTCCCCACTTCTCCTCTTGACCGCGCCTTGTGAGCGGCTGCTCTCTTGTGGCCGGCTGGACCTTGGTGACTTTTCATCGACCGTCCGAGGCTCCCCTCGTCGTGCGCACACTTCAATCTTGTCGATGAGGGGGCATCGTACGGAGGCCAGCCGCCTAGTAAACATCCGTGCAAATCATGAATTTGAGTCGTTGCGTGTGTTGCAAGAACCAAGGTCGGAACCTTGGGCGTCACTGAGGACACGTCGCGAGCCGGAAAGCCGGGTTCGGTACTGCCCCCGAGCAACGGTCAACGCTTGGGTTGTCAGATAGGATTGAGCGGCGTCGCACGGCTCGTTGCCTGCCGATTCTGTGGGCTCTCTTTTGATGAGGCCGCAGCGCAACGATTACTTGGCTCCACTTCTGGAGGCCCCTGTTATGAGTGCTCTTGTTACCGTCGAAACTTTACCCGCGCCGAGTCTGACCTTCACTTCGGGAAGACGGTCACGACGGCGGTTTCGGGTGTTTCTTCCACGCGCGCACTCCTGCACGGGTCGAGAGACAGGATGTGATCCGCATGAACCGAGACACGCTGTACTCGAACGCCGTCTTCGACCTCGAGGCGGCGCCGGTTACGGTCACGTTGCCCGATTCCGGCAAGCGGTTCATGTCGATGCAAATCATCGACGAGGACCAGTACACCCCAATGGTCGTTTACGGCAAAGGCGTCTATACGCTGACCAAGGAGAAAATAGGCACGCGCTACGTCATGGCAGCGCTACGCACCCTGGTCGATCCAAACGACTCCGCCGATGTCAACGAGGTGCACAAGCTCCAGGATGGAGTGGGAGTGACGCAAGCGGAACGCGGCTCCTTTCAGATTCCCGACTGGGATAGGGACAGCCAGGACAAGGTACGCAATGCACTGTTGATCCTTGGAAGCACGCTCCCCGATTCACGCCATGCCTTCGGGGCGAGAGGGGAGGTAGACCCGCTGCGCTTCGTGATCGCGGCCGCCGTAGGTTGGGGAGGCAACCCCGACAAAGACGCTAAGGACGTCAACGTGAACCCGGAAGGCAACGACGGCACCGGCATCTTCAAGCTTGCCGTCAAGGATGTGCCGGTCGATGGCTTCTGGTCGATCAGCCTCTACAACGGCAAGGGCTACTTCGAGCCCAACCCCTACAACGCCTATTCGGTAAACAACATCACCGCGAGGAAGGACCCGGATGGCGGTGTGACCGTGCAATTCGGCGGCTGCGATGGCAAGACTTCGAATTGCCTGCGTCCGGCTGGAACTATATTGTCCGACTGTATCGCCCGCGCCGGGAGGTGCTGGACGGCACGTGGAAGTTTTCCGAAGCACAGCCCATGACGTGATACGGCAATGGGTACTCGATTACAGGCCGATCGGTCAGGTAGCGACAACGAGCGCAACTGGAGTCCTGACAGGTGCGCGCGGTCGGCGCCGGTCCGATGAACGGCACGCTCGTCCCGGGGTGCTTTCCCGTTCGCTCAGGGAATTCAAAACAGGAGGACGTTGGGGGGAGGGGCGGCTTGCCAAGTCCTTGAGGGTACCAGCCGGTGCGCGCCGTCAAGACCCTACGCGCGCCGTGGACGGCGTGCTCGGCGAGTCGCGCTTTGCGCGAGTCTTGACGGCTGTGCTCCGCCTGGGGCGGCGGCCTCGGGCAATCCGCCCGAGCGACCTCAAGGAACCGCCGTCATGAGCGATCTCACCCTTCCCTCCGTTCCCTCGATCCCAGTGCAGAAGGTTCGGCGAGCGCGCACTTCCCGATGGGTACCCACCGAGAGCGGTACGGACCTCCTGCAGCGTCTCGGCTCCCGGGTCACTGAGCAAGAAGCCCGGGTACTGGCCGAGGCCCGCGCCATTCTGTTCAAGCCGGCCGCCTGCCCCCGAGGCGTCGCACTGACGGCTCCTGCCCTGGTGCGGGAGTACCTGAGGACGCTTCTCTCCGGTCAGAACCGGGAGTATTTCGTGCTCCTGGCCCTGGATAATCGACACCGTCTGCTGGGAAGCGAAGTTCTCTTTGCCGGCACCATTGATGGCGCTCGGGTCTATCCCCGCGAGGTAGTGAAGTGCGCTTTGCGCCACAACGCCGCCGCCGTCGTGCTGGCCCACTGTCATCCCAGCGGAGTGCTCGAGCCCAGCCAGGCGGATGAGCTCATTACCGCTCGGCTCAAGGAAGCGCTGAGTCTCATCGACGTGCGGGTGCTGGACCACTTCATCATCGGCGATGGGCAATGCGCATCGTTCTCCGAAGCGGGACTTCTTTAATATGTAGAGCAACCTCGCTCTCACCGCAGTGGGAGCGAGGTTTTCACTATCCAGCTCAACATTTGCAACTTCGGCCAGGTGTTTGCGGATGCCCTCGCGCCAACACGAGCGGGGCGCCTTCTCATAGACGGCAGAGACATGGTCGGGTGGTTACGCAGGCTATAGGCCGTAGATCCAGCGTGTTCGCGCGGAGAGGGATCCGTCATTCCTTTTGCGGCGCGCCGGACGGATCGAGCAAGCGGGGACCTGCTCCCTGCTCAGACAGTTGATCCCAGGCGTTGCGCAACCGACAGATCTTCAGCGACAGGCAACCGCATCCGATGCATCCGTCGAGCTCGCGGCTCAGCTTCTGCAGGATCCGTATTCGACGCTGCAGATCGGCGCGCCACTGCCCCGACAGGCGCTTCCAGTCGGCCGCGGTCGGGGTACGCCCGCCGGGTAAGGAGTTCATCGCTTCGCGGATCGTGGCCAACGGGAGGCCCAAGCGCTGAGCCACTTTGATGACGGCCACCCGGCGCAGAACATCGCGCCCATACCGGCGCTGGTTACCAGAACTCCGCCACCCGCGTATGAGGCCCTTTGCCTCATAGAAATGGATTGTGGAGACTGCTACGCCGCTGCGCGAGGCTACCTGGCCTGCCGACAAAGGTCGCTTCTGTTGATCCGGGGTGAGCCGGCCCATGCGCTCTTGACCTCAAGTATGGTTGAGGTTTTACCCTGACGTTGTCTAGGATTCAAGCGCCGGTGCACTGCTCGCCAACCGATCGAGTCGCGCCGATCAGGGGAGCTTTGTGAGCACTGCACGCAGCCGTCACCTTCATCTCGCCTTGCTCCTGCTCAGTAACCTGTGCGCGAGCGCCTCATGGGGCATTATCTCCCCTACCATTGTCGCTAACTGCCTGCAGCGCGGCAGCAGCACGCTCACCATCGGCATCCTGACCAGCATCTGGGCGTTGCCGTTCCTCCTGGCGGCCCCCGTCTATACCCGGATTGTCGGCCGGATCAGCGCAAAGCCCGCATTGCTGGTCGGCATGCTTGCCGATGCGGCGGCCGTTTGGCTGTTCCCGCTGGTACCGAACGACTGGGCATGGATTGTCTTGCAGATCATGACAGGCGCGATGCTTGGGCACTTCTCGCTCATCACGGAAGCCTGGCTCAACCTCTTCGCAAGCGAGCGCACTCGCGGTCGGGTGACTTCCCTTTATGGCATTGTTCCTGCGATCGGCTATGCGGTGGGCGCCGCGGTCTACGCGCTCGTCGGATATCGAGGTTACGCGCCGTACTTTGCCGGGTCCGCGGCGATGGCCCTCGGAGTTCTGCCGGTGCTCCTGATCCCGAAGGAGGGCGCCGACATCGTGCTCGGCGGCGAGGAGCGACTGCGCCACGCGTTCAAGCGGACCCCATTCCTCCTGACTGTCGCCCTTCTTGCCGGGGTGCTTGAGATGGTGCCGTGGAGCCTCATGCAGGTCTACGCCGTGGCCAACCAATGGTCGATCCGCGCGGCCGGGTTCGCGCTACCTGTGTTCTATTGGGGTCAGGTATTGCTGACCTACCCGCTCGGCTGGTTCGCAGATCGTGTCCCGAGGCGGAGGGTGTTGCTCGGAACGAGCGCCGCCGCGGTGGTTTGTATGGCCGCCCTGGCATTGCTCGCTCGCTCGCCGGGGATGTGGTTTGTGACCTTCCTGACCGGCGGGATCGCCACCGCCACCTATACTCTGGGATTGGCGATTCTGGGGCAGCGCTTCGATGCCGCGACGCTCGTCAGTGCGAACGCTGCCTTCATCGCCTGCTACGGAGTCGGAACGATCCTCGGACCGCCCGTCGTAGGCTCGTTGATGGATCGGTTCGGACCCGGCGCGCTGCCAGTGGCTCTCGGATGCACGAGCGCGTGCATTTTCGCCTGTGCTTCCGCCGCCCGCGTCGAATGGCAACGGCCTGAGAGCGCGGCACCCATTCACCTCAAATGCAGCTGACCGTGACCTAAACACTCTCACGGGCGCATACAAATGTGCAGCTGAGACGATGAAAACCTCGCTCCCACTGCGGTGAGAGCGAGGTTGCTTCACATGTTAGAGAAGTCCCGATTCGGAGAAAAATGTTGAGCTCAACATTTTTCTCCGAGCGCGGGCTGCTCTAGCTGATCCGAGGCCGGGGAGGATTTTCTTTCAGTCCGTCCCCGGTTTCCTTTGCGTGTGGTCGTCGATTCGCCACGGACTGGGCGACTGGGTTTCGCAGGCCAGGATCTGCTCGATGATTCGGCTGAGGAGGAGCAGGCGGTTGCTCCTGCACTCGAACTCGTCCAGATCGTGGCCAATCACGCATCTGTATCAAGTTGCCGTCGACGTACCCTTGTGTTGGCCAACGAATTCACGCGCGCTTTTCTCATCCAACACTTGTTATTGATGTTGAGTCGGAACGTCTGCGAACCTCAGCGGCAAACCAACACGCATTTCTGTTGACGCCTCGTGAAGCGTGTGTGAAAACTCCGTTCGGATCTGGGGATGTTGAGTGGGGAATGCAGGATTGGCAACGTGATGTTGCCGTATCACAGATCAACGGTTATGGCAGCTGACGCTTTCATCATTTGTCGCGTGACTTCCGAGACCAAGGCGCGGGTGCGTGCACTTGCCGCGCGCGATGGGATCGGGGAGTCGACGCTCATCAAGCAGCTGCTCGATGTGGTGTTGCGCACGGCATCCCCAGATGGGCCAGCCCCAGTGGTTGCGGAGCGCGCCGGGGTCGCTGAGCGGCTGAACGTTCGCCTGGCACCCGAGATCGGGAGGCTTCTCCGGGAGAGGGCCCGTGCCCGGCAAATGCCCTCCGCGACCTATGCTTCATCGGTGCTTCGCTCCCACCTCCTGGATGCAGCTCCGTTGCCTAAAGCGGAGTACCTCGCGCTCACACACACGGTGGCTGAGCTCAGTGCGATCGGCAGGAACCTCAACCAGATCGCGCGGGCGATCAATCAGGGTGGGAGACCCTCGATGCCGGGGAGGGAGGAGGTCAGTGTCATGCTGAAGGTCGCAGTTGCCCTGCGGGACCACATCCGGGCGTTGCTCGAAGCCAACGCGCGTTCCTGGGAGGTCGGTCATGCCAAGACACCTCATTAACCTCGGTCGCGGCGAACCGCTCCTCGATCTACGGAGTTGGGCCCGAGCTGGTCCCGCCCGGCGGGATCGGCTGTCACCCGCGCACGTTGCTTTGATCGCCCGCACCGTTCACCGGACTCCGGAAGTGATGGTCAAGATGCTCAACCAGGGAGGGACGAGCCTCGGGGCGGTGCGACGCCATTTTCAGTATCTCGACCGCGGCGGGGAGCTTGCGATCGAGACCGATGCCGGTGAGCCCTTAGAGGGCAACGGAGCGGCTTCGGAGCTGCTCGAGGACTGGGGACTGGATCTTGATGCGAAACGGTTTACGGCGGATCTGAAGCCCTCCTGGGGCAGAAATCAGAAGCCGCCCAAGCTCGTGCAGAAGATCCTCTTCTCGATGCCAGCGGGGACGCCGCCGAAGAAAGTCCTGACCGCCGTGAAGAACTTCGCCCGGGAGGAGTTCGGAGTCAAGCACCGCTATGCCATGGTGCTGCACACGGATGAGCCCCATCCGCACGTGCATGTGGTGGTCCGGTCGATGGGCCATGACGGCCAACGACTGAGGATCCGAAGGGACACGCTGCGGGCCTGGCGGCGGGAATTTGCCCGGCATCTCCGGGAGCAGGGTGTAGCGGCGAATGCCACTGCGCGGGCGGTCCGAGGTGTGATAAAGCCCCAGAAGACCGATGGAATCTACCGTGCGGAGCGCCGCCGGCACTCGACGCACTGGAGGGAGCGAACTGACGCGGTGGCCCGCGCAATGACCCCAGGCGGAGAGATCCGCCCTGAGCCTGGGAAGGCTCAGCTGCTCGAGACCCGGAGCCGGGTGGTGCAGGGCTGGAACGCGGTCGCTGATGAGCTTGCCCGACAGGGCGAGGCTGAGCTCGCACTGGCGGTGAGGGGTTTCGTGAAGCAGCTGCCGCCAGTCCGCACTGAGCGGGAATTCATCCGCGACCGGCTGCTCGAGCATGCGAACGCAAATGAGCGCGCGAAGTTCCTGGATCGATGGAAACAGGAGGCCCTCGCCACCTGGAAGAACTTCCGCGCCCAGCAGCAAGCGGCGGAGCAGGCCAAGTCGCGCGAACTGGATCGTGCGCGCCAACTCGATCTTGAGCTGGCGCGAAGGCGACCACGGACTCATCGCGAGGATCGCACGCGATAGCACTCACTCTGGGGCTCTAAACGTTCGGTGCGACCATGGACCAGGACAGCGTGAAGCTCGGGCTCCTGATGGAGACCGCCGAAAGGCATCAGAAGCTCGCGGAGGCGGCAATCGGTCAGCTGAATGATCAGATCCAGGGTCTGCAGGTAGTTGTGAGAGATCAGATCCGCCGAGGCATCGTCGAAGAAATGACGGGCGTCAAGGCGGAGACCCAAGGCGCGATCGAGGCTCTGCAGCGGCTGAAGCGTGCCGCTAATGCGCGCGTTACGCTCTGGACCGTGGGTCTTGCTGCGATATCGGCGGGTGTTGCACTTTTCCTCGCTTGGTGGGTCCTGCCTACTCGGACTGAGATCGCAGCGTTGCGCGCGGAACGCGATGAACTAACAAGTAACCTTGCCATACTTAATCGACGTGGCGCTCGCGCGGATCTGCGGCAATGTGGAGCAGGCCACCTTTGCGTTCACGTGGACATGAACGCACCTCGGTATGGGGATCAGAAGGATTACTTTGTCATTCGAGGCTACTAGGCGACGGAGAGCAGCTTGCACCATACTCGCGCGGCAAAGGCCCGCTCGTAATCCTGGCCGCGCGGACCGCGCCGTTGACCAGAGTGACCTATGAGCCCGAAGCTCACCTGAACTTGGTTCAACGCTCTCTGCGCTCGGTGTCCTTGGTAGTTGCGCGACGAGGCAAGTGGGTAGCTACGCTGCAGGTCCGCTTCGCAGATCTCAATTTCAATCCCAGTGCAGGCGAATGCCGGCCCATGCGGCAATCGGGGCGCCGGGGGAAACTGAATTCTCGTTGGTCCAGTCATCCGGATCCGGTCGGAACGCACCGTTCGGATCGAACGCGTTGGATGAGAGAAATCCCGCCGTCGCGTACTTGCGGTCGAAGACGTTATTCACGCGGGCAAAGAGGTCGATCGACTTGTTGATTCGCACCGTCGTGAAGAGATTAACGGTTGCGTAGCCGCCGACGGTGCCGGTACCAAGAATTTCGTCGCCGGCACCGTTGACGCCGCCAGCCTGGTTTGCGTTGTTCTCATTGCCATGCAGATAGATAGCAGAGGAAACCACAACGCTGCCACCGATATCCCAATGGGGATTTACCACGTAGTCAACGACTGCTCGACCAGTATGCCGTGGAATCAAGGGGATGCGTGCGCCAGGAAGCACCTGTATGTTGCCATCTTCATCCGCCGAACTGTTGGACTCTGCATTGACCTCGAAGGGTGACTGAAAAGTTGCATCCACGAAACTGTAGGCCAGGTGCCAGTTGAGCTGTCCCAACTTGCCACCGAGAGACAGATCTAGGCCCTGGCGACGCGTGTCGCCGACGTTATTGAAGAATCCGGAACTGGTAGTCGTCGCGATAAACTGGATGTCGTCCTTGTTGGTCGTATGGAACAGATCGATGTTCCATACGAGCAGCTGGTCATTCCAGTTGCCGCGCACACCAACCTCGAACGTCTTCGAGACGACCTGCTTCAGGTCCGGGTCGCTTGCGAAGTCATTCGGCAGGCCGCAAGGCGTCTCAGGATCCGAGCAGCCAAGTTCGATCACAGTCGGCGCACGGCTCGATTCAGAATAGTTGGCGTAGAAGGTAAGCGTCTTACTGGGTGTCAGGGTAAACCCGATGGCCGGATTCAAGCGGGTAAAGACGTGGTCGCCGGTGACCGGGTTGGCTTCGTCGAAGCCGTCGCCGTAGTCCCCGACATCCGTATCGACGCTGTAGCCGTCGATGGTTTCATGGCTGTGGTTGTAGCGTGCGGCTACGGTCAAGTGGAACAAATCGTTCGGCGACCAGGTGTCGGTGAGGTAGACCCCCCAGATGTCGTTCTTACCGCTGATCGAATTGACAATCTCGTCCGGGTTAAAGGGATTGTCATTGCTGATCGCGGTACGATCGGGAGCGAGAGTTGCATACTGGAAATACTGTTGATAGGTGTCAGTGGCGTGCGAGTAATCGGCGCCGACCACGAACTGGTTCTTGCCTCCGAAAAGATCGCCATTGTTGGTCAGCTGCACGCCGATACCGCTGGTCCTCTGGACGAGTCGCGCGGCACGGTTGATGCCGTTCGAACAATAAGCATTGGCCAAAAAGCTGCCATAGGGGACGGTGCAATCGACATCCGGTCCGTCGTAATCCTCCGAGAGGTAGTTGTCGTCATTTGCGTCGCCGTTGTTGCTGTTGGTCTTTAGGTCGCGGTAGTGCACGTTGCCGCTGAGTAGCCAATGGTCGGAGAGGAACTGCGTTGCCACGAGATTCGCAAAGTTCAGGTGGTTGTGCGTATGGTCCGGGGCCGTGTAGATCGAGGCATATCGGTAATCGAGCATGCTCTCGGGCGTGACGCCATTACCGATCATGCTGTTATCGGCCCAGGTGTAACTCAAATCGACATCGGTCTTGTCGGTCTGCCAACCCACCTTGCCGAATAGCTGCCGCCCATGAGTCGGGGAGAGGTCACGCCAGCCATTCTCATCCAAGATATTTCCCCCCACGAACCAGTCGAAGGCGCCGCTGGAGCCGCCGGTAGCTCCTTGGAATGCGGTACGTCCAAATGATCCGCCATATGCCTCCAGCTCAGTTCCGGGGTCGTCATGACCGCTTTTGGTCTGCACCGCGAGCGCCCCGCCGAGTGTGTTAAGGCCGAAGACCGGGTTCGAACCGGGCATCAGGCTGATGGTGGAGATCGCGACCTCCGGGATCAGGTCCCAGTTGACCGTATCGCCGAAGGACTCGTTGACTCGCACTCCGTCGACGTAGACCGACAGTCCTTGCGGGGTTCCAAGTAGTGGTGAGGCGGTGAAGCCGTGGTAGTTGACGTCATTCTGCAGGGGATTGTTCTGGCTCTGGTTTACCGTAATACCGCTGAAGTTGTTGTTGAGGTAGTCGGTCACGTCCAGTGTTTGCTGCCGCTGCATGTCTTTACTGGTAGCGCTCTGGACGTTTCCCGGGACCAGCTCCGGGGCCAACCCGAATCCGGGAAGCGGCGCATTGGCAATCACGGTTACCGTGGGTAACTCCTGAGCGGTTGCGGGATTTTTGAGCGAGGAATCGCTCCCAGCAGCCTGACCCCAGGCGGAAATCGGGAGGAAGACCTGAGCGGTCACAATCACTAGCGCTGGGCCAAGTCTCAAACGTTCCATCCGGTGGCTCCCCTGTGGTCTTTTTGCCTCGGTGCACATGGCATGCACGCACCTGAGTGGACTTATCTTGGGGTTCGGATTGAGCCTCGAGCAACGTGTTGGGTGGGTCTCCGCTCAATGTCGTGAAATATTCCCGGTATCTCCCGGGAGAATTTCCCGGTTCGGCCGCTTGGAACCGTCAAATCACGCTGTACACGGGGGCCCTTGTCGGCCGCTGAGGGCATGCCTTTTGGCTGACTGCGGCAAGTGTTTGATCGACCGACCCCGATAGGCCGCCAACCTCCAATCGCATGCAAGGCTGTAGCGCACGGCCGACACAGGCCCCGGACAAACGCACGCTGCACTTCGCGCCCGTGTGTGTTGGGAGTTCGCGCTGCCAGCAGCCGCTGGCGTTGGGCATGAAACCTTGGACGGCGGTGCACGTGTGCTCAGCAGCTCTCAACGGGGAGCAACCACAAAAGCTCTTAGCGGTGAGCAACCACAAAAGCTCTTAGCGGTGAGCAACCACAAAGACCTCCTGTGCGGTAATGCTGTGCGTATAGCCCTCTTTGTACGCCCGGGCTCGCACTATCGTGGTCTCCCGAAGCCGTATGGGACCGACGTACTTGGGGTCGTCGAGTCCGGGTTCGCTGCCGTCGGTGGTGAAGTGAATCTCTGCATCGACTTGGCGCGCCACCAGCCTGAGGAGGGTTTCACGAGGTACTGTGCCACTGCGCGGAAGAAAATCAGGCGGTGCAAGTACCGGTGGCGCGGATAGTGACTTAATCCAGGACCGCACAAGAGCCACCCCGTTGTGATCGATGGTTTCACGTGCAAGCGGGGGCATTCGGAGATCCCCGATCGTGTTGATGCGGATGTAAGCAATCGAGCGCCAGATGTCATTCGGAGCAACGACTCGTGGATGATCAACACCTTCATCCAACAGCACGGCACCGCCGACGATCTTCTGGTCTGCGGCCGGCGTGTCATAGCGGGCATCGAAGTAAGCCACCGTGCCCCCGGGCCGGTGACAATGGGCGCAGTTCGCATCCAGGTACGAGCGCGCGCGCGCTTCAAGAGAGCGCGAGGTGTCGTCAGTGGCGGCAAGTTTCGGCAACTTGGCGGGATTCAAGTCCGCCGAGGAATTTCTGAAGAGCTTGAGGCGACTCCATGCGCTGAGCTCATTTTCGGTGAACCCGGAGGGATAGCGAAAATCACGGTTCAACTGCCGCGTTTTCACGCCGAGGACACGGCCTGCGTTCTGCGTATGGCAGGTGAGGCAGTCCTTCCGGCTTGGGTAATACCACGTCTGTACGTTAGTGCTGCCGTCGGAAGTTCGCGTCCCGATTTGCTCGGTGAGGCTGCCAGGCAGCAGGTCCGCATCGGTCCCGTCGGCGCGCCACTTGTAAAGGACTCCATATGCCCCGCCATCGGCATCGAGCACCAGCAGCCGGGTTTCCAGGCGGCGCCTACGGGTAGGATCTGCGGCATCGAGGGGCAGGTCGAAGTTTTTCACGAACACCGTGCCCTTGGGAAAGTGCCACTCGCCAGTACTCGAGAACCGCACGCCCTCGCTGGGGATTGATACCCATCGCGTTTTGACGGCGCCATCGGACCAGAAGGGCACAATAAGGTCGTACGGGATGAGGCCGGGAGCGACGCTCAGCGTGGCAACATTTTGGAATGCACCGGTCTGAGAAAGCTGCTGAGGAAGCTTGCCGGTTACACGCTCCGGCATCCCGAGATAAGGTTTCGGACGAGGGAAATGTGTGAGGTCGGAAGCCCAGGGATCCTCTTGTGACGCCTCGCGGCGTGCACAGGCCCCGAGCAGTACCGCGAGTAGGGCGCACGCGATCCACCGCGCAATCATCAGGCAGGCTGTGCGAAGTCGCCGCGGTGGCCTGGGATGCTAACTGCGACGCACGACGATGGTTATTCCCCAGGGGCGCTCGCCTGCCTTGATCCGATCCATCTCCCGTCCTGTCGTAAGGTCGACCACCGAGACGTCGTTGGAGGGGCCGTTCGCGCTGAATAGGTACTTGCCATCGGGGGATAGAACAATTCCCCACGGTCGCTGGCCAACCTTAACGCTCTGCAGGACCGCGTAGCTGTGTCCGTCGATGATGCTGATCGTGCCGGCTCGACCGTCGGAGACATACAGGCGCTGGCCATCGGCGGCCATCTTCACGCTCATCGGACGGGATCCCGCCGGTAGCGCAATCACTTTCAGCACCTTCAGCTCGTCTGTGTCCACGACGTTCAGTTCGCCCGTGGACTCCGAGGGGATAAATGCGAGCGTGCCGTTCGGCGAGAAGGCCATGCTCCGTGGTCGGACTGCGACCTTGAAGTGCCCTACCACCGCGTAGCTGGCGCTGTCGATGGCGTATATGTCCCCGCCCGCCTCACACGTGATGTAGAAGCGCTTGCCGTCCGGGGCGGTCGCTGCGCCCTCGGGCTCCTGGCCCACCGGAACGATGTGCTCGACCTTTTGAGTGCGCACGTTGATTACGCTGGCGGTCCTGACGTCCTCGTTAGACACGTACAGCTGCGTACCGTCCTTGCTGAGCGCAAATTCCTCTGGGTCCGAGCCCGCGTGGATCTTGCTCGTCAGTTTGCGTTTCGCGACATCCAGGACGGCTATTCCGTCCGCCGCTTTGTCAGCTGGCGCATCGTCGTCGTCATCGCGCTTGCGCAGGATTGGGTTGCCCTTGGCATCCAACGGGGGCGGACCCTCAATCGGAGTTCCGCTGAGTGCCACATAGACCGTACGGCCGTCGGGGCTGGCATGGATACCGCGCGGACGTTTCCCCACCGGGATCGTAGCGGTTGCCCTGAGCGTATCCCCGTCGATGACCGTCACGTCACCAGACTTCTCATTGGAGACATAAAGCTCGTAGTGCATGGGCGTGGCGGGCACTACCGGGCACGCGTTGCCGCAGGCAAGCAGTCCACTGACGCTCAACAGTGTAGAACGCAGCGCCGACAGGCCTGGCATCTTGAGCTCCTTGAGACTGCTAACCGACGGCGCGCGGGGTACTGCGTGCCGCCATGAAGCATAGAAAGCGAATACCGGCGACCGCAACGGATCCCGCGATCTCGGGAGATTCTCCCGAAGCATTTCAGGATAAAATCCCAATGACGTCCGGGCGAAAAGTTCCGCTCGTCCGGCTGCTGCAGCCAGCCTAGAGTTGCAGCTCCAGAGCGACCGACCGATTTTTCCCGCCAATGGCTAGCGAAACCACTGCCCTGAAGGCACCCGAATCACAAGCGCCGGCGAAGTCGCTGGAACGTGCGCCCGCTTGGCCGCGGCTCACCCTGAAGCTGCGACTGAGCCTGATCATCTCCGCGCTGCTGGCGCTGCTTACCCTCGCCGGCGGGGTGTATGTGGTGCAGAAGGCGCGCTCCGACGTACGAGATGAGGTGCGGTCGACTCTGATACTGACGGGTCATTTCCTCGATGCGCAGTTGGACGTGCTCAAGGATCACTGGGCCGCTGGCGGCTATGCGTTGCCGTTGTTCCAGCTGCGGGAACTGGCGGACGTACGCCACCTGAATGTGCGCTTCTATGACACCCAGGGACGGATTCTTGACAGCAATGAAGCGCCTGCGGGACGCCAGCAGCGGGCACCGGGCTGGTTTGCCACGCTTGTGCGTGCGACAGGCTCAGCGATGAGCGGACAGACCCGCGAGGTCGAGTTCAACGGACACGCGATCGGCTATCTGGTTCTCGCACCGGATCCGACCTACGAGATCGACGAGATCTGGGATACCTCGCGCAGTTTGCTACAGCTGCTCCTTTTGTTCTTTGTGCTGGTCAATGTCTTTGTCTGGTGGGCGGTTTCCAGCGCACTTAAGCCCATCGATCGAATCCGGCACGCCCTGGATGAACTGCGTGCCGGCAAGGTATCGACGCGTCTGCCGCGCTTTACACTTCCCGAGCTGTACTCCATTGGCGTCGACTTCAACCACATGGCAGAGACCCTGGAGAAAAGTCTGCACGAAAATCAGCGTCTTACCCGTGCGATGCTGCAGACGCAGGAGACCGAGCGCCGTAACCTCTCGCACGATCTACACGATGAAATCGCGCAGTGCGTCAGTGCCATCCATGCCGATGCGGTGGCCATCCGCAATCGTGGCGACGAAAACGTACGCGAAAGCGCCGAGGCAATCGTGGCTGTAACCGCGCAGCTCAAGGAGTCTGTTCGCGGCATGCTGCGTAGGTTGCGGCCAGCCTACTTGGAGGGCTTGGGTCTTGAGGCCGGAGTACGCGAGCAGGTTGCAATGTTCCGGCAGCGAAATCCTCACATCATGTGCGCGCTGCGCATCGAGGGCGACCTCGGCGAGGTCAGCAACGAGGTTGGCGTGACAATCTACCGGATCATCCAGGAATCACTCACGAATATTGCCATGCACGCTCAGGCACGCAACGCACTGATTGAGATTGTGGTAGAAGATCTGGCGACGCTGAACAGCGACGTGGATGTGAACTCACAGTCTGGAACTGTGCGCCTCGTTGTAAATGATGACGGGGCAGGATTTTTCCAGCAGTCCACCGACCGGGGTCTGGGGCTGACGGGAATTCGTGAGCGTGCCCGGATGCTGGGGGGATCGGTGGATATTTCCTCGAAGATTGGTCATGGAACGCGCATCGCCGTGGAACTCCCCGCCGTTTGCGACGAGGGAACCGATGGGTAACGGCACCACGCGCATCCTGCTCGTGGACGATCACGCGATCGTGCGTTCGGGCTTTCGGCGCCTCCTCGAGCAGCAACCGACGTACCAAGTGGTGGCGGAAGCGTCCGATGCTGAGCGAGCGTATGCGGTGTTTGCGGAGCTTGAACCGGATGTGGTCGTCATGGACTTGTCCATGCCCGGAGTCAGTGGGCTCGACACCATCCGGCGCATGGTTGCCCGGCAGCCGCATGCCCGCATCTTGGTGTTCAGCATGCACGAAGACGCCTCGCTGGCAGAGCGCGCTATCCAGCTCGGCGCGCGGGGCTATGTCACCAAGAGCAGCGCTCCAGAGACCTTGGCCACCGCGGTCGCTGACGTGATCAATGGCAAGATCGCTCTCAGTCCGGATATCGCGCAAGCCCTTGCGCTGTTGCGGCTGAACTCATCGAATAATCCAGTTAGTGTGCTCACCGCTCGGGAGTTTGAGATTTTCCGGCTGCTGGCGTCCGGGCAGTCCATTGCCGCGATCGCCGCACTGATGAGCCTTAGTGCCAAGACGGTTGCTAACTATCACTCGATCGTCAAACAAAAGCTGGGCATTTCCAGCGATGTCGAGCTTGTTCTGCTGGCACAGCGCCAGAATATTTCCTAGAGCCCCTCAGCTCGGGTGCGCCAACCCGTTCGAGCCAGTGCCACAAGCCGTCGCTAGCAACCGTCCGCTGTAACTGCTGGGGCTTGCCACGCGCCAAGGTGATCTGGGAATGTTCGCGTCTCGTACCTGACCAAACTGCCCGCGCGCGACCTGGCGTGTACGTCTTTGGGTGCAGTCGAATTCTCGTAGCTCCACCATGTCGTACGCGACGCTGGCGGGGCCCGCGTCGTACCGATAGTCGACCCACGCGGCGGTGACTGCGGTTGAGTTTCGAACACTGCTCAGATAGACGTTGAGTCCCGGGCCGGCCATGACCCAATGCCACGCACGGTTGTCATCCGGGAAAGGCGGCGACTCACCTTGCCGCAAGTACATATATCTCGTGTACAGGTGTAGAGCGCCCAACGTCAGGACAATCGTTGCGATGCTCACAGCCAGCGGGCGCATGACTTGGCGATCGTAGCGATGTGCACCTATGCAGAGCGTGGGCCGGTCTCATTGGAATCCCGGGAATGATTCCCAACGGCGCCGGGAGACTCGGGCGCCTGATCCAAAAAAGAAAGGACCGATCGCGTGCTCACTCACGACCGGTCCTTCTATCTGAGAATCAACTGCGGAACCAACTCTAAGCATTACTCCGAGGGCGCGACAGGGTAAAAGTCCACAAATCCTGCCAGAAAAAATCCGTCCGTTAGGCCCGCACGTCGATCCGGAACGCTCTGACACCGAAGCATCTGCGCAACGGCGGTGGCAGACCGGGAAGTTATGTCCATTCTTTCGGGATAAATTCCCATGGAAACCACCGGGCGGGAGTTCAACATCCCCCAGAGCCTCGAGCTAGCTGCCGGAGCACTTGTTGCTACGTCCGTCAGTCACGAACGCTTGTCAACTGGCTGCGCATAAAGAGGGGAGTGCCGATGCGAACGATTCAACGGTTTACGAGTTACATGGTAGCCGCGGCCGCACTGGTCGTGAGCGCTGCCAGCTTTGGAGGCAGTGAGGAGATCGTCACCTCCGCCAAGAACGGGGACTTATGGCCTGCACCCGGCCGTGATCTCTCGCTCACACGTCACAGCACGCTCAAGGACATCAACACTCAGAATATTGAAAAACTGCAGATGGTGTGGTCGCAGTCCACCGGCACGCTTCGCGGGCACGAAGGTCAGCCGATCGTGGTCGACGTCGATGGCAAGCCGATGATGTACTTCGTAAGCGCGTGGCCGAACATCGTTCAGGCACTGGACTTATCCGATCCGGACAACCCGAAACAGGTATGGAACTACGTCAAGAAGTCCGACCGTGACGACTCGGCCGTGCCGCGTGCCTGCTGCGATGTCGTCAACCGTGGTCTCAATTACACCGAGGGGAAGGTGATCTTCCACACCCTCGATGGCTTCGTCGTCGCACTCGATGCGAAGTCGGGCAAGGAGATCTGGTCCGTCAAGCATGCGTGGCCGGAGCATGGCGAGACGGTAACGGGACCCACTCTGATTGCCGGCGACAAAGTCATTGCCGGGTTTGGTGGTGATGAATTCGCCGCCCGCGGCCGTCTTACGGCCTATCGCATCAAGGATGGCAGCAAGGTGTGGGAATGCCAGAGCAACGGCACCGACAAAGAGGTGTGTCTGACGCCGGAGACCAACAAGAAGCATCCGGAGTATGGGACCTACGGCAAAGACATCAGCTTGCACAGCTATCCGGGCGATGAGTGGAAGCGCGGAGGCGGCTCGCCCTGGGCGTGGGGAAGCTACGATCCGGAGCTCAAGCTGATTTTCTGGTCCACCGGCAATCCCGGCAACTGGAGTCCCACAACCCGCTGCGACAGCGATACGCACGAGAAGTGCAACGACGGGCACCAGGATAACAAGTTCTCCATGACGATCTTCGCGCGCAAGGCGGACACTGGCGAGGTGGTCTGGGCATACCAGATGACGCCGTTCGACCAGTGGGACTACGACGGCGTCAACGAGAATGTCTTGGTCGACATGACGGTCGACGGCAAGGCGCACAAGACCCTGGTGCATTTCGATCGTAACGGATTCGCATACGTGCTCGACCGAACCGATGGCACCATTCTGCGCGCCAACAAGTTCGTCACGGTGAACTGGGCGGAGCGCGTCGACCTGAAGACCGGCCGTCCGGTAAAGGTCAAGGAGCATTCGCCGTTCGACATCCATCGCAATACCCAGGCCTGCCCCTCGGCAATGGGCGGAAAGGACCAGCAACCGGTGGCGGTCGATCCGACAGACCCGACGAAGTTCTACGTTCCGACCAACAACTGGTGTATGGAGGATGAGCCACAGGCCCGAACACACACCCAGCAGGGAACCGTGTATGTGTTCGCGAACGTGTACATGTATCCGGAGAAGCCGGGCGTGTCCGGTAAGTTCAAAAAGTTCGATGTGGTAACAGGGAAGTCCGACTGGGAGATCCCCGACCCGTATCCGAACTGGGGCGGCGCGCTCGTAACCGATGGCGGCCTCGTGTTTTACGGCAGCCTTGGTGGGGATTTCCGGGCGGTCGACCGTAATACCGGCAAGGTAGTGTGGCAACGGCGTCTGGGCTCGGGAATCATCGGCAACCCGATCGCATACAAGGTCGGTGGCCATGAGTACATCTCGGTCTTTTGCGGCATCGGTGGATGGATCGGGCTGCCCGCTGTTGCGGGCGTCGGTTCCTCGCCGAACTACGCATACGGCCTGGATGCGAACGACAAGTACGGAGCCATTGGGGCCACTGCGATGGCGAAGGCGACCGGCCTCTTCAACGTTCCTTCGGGAGGAATGCTGTACACGTTCCGCGTGTTGTGATGTAACGGCTTAGCGATTGGAGCGTGCGGCGCCCCGGGGTACAGGCAGTGCCCCGTGGTGCCGCGCGCGTATCGGGGTCTCATTCGAGACCCTGCTTCACATTACAAGGCGGACTTGCTACGTGCCCACATTTGCGCAACGCATCCCCGCGCTCCTTGCAGCCGTAATTGGTTTTGCATTCGCAGCGCAGACCCCCGGCGGCCAGCCCGAGAGTCCCGCGTCGGTCACGCCGCCGCAGCTACCAGATAACCGCGCGCGCAGCGGCGGAGACAAAGACTTCGAGGACATGACGCAGCAGGAGAAGGACGCTGCAAAGCGCGCCGCGCATTCGCGTCACATCGAGGTTCTGCGGGTATGTGCGGATCCGGGCAACATGCCTTTCTCCGATACCAAGGGTGAAGGACTCGAGAACAAGATTGTGGAGGTCATTGCCAGGGAAATGGGCGCACGCGTCAACTATGCGTGGCGACCAACCTTCGAACGCGGGCTCACGCGGCAGACGATGCAGGATCTGAACATCTGCGACGTCCTCGTTGAGGTTCCGAGCGATTACGAGATGCTGCTGACGACGACCCCGTTGTACCGCAGCACCTACGTGTTTGCTTATCGCTCAGACCGTAATTTGCATATTAGGGACCTAAACGATCCCGTTCTGAAGAAACTGCGCGTGGGGGTATATGAGACTTCCGGGTTGCGCAATGCCCTCGCCAATCACGGTGTCAAGAAGAACGTGATCGTCATGGGCACGAGCCACGACGCTGATTTGGTCCCCGAGCACCAGCCGTGGCATCAAGTCGATCAGGTCGTCAATGGTGAACTGGACATCGCCGCCGTGTGGGGGCCATTCGCGGGGTGGGTGGCTAAGACGAAGCATGCGCCGCTGACGCTGCAGCCGACGAATCTGATGGACGACACCGTGCCCATGGAGTTCAGCGTCTCCCTGGGCGTACGTAAGTATGACGCGGTGCTCAAGTACGCGTTGGAAAACGCCATGTCTGCGCGCCAAGCAGAGATTGCGGCGATTCTAGCCGCTTACGGCGTGCCGCTCGTGCAGTGTAGTGAGTGTTTGGTGTCCGGCGAGATTCCGGCACACGGCGACTACATCCTGGCAGCTTCGGAGGACGAGAGCGCGGATCGTCCGCCGATCCGTACGCATACTCCGCCGGCCCAGGTTGATGCGTGGATGGCCGCCGGCTCGAGCCTCGAGGAGGAGCTGCACAACGCCGCCATGGCGGCGGATATTGACCGGGTCAGGTACGTCCTTGGGAAGAAGGGTCTCGACATCAATGGGCCGGGCGATGATGGCGAAACGGCGCTGCATATGGCCGTCATCAATAGCGACGAGGAGCTGATCATCCTGCTTCTCGGCCATGGCGCACGCATCGATCAACCTGATGCCGACGGGTACTCACCGGTTGCACTCGCCGCGGCGCGCAACAAGGCCCAGGCTATCAAGTTGCTGGCTAGCAAGGGCGCCGACATCGAAGCGCCGATCGCCGGCGGCTATACGCCGCTGTTTATCGCCGCTGCACAGGGCAAGTTCGCAGCCGCTCAAGCGCTGATTGACGCCGGCGCGAAGTGTAACGGTGCCTACGGCCCGCAACAGTTGACCGTACTGATGGCGGTTGCAACCCAACGCCCTCCTGAACGTCGGATCACACAAGTGATGCAAAAGATCGGTCCGGCCGAGCTGGCGCAAGACTTGATCAAGCACGGAGCAGCGGTTGACGCCCGGACTGCCAGAGGAGTCACGGCGCTTATGGTCGCTGCCGCGCACGACAATGCACCGCTCATCGGAATACTTAGCCGCGCAGGTGCGGACGTCAATGCGAAATCCGCCGAAGGGCAGACCGCAAGAGACATAGCAGTCCAAAACGACAGCGAAGCAGCGTTACGCATGCTGGAGCTCGTTCGCCAGACGGATGCCGCTCCGGCGCCGTCGGAGCCAAAGTGACGAGCAGAGAGGTGATCGTGAACCCGAACATTCAAGGGCCGCGCCCGCGCCTCACTCTCCTCTGGGTCGGCCTGCTTTTCAGCAGCGTCGGATTTTCGGGGCCAGCCGACTCGCCTCCGCAGGCCGCCCCCGCGGCCGTTGGCACGCCGGTGTCGCCTGCCGAGCGCGTAGCGAGCGCACCCAGAGGTACGCTCAAGAATCCCTATACGGGTCAGGAGGACAAGATCGCGCAGGGCAAGGAGCTGTTCATGAGCTACAGCTGCAGCGGCTGCCATGGGGGGACAGGCGGGGGTGGCATGTGCCCGCCGATCAACGGCGAGGTTTGGTTCTACGGCATCGATGACGATGTGCTGTTTCGGCTGATTACGCTCGGCAGCGTGGAGATGCAGAAACAGGGGTTTGACCGTCTTGGGGGTCCTGGCCTGCAGATGCCACCGTTTGGCCAGATCATCAAAACTGATGATGAGCTGTGGAAGATTCTCGCGTGGATTCGCAGTATCTATACCGGCGATCCAAAGAAGAAGACGTGGTAGCGGCGTATCGGGCACTCGGGGTAGCTAGCGCCGTACTTGCCCTGCTGGCACTGTCCCCGGCCCAGGCAGATCCGCCCCCTGCGGTTGCGCTACGCCTGCTCTACATTTCGCGTCAGGCTCCGCCACCGCCGCGCGCGACGTTGAGTGAGCCAGTCGAGCCGCACTACGGACTCATGGGCGCCAAGTTCGCCCTGCAGGAGCTCAACAGCAGCGGCAAATTCCTTGCGGAGCGCTACGAACTCCTCACGCTGCAGGTCGGGCCGACGGCAGATATTCACAGTGCCGCAGGCAAGGCAATCTCTGCCAGCCAAGGACTGGTGATCGCAGACCTGGAGCCTGGCGATCTGCTTGCCGTGGCTGATCTTAAGGAGGCCTCAGGCGCGCTGATCCTAGATGCCCGTACCAGTGACGACACGCTGCGCGCGACAGGCTGCCGAAGCAACGTATATCACATGCTCCCGAGCTGGACGATGCGCGCCGAAGCACTCGGGCGGTTGCTCGCGCGCAAGGGTTGGAACCGCTGGCTGCTGTTGTCGGGGGGAACGACGCAGGACCAGCAGTTTGCGAGCGCCTTCAGAGAAGTCGCAGCCCACAATAAGGCTGTTCTTGTTGGTGAAAGCACGTTTATTCAGGCGGGGCCGGACCAATCAACCGCGGATGCGATTGCGCGGCTGACACAAGAGACGCTGCCCTATCAGCTCGTCATAGTGACAGATACCGCCGAACGATTTGGAGCGGAAGTGCTGTTCAACACCGCGCAGCCGGCTTTGGTCGCGGGTACGCACGGCTTAAGTGCGGTGGCCTGGGACCCGCAGTTCAGGGACTTTGCGGCCCGCAGCGTGCAGTACCGCTTCGGGTTGCTGGCAGCCCGGCCGATGACCGAGAGGGACTACGGCAACTGGCTGGCGGTTACCGCGTTTGGCGAGGCCTTCACACGGGGCCGGGTCCGGGATGCCCGGGGCATTGAAACCTACATGATGTCGCGCGGATTTCAGGTAGCCGCCAACAAGGGCATGGGCTTGACCTTTCGGAGCACCGATCATCAGCTGCGGCAGCCGTTGCTGCTGTTTGGCCCTCGCAGTCTGGTTGGGATCGACCATGCGGAAGCCGAACCCGGCACCCACGAAAGTGCCCGAAAGTGCGGTGAAAAACCGCTGCAGCCACATTCCACACAGCCGAGTCACTGAGGGGACCATTCCCATGACGAGTCGATGTAACGGCTGGTACCTGGTCTTCTTCACCACTTGGAGTTTCGGAGCACAGGCGGGGATGCTGTTCATCAGCGACGAGCGTGATAACAAGGTCACGGTGCTCGACTCCGTCAGTTTAAGTATTATCAAGGAGATTCCGACGGGACGTCGTCCGCGCGGCATCGTGATCACACCGGACTCTACGGAAGTACTGGTGTGCGCCGGCGACGATAATCGCATCGACGTGATCGACACTCGGAAGCTTGCGGTGACGCGCAGCCTGAACCCGGGTCCGGATCCGGAAACGCTTGGCCTATCGCCTTCGGGCAAAACCGTCTACATCGCCAATGAAGACGACAGCATGCTCTCCATGCTGGACCGGCTTTCCGGCAAACTGCTCGGCCGCATCGCAGTCGGCATCGAGCCGGAAGGAGTCGCCATCAACTCGACCGAGACTCTGGCGGTCGTGGTCTCCGAGTCGAGCAGCATGGCCCACTTCTTCGATCCCCGTACCCAGAGGCTCACGGCCAACGTGCTCGTGGACTCACGCCCTCGCGTCGCCGAGTTTGCGCCGGAAGAGCATGAGGTCTGGGTATCTGCGGAAATTGGCGGTACCGTCGCGGTCATCGACAGCCAGTCCAAGGAAGTGAAGCGCAAAATCTCCTTCTCAATACCTGGTGTGCGTCCGGAGTTCATCCAGCCCGAAGGCATTCGCTTCCTGAAGGAGCGCAAGGTCGCCTTCGTGGCATTGGGACGTGCGAACCGTGTCGCAGTCATCGACACGGCAAGCTATGAGGTCAAGAGCTACATCGAGGTCGGGCGCCGTGTTTGGCAGTTGGGGCTAAGCCCCGATGGAACTACGCTCTACGCCGTCAACGGCCTCACCAATGACGTCTCGGTGATCGACGTAGCCTCCATGAAACTCAAGCGTTCAGTTGCCGTAGGCAAGCTTCCCTGGGGCATTGCGATCGCGCCGTAATCAGCGGTTGCCATCACGCATCTCGATTGCCAGTCGAATTAGGTCTGCAATTCGTCCCACGCCGAGCTTCTCCTTGATTACAGCGCAGGAGTTGGCAATCGTCTTATAAGTCACTCCTCTGGCGGTTGCGATCTCGGCAAGCGTCTTGCCTTCGGCCAGCATCCGCAGTACGTCGACCTCTCGGGCGGAGAGGCTCTGCAGGGGGTCCTCACCCGCTCCCGGCATCAGCACAATCTGTGCGGCGATCTCGCGCTCAATGTAACGCGCGCCCTCGGAGACCCGGCGTATCGCGGTAAGTAACTCCTCGGCGGCTGCGGACTTACTGACATATCCACGGGCGCCTGCGTTCAACGCACGCGAGGCATACAAGGGTTCGAAGTGCATGCTGAACACGAGTATCTGTGCGTGCTTATCCTCCTTCAGCAGCCTTCGCAGCAATTCCAGGCCACTGGAATTGGGCAGGTTGAGGTCAAGAAGCGTGACATCGGGTCGCTGCGTCCTGAATGCAGCCAGCGCTTGAAACGCTGACACTGCTTCGGAAATACTGATATCGGGATAGGGCGCGAGCAAACGGCGGATCCCCTCGCGCACGATTACGTGGTCATCGACGACAAGAAGTTTCATAGACTTAGTGATGGCGCCTGGGATTCCGACTGAGTCGTGGGCAATTCGGTGGGAGACCACGGAATGCGCGCCGTTATCAGTGCGCCACCCGCAGATCCATTCGAAACCTGCAACTCACCACCCAGCGCGCTCAAGCGCTGCTCCATGCTACCGATCCCGAATCCGTGTGTGCGCCAGTTTTGGGCAAATCCACGGCCGTCATCAGCAATCGTGGTCACGATGTACTCGTCCGAGCAAATCAACTGGATCCTGATGTGTGAGGGATTCCCGTGGCGCAGCGCGTTTGACAGTCCCTCCATGACGACGTGGTAGATGACATCGTCGACCTCGAGGCCAAAGCCCTCCACGGGCAGCTGACAATGGAATTGAACATTTGGGTAGCGTGCGCGCCAGAAGAGGAGCAGATTCTCGACGGCCTGCGCGAGCCCGAGGTCGATCAGCGTCGTCGGACGCAGCCGACCCAGAATCGCCTTGATCTCCGCGTAGATCCGCGTGATGGAATTGCGCAAATCAGTCACGCGCGCAGCGAGCGGCGTCGCACGGATCGCCTCATCCTGCTGCAGTACCGACAGGTCAACACCGACGGCGAACAGCAGCGGCCCTACCTCATCATGCAAGTCACGCGCGAGTTCAGCACGCTCCTCGTCCTGCACGGCGAGCAGCTGTCGTTCCAAACGCCGCCGGCGGTCTTCGGCGGATTCCAGTTGCTGCGCCATCTGGTTGAAACCATGCGCAAGCGTCGCCAATTCGCGCGGGCCCGCCGCAGTGACGCGGCGCCCGTAGTTACCGGCGCCCACACTCGTCATTGACGCGGAAATCTCATCCAGCGGGCGAAGGGCCTGGCCAATGACCCACAATACGAAGACCGCGTTCGCGCCACAGAAGATCAAGAGGATCGTGAGCATTAGGAGCACGTCGCTCCAGACCTCGCTAACCTCGTTGCGGGAGTCGGTTTGCAGAATAATGGCGCCGATTCCCGCGAACGGCGGAGGCAATGCGATGCGCTGCGAGAGTTCGTGACGTGATAACAGCCGGTAAAACCACTCGGGGACTGGTTCCGGCGGTTGCAACGGCTCGGACTGGGCCAGGACCTTGCCCGAATTGTTGAGCAGGATGACTCGCAGATGACGCTCGCCGTTGAAGTCTGCGACCAAGAGCTGCAGCTGGCGCTGGGGATTCAGAGCCTCTTCGGCATCATCGACTGCATTACGGATTGTGTTTGTGCCAACAGCGGCCGCGGCTTGCAGCTCGATCTGAACCTCGTGAACTGCATGCCAGTAAATCAGCAGGCTGGCCAAGGACATCGTCAGAAGCAGCACGAAGGCGATCGAGCAGATCAACCGAACTCTGAGGGAACGGGGTAATCGCGCTGCGAGTCCGGAGATCGGCAGCGGAGCGCGAGCCCAAGAAGTCGGCCGTGATGGTTCCACAACAGAAAGGATTTTACAGAGGGCAAGTCCGGCTCAGCCGGCGAATCCGCGGTCACAGCACCGCGGCGGGAGACCAGAGGCCCTTTCAAGGAAATATTCCCGGGATCTACCGGGATAATATCCCGGCCCGAATCGGGTCGATCGACCATCCCTTTTGGAGCAGATGGCCTTTCGGGTCCTTGGAGCGTTGTGGGGCTCGGCGCGTGCCGGTGTCTCAATCCCAGTGCAGCCGTACGCCAGCCCAGGCCGATAGTGGTGCCGCCGGCGAGACCGCATTCTCGTTTGTCCACGCATCAGGATCATCCCTGAAGCTTCCGTTCGCGTTGAAGGAGTTTGATGTCAGAAACCCTGCAGTGGCGTACTTGCGGTCAAACAGGTTGTTCACGCGTGCGAAGATGTCGGCCCACTTGTTGATGCGCACGGTGGTGAAGAGATTGACGACCGCATAGCCTCCTATGCTGCCGGTGCCGATCACCTCATCAACCGCGCCATTGGTTCCCCCGGCCTGGTTGGCGTTGTTCTCGTTGCCGTGCAGATAGATTCCGGAGGAAACCACCACGCTACCACCGAGATCCCAGTGACGGTTGACCTCGTAGTCGAGCACCAGACGACCCGTATGGCGTGGTACCAGCGGAATGTGGGCACCGGGGACTACTTGGATGTTGCCATCCTCATCCGCAGAGCTGTTGGACTCCCCGTTGACTTCGAAAGGCGACTGATAGGTTGCGTCCACGAAGCTGTAGGCAATGTGCCAGTTGAAGCGGTCGAGCTTGCCACCCAACCCGAGATCGAAACCCTGGCGCCGCGTGTCGCCGACATTGTCGAAAAATCCGGCGCTGGTCGTGGTAGCAATGAACTGGATGTCGTTGTTGTTAATGGTATGGAACAGATCGATATTCCATATCAGCACTTGATCATTCCAGCTGCCACGCACGCCAACTTCGAAGGTTTTCGACACTACTTGCTTGAGGTCAGGGTCGCTGGCGAAGTCATTCGGCAGGCCACAGGGGGTCGCCGGGTCTGAGCAGCCAAGCTCGATGACGGTCGGCGCACGGCTCGATTCGGAATAATTGGCATAGAAAGTCACAGCCTTGTTGGGCGTAATCGTGAAGCCAATGGCCGGATTGAGCCGATCGAATACGTGATCGCCTGATACGGGGTTCGCCTCATTGAAGCCGTCACCAAAATCACCGACATCTGTGTCCACGCTATACCCGTCGATGGTCTCGTGGCTGTGGTTGTAGCGTGCGGCCACAGTCAAGTGGAACAACTCATTGGGCGACCACGTGTCGGTCAGATACACGCCCCAGATGTCGTTCTTGCCACTGATGGAGTTAACGATCTCGTTCGGATTGCTGGGATTGTCATTCGAGATTGCAGTGCGGTCGGGTGTCAGCGTCGCGTACTGGAAGTATTGCTCGTAACGGTCCTTCGAGTGTGAGTACTCGGCGCCGAGGATGAATTGATTCCGACTGCCGAAGAGTTTGGCATTGTTGGTCAGCTGAAGGCCCAGGCCGCTGGTCTGCTGCTCCAGACGCGAAGCGCGATTGATCCCGTTGGAACAGTAAGCGTTAGCCAGGAAGCTGCTGTAGGGTACCGTACAGTCCACGTCAGGACCTTCGTAGTCATCCGACAGGTAGTTGTCGTCATTGACATCCCCGTTATTGCTGTCGGTCTTCAGATCACGATAATAGAGGTTGCCGCTTAGCAGCCAGTGGTCGGCGAGAAACTGGGTGCCCACGAGGTTCACGAAGTTAAGGTGGTTGTGCGTGTAGTCCGGCGCGCTGTAGATCGAGGCGTAGCGATAGTCCAGCATGCTTTGTGGCGTAGTGCCGTTGCCGATCATGCTGTTATCTGCCCAGGTGTAACTGAGGTCGAGATCTGTCCTTTCCGTCTGCCAGCCGATCTTGCCGAACAACTGTCGGCCGTGGGTTGGTGAGAGATCGCGCCAGCCGTCCTCGTCGAGTACATTCCCCCCCACGAACCAGTCGAACGCGCCGCGCGAGCCGCCCGTCGATCCTTCGAATGCCGTGCGTCCAAATGAACCGGCATATCCCTCGAGTTCTGTACCCGGATCGGTATGGCCACTCTTTGTCTGTACGGCGAGCGCGCCACCCAAAGTGTTGAGCCCGAATACCGGGTTTGACCCCGGCATCAGCGTAATTTTTGAAATCGCGGCTTCCGGGATCAGATCCCAGTTGACCGTATCGCCGAATGACTCGTTTACGCGCACGCCATCGACATAGACCGAAAGGCCTTGGGGGGTACCTAGCAAGGGGGAAGCGGTGAACCCGTGATAGTTCACATCGCTCTGCAGCGGATTGTCCTGGCTTTGGTTAATTGAGATGCCGCTGAAGTTGTTGTTGAGATAGTCGGCGAGGTCCAGCGTCTGTTGCCGCTGCATGTCCTTGCTGGTCGCACTCTGTACCGGCGCGGGGATCTGCTCCGGCGGTAATCCAAGCCCGGGCAGGGGCGTTGTGCCGATCACGGTCACGGTTTCCAACTCTTGTGCTGCGGCGGGATTCTTAAGTGCAGCGCTGTCGGGAGTCTGTGCGCTGGTGCAAAGTGGAGTGGCAGCAGTTAAAACCAACATCAACATGCGCGCGTTGTGCTTCGCTCTTCGGTATGGATGCCCCATTGATGTCTCTCCCTGGCAGTGCGCTTTGAGTGTTGGTTACGGACGCTTCATTGATCATCCCTTTCACGCGAGCACAGGAGCAATGCCCTACAGCCAAACTACACAAAGAAGTGTCAAGGAAGTGAGCTATTCCCAAGGAACTTCGGGAGCCATTCCCATGTTGGCGCGACTGCGGCAACGTTGCGGTCAGCCGACCACGCGCTGCCGCAAGGCGACGAGCATTGCAACGGCAGCGATTAGATGTGCATTAAATGAGCAGTGAACGCGCAGGCATGCCTATCCGTCGTCACACAGAGAACTCCAACACCGCAGTTGGCCGACTCGTCCGTGCAAGTTGCATTTGTGGTGATGGCCGTAGGGTTAGAGATGCGCTTCGCTTGAGCGTTGAGCGAAGATTGCCCGATGGATGAGCGTGTCTGGAGGCAGTGCGAAGCAACGGTAGGGCGCGAAGCGTTCAAATGCGTGTGCGGCGCGGTGGCGGGTGCAGTGACGCGGGGCCGGGCGATCCATCTGCAATTGAGCGGACGACGCACCGTGGAGAGCCTTGTGGTCGCCATTGGCGATATCAAGGGGTAGTCTCAGCGTCCCTAACCTCTGCACTGGAGACAAAGGACGGACAGGTCCTTCAAGGAAACGGCCACCCGTTGCGCTTGAAAAGCAGGGAGCGCGGGGAGATTCAGGAAAGGAAAGTCTGTAACGGCCGTTAGGCTGGATCAATGAGGCTCGGCTACAAAATGACGCTCGTGTTGCGATCGGCGTGCGGCTCCTCATCCGCGGCGCGGACTCCGGAACACTGCAGTTGAAGACGTTCATCCGACTTGAGCTGCGCGGCCGCCAGAGATCGGACCTTTTCCATGGCTTCGCGGCAGCCTGCCAGGCTAGGGTAGCCACCGATTACCTGTGCGTGTCTTATATTGAGCGTGTGTGCGTCAAAAGTGAGCGCATACATGACCGCCTGCAAGGATGTCGTTTCTTCCGCGATAGCCACAGCGCTCAGCGCATAACCGCCGATCACTATGCTCGCGAGTGTGCGAACCGTCAGACGGAACATGTAATTCCTCCGCGACCTGCATGGATGTTATTGATCGCGGGACAGGTTCGCGACGGAGAAATTCCGGGTTCTTTCCGGGAAAAAGTGCTAGTCCGACAGCGGAATGTTTTCCGGATTATTGTGGGATCTCGAAAGCGCCAGAGTTCTGACTAATCGCATAAGGAGTAGCAGCTGCGGATATCAGGATGAGTTGAGACTGAACCCCCGAACCATCGCGCATCGAGGCTAATCGTTTCGTGTTCAAGCGCACTCCGCAGGATACGTCTAAGGCCCCTCGCGTGTTTGCGCGCAGCTGCGGGGCGAGGAGCAACAATCGGAGGCGTTTCACAGTCGAAATTCACGTCGGCTACGCCGCTTGGGCCGGGCACACCTCTAGTGCAACCATAGTGCAACGAAGATGCCATGAGTGGGCAATAAAAGAGAGACGTAAATCTTAAGTTATTGTTTTAATGGCTCCCCGGGTTGGAATCGAACCAACGACCAACGGATTAACAGTCCGACGCTCTACCGCTGAGCTACCGGGGAACGGGCAGGACGCTCGAAGGGCGCGGATTCTCAGGCACGGGCGTCGGCCACGTCAAGGAATCCCGTACCACCCCTGATCAGCGCGCGGCCGCCTGGGCAGCGACGCTGCGGGCCTTGGCGAGCTGACGGCGCAGCTGCGGCACTGACCCTGCAGTCGCCGGGTTGGCGGCCAGCCTGTTGATCGCCTGATCGATGCTGTCGAGTCCGAGGGACAGCCCCGTGCGCGTGGTCGCCTGGGCGAGCGCGCTCTGGAAGTTCGGGTCGGCCTTGAGCTCGGTTTCCCCGAGCGCCTCGGCCTTGCCGATCAGATCCTGCAGTACGGTCACGGCGCGCGCTGCGTTCGTCGGCGAGGTCAGATCCCCGCGCGTGAACTGGGCGACCTCGGGCAGGCTGGTTGCGAAGCGGCGCATTGCCTCGGCCTGCTGCGCGTTGCGCGGGTGCTCCTGATGCATGAGTGCCTGCGCTGCGCCCATCAGGGCAAAGGGTGCCATGGCGGCGTGAGTCATGAGGTTGCCGCCGGAGATCGCACCCGTGGTGGCAAGTCCCACGAAGGCGAGCCCGCCGAGCCCGTGCAGCCCATGCATGACGCGACCCTCGATCGAGAAGAACGCACCAAGCAGCGCACGCACGGGCACGAAGGCCAGGAGACCTGCGATCACGAGGCTGACCAGCGCCGGCGTCGACTGCCCGGCGAGTTTGAAGTGCTGGTGAGCGACATAGGCGCCGGCGGCGCCCGCGACGGCGAACAGGTACCAGAGCGCCCGGCCAAGCATGCGATGCGCCCCGGGCCGTTCGGTGGCGGCGGTCTCGAAGGCGGGTACGGGCCCCGGGGTCATGGCGGTGAAGTCTAACGCCGGGGCGCAGCCCGAGGCATGCCCGGGCACTCTCAGTCCCATGGTCGCGTGGGCAGTAACAGCCGACGGCCGTAGGCGAGAGCGTTAATGCCCAGCAGCAATCCCGCCAGCACCCACTGCACGTGCGGTGTCAGTGCAGGCGGGTACAGCAGGCCATGCAGGTAGTGGGCGAGGAATCCTCCCGAGTAGCCGGCTTCCCCGCCGCGCACGCGCAGTGAGTTCTCGAGCGGGGTCAGCGGGCAGATACGGGAAGAGAGCTCGACCCAGCACCCCCAGGCGAGCGCGGGGAGGTGCAGCCAGGCGATGCGTGGCCAGCGCCAGGTGAGAAAGCCGCCCAAGATGACGAACGCGGTGAAGCCGAAGTGCAGGACGACGACTGCATCGGCGAGGAGCGACCAGAGCATGGCGCCGCCACTGCGGCCGCAATCAGGCGGCTACGCGCTCGACCAGCAGGCGCGCGATGCGCGACAGCGCCTTCTCGAGGGTCTCCATGCTGCAGGCGAAGGACAGGCGCATGTGCCCCGGCGCGCCGAAGCCTGAGCCCGGGACCACGGCCACACCGGCCTCGTTGAGTATCAGCTCCGCGAACTCGTTGTCATCACGGCAGCTCAGTCCCGCCATGGCGCGCGATACCTCGGCAAAGGCGTAGAACGTGCCCGCGCCCGGCAGGCAGCTCACTCCGGGCAGGGAGTTCAGCGCCCGCACGACGAAGTCGCGGCGCTCCTTGAAGGCGGCGTTCATGCGCTCGACGCAGCTCTGATCGCCATTGAGGGCCACCACGGCGGCCTTCTGCGTGATGCTGGAGGCATTCGAGGTCGACTGACCCTGGATGGTCGCCATCGCCTGGATGATCTCCTTCGGACCACCGCAGTAACCCAGGCGCCAGCCGGTCATGGCGTAGGCCTTCGAGACGCCGTTGATGGTCACGGTGCGTCCGTAGAGCTCCGGCACTGCCGACACCAGGCTGCAGAAGGGCTCCGGCTCCCAGTAGATCTTCTCGTACATGTCGTCGGTGCCGATGACGATGCGCGGGTGCTCGAGCAGCACCTCGCCGAGCGCCTTGAGCTCGGCGCGCGTGTACGCAGCCCCGGTCGGATTGCAGGGGCTGTTGAGGAGCAGCAGCCGCGTCTTGGGCGTAATGGCAGCGGCCAGCTGCCGGGGGGTGATCTTGTAGCCCTGTGCCATGCCCGCGAACGGCATCACCGGCAGCCCGTCCGCCAGCAGCACCATGTCCGGGTAGGAGACCCAGTAAGGGGCGGGAACCACAGCCTCGTCACCCGGGTCGAGGATCGCCATGCACAGGTTGTAAATCGTCTGCTTCGCGCCCGAGGACACCAGGATCTGGGAGCGCTCGTAGGTCAGGCCGTTATCGCGCTGGAACTTGGCGATGATCGCGTCCTTGAGCGGATCGATCCCCTCGACGTTCGTGTAGCGCGTGAATCCCTTGCGGATGGCCTCGACGCCGGCGTCCGCGATGTGCACGGGTGTGTCGAAATCCGGCTCGCCGGCGCCCAGGCCGATGACGTCTTTGCCTTCGGCCTTCAGGCGCGCGGCGCGGGCGGTCACGGCGAGGGTGGGGGAGGGCTTGACGCGCTGGACGCGCCGGGAAACGGGCACGGTCACTGATATTTTCCTGCGGTTCTATTCAAATCCGGCCGCGCGACTATATTAAGGGATTGGGCCCCGCGCGGCCACGCGCCCGCGCCCGTCACCACCTCTTATATAGACATATACGCACCCTCCGCATGGATTCGCGACCATTTGAGCTCGTAGCCGACTTCGCGCCCTCGGGTGATCAGCCGCAGGCGATCACGCAACTGGTGGAGGGGCTCGGCGAGGGGCTCGCCCACCAGACGCTTCTCGGCACCACCGGCTCGGGCAAGACCTTCTCGATTGCCAATGTGGTGCAGCGGGTGCAGCGCCCGACCATGGTTCTTGCGCACAACAAGACGCTCGCGGCGCAGCTCTACGGTGAGTTCCGCGAGTTCTTCCCGCACAACGCCGTGGAGTACTTCGTCTCCTACTACGACTACTACCAGCCCGAGGCCTATGTGCCTTCGTCCGACACCTACATCGAGAAGGACTCCTCGGTGAATGAGCACATCGAGCAGATGCGCCTGTCGGCGACCAAGGCGCTGCTCGAGCGCAGCGACTCCATCATCGTCGCGACCGTCTCCTCGATCTACGGCCTCGGGGACCCGCAGGCGTACCTGGCGATGGTGCTGCACCTGAAGCGCGGCGACCGCCTGGACCAGCGGCGGCTGCTGCGGCGCCTGGCGGACATGCAGTACACGCGCAACGAGCTCGACCTCACCCAGGGCACCTACCGCGTGCGCGGCGATGTGATCGACATCTTTCCGGCCGAGTCCGAGCGCGAGGCGGTGCGGGTCGAGCTCTTCGACGACACCATCGAGTCGATCACCCTGTTCGATCCTCTCACCGGGGCCATCAACCGCAAGGTGCCGCGCTTCACCGTCTACCCCGGTACACACTACGTCACCCCGCGCGAGCGCCTGATCGGGGCGGTGGACCAGATCCGCGACGACCTGCGCGATCGACTCAAGGAGCTGCGCGAGGCCGGGCGGCTGGTCGAGGCACAGCGCCTCGAGCAGCGCACCCGTTTCGACATGGAAATGATCAAGGAGGTCGGCTACTGCGCCGGCATCGAGAACTACTCACGCTACCTCTCCGGGCGCGCCCCGGGGGAGCCGCCACCCTGTCTGTTCGATTACCTGCCGAAGAACTCGCTGCTCATCGTGGATGAGAGCCACCAGACCATCCCGCAGCTCGGCGCCATGTACCGCGGCGACCGCTCGCGCAAGGAGGTGCTGGTGGAGTACGGCTTCCGGCTCCCCTCGGCGCTGGACAACCGGCCGCTGAAGTTCGAGGAGTGGGAGCAGCTCGCACCGCAGATGATTTTCGTCTCGGCGACGCCCGGGCCGTACGAGGGCAAGCGCGCCGCCCAGGTGGTCGAGCAGCTGGTGCGCCCGACTGGGCTGGTCGATCCCGAGGTCGAGGTGCGCCCGGTGGCCACCCAGGTCGATGACGTGCTGTCGGAGATCCGCAAGTGCGTCGAGCACGGCGAGCGGGTGCTGATCACCACCCTCACCAAGCGCATGGCCGAGGATCTCACCGAGTACCTGAGCGAGCACGGGGTGAAGGTGCGCTACCTGCACGCGGACATCGAGACCGTGGAGCGCACCGAGATCATCCGCGACCTGCGCCTCGGCAAGTTCGACGTGCTGGTCGGCATCAACCTGCTGCGCGAGGGGCTGGACATGCCCGAGGTCTCACTGGTGGCCATCCTCGATGCCGACAAGGAGGGCTTCCTGCGCTCGGACAACTCCCTCATCCAGACCATCGGCCGCGCGGCGCGCAACCTCAACGGCCGTGCGATCCTCTACGCCGACCGCATGACCGGCTCGATGCAGCGTGCCATCGAGGAGACCAACCGCCGCCGCCAGAAGCAGCTGGAGTACAACCTCGAGCACGGCATCACCCCGCGCGGCATCCAGAAAGCCGTCACCGACATCATGGAGGGCGCACGCTCGGAGGGCGCGCTGCCCTACGAGTCGCGCCGCGCCGGACGAGAGAAGCCGGCGGACCTCAAGCCCGAGGCGCTGGTGAAGCAGATCAAGCGCCTCGAGGGCGAGATGCTGCGCAAGGCGCGCAACCTCGAATTCGAGGAAGCCGCGCGGCTGCGCGATGAGATCGGGCGCCTCAAGCAGCTCGAGCTCGGGTTTGCCCCACCGCTGACCCAGACGTAAGTGCTTGGAAACTCACGCATTAGCTTGCGTCAGAAGACCCACTCTTGTATCGTTCGCGCCCCCTTGCCCTGCGCGGGATGCAAAAGTTCAGGCGCGTAGCTCAGTGGTAGAGCATCACCTTGACATGGTGGTGGTCGGTGGTTCGATCCCACTCGCGCCTACCAGATGCCAAGAGAAGGGCGCTCGCGGTGACCGCGGCGCCCTTTTTTTGCCGCCCGGGAAATCCGCCGCCTGGCAGGGGCATCGCAACTGCTGAAGGTCTCTATGCCGGTTGTCACATTGCCCGATGGCAGCAAGCGCACCTTCGACCACCCGGTGACGGTGGACGAGGTGGCGGGCGGCATTGGCGCGGGCCTGCGCAAGGCCGCGCTCGCCGCGCGCGTGAACGGCAAGCTGGTGGACACCTCCTATGTCATCAACGCCGATGCGAGCCTCGCCATCGTCACCGACAAGGACCCTGATGGGCTCGAGGTCATCCGTCACTCGACGGCCCACCTCCTGGCACAGGCGGTCAAGGAGCTCTTTCCCGAAGCCCAGGTGACCATCGGGCCGGTCATCGAGGACGGCTTCTACTACGACTTTGCCTTCTCGCGCCCCTTCACGCCCGAGGACCTGGCGGCGATCGAGGCGAAGATGGGCGAGCTTGCGAAGGCCGACCAGGCGGTCAACCGCCGCGTGCTCTCACGTGATGAGGCCGTGAAGTTCTTCCGCAACATCGGCGAGCTCTACAAGGCCGAGATCATCGCTTCCATCCCGGACAAGGAGGAGATCAGCCTCTACGGGCAGGGCAACTGGGTCGACCTGTGCCGCGGCCCGCACGTATCCTCCACCGGCAAGCTCAAGGCCTTCAAGCTCACCAAGGTCGCCGGTGCCTACTGGCGCGGGGATTCGCGCAACGAGATGCTGCAGCGGATCTACGGCACGGCGTGGGCGGACAAGAAGCAGCTAGAGGACTACCTGCGCCGCCTGGAGGAAGCCGAGAAGCGCGACCACCGCCGTATCGGCAAGGAACTCGACCTGTTCCACCTGCAGGAGGAGGCCCCGGGCGCTGTGTTCTGGCATCCCAAGGGCTGGACGGTGTTCCAGTCTCTCATTGCCTACATGCGTGAGCGCCAGCGCGCGGCCGGCTACGAGGAGGTCAACGCGCCCGAGCTCATGGACGTGAACCTCTGGGCGCAGTCGGGGCACCTGGAGAAGTTCGGCGAGAACATGTACCTCACCAAGACCCCGGACGAGCGGCAATACGCGATCAAGCCCATGAACTGCCCGGGCCACGTGCAGATCTTCAAGCACGGCCTGCGCAGCTACCGCGAGCTGCCGGTGCGCTTCGCCGAGTTCGGCAAGGTCCACCGCTACGAGCCCTCCGGGGCGCTGCATGGTCTGATGCGGGTGCGCGCCTTCACCCAGGACGACGGCCACTGCTTCGTCACTGAGGAGCAGATCACCGCCGAGTGTGTGGCGATCACCAAGCTGATCCTCGACATCTACCGCGACTTCGGCTTCGAGGACGTCAGCATCAAGTTCGCCGACCGGCCGCCGAAGCGGGTCGGCGCGGATGACATCTGGGACCGGGCGGAAGCCGCCCTGAAAGCCGCTTCGGCGGCGGCCGGCATCGAGTACACCCTGAACAAGGGCGAGGGGGCCTTCTACGGGCCAAAGCTGGAGTTCGTGCTGCGCGATGCCATCGGACGCGACTGGCAGTGCGGCACGCTGCAGGTGGACCTCAACATGCCCGAACGCCTCGGGGCCTATTACATCGATGAGCACAGTGCGAAGCGCACGCCGGTCATGCTGCACCGCGCGATCTTCGGCTCCCTCGAGCGCTTCTTCGCTATCCTGCTCGAGCACCACGCCGGCCGGTTGCCGGCCTGGCTCGCGCCGACCCAGGCGGTGGTCATGTCGATCACGGACCGCCAGGAGGCCTATGTACGGTCCATGGCAGAATCCCTGAAAAATCAGGGATTTCGGGTTGAGTCCGACTTGCGCAACGAGAAGGTCGGATTTAAAATTAGAGAGCACACGCTCAAGCGTGTTCCGTATCTTCTGGTGGCGGGCGACAAGGAAGTGGCCGCAAATCTTCTTTCCGTGCGCACCCGAAACGGCAAGGACCTGGGCACGATGGTCCCGGAGAAGTTCGCCGAACGACTCCGTGTCGAGCTCGAAAGCCGCGGGCGTGAGTTAGTGGAGGGATGACGAATCGCTAGTACAACAAAGCGGGTCCGGCGCAATGAGGACATCAGCGCGCCGCAACTGCGTGTGATCGCGGCCGATGGGTCGCAAGCTGGAGTGATGTCCCGGTACGACGCCTTGCAGATGGCGCTGGCCGCGGAGCTGGATCTGGTAGAGGTGTCACCGACCGCCGAACCGCCGGTCGTGCGCATCATGGACTACGGCAAGTTCCTGTTCGAACAGAACAAGAAGGCCCACTCCGCCAAGCGCAAGCAGAAGCAGATTCAGGTCAAGGAAGTTAAGTTTCGTCCCGGCACGGGCGAGTCGGATTACCAGATCAAGCTGCGTAACCTGACCCGCTTCCTGGCCGAGGGTGATAAGGCCAAGGTGACCTTGAGGTTCCGTGGCCGTGAGATGGTGCACCAGGACCTCGGGCGCAAGCTCCTGGACCGGGTTTCTGCCGACCTCGCCCCGCACGCGGTGGTCGAGCAGAACCCGCTCATGGAGGGCAAGCAGATGGTCATGGTCTTCGCACCAAAGAAGAAGTAACGCTCTCGCTCTCCGGGGATTTGCCGGCGAGCGAAGCGTTCGCCCGCAAGCGGATGCCTGTGCATCTTGCGAGCGGTGGCCATACAAACTAGGAGTTAACGTCGATGCCCAAGTTGAAAACCAACCGGGCCGCGGCGAAGCGCTTTCGCAAGACTGCGAAAGGCTTCAAGCGGTACGCGGCGAATCGTCGCCACAATCTCGGCCACAAGGCCCGCAAAGTGAAGCGCCAGGCGCGCTCCGGCGGCTCGAGCCTCGTCGATAAGACCGACGTGGGTCGTCTCGAGCAGCTTCTTCCCAATCACAAGTAAGCGGAGCACACCATGGCACGAGTCAAGCGTGGCGTGACGGCCGGGCGCCGTCACAAGAAGGTTCTCGGTAAGGCGAAGGGCTACTACAACGCCCGCCGCAAGGTCTACCGCGCCGCCAAGCAGGCGGTGATCAAGGCCGGCCAGTACGCCTACCGCGACCGCCGGCAGAACAAGCGCGAGTTCCGCGCCCTGTGGATCGCGCGCATCAACGCCGCGGCCCGGGTGTACGGGCTCTCCTACAGCCGCATCATCAACGGCCTGCACAAGGCCGGCGTCGAGATCGACCGCAAGGTGCTCGCGGACATCGCCGTGCACGACACCGCGGCGTTCGGGGCTCTCGCGCAGCAGGCCAAGACCGCCCTCGGCATCGCCTGAAAGTTGAGGGGCGGGTCTTGTCGGACCTGACGGCCCTCACCGGCCAGGCGCTCGCCGAGGTCAGCGCCTGCGGTGACCTGCCGGCCCTGGAAGAGGCGCGCGTGCGCTGGCTCGGCAAGAAGGGCGTGCTCACCGAGCAGCTGAAGGCGCTCGGTGCGCTCGCTCCTGCCGAGCGACCGGCGGCGGGCGCGCGCATCAATGTGGCGAAGGACGAGGTGCAGCGGGCACTCGAGGCGCGCCGCGCTCAGCTCGAGCGCGCCGCCATCGAGCGGCAGCTCGAGTCCGGCCGCATCGACGTGACCCTGCCGGGGCGCGGCGTGGAAGTGGGCGGCCTGCATCCGGTTACCCGCGCTCGCCTGCGCATCGAGACGCTGTTCCGCCGCGCGGGCTTCGAGGTCGCCGCCGGTCCTGAGATCGAAGACGACTTCCACAACTTCGAGGCGCTCAACATCCCCGCCAATCATCCGGCGCGGGCGATGCACGACACCTTCTACTTCCCCGATGGGCGGCTGCTGCGCACCCACACTTCGCCGGTGCAGATTCGGGCACTGCAGGAGCACGGCGCGCCGATCGCCATCATCGCTCCCGGGCGCGTGTACCGCTGTGACTCGGACATGACGCACTCGCCGATGTTCCACCAGCTCGAGGGGCTCGCGGTTGGTGAGAACGTGAGCTTCGCGAACATGAAGGCGGTACTGCACGGGTTCCTGCAGGCTTTTTTCGATAAAGACGTGGCGATGCGGCTGCGGCCCTCGTACTTCCCCTTCACCGAGCCCTCGGCCGAAGTCGATATGTCGTGCGTGTTCTGCGAAGGGCGCGGCTGCCGCACTTGCAAACAGACTGGCTGGCTCGAGATCTCCGGCTGCGGCATGGTGCATCCGAACGTGCTGCGCGCCAGCGGCATCGACGCCGAGCGTTTCACCGGTTACGCCTTTGGTGCCGGTATCGACCGGCTGGCGATGCTGCACTACGGGGTGAACGATCTGCGGCTGTTCTTCGAGAACGACCTCAGGTTCCTGCGCCAGTTCCGGACCTTCAGCGCATGAAGATCCCGTACGGCTGGCTGGCCGAGTGGGTGCGCGTGCCTTGGCCGGCGCAGGAGCTCGGCCGGCGCCTCACCATGGCGGGCTTTGAACTCGAGTCGCTCGAGAGTGCCGCACCTGCCTTCACCAACGTGGTGGTGGCGGAGATTCTCAGCGCCGAGCCGCACCCGCAGGCCGACAAGCTGCAGGTGTGCCGCGTGAGCACCGGGCGTGGTGAGCCGGTGCAGATCGTCTGCGGTGCGGCCAACGCCCGCGCCGGCCTGAAGAGTGCGCTCGCCCAGGTGGGGGCGCGCCTTCCGGGCGAGGTAACCATCAAGGCAGCCAAGCTCCGCGGCGTCGAGTCCCAGGGCATGCTGGCCTCGGCACAGGAGCTCGGGCTCGCGGACAGCTCGAGCGGGATCCTGGAGCTCCCGGCCGACGCACCGGTGGGCAAGGGGCTGCGTGAGTATCTCGACCTCGATGAGGCGGTGCTCGAGCTCAACGTCACGCCAAACCGTGGCGATGCCATGTCGGTCATCGGCATCGCACGCGAGGTGGCTGCGCTCGCCGGGGTTGAGGTGGCCGGGCCCGCCATCGGCGCCCTGAGCGCCGCACACCCGGAGCGTCTGCCCGTGGCGCTCGAAGCGCCCGCGGCCTGCCCACGCTTCGCCGGCTGCATCGTGCGCGGCCTCGACAACCGCGCGGCGTGCCCGCCGTGGCTGCGCGAGCGACTCAGGCGCAGCGGGCTGCGCTCGATTTCTCCGATCGTCGATATCACCAACTACGTGATGCTCGAGCTGGGTCAGCCGATGCACGCCTACGATCTCGGCAAGCTCAGGGGTGGGATCCGCGTGCGGCATGCGCACCCCGGCGAGGCGCTCACGCTGCTCGATGGCAGGGAGATTCGCCCCGAGAGCGACATGCTCCTCATCTGCGACGATGCGGGGCCGGTGGGGCTGGCCGGCATCATGGGCGGATTGCGTACGGCGGTCTCCGCGGAGACGCGCGAGGTGTTCTTCGAGTCGGCCTTCTTTGCCCCCGAGGCGATTCTCGGGCGCGCGCGCCGCGTCGGCCTGGTCACGGATGCGAGCCAGCGCTTCGAGCGCGGCGTGGATCCGAGCGGGCAGAGCCGGGCCATCGAGCGCGCGGTCGCGCTGCTCGCGCCATTCGCCGGCGGCGTCGCCGGGGCAGTCAGCGTGGCGGAATCGGTCAGTCATCTGCCGCGCCGGGCCCCCGTGACGCTGCGCGCCACGCAGCTGCGACGCCTGCTGGGCGTCGAGCTGCCGGCGGCTAAGGTCAGCGCCGCGCTGAAGGGACTCGGCCTCGGGGTCGAGCCGCAGGCGGGGGCTTGGAAGGTCACGCCGCCACCGTATCGCTTCGACATCACCATCGAGGCGGACCTGATAGAGGAAGTGGCACGAATCGTAGGCTTTGACGCGATCCCGGAGGTCGACGCAGTTGCCCCGCAGCACTTTCGCCGCTTGCCGGAGAAACGGCCTGCGGAGGGCTCGCTGCTCGAGGCGCTCGGCGCGCGCGGTTACCAGGAGGCCATTACTCTCGCCTTCGTCGATCCGGCTCTGCAGACGCAGCTGTTTCCGGATGAGCCGGGGCTTGCGCTGGCGAATCCGATCGCGAGCGACCTGGCGGTGATGCGCGTGTCGCTGTGGCCTGGTCTGCTGCGCGCGGCGCTCGAGAATCAGCACCGCCAACAGGATCGCGTGCTGCTCGCCGAGCACGGCACGCGCTTTGTCCCGACCGCCGGGGCGACCCGGGAAATCGACTCGCTGGCCGGTATCGCACTTGGGCCGAGGCTCCCGGAGCAGTGGGGCGTCGCGAAAGAGTCGCGCGGCGCGGCGGACTTCTACGATGTGAAGGCCGACGTGGCGGCACTCCTCACCGCCACCGGCGACGCGGAAGCGTTCCGCTTCGAGGCGGCCGTGCATCCAGCACTCCATCCCGGACGCAGCGCGCGCGTGCTGCGGCGCGATCAGGCCGCGGGTTGGATCGGCGAGCTGCACCCGACGCTGGTGAAGTCGATGGATTTTACATATGCGCCGGTGCTCTTCGAGCTGGATGTGGCCGCACTGGCGGTGAAGCGCCCCGTGTATCGAGAGATCTCGCGCTTCCCGCAGGTGCGTCGCGACCTGGCTATCGTCGTTGATGAGTCGGTGACTTTAAGTGCCTTGGCCGAGCGTGTAACCTTGGCGACATCAAGCCTGCTACGTGAACTCCGCGTTTTCGACGTTTATCGGGGCCCCGGCCTCGAACGAGGTCGAAAAAGCATCGCTTTAGGCTTGATTTTTCAGGATATTTCTCGCAATCTTACCGGCGATGAAGTGGATGGCCTGATGGCCTCCTTGGTCGCTGATTTGCGTGAGAATCTGAACGCAAGAATTCGAGAATAAAGAGATGGCCCTGACCAAAGCGGAGATGGCGGAAGCGTTGTTCAACCAGCTTGGGCTCAACAAGCGTGAGGCACGCGAGCTGGTGGATCTGTTCTTCGAGGAAGTTCGCGCGGCGCTCTCGGGAGGAGAGCAGGTGAAGCTCTCGGGCTTCGGCAACTTCGACCTGCGCGACAAGAACCAGCGTCCCGGTCGTAATCCCAAGACCGGCGAGGAAATCCCGATCAGCGCGCGCCGCGTGGTGACGTTCCGGCCGGGGCAAAAACTGAAGGCACGGGTCGAAGCCTATGTTGGAGCCAAAGAATAACGCGCAGCTGCCGGCCATTCCCGGCAAGCGTTACTTCACCATCGGGGAAGTAAGTGAGCTGTGCGGTGTGAAGCCGCACGTGCTGCGGTACTGGGAACAGGAGTTCCCGCAGCTGAAGCCGGTGAAGCGCCGCGGCAATCGCCGCTATTACCAGCGCCAGGACGTGATCGTGATCCGCCAGATTCGTAGCCTGCTCTACGACCAGGGCTTCACGATCGGTGGCGCGCGCAACAAGCTCACCGGTGAGGAGGCGCGCACGGACGTGACGCAGAGCCAGCAGATCGTGAAGCAGGTGCGTGTCGAGCTCGAAGAGTTAATGAAGATCCTGCGGCGCTGAAGCTTCCGCACCGCAGGGAGAAACGGCGTATCATCGGCGCCGCGCGTGGACCTTCCCCGACCGCGCGAATAGCTCATCAACAAAAGTGTCGGAGCGTGGCGCAGTCTGGTAGCGCACTTGCATGGGGTGCAAGGGGTCCCGAGTTCAAATCTCGGCGCTCCGACCAGCTTAAAAATCAATGTGTTATCGCGATTGCTACCTCACCTTGGCAAGCGCTAACTGGCGCTACAGGGACCGCTACAGGGACCACTTCGCCTTTCCAGGATGCTGTTTCGGCGCTTCGGAGTGCGGGCCATGGCCTCCGATGATCTCATCGCCAAACTGCGCGCCGACGACGACCCGCTCCACGTCCAGGCCGCGGATGCGCTCAGCGCTCAGCGACTCGAAATCGAAAGGCTGCGAGATCGCGCTGCGCTACTCGAGGCGGTCGCGACCCTGAATGCCGAGACGATCCGCAACATGCAGCGGGCGGGTGTTGAGGGGGAGCGGACACTCCACCGACGGCCGCGGCGGGCCTGAGCCTAGTGCGACTGGCGCACCAGCACCCACAGCAGCCGCACGACGATGACCGCCGCGACCAGCCACAGCACCCAGCGGGCGCCTGAGGTATAGCGCAGGCCCGTGCCGGGCAGGCCGACGGATGCGCTCCGCCGGCGCCGCCCGAAGGTCAGCCACGATCCGCGCTGCCCGACGCTCACACTGGCGCTGCGTGAGCCGAGGTTGAGCCGTACGCCAGGCAGTAGGCGCATGCGGCGATAGAAGCGAAAGCCCATCGGCTAGCTCGCGGGCGGTAGCTCGTTGTCCACCACCAGGTGCGGCTCGCCCCGCCGACGGGGCTGATCGAGATCGTCGCGCAGCCGATCCAGCTCCCGGAGGGCTAGACGCATCGCACACCAGGCGGGCGTGAGGGCTTCGCTGGCCTCGTCTGAGGTCGAGACGACGTCGTGGGCCAGCCGGAGGACGCCGTGAATTTCATCGATTCGGCGAATGATCGAGCCGGTGTCGAGGTCTGAGCGGTCCATATCAGGCAGCCTCCTGGTCATCGCGGCTGATCCCGGCCACGCCCCTGATCCCGGCTCGCTCAGCCAGCCGCGGCAGATAGCCCATGAGGTGGTCCCCGAGGTGCCGGGCGGCTTTCTGCAGCGGCAGCACCGAGGCCAGCGCCATATCGCACATTTCCTCCCTCTCGAGAGCCGCTGCGCAAACTTCCAGGGTGTTCATCGCGAGCAGCAGCAGCTCCTGCTGGCGCTCGTACTCAGCGCGCGCCTCTGCGGAGTTGTGGTTCTTGGTACTCATCGTGAGATCTCCTTGGTGATGGTCTGAAGTTCTTGGCGCAAGGCCCGCAGGCGCAGCAGCTTGCGGCAGCGGCCCTCGGCGTCGGCCAATGCCGGGCGGCACTGAACGAGCCGCAGGCCGGGCTGGCGCGCCGGCTGGGGCCGGCGGCGGATACAATCTCGGTTAACCATGGCTGCCTCCTCGAAGGCGGTTGTGGCCAGGCGCTCGAGTGCTGCTCGTAACAGCCTCGGGCGCCGCTTGTTTCTACGTGCAGTCCATACTACTCTTACATGTAAGTTACATGTAAGGCAGTTGACGTAATCATGGACCGACCTACAAAAGCGCGACTCAAGGCCACCTTCGGAGAGCACGCCGTCAAGGGCCGCCAGGTGCAGGTCTGTGTGGCGCTTCCGCCGGAGTACGTGAAGCAGCTGAAGCGACTAGCCCTGCTGGGGAGGCCTGGCCAGCGGACGATCGCCGGCCGGTTTCGAGAGGCTCTAGAGGATCTGTTCGAGAAGCACGCTGCGGCGCTTCGGCGGGTCAAGTAAATCCCAATACCGGGATCCTGCCCCCAGAGGCTGAGACAGTCTCCTCAGTCGCGACAGATATCGGTAGGTCGCCAAA
>Ga0335083_10000576_pt1 | contig 54608 bp, 71 predicted proteins | sample Lox_Sample_42_FD_206716 | JGI IMG/M metagenome (GOLD analysis project Ga0335083, IMG submission 206716) | Soil microbial communities from Loxahatchee National Wildlife Refuge, Florida, United States - Lox_Sample_4.2 | ecosystem: Environmental > Terrestrial > Soil > Wetlands | place: USA...
CTGGCGCACGCTCGTCCCGACGATCCGCAAGAAGTCCCGGCTCTACACGCTCGATCGACTCGATGAGGCCGAGATCTGGGTCACGTTCAACTCCCGCGATCGCAACGACCCGACGTCGAAGCGATTCATCCTCAACCCGCCGCCAGCGAAGCGCCCAGACGGCACCGATTACGCGATCATCAAGAAGATCACGTGGCGCGATAACCCGTGGTTTTACCAGACATCTTTGCCGTCCGAGCGCGAGTATCTGGAGCGCACCGACCACGACGCTTACCTGCACGTGTGGGAGGGCGAATTCCGCAGCCAGTCGGACGCGCAGATCTTCCGTGGGAAGTACGTCGTCGAGTCCTTCACCGCCGGCGGAGTGGGCTGGGACGGGCCGTACTTCGGCGCCGATTGGGGCTTCAGCCAAGATCCCACGGTGCTGGTCAAGTGCTGGATCTGCGCGAACCGGCTCTACATCGAAGCCGAGGCGTGGGGGCTCAAGGTCGACCTCAACAAGACCGGCGAGCTGTTCGCGACCGTCCCCGGCGCCCGCGGCGCGCTGATACGCGCCGATAACAGCCGCCCGGAGACGATCAGCTACATGCGCGGCCAAGACGGCTGGGGTCAGGTGATCGCCGCCGAGAAGTGGTCTGGCAGCGTCGAGGACGGCATCGCGATCCTGCGCCAGTTCGACCAGATCGTGATTCACCCGCGGTGCGTTCACACGGTCGAGGAGGCACGCCTGTACAGCTACAAGCTCGATCGCCTCACCGACGCCGTGACCCGGGAGATCATCGACAAGCACAATCACTGCTGGGATGCGGTACGCTACGCCCTGCAGCCGATCATCAAGTCGGCTGCGTCGATGGGGCTGTTCAATTTCATCAAGCAGAAGGTCGAAGCCGCAAACGCGAAGAAGGACGAGGCGAAGAAAGCAGGGACGGACCCCCGGCTCGATCCGAAGCAGTGGAGGCCAACTGGCTCGGTTCGATGACACGCAAGGTTTCACGTGGATCATCCGTAGCAAAAGCTGTGCCACGGCAGCAGATCGAACCGCCACTCCCGAGCGCCGGCGAGACCGTCGCCGTTCTGGAGCTGGCGCTCAAACGCTCGAACCTCAAGAGCGTCTTCGCTGGTCCGCCCGGTCAAGGGCAGATCATCATGAGCCGCGCCGGCGTCGAGCAGCTCGTCTCGCGTCTCACGCGCCTCGCCACCGCGCTGGAGTGGTATGCCGAGAGCATGGGCGCGAGCAAGTCGCGCGACATGCGGATCATCTGCGAGGACGCCGGCCGGCGCGCTCGGGAGGCACTGCGATGACACCGGAGTGGATGCAGCAGACGGCGCTGATCGGCGAGCGGCTCGAAGTGCTGATCGCCGAGACGCGCGTCAACCGCGGCCTCTCGTCCAACGTCACGATGCTCGGACTCGCGATCCCTGAGACCCGCGCACAGGTCTGCGAGCTGATGCTCCATCACATCGAGACCATCGAGCAGGCGCTGCGCGTCGGAATGCAATGCGCACGCTACCTCGCTGAGATCGCCGAGGATCGCCGGGTCTACGTCAGCACCCGGATGATGTCGGCGGCGATGCGCCCGCCTAGGCTCGCCGATTGGAAGGCGATCAACCAGCTCCTCATCGAGAACGGCTTGCTGCCGGCTGACACGCCCGCGGACGTGGTCGCTGCCGACCATGGCGTCGTCGCCTGCGAAGGTTGTAAGCTCGCGCTGCCCTACACGGACGCGCTCCACACCTGCAAAGAGAACCGAGTCGCATGAACCGCCGCCAGTTCCTCAAGCGCGCACTGCTGGGCGTGCCAGTCGTCGCGCTCGCGGCGCCGCTGATTCCTGAGATCGTCGAAGCGTTTGAGCCCAAGCGGACGATCTTCCTGCCGCCAGCAGGCGGCTGGCTCGGGCCGGAGGAAATCACGCTTGGGAATCTCTCGGTGCGAGCCGAGGACGAGCCGCACTGGCTCTACGGACAGTCGCAGTATCCGGTCGCGGTGGCGCGCTCATGCCGCAAGCTCACCGCCACTGGCGCCATGCCGCTCGACGAGGCGATGCGGATCTGGGACGCCAACATGGGAGCTGTCAAGCCAGTCACGATCCGCGGGGTGCGCGGCGTTCAGTTTCGGCTCAAGTGCTGGGGAGTTGGTCCGCACGCGCCGTATGTCGAGGACCCATCCAAGATTCTGGCGGACGTCGATCTGGACGCGATCGTCAGCGCAGACGCCGCGGTTCAGATCGACGGGAACGTCGGACTTGTCTGCAACGACGTCACCATCGACCCGGGCGTAGTCGAGATATGAGCAAGATGATCCGCGAGCCAGCGGAGCGGCAGCCGCCGCCGGTTCATACGGTGCCAGCGGACGAATTGAGGTGGGCGGTGCGCGCGCAGCTCGCCGAGCACAAGCTCCGCCAATGCGAGATCGTTCTGGCGATCCTCCTGAAGCGCGCCGGCGGCGCGATCAAGATCAAGGGCGCTGAGATGGCGACGATCATGGATGCCGACGTCTACACGATCCCGGTCGACGGCGAGCTGGTCATCACGATGATGGAGCATGGGAAGCTGCCGTCGTGAAGGTCAAACACGGACAGCAGCGCCCGCCGTATCTCGAAAACGAGGCGCGCCAGCGCTACGCGCACACGCCAGACAAGGTCCGCCGCGGCTATCCCGGCGACAAGCTCAGGCGCAAGGCATTCGAGGGAAAGCTGTGAGCGGCAACGTCTTCAGCGTCGGAGCGCTCGTCGAGTTTGCGTCGATCAGCAAGACCACGCACGTCTTCCGCGCCAAGGTAGTCGGCACTGCGTCCGATCGCTTCTACGCGCTCGTCGACGACGGCACCGGAAAGAAGATCCGGCACGTTCGGATGGATCGGCTGAAGTACCGCGGGTCGATCTCGTCGATTGCGACCGGGCGCGCGGCGTGAGCGATCCCTACGAGACGCTCGGCGTCAGCCCCGACGCCAGCAAGGAAGAGATCAAGCGCGCGTACCGGCGGCGCGCGGCCAAGGCCCATCCCGATCGCAAGGGCGGATCGGCCGAGGCCATGAAGCAGCTCAACACCGCCTATGCGCTGCTGTCTGACGACGCGGCGCGCGAGCGCTATGACACCGGCGGCGAACAGCCGTCCGCCCAGCAATCTCTGGAAGTCGAGGCGTCGAAGATGCTGAGCGAGCTGTTCAGCTCGGCGCTCGATGCCTCGGATCTCCCGGAGCAGACCGATCTGATCGGCGCGCTGCGCGCTCGGCTCAACAACGAGCGGCACAACATTCAGAGCCAGATCGGCAAGTTACGAGCTAAGATGCGTTCCGACGAAAAGCAGATGAAGCGGCTGAAGTACCGCAAGAACCGCACCTCGCACGACTTCCTCAGCCACGTCCTCAAGCAGCGCACCCGCGGCGCGGTGATCGGGATCGAGCGCGGAGAGCGGGTGCTGGAGATCATGGCGCTGGCGCTGGAGATGCTCGACGACTTTAGCTGGGAGCCGCTCAAAAGCGACGAGCCAGCGCGCCCGGCGCTGCGCATGCGCCATCACACGTTCGTTTTCACTGGCGGTGGATCATGACCGACTTCCCGAAAGACACGCCTCCGGCAGCCAACGGCGCCGAGCAGCCGACTCCTGAGCAGGTCGCAGCCGCGCCGATGCCGCTCGCCGAGCTTGCGGCCACAATGCAGCAGACCATGAAGCAGCTCGGCGTCGCGGTGCGCCAGACGCTGGAAGCGAACGGGCAGCTTGCCTCGAACGCTCAGCTCTACTTCGATCAGGTCATCAACGAGAGCGGACACGCCGCATTCGCCAAGCTCGTCAAGGCGAAGCTCGGGATCACCACCGAGGAATTCATCATCGAGCATATCGAGATGCTCAAGCGCGCGCTGGCGTCCGAGACCATGAAGGCTCAGGCCGCGCGCAAGATCTTGCCGGCGAGCGCCGGCATACCACCGAGGAGACCGTCATGAGTTGGAGCGTCAGTTGTCTGGGCAAGCCGTCGGCCGTCAAGTCGGCGCTGGCAAAGCAGTTCGAGGCCGCCAAGAGGAGCACCGCGAGCGTCCCCGACGAGCAGAAGGCCGTCGAATTCGCCGAGCAGATCGCGAACCTCGCGATGGATTTCCTCGTCGACGTACCGGGGATCGCCGCACGGGTGAGCGGGGGCGGGAGCGCCTACAAGAGCAGCGGGCCGCCGACGAGCGGCTCGTTCGGCTTCAAGCTGGAGATCGAGCAGCTCTACGGCTTCGTCTCTGAGGTCTGAACCCCTGCGCCGGCGGCGCGTTTGATTCCCCGCACCTAGCAAGGAAGCGAGCGCGCCGCCATGGCACAGAACCAGCAGACCGGCCAGAACGTCAACCTGATTCCTCCCGAGCCCGGGCTGGGGGTCAATCCCATCACCGTCGCCGGCCGCACCTACACCGGCGTCGTCGGCACGGCGCTGGCTGTGCCGGACTTCGATGCGGACCACCTGACGGCGAACGGATGGCTGAACGTGGGCTATACTGGCACCACGGCGCAGCGGCCGGCCTACGGCGTCGAGGACAAGGGGAAGACCTACTACGATACGACGCTCTCGAAGGTTCTTACGTGGACCGGGAAGTTCTGGCGCAATGCCGCCGGAGCCTCAGTCTGAAGATTTTCGCGGGGTAGCTCAGCGGCCTAGAGCACGTGGCTCATAACTACGGAGACAAGGGTTCGAGTCCCTTCCCCGCTACCAAAACTTGCCCGCAGGCAAGCGACCGACCACCGGCGTGAATTTTTGCGTTACAGCGCTCGGTGATGACTCAGCCCCGCCAGCCGAACCCTTGCACGGTTGAGCGGGGCTTCTTTTTGGCGGAGCGTCCCGGCTGCACCAACCTCCGCTGAAGAAGTTCAAACTGAACCCGCGCTATCCGCATCACAGGTCAGACGGCCTGACGTGGAGGCGCAACCGCGGCAGTCGCTTTCAGCCGAAACGTGATCGCGACCGTTAAGTGCTCCGGGCCGGGGCGGGAAGCATTGACGCTGAGCCACGGAACGGCACCGCCCCGTTTGCCCGTCGCGCGCGTTCATACCAGCATGCCCATCGTCTTCGAGACTCAGGCGAACTTGCTGCTTCCACCGACCTCCGGTGGCGGCACCGATCAGGTTCAGACCGACGCCGGGTCTGACGTGCAGACTGACGCCGGCGTCGACGTCGAAACCTCAAGCTGACGGAGCGCCTTTCCGATGCGCAAACTCCTGTGGCTGCTCGTGCTGCTGCTGCCCAGCGTCGCCTTCGAGCAGACCAAGTTCAATCAGATCCCAACGCAGCCCGGCTCGGTGTCATCGACCGATCGCACCGTCGACGACAACGGCACGACCACCTACATGGCGACGTTCGCTCAGGTGCTCACGTTCATCGAGAGCAACCTCCCGACCGTCACTTATCTCATCGACACCGGCACCACGTTCACCGTCAGCTCAGGGACTGGCGCGTGCGCATCGACCAGCACCCTCAAAGGCGGCTCAGCGAACGGAGAATTCCTCTGCACCGGCACCGCAGGAGCCTCGACGATCGTCGTGAACCTGCCGACGGCGCCTAACGGATGGGCGTGCTGGGCTAACGACGATACTAGCACCACCGCTTGGGGCACTGGCAGCTCGACCACGACTTCGATCAAGCTCTCTGGCACGATCGCCACCACGGGCGACAAGGTGACGTTCGGATGCACCGGGCACTGATCCTGTGCCTCCTGTGCTCGCTCGTACAGGCGCAGGCGATCAAGAGCGGATCTGGGACGGTGATGCTCTCGTCGGGCGGCGGAGTCATCTGGCATCCGGCGATCCCCGCGGTCAATAGTGTTGCAGCCAATTGGAGCAACGCCGGAACCGTGCTGATCGGCGGCATTCCGAATCGCACTACGCAGTGCGGCTCGACGCTCACGCCGAGCGGCGGAGACGATTTCACCCAGATCCAAAACGCCATCAACGCCTGCACGGCCGGCGACTATGTCCTGCTGAACGGCGCCTTCAAGGTCAACATGGCGGACCTGCCGATTCAGATTTCAACGGGCATCTCTCTTCGAGGGGCCGGCTCCTGCAACGGAACTACAGGCGGCGCGCTCGGAGCGGCCTACTGTGAAACCTCGATCAGTGTGGCAAACGGCGCGCTGACCTATACAGGGGGTGACTGCGGCACTGACACCTCCCATGAGGTGGCGTGCCCAAGCGGCGGCCCGGGGATGATCCTGATCGCTCCTTTCTCGCCGTATTACGGCTATAGCTGGGAGCAGTGCGGAAATGCTGGTAGCGACTCAGGCAGCAATTGCGGTGCGACGCCTCTAGCAGCCGATGCGCCGCAGGGCGCGACGACGGTGCAAGTAACTAGCACCGCAAACTTCACCGTCGGCTCATGGGTGCTGATAGATGAAGCATCCGGCGCTGGCTTCGTGGCCGACCCAATGAGCGCGTACTCCGGCTATGGCGGAAGTATCTGGGCAGCGCTCGACTGGCTCAGCTCTTCCAGCAGCCCGGCTACCGGGCGTGTTGTTTGGTCGAAAGCGCAGAATAGCTCGTGGGATTTCACGACCAGCCAATATCCGTATCAAGCGAACGACCCCGGATGCTGGTTTTCTTACTGCGATCGGGTAACGAATGAGATCCACAAGGTGACTGCGATCGGAGGCGGACCATGCCCGGGAACCAACTGCACAGTCACCTTCGACGATCCGCTCACCGTGGCATTCCGTGTCAGCGGTACGATCCCCATCACAGCCTCGATCTCCGGCACCACGCTAACTCTAACTTCTGGATCTGGGCTCGCGAAAGGGCAACTGATAGTAGCAGCACCCGGCGCCGTAACGGCTATTAAGGACGGTACATACATCACGGGTGGGTCTGGAACGAGCTGGACGGTGAGCATCTCTCAGACCGTCGGCAGCGAAGCAATGCAGTCGGCGGCGCATGGCGCCCATATCTACGCGCGCCTCTACGGGAATCAATCTGGGACCGGCACGCCAATTTCCTTTCTGACCGAAGCAGGCGTAGAGAACATTTCTCTGCTGCGCGGAGTTACCGGCGGCGTGGAAATGGAGATGTGCGCCTACTGCTGGCTGAAGAACGTGGACGTCGGTTATTGGTACGGCGGCGGCGTCGACGTTCAATACTCGGTGCGCAGCGAACTCAACACCGTTTACATTCATCACTGCGCCAACTCAACTAACAACGGCTCTGAGTATCCGTTTGCGCTTGACTTGGGCTCGACCGAGATCCTGCTCACCAATAGCATCACCAACTTTGCCGGGAAGGGCATGGTCGCGCGCGCGGCCGGCGGCGGCTCGGTCATCTCCTACAACTACATCGACGATTCGATGTACGACAAATACTCCGACATCGGAGATTACTGGATTGAGCAGGGCGCCAATGCGAGCCATTGGTCCGGGAATCATCATGTGCTGTTTGAGGGGAATTGGGCAGACAACCTCGACAGCGATAACACGCACGGCAACGCGACCTACATCACGTTCTTCAGGAACTACGCGCCCGGCTACCGTACCACGTTCATCGACCCGTCCTGCAGCCTGACGGTAAACGACTTCGCCGGTATCGCCTATCAAAGCGGCTGCACGGCTAACGGCCCCGGACCGCTACGCGCCGCCGGGCCGCAGAGCTATAATTACTGGTTCGCGTTCGTTGGAAATGTGCTCGGGGCATCAAACACAACGACCGCTAACGGCTGGAGCTATGAGGGCGACTGGAACGGAAGCCGGATGTTCGCGCTCGGCTGGAACGCTGGCAACGGCGGACAAGATCCGAACCTTGACGGCAGCACTGGTTCCTACATCTTCATCCACGGAAACTACGACTACGTCAACGGGGCGATCCACGCTTCGGTCGCCGGCTATACGCCGGCCGCAGCTCTTCCTGTGTCGCTATACCTGTCGTCGGCGCCGGCGTTCTTCATCGGTGCGTCCTGCAAATATCCTTGGCCGTGGGTGACGCCAGTCAAGTCACCGTACACCCAGCTCAATAGCTGCAGCGGCAGCGGGCTTCCGGCGTTGGCGCGCTGGAACGCTGGCACGCCGTTCATTCAGCCATAGCGTCATGCCGACGCCAACACTCATACAGCGCTGGGCGTGGAACAGCAGCGGCGATCCTGAAACCGGCGGACCATTCTTCTTGCCGATTCAGAACGCGACGCTCGCCAATAACTGCCTGATCCTAGCGTTTCAGGTGTCGACTACTGGCACCGGCACGATCAAGGTCAGCGACAACGCCGGAAATACATGGCCGACGAGCGCAAATTACACAGTCACCGACTCAGGGAACGGCGTTAAGTTTTGCATCTTCATCCTGCCGAACGCCGCCGCTGGTGTGACCATTATCGAGGTCGGGTTTGGCTCGTCTGGCACCACCAAGGTAAATGGCTTCCTGCCGGCATTCCAAGAATGGGCGAACATCGCGACCAGTAGCCCGGTCGATAAGGAAAGCTCGACGCTCGTCAGCCCTTCAATCGGCGGGACGATTCAATCTGGTTCAATCACGACGACTGCGGCCGGCGATCTGATCCTGCAGTTCATCACGATCACGGACAACGGCATCAACGGAATGTCCGGGGCATTCGATGGGCTCACGAACCTGACACCGGATAGCAGCGGTCACTTCACGCTGTTCCAAGCGAAAATTGACGACGGCTATGCCTGCCAATACTACGTCCAGCCTGCGGCCGGAGCGATCAATCCGGGATTCAGCGGCACGTGGACCGCGAGCGCCTCGTCGTGGCCGAGCATCACGATAGCCCTTTTTGCGGCCAGCGCCGGCACGCTACCGAGTGCGACGGCACCACGCATCATTGGCGGCCAGTGGTATCGGCTTTCTCAGGCCGATAGCCCGACCCCTTATGTGGTGCAGTCGCCGCTGCTCGGCACCGCTGGCGCCATCAACTGCTCGATACAGAATAGCTTGTTCGACTGGTCTGCTACGAGCGGCTCGTCGACGGGATCGTGGGGACAGATTGTCGCCGGCTCTGCCTATCCGACTGGAGCGCATATTACGGGCGCGACCCCTGCGCCCACAGATTTGCTGACGCTCACCGGAACTCTTAGCACAGGGCTCACGGCATTCGGCATCTGCCTCGACATGGTGAACGTCAGCTCGTTCGATACCTACTCAGCGCAGACTGGTGGATCGTTCCCGGCAGGCCCGACGCCTGCCAACACGATCACCCCGGGAGTATCGCAAGGCATTGCGTTTAGCGTCATGGGCCTCGGGACAGGACCGCCGAGCGGCATCGTGACGCCCTCTGGAGCCGTCTTCCTGTCTCCGACCTACACGGGGCAGACCGACGGATCGTATATGTCGAGCGGCGACTGCTGGGGCGCCTACTACTTCTCGACAAACGCCATGCAGAGCTGGGTGTATACAGATACGCAAGCGTCTGGAAACACCGATGCTCTGGTTATGACGTTCGCAGGATCTGCACCGCCCGCCGGCCCACCGCTCCTCGGCGCCATTTGTCTCTGATAGGATTTCGACCATGGGAAGCAAGCGAGACCACGAAGGATACTTCGTTCAGGACCACCGCTACGGCGCGCCGATGCCCGAGCATCTGCTGCGCTCGGTGGGGCTCCCAGCCGCCGCCGGCCGCGGGCTATTCGAGGCTCCAACCTTCACCTGCAATCACTGCTGCGCGGTGCGGGTGATCGACCGGCGGGCGGAGTCGCCGACGTGGTGCAAGGGCTGCGATCACTACCTCTGCGAGAACTGCGGCCCGGCGTACAAGCGCACCGGCGTCTGCCGCACCTTCAAGCAGATCATGGACGAGGTCGTCGAGCGCGTTAACCGCGATCTGCCGCTGACGAATCTACTGCAGCCCGGACGCTGATCTGGCGCGTTTAGGCCACCATGGCCGACACCAAGATCAGCGCCCTGACTCACGCGACAGTGCCGCTTGTCGGCACCGAGCAATTCGCTCTCGCCGACGGGACGTCGGTCTCTAAATACGCCACCACCGCCGATCTCTTCACCGCGGACGTCCACGCGACCTTTTCAGACTATACGAGCCAAGGAACCGGCACTCCGGCGTCGCCGACCGGAGCAGTACGGATCTTCGGACGGGCTATCGCCAGCCGCATGATGCTCGGGCAGATCGGGCCGTCCGGGCTCGACAGCGCTCTGCAGCCGCTGCTGGCGCGTAACAAGGTCGGCTACTGGAACCCGCCGGGCAACGCCACGACCGTCCCGGGTGTCTTCGGCATCACCGCGCCTACCGCCAGCGGGACCGCGACCGCGCGAAACGTGGCGACCACGAACCTCGCCAATCGCATGCGGCGCATTGGCTACCCGTCGGCGACTACCGCGGGTTCGTTTGCCGGGGCGCGGATCAGCGTCGCGCAGTTCTCGTGCGGATCTGGGACCGCCGGAGACGGCTCAGGCTTCATGATGGTGGAGCGGTGGGTCGAAAGCGATCCGGCCTCGGTTACGGGACGCCGCGCATTCGCTGGAATGACCAGCACCACCGGCGCGCCGTCGAACGTCGAGCCGAACACGCTCACCAACGCCGTCGGCATCATGCAGCTCTCCTCCGACGCAACGCAGTGGTACTGGTACGGCGCAGGAAGCTCGGCGGCCTATGACACTACAGCCGTCGGCACCGGAATCGGTGCGCCCGCCGGAAATTCGACGACGGCGTGGGAGCTTGCGATCTTCTGCGCGAACACAGCGAATGGCGTCTACAACCTGCAGCTTACGAATCTGAGCACTGGCGTCATCGTCACCCACCAGATGAGCAGCACCAGCGCCGTCAATCTTCCGCAGTCGGGCACGCTCCTCGCGTGGCGGCATTGGGTTTGCAACAACGCCACCGCGCTCGCCGTCGGCATGGATCTGTGCTCGCTGTACTTCGAGACGGACACTTGAGCGCGCATGTTTCTATCTGCGTCCCGAGCACCGGAGCGTGGGCCGGTGGCTTTGGAGACAGTCTGATCGCACTCATCTCGTGCGTGCAGCGGCACGGAAGCCGTCTCGGCGTCGAGCGCTACAGCTACAACCACGTGGCTGGGTCTGTGATCTCGAACAACAGGCACATCCTTGCGGACGCGGCGCTGAGCGACGGCGCCACGCACGTGCTCTACCTTGACACCGACATGGTGTTCCCGGCAGACACAGCCTTTCGGCTGCTGGCACACAAGCTGCCGATCGTCGGCGCCAACTACGTGGTCAAGAGGATACCGGCGGTGCCGGTTTCAACTCGCGACGGTAAGCGCGTTGGCAGCGTTGGGAAACGCGGACTCGAAGAGGTGCATTGCAGTGGACTCGGGTGCGTCCTGATCGAGCGGCAGGTGTTCGAGAAGACGCCTCTGCCGTGGTTCGACGTGCGCTGGCAGACGGACTATCGCGACTACAAGATCGAGGATGCGACGTTCTATTCCGCGGCGCGAGACGCCGGGTTTTCAGCGATGATCGACCACGACATTTCCCAAGAGGTCGGGCACATCGGCAGCTACGTCTACACGATCCAAGACTGCGCTGCCGAGTGAACAAGGCGAGTAGCACACTGTGGCGAGCTATTATGAGCTTGAAGACGGCTCAGGCCATTATGAGCTAGAGGACGGCTCAGGCAGCTATCTGCTTGAGAGCCCGTCGCCGTTTCCGCAAGCGGCGCTCATAGACCTCGCAGACCAGAAGCTCAAGCATGGGCCGGTCTTCGCCTCCGACGCTCAGGCGAACGTGCTCATGCTCAACACCGGCATCAATCCCGGTGTCCCCGGAGCTATCACTGACAACAATCTGGGACGCGGTCTGCGCCGCCGCACTCAGGTAGACGTCATCCCGAACCTGCTGCTGACGACCCTTGCCGTCGTCACTCTGCCGCAGGTGCAGCGCGCTGACGCCGCCGACCAGACGCACCGCGACCGGCTCAAGGGGCAGACCGAGCAGGTCGTCAACACGACCCTCAATACGCTGTCCCCGGGATCGCGTCCGATCACGCCGCTGCTGCCTGACGACTCCGTCAAGCGCGACCACATGCGCGGGCAGCTCTTCGAGCAGCCCGACGGGACTCTGCTGTACGTGGTCATGCCGCGGGCGCCCGTCGATACGGCGGACCAGAAGACGAAGCGCCGTGCCGGCGGAGACACCGACGTCGCGCCGAACACGCTGCTCCAGCTCGCGCCGCCTCCGGGGCCGGTGCCGGTCACTCCGATCGACACGGCATCTGACCAGAAGGCGAAGCACCGCGGCGGCGACCTCGATGTGCTGCCCAACGCGACCCTGTACGGACTGCCGCCGGGCGGCCCTGTGCCCACCAAGACCACCGACTGGCCGCAAGATCCGGGTCGCCATCGCTGGAACCAGCATACCGACCTGACGCCGGCGAACCTGCTCATCACCTTCCCGCAGGCGCAGCCGTTCGCGGGCGTGCTGCCGCGGTACGACTTCACCCAGCTTGAGCGGCGGCACAACACCGGGCAGGTCGGCGTCCTGCCGAACGTGCTCGTGCTCAATACGGGCATCAACCCGGGGCTGTGCGGCAGCGCTACGTACACGCCGGTCCTCAGCCGCAAGCGGCCTCAGCTCGATCTCCTGCCGAACGTCGCGCTGCTGTACGCAGCCGCATCTACTCCGTTCTCCGGCGTGCGTCCGGTCGAGACCGCCGACCAGCCGCACCACCGCAGCCGCGACAAGGGCCAGCCTGACTACGACCTGAACGTCACCCTTCGGCTGCCCGGAAGCACCGTCATCCCGCCGGTCCAGAACCCGAACCTTGCCGACCAGCCGGCGCATCGAGACCACACCAAGGGCGAAGCGGCATGGGGCCAGAACCTCACCGCCTACCTCCCGGCGATCGTCCCGCTGCCGCCGGTGGCGAACCTCGGCACCGATTGGCAGCCCCAGCGTAGCGACCGGAGCATGGCCGGGCAGTACGGCTCGTCGGCGGTCTACCTGCCGTTCCTGCCGATCATGGCGGTCGACATCTCCGACCAGCAGCACCGCGATCACATGCGGGGACAGGACACCAACGTCCCCAATCTCACGATACGGCTGCCGGTGGCGTTCGTGGCGCCGTTCCCGCTGCCGGTAGACTGGCCGCAGCCGGTCCACAAGCACGACGCTCAGGAGACATCCAGCCTCAACCTGACGATTCTGGCGACGCTGACGGCGCCGATCGTCTGGCGGGATCTGGCCGACCAGCCGCACCACCGCGACCACATGCGCGGGCAGCCGGACTATGACCTGAACGTCTCGATCCGCCTCCCGGGCTCGATCTTCATCCCGCCGGTCACTCCGCTCGATTGGTCGAGCTACCCGGCAGACCGGCGCCCGTATCCGCAGTGGGAGCAGTCGGCAAACGTCGTCATCTACGACCTGCCGCCGGTGCAGCTCCCGCGCGTGGCTCAGGCGGACACAGCCGATCAGGCGCGCCGGCACGCGGTGCAGGTCGACATTCTGCCGAACCTCCTGCTGCTCGCTCAGCAGCAGCCCAAGCTCGTGCAGCCGATCGACTGGCCGCAGCCAGAGCGCAGGCGCAAGGTCTACAGCGACGACAATCTGCTCAACGTCACGCTGCGCCTGCCGCCCTCGGTCTTCGTGCCGCCGTTCATCGCGATCGACTGGACCGGCCCGCAGCCCAAGCGTCAGCACTTCTCGCAGGTCGAGCACGTGCCGAACGTGACGATCTTCCGCAAGATCCTGCACCACTTCGGTCCGAGCTACGTCCTCATGGTTGCCCCGCAGACTGAGCTTGAGGCATTCTCGCCACAGACGGCGGTGACGGTGAAGACGCCACAGACCACGGTGACGATCTCGCCGGTTCCGACGACAGGAGTCATATGAGCGCTCGCATCGCCATCATCGAGCAGTCAGCCTGCTACGCCATCGCCACCTATCTCGACATCAACGGCGTCTCGTTCATCCCGGCCGCGGTTCGGTGGCGCGTCGACGACATCACCAACGGCGTGAACACGGTGCCGTGGACCGTCATAAGCGCGCCCACAGCCTCCGATACAGTCACGGTCCCGGGCATAGCAAACGCCCGCACGTCGACTCGAAACACCGAGACCCGCGAGGTGCTCTTCGAGATCACCGACGACTTCGGTATGGTCGACCACAAGCGGGTGCAGTACGACATCGTCGCCAGCGAAGGCGTCTCACAGACCGAGGGTTAGCCTCGCGCGTTTAGCCGATCATGCCAGTCGAAAATCCGCCCCCGAGCTTCGGCAAGCGCTTCATGCAAGCGCTGACCTACACCTTCACCGGGAGCTTCTTCCCGCCGTGGAAGCCGCTTGAGGCTCAGCATCAGGAAGCCGCCGGTCGCCGGTACGACTACCCGCAGGTGTTCAACCTGCGCGTGCGTCCGCAGCGCGACACCGGCATCACCTTCGAGGTGCTGCGCGGTTACGCCGAAGTGTTCGATCTCTTCCGCATCGTGCTGGAGTCGCGCAAGGATGAGATCGAGGCGTTCGAGTGGTCGATCGTCGCCAAGGACGAAAAGCTCAGGGTCAAGGGCAAGGAAGTCCCGCAGGAGATGCAAGCGCGCATCGACGCGGTTACGGCTTTCTTCCGCCGCCCGGCGACCGGCCTGACGTGGCAACAGTGGCTGCGCGCGATCCTTGAGGATCACTTCGTGCTCGATGGTGTGTGCCTGTGGCCGACGGTCAAAGGCAACAAGCTCGTAGCCTGCGAGATCATCGACCCTGCGACGATCAAGATCCTGATCGACTCCAGCGGCCGTACCCCCGAGCCTCCGCTCCCGGCGTTCCAGCAGGTCATCAAGGGGATTCCGGCCGCAGACTTCCGCGCCGACCAGCTCTTCTACTTCATCAGGAACACGCGCTCGCACGTGGTCTACGGCAAGGGCGTGCTGGAGCAGATCCTGATGACGGTCAACATCGCGCTCTCGCGCGAGCGGCAGCAGTACTCGTACTTTCAGGAAGGCAACATCCCCGAGGCGATCGCCGGCGTCCCCGACACGTGGACCCCGCAGCAGATCAACGAATTCCAGCGGCTGTTCGATCAGTACACCGCGCTGGAAGAGCGCGTGGGCAAGCTCAAGTTCATCCCCGCGGATGCGAGCAAGGTGCAGATGCTTCGCCACGACGAGGCGCTGCTCAAGAACGACTTCGATGAGTGGCTGATCCGCATCATCTGCTACGCCTTCAGCGTCTCGCCGCTGCCGTTCATCAAGATGATGAACCGTGCGACGAGCCAGTCTGCGAACGACACCGCGAAGGAGCAGGGGCTGATGCCGCTGCTCGCATTCCTGAAGACGATCATGGATCGGATCATCACCGATGGCATGAGGATCGACGACCTCGAATTTTCGTGGAACGTCACCCAGCAGGTCGACGCGACCGCTCAGCTCGCGATCGACACCTTCGATCTCACGCACGGCGTGATCGACATCAACCACCTGCGCGAGCGCCGCGGCCTTGAGCCGATCGAGGGCGTCGAGCCGATGATCTGGAATACGACGGGGCCGGTGCCGCTGTCGCGTTACATCGACGGCACGGCGCCCGGACTCAACTCACCGGCGTCGTCTGAACCACCGGGCGGGGGCGAAGACGATGAAGGCGAGGGCGAGGATGGTGAGGGCGACAATCATAGCGCCAATGGTAGCAGCAACGGCCATGGGCCGCCACAACAGAAGGCGTTGACGATTCATGGGCTTACGGCCAAGGACGTCATCGCGCTCATGACCAGCGACCACGGGACACTACCACAGTCGTTAGGGAAGGACTATAATCCCGACGAGCCCCGCGATGGGCACGGGCAGTGGACCGCGGGAGGTTCATCGCTCGATGGCTTCCGCGACAAGATGGCGGAGGCGTTGAAGACGCACGGCGGCTTCACCTTCGATCCGCGCACGCAAAAGGCAGCGACTGAAGGCATCGCCGTTGGCGCGTTTCCGTCGCACAGCGGGCAGTTCGATGAGAGCAACTTCGGGACCGAGCAACTGAAAGGCTGGATGGACGCGAACGCAAAACTTCTGGGCGAGGGCCGCAACTACATCGGCGGCTGGGTCGACAACGGCAAGGTATGGCTTGACGTCGTCAAGGTGTACCCGCAGTCGATGAAGGACTTGGCGCTCGCGATGGGCCGCAAGCTCAATCAGATCTCTGTGGCGGATCTCGGAGCGATCAGCCGCGGCGACATGGAGCATGCTTTCATCTCGACCGGAGGCACCGGCGAGGCGAGCAAGGCTGACGCCGGCGGCTTCGACAAGGTCTCGATGAAGACTGGCGATCACCTGCCGGTGTTCCTGCTCTTCCCGCCGAAGACCAAGCCCGAGACGATCGTGAACGCTGTCAAGGAAGTGTGGGCGAAGCAGAAAGCGGCGCGCGCCGCGCTCAAGAAACAGGAGGGGCGCCCGGGCAGGGATCGACCCTTTCGCCTCTGACGAGGTCTCCAACGAGATGTCCGGGCGGTCGCCTGAAGGACGCCAGTTCCTGTCTCAGTACGGCGTCGAGAAGCTCGCGAAGCTGCGCGAGTCGACGATGCAGACGCTGGCCGAGCGCCGCGCCGAGCATCGGCACGACGTGACGCGCAACGCCCGCACCTCAAATAACGTCCGTGACATAGCCAAGGAACTCGCGGAGCTGAAGCCCACGCTCGGGCGCGCGCTGAGTCGAATCAAGGCTCACGTCACCGGGCGACTCACCGAAGAGTGGGAGCGTCGCAAGATCGCCGGTCATCCCGCGGAGAAGATGGCGAAGGCCGGGACGCCGATGTCTGCGGTCATGGTCGAAGTGGTCGACGAGATCCTCGGCTACGCCGTGGTCGACGAGGACTTCAGCGGGCTCATCGACGCGCTGGTGGCGAGTTTGGGCAAGCAGTTCTCCCTCAGCGCCGCGCAGCTCTACATCGCGCTGCAGCTCCCGATGTCGGACGCCGGGATGGATGATGCGCTCGACGACGTCAACGACGAGGCCGAGAGCTGGGCGCGCGAGCATGCCGCCGAGCTGGTGAAGAACATCTCCGAATCGACGCGGGAGATGATCCGATCGGACGTGGACATGGCGATCATCGCCGGCGACTCGGCTGGAGATCTTGCGAGCACGGTGGCGGAGAACTACGCTTTCAGCGACGCGCGCGCGGAGACCATCGGCCGCACCGAGCTGGCTCTGGCGAACGTCGCCGGGCATGTACAGGTCGGCCACGATACCGGCGCCGTCGGTAAGATGCTGCTGCTCGGCAGCGAGCACGACACCGCCGAAAGCTCCCCTGACGAGTGCGACGATGCCGCGGATCTAGGCGTCATCGGGCTCGACGACGACTTCAACGGCAACGGAGATCCGCCGATTCACCCGAACGCCTGCTTCGCCGGGACGACTTTTGTCCCTTATGGCGAAGCCCTACAGATCATCAGGTCGCTTTATGATGGACCGGCGATACTCATCGAGGCCCGGTTGGGTGAATTTTCCGCGTGGGCGCCCGGGACCGTAATCCCTGAGCGGATAGAGCTGACCATCGGGCCTCACCACCCGGTGCTTACGCGGCGCGGCTTCGTCGAGGCGGCATTGCTGCGCGAAGGCGATGAGCTGCTTTACGACGCTCGGGTGCAGGCTCAGACCAACCATGCGAATTTCAAAAACGTTCCATTCTTTGAGGATGCGTTTGAAGCGGCGAATGCGGTATCGCCGGGTAAATCGAGCGTTGCCTCCGCCGCTCGTTACTTCCACGGCGATGAGGAGTCCATCTATGGTGAAGTCGATGTTGTAAGGCCCGCACGGCGTCTGCTGCCGGTACTCGATCCGCTCGGCATCCAGCAGCTTCGCAAATGCTCGCTCATGGGGGCCGATATGGAGGCCGCGCACGTGGCGCGTTGCAGCGCGTGCCGAACGGCGCTTGAGCGGGTCTTTGCTTCCGCGTCTGGCAGCGTGAGCGGCGGCGGTCATGGACAGGCGAGTAGCGGCGTTCTGTCTCGCCCACCACCGTTTCAGTGCTTCCGAATTATTGCCACTCATCGGACGAGGTTCAATGGCGTTGCGTTTGATGCTTCTACGTCGAGCGGATTTTATCTTAACAGCGGCCTAGTGGTAAGAAACTGCGTCTGCGACATCAAGCTGATCTACCCGGACGACCCCGAGGCCGACGACCTGCAATCCTCGTAGCCGGCTGGCGCGTTAGGCCATCCAAATGCCCAACGCCCTCGCAGCTCCCGCCGATCCGAAGCTCTTCTTCCGGCTCTTCAAGGTCGACGAGGAGAATCGGCTCGTCTATGGCCGGGCGACCGAGGAGGTCCCCGATCGGCAGGACGAGGTGATGGACTACAAGACGTCCAAGCCGTTCTTCCAGCAGTGGTCGGCTGAGTGTCACAAGGACAGCGGCGGCAAGAGCTTCGGTAACCTGCGCGCCATGCACGGCGCGATCGCCGCCGGCAAGCTCACCGACATCCAGTTCAACGACGAAGACAAGGCCGTCGACGTCGTCACCAAGGTCGTCGACGACAACGAGTGGGGCAAGGTTCTGGAAGGCGTTTACACCGGGTTCTCGGTGGGCGGCCGGTACGCCAAGAAGTGGGCCGACAAGATCGGTGGGAAGACCGTTACGCGCTTCACCGCGGACCCTTCGGAGATCTCGCTCGTTGATAGGCCGTGCTGCCCGACGGCGAAGTTCTTCGAGGTGCAGAAATCGGACGGTTCCGTGGTGCAGGTGGCGCTCAAGACGTGGTCGAGCCCTGCCTCCGCGACTTCCGGCATTTCCAGCTACGACGAAGAGGGCGCGCGCGGCTCCAAAGCAGAGGTCAGTGACGTGGACAAGATCGCTCGTCGTAAGGATACGAGCCCGGCTGAGGGCAAGAGCAAGTACGGCGACGTCGCCTTCGCCGACCCGAAGAACAAGAAATATCCGATCGACACCGAGGAGCACATCCGCGCGGCTTGGAACTACATCAACAAGCCGAAGAACGCGGGCAAGTATTCGTCGGCGGATGCGGCCTCGATCAAGCGCCGCATCGTCGCCGCGTGGAAAGCCAAGATCTCCAAGGACGGCCCTCCGTCCGCAAAGGCCGATATGCCGCATCTGCGCAAAGGAATCGAGACCGTCGCATCGCTCGCGGACCTGTGCCAGCGCCTGAAATGGCTCGCTGATGGGACGTTCTTCGAGCGCGAGAGCGAGGGCGATGACTCCGAAGTTCCCGAGCAGCTCCGCGAGCAGGTGAAGGACCTGCTTGAGACCCTCGCCGACATGGCGCAGGAAGAGGGACAGGAGCTGGCCGACGGCACCGGCGCTGGAGATGCTGCGGGCGCGTTGGTGCGCTCCGCCGCCACCGCCGAGCTGCGCAAAGCGCTCGACGAAGCTGAAGCTGATCCGAACCAAGATACCGGGCGCGCGTTACTTCGTGCGCTGCATGCCACACTTTCCAAGGACACGGACATGCCTGTGAAGAAAGTCGCTCCCAATCCGACCGCTGGTGGAGAAGTCGAAGCTCCCGAGGGGAAGGACATCGAGTCCGAGAACGCCAAGAAAGATGGCGACGAGGACTGCGAAGACGGCATGAAGCCGAAGAGTCGCAAGGCCGCCAAGTCCAAGGACGAGGAGGACGACGGCGAAGACGGCGACGGTGAGGACGGCGAAGACGGCGAAGACGGCGAGGACGAGAAGCCCAAGGGCAAGGCGCACAAGGCCAAGAAGGCCCGCAAGAGCGCCAAGAAAGTCGACGCCGGTGACGACGACGACAGCGACGACGAGGACGCGCCCTTGACCAAGGCAGACCTGCAGGAGAGCTTCATCGGCCTACTGGCAGGGCTCGGGGTCATCGAGCGCGCGCCCACCGCCCGTCCGGTCGCCAAGGCCGTCAGCTCCGGCATGGAGCGGCTCGCCGAGCGCATGGCCGAGGCCGGCAGCGCCGGCAAGCTGTTCGCTGTCGACAAGGGCGGCGCGCAGCAGCGCGGCCCCGGCGAGACCGAGGCGGTGCGCAAGTTCGCACACGTCAAGGAACTCATGAAAGCGATCCCGGCGCCGCTCGAAGTGACCGATGCCGAGCCCGGCACGGACGCGAGCGCAGCCGAGCGCAACCTCTACCGCGAGAAGGTGATGCGCGCGAACTTCTCGCACTTCATCAAGGCGCTGCACGCGCGCGGCCCCGACGAGATCTGGGACCCGCGCAGCTCGCAGATTTCGCAGTACTTCCGCCACGCCTGATCTCAAGGACGAGAGCCACATGCCTCAGAGCATCGAAGACTTCCTCGGCGGGTTTCAGGAGCTGCTGGCTTCCGGCGGTTTCCAGCTCGCGAAGACGTGGAACAGCCCGGCTAATGCCACCACCGGCATCAACTTCTACGACCTCGAACTCGGGGCGAAGATGCTGGTCCCGGTCATCACCCCGCTGCGCAACCGCATCCCGCGCACGAGTGGCAAGGGCGGCATTCAGGCGAACTGGCGCGCGGTCACGGGAATCAACACCGCGAACCTGAGCGCCGGCGTCGGCTTCGGTATCCGCGGCGGTGTCGTCACCAACGCCACCACGGACTACACCGCGGTGTACAAGGCGATCGGTCTGGAAGACGCGGTCGTCTGGGAAGCGGATCTCGCCGCCATGGGCTTCGACGACGTCAAGGCCATCGCGGTGCAGTGCCTGCTGTGGTCGCTGATGATCCGCGAGGAGAAGATGATCCTCGGCGGCAACACCAGCTACGCGCTCGGCACGCCGACCGGGCTCACCGTCACCAACGCCTCGGGCGGCACGGTTCCGACCGAGACCTTCTCGGTGTACGTCGTGGCTCTCACCCGCGACGGCTACGAGCTGGCGGTGGCGAACAGCGCCGTGCCCGGACAGGTCTCGCGCACCAACGCGGACGGCTCGACCTCGACCTACGGCGGCGGCTCTTCGCACCCGAGCGCCAACGGCACCGTCTCGGTGACGACTGGCGCCGCGGCCTGCACCGTCAACGCCGTCCCGGGCGCCTGCGGCTATGCGTGGTTCGGTGGCACCACCGGCAACGAGAAGCTCGCGGCGATCACCACGATCAACAGCTACGTCTTCACGGCCACTCCGACCGGGCAGGCGTTCTCGGCGATCCCCGGCGGCACGACCACCGACTTCAGCACCAACGCGCTGGAGTACGACGGCCTGCTCACCATGATGGCGAACAGCGCCTACAACGGCCTGTGGGCGACGCAGCCGACCGGCACCGCCGGCACCGGCACGCCGCTCACCGCCGACGGCGAAGGCGGGGTGCAGGAGATCGACACCGATCTCAAGTACTTCTGGGACACGTGGCGGCTCTCGCCGACCGACATCTACGTCTCCTCGCAGGAGATGCTGAACATCGCCAAGAAGGTGCTGACGGGTTCGCAGAACTCGGCCCAGCGCTTCGTGTTCGATGTCTCGCAGGGGATGCTGGCGGGCGGCTACATGGTCCGCAGCTACCTCAACAAGTTCTCGATGGGCGGGGTGAAAGAGATCCCGATCCGGCTGCACCCGAACATGCCGCCGGGGACGATCCTCTACTACACGGACACCATTCCGTACCCGACCTCGAACGTCACCAACGTCGTGCAGGTGCGCGCGCGCAGGGACTATCACCAGATCGACTGGCCGATCGTCACCCGCAGCTACCCCTACGGCGTGTACGCCGACGAGGTGCTCCAGAACTACTTCCCGCCGGCCTTCGGCGTGCGGTCGAACATCGCCAACGGCTAACAGCCGTCAAGGACCAAGGACAGGCACATGGCAAAGCGTTCAGTCTCGGCTGCGTCGATCACCACCGCGCCGATCGCCGACACGGTGAACATCACCAACGGTGCGTACCTCTCCGTCATTCAGGGAGGCACGACCACCCAGCGCGTCAATCTGATCGAGGTGATGCTCGGCGGCCAGTCGGCCTCGACGAGCCAGCCGCAGGTCATCGTGGTCGCGCGTGACTCGACGATCGCCGTGACCCTCGGAGCGACGACCACCGTCGACGCGCCGCTGGACGCAGCCACCGCCGCGCTCGCCGCGCCGCCGATCACCGGCAACACCTTCACCACCGCCCCGCAGCGCTACGCCTCGGGGCACCTGCTGGTGTTCTCGTTCAACGCTTACGGCGGCATGGCCCGCTGGCTCGCCAAGGACGGCGAGGAGATCTCGATCATCGGGACCGCGGTCGATCTGGGCGAGCTGTCGTGCAGTGCCTTCACCGGCACCACGGCGGGCGCCATCGGCGGTCACATGGTGTACGAGCCCCTCTAAACCGTCACCGTCGGAGAGTCCATGGCAGACGAAAAGGCGGCCGGCAAGGCCGAGGCACCGAAGTCGAGCGGAGTGCGTGTCAAGCTCCCGAAGCACGTCACCTCTCTCAGCTACGACGGTATGCCGATCAAGGTCGACGCCGACAACGTCGTCGAGGTGTCCGCCTCACTGGCGAAGGTGCTCGTCGAGAGCCACGGCGCTGTGTATCACACCGGCAAGTGACCCGGGGACGGAGGCCCGGCCATGGCCTACGACCCCCTCTGCACCGTCGACCTCGTCAAGTCGTACCTGAACATCACCGCTTCGACGGATGATGCGCGGATCGACATGCTCATCGGCGGCGTCTCCGAGCTGATCGGGCGCTGGTGCAACCGGGAGAATCTCGGCGCCTCGATCACCTACACCGAGAACTACCGCTTCCCGAAGAACCCCAAGTTCGACGGCGTCTTCGGTCCCTCGATCACGCTGCGCAAGTACCCGGTGACGACGCTGACGTCGGTGATGACCGCCGGCCAGTCGGTCCCGATCATCACCGACCCGACGCAGCCGGTGAATAGCGGGTGCTGGATCGACGACGACGAGCGCACGCTGGTCTTCATCGGCTTCCCCAGCCCCTACGGGTTCGCACTCGCGGGACGGCTCCCGATCATTCAGGTGACGTATACGGCCGGCTACAACGGGCTGAGCGCGGTGCCGCAGGGGCTGGCCTACGTCGCCGCTCAGGCCGTTGCCGAGGCTTACAAGAGCCCTGATTGGATCGCCAAGCAGTCGGTCTCGCTCGGCGGCCAGCAGACGATGTCGGTCAACCAGCGGGTGAAGGGCTTGAGCCCGGCCATAGTCGCCATGCTGAACCCATACAAGGACCGCCTGCCGCTTTTGGGCACGGGGGCCTGATGCCGGCTATCACCGTCACCGTTCTCGGCACTGACGAGGCCATAAAGCGTTTCGCGACCCGTCGGGACGCGGTCTCGAACGCGGTGTTCCGGCAGATGCTGGTCGAGATGCAGAAGACCGCCGAATACATTCGCGCGTCTAAGCTCTCGGGGCAGGTGCTGAAGAACCGCACCGGCACGCTCCGGCGCTCCATCCACGCCAATGCCTCGCGCACCGGCAACCTCATCGCGGGAATGGTCGGGACCAATGTCGAGTACGCTCGCTATCAAGAACTCGGAACGAAGGCGCACGTCATCCTGCCGGTACGGGCAAAGGCGCTCGCGTTCAAGACGGCGACCGGAGAGACCGTGTTCGCCCGGCGAGTCAATCACCCGGGCTTTCCGCCACACCCGTTCCTGCGCCCCGGCGTGCAAGAGCGCCGCGCCGCGATCTTGGATGGACTGCATGCCGCTGTAGTCCGGGCGCTCAACGAATGATTCGCGAGCCCATCTACGCCGCGATCCTCTCCCAATTGGAGAAGATCTCGATCCCGGGGCTGACCCTCTACTGCAGCCGGGACTTCAAGCTCTGGGACTCGGTGCAGACGCAGCCGGCGATCCTGATCCAGCCGGAGACCGAAACTGCCGAGTTTAAGCGAGGGCTGCCGCTGAAGTGGACGCTGCACGTGGCGCTGTGGATCTACACCCGGCGGCAGGGGGACAGCCTCGGGGTTCAGCAGCTCAATCCGATCATGGACGCGATCGAGGCGATTTTCGGGCAAACGGGCCAACCGCCCAATCAGGCCGTTAATACCCTCGGCGGCTTGGTGTACTCCTGCTGGCTTAATGGTCCCGTAATGATCGACGGAGGCTATCTCGAAGAGGGGCAGGTCATCGCCAAGATGGGCTTAGAGATCATTCAGGCGTAAGGACGCGCGACATGCCGCAGTACAGCTTCGGATCTGGCAATCTGTACGGTATCCCGTCGGGGACCAACCCGACGCCGCAGCTCTTCGGGACGTTGCAGGACGCAACGATCGACATCACCTTCACCACGAAGAAGCTCTACGGCCAGTACCAGTTCCCGGTCGCGATCGGCCGCGGCGAGGCGACGCTGATGGGCAAGGCGAAGGCCGCCTCCATCTCCAGCCGCGCCTTCAACTCGCTCTTCACCGGACTCTCGGACGCCGCCGGCAGCACGCTCGTCGCCAACAACGAGGCGTTCTCGCCCGCCGCCGGCAGCTACACGGTCACGAATCACACGACCTTCTCTCAGGATCTCGGCGTCACCTATGCGTCGTCGGGGATCTCGCTCGTCAACGTCGCCTCGGCGCCGACGGTCGGACAGTACTCCTATGTCGCCGCGACCGGCGTCTACACCTTCAACACCGGCGACAACGGCATCGCGATGTACGTGTCCTACAGCTACACGTCTCCGACCGTAGGCCGCAGCCTCACGTACACCAATCAGCTCATGGGATCGAGCGCGCTCTTTCAGGTCGTGTTCAACATCCCCTACCCCACGCTGGGCACTGCGATCACGTTCATCATCTACCAGTGCATCAGCTCCAAGCTGTCGATGGACTTCAAGAACACCGATTTCACCATCCCCGAATTCGATCTGGAGGCGTTCGCCAATCCAGCGGGGCAGGTCTACCAGCTCTCGACGACGGACTGATTCGCCCGCGGCAATCGCGGGGACGTCGAGCCAGCATCGTTCTCACGCCGCCGCGTGGGCGCACCCCTACTCTTTTGCTTTGGAGTTTTGTATGTCGACTCAGTATTCCGTCACCGCCGATCCCGAGGGCAACGCGATCGCCGTCTTCGGCAGCACCACGATCACCTTCTATCCGCTGAGCCTGAAGCTCGTACAGCAGAGCCTGCATCTGCTGAAAGAGCTGCGCAAACCCGGTGGAGATGACGACATCGAATCGCGCTGGCCGAAGATCATCGAGCTGCTCACCATGAGCGCCCAGCGCGGCGATCCCGCCGTCACCAAGGAAGACGTCGAGAAGGTCGTCGACCTGCGCACGTGGAAGCCGCTGCTCGACATCGTCATGGGAAATTCTGGGCTGGTAGCGGACGGAGGTGCCGCGGCGCGCCCTCTCGGGAATGGGGCGCTGCCGACTGGCGGCGCCTCTACGCCAGCGTCATCGCAGCCACAGGCTGGAGCTGGGAAGTCGTCGACTCACTGACGATCCCGCAGGTGTGCTCGCTGGGAGAGTACTGGAGTGAGTTTCCGCCACCGCATCTGGCACTACGCATGATCGCGCAGGCACTCGGAGCCAAGTTCAAAGCAGCGCCGGCGGCTGCGCCGCTCCCGTCTGCTCCGAAGGAATACACGACCGCGGAGCAGCTAGTTCGGGATCTTGGGTTCGCTCCGAATGGCTGGACAGGAGCCGCCAGTGGCTGACGACGCACTGAGTGTCAACGTCACCGCGAACGTAGACGACCTCGTCAAGAAGCTCGGGGACGCGAGCACCGTCGTTAACGAGTCGATGGGGAAGATCGGCGCCGCCGCAAACGACGCCGCGATGAATACCACCGGCTCGATGAAGTCGATCGCGGAGTCCGTCAGCAGCAGCACCGCCGACGTCGCGAGCAAGGTCTCGTCGCTTGGCGACACGCTCGCCGGAATCAGCGGCAAGATCAGCGCCGCCTTCAAGGTGCTGGGCGTAGCCGCCGTGATCCATACGATCAACAGCGTCAACGATGCGATCGTCGAGATGGGCCACCACTCGACCGACGTGCAGAACCTCGCTGCCGCCTTCGGCATCACGGCGACGCAGATGGAGGGACTCATCGCGATCGCGATCAAGTCTGGCGTTACGCAGGAACAGCTCGCGATGGGCCTCACCCGCGTCTCCAACGCCATGGAGCTGGCGAAAGGCGGCTCAACTGAGATGCAGCAGAAGCTCAGCCAGCTCGGCGTCACCATGGTCGACCTCTACAACCCCGCCTTCAACGCCGTGACCGCGATGATCCGCATGGGGCAGTCGGCCGGCACGAACGCGGAGCTGCTGAGCCTCTATGGTCGCAATGGCTACGCGCTCGTCGGCATGACGCGGCAGCTCGCTGGCGGATTCGACTCGGTGTCGGACGCCGCCGCCAGATCCGGCGCCCTGACGGATGCGCAGCGCGCCCTGCTCGTCTCCTATGCCGAGAAGGTCGATCTGCTCGGGATCAAGTGGCAGAACGTCAAATCGACGCTGGCGTCAGGAGTCGTGGACGATCTTGGCCGCGTGGTCGACATCATCGACCATGGCGTCGCCTCGACCCCGAAGTGGGCCGAAGCGATCGAGAAGCGCCTCGTTCCGGCCATCTTGGGGATGATCCCCGTGGTCGGCCCGTCCATGGAAGTGGCTGTGCGCAAGATGAAGGAGGCCGATGAGGCAGCCGCTTCGCTGCAGGCGCGAACCGGGACGATTCCGCGTGGACCACCTGCACCGCCGCCGCCCCCACCGCCGCCGCCGACGTTCACCGCTGTCGACGCTAGCAAGGAACAGCAGGCGCGCCTCGATGCGGTGAAGCAGGAAGCCGAAGACGAGATCGAGGCGAAGCAGCAGTCGCTGCAGAAGCAGCTCTCGATGGGCCAGATCAGCCTTGCCGAGTACATCGCGCAGGACAAGGCTCTGATCGAGGCCAAGCTCGCCGCGGAGACTTCGTACCTCAACCAGAAGAAGGCGCTCGATGCGAAAGCGGCGGAGCAGTCAATCGCCGGCGACATCGCGGTACTGAACGCTCGCGAGGCCAACGACACCGCGCACACCGCCGCCTACGAAGCCCAGAAGCGGGCGCTGCAGGCGTCGAGCCGGGCCGCGGAGATCAAGGACGACGCCGACCTCGTCCACGCCAAGGAAGAGGCGCAGCGGTCGGAGCTGGAGCTGGCGCAGCAGCTTGCCGAGTCAGACATCGCGATCAACCTCAAGGCGGCCGAGGCGAAGTACGAAGGCCAGATGCGCACGATCGAGGCGCAGATCGCAGCCGAACAGAATCTCTTCAAGGTACATCAGGTCACGGCAGCGCAGACGCTGTCCGTAGACGCCGCCCTGTTCGCGCAGGAGAAGCAGCTCACGCAAGCCTTCTACGCCTACAAGATTCAGATCGACGGCCAGTCGACGATGAAGATCCTCGAATCGTCCGAGCAGCTACAGCAGCGGCTCGCGGCGATCAGCGCCAAGCAGGTCTCAGATACGCAGCTCGTCACCTCGCAGATCACCAAGGAATGGGCTCTCGCGTCCAAGAACATCGCCGATCTCTTCGCGAACGACTTCGTGAAGATGCTGCGGACCGGCCAGAGCTTCAGCCAGATGATGCGCGGGTTCTTTGCCAGCATGGCCGACGACATCATCAAGAATCTCATCAAGATCGGCGTCCAGCATGAGCTGACGGCGATTATGTCGAAGACGGCGGATACCAGCGCCGCCAAGACCTCGATGTTCGCCGACGCCGCCGCCGCAGCTTCAGCGGCGATGAAAGCGGTGGCTGGCATTCCCTTCATCGGCCCGGCGCTCGCGCTCGCGGCCGGCGCGGCTGTTTACGCCGCCGCGATCGCATTCCCGATCCCGTCTGCTGCAGGCGGATGGGATGTGCCGGGCGACACGCTCGCCATGGTTCACGAGCGCGAGATGATCCTGCCGGAGAACATTTCCACAGGTCTCAAACAGATGATCGCCACAGGCGGTGGCGGCGCTACCAACATCAATCTCGCCGTCCACGCGCTCGATTCCAAGAGCGTCGATCAGATGTTCAAGACGCCGGCTGGTCGCAAGACCATCACCGACGGGCTGATGCAGGCGTATCGGCGCGGCGTCAAGGGGACACGCCGATGAGCAGCTTCCTCTATCCAAGCACCATCCTCGGGCTCGGCTTCACGGTGATGCGCGAGCCGCGCTGGAACACAGGAGTGCAGCGATCGCTCACCGGCAAGCGCTCGACGATCGCCTATCAGCCGTATCCGCTGATGCACTACGAGCTGAATTACTCGGTGCTGCGGGACGACCTGACGCCGTCAGACTTCAAGTCTATCGTCGGGCTCTTCAACAGCCTGCAGGGGCAATTCGACTCGTTCCTCTTCACCGACCCTGACTTCAATCTCGCGCAGGATATGCAGTTCGGCGTCGGCACCGGATCGCTGACGACCTACCAGATCACCGCGACGTTCGAGAACACTGGCGGCCCCGGCGGCGCAGAGATCATCCAGAACTTCAACGGTTCACCGTCGATCTACATCAACCGCTACGGTCTGCTTGAGGCGATGGCTTCCGCGGTTCGCGAGAATTTCCTCCTGCAGTCACAGGCGTTTAACACGACGTGGACGCTTGGTCATGCAACCGTGACCGCCAATACGACGGTCGCACCTGACGGAACCACCACAGCGGACTCGATCTTCGAGGACACGACTACCAATCCGCACGGCGTCGTGCAGGCCGTCACCGTTCCTTCAGCCACCGGCCCATACACGATGAGCGTCTTCCTCAATCCGGGACTGACGCGCACGTGGGCCGTAGTCGTGCTCACCGAGACTCTGGGAAGCTCGCAGGCGTATGCGTATTTCAACCTGAGCGGCTCAGGCTCCATCGGCACCACCGTCACCGGCGCGAACTGGTCGAATGTCTCCGCGACCATCACTCCGTGCAACAACGGATTCTATCGCTGCACGGTGAGCGCCACGAAGACCAACGCCGCCACGACGCTTGACGGCAGCTTCTATCCAGCGACGGCTAACGGAGTCGACTCATACGCTGGCAACACCTCCGACGGAATCATCGCGTGGGGCGCGCAGCTTGAGAACGAGCCGCATGCGTATATGTATCTGCCAACGACCACCAGCGCCGTCTCTCAAAATGACTACACGCTCGGCAGCACCGGCATCGTCACCTTCACGTCCGCGCCGCCGCTCAACTCACTGCTGCTGTGGTCAGGGAACTTCTACTACCGCTGCGCCTTCGACGAGGACGGCATCGAGTTCGCGAAGTTCATGAATCAGTGGTGGACGGCGAAGGTGAAGTTCTCTCAGGTGCTGCTGTGAAGCAGGCGTCCTCGGCGACGCTCGCGATCCTCGCCACCGGCGAGTACCAGCTCGCCGAGCTGTACGCGATCACCCTCGTCACCGGCCAGCAGTACCGTTTCACGAATTATCCGATCCCGCTGACGGCGGCGGTTTATCCGTCTGGAACGAAAAACACCTATCAGACGGGGCTCACGATCATGCGCGACACGATCACCCAGAAGGTCGGGGTCGAGGCTGGCAACATGAAGGTGAAGCTGTCCCCTCAGTGGGACTCGCCGAACGCGCCGGTGCTGATCGCTGGCTACCCGCTCTGGCAGGCGGCGTCGCTCGGATTTCTCGACGGCGCGACCGTTGGGATGTCGAAGCTCTTCATGGCGACTCCGGCGGCCGGCAGTCAGCTCGACACGTCGCCCGGGGCAGTCGGCTGGTTCTTGGGCGCGGTGCAGGAGGTCGAGCTGGATCGGCTGACGGTCGAGCTGACAATCGACGATTATCTCGCGTTCCTCGGCAATCAGCAGATGCCGCGCCAGCTCTTCCAAGCTGGCTGCTTCCATCAGGTGTACGACGCTGGATGCACGCTGCTCGCGTCTGCATTCACGGTGACGGGCAGCGTCTCGGCGGTGACGGACGCCTCGCATTTCACCTCGGGGCTCACGCAAGCCGACGACTACTTCGATCTCGGGGTGCTGACGTTCACCTCCGGCGTCAACAACGGGCTCTCGGCCAACGTCAACACCTTCAAGCACGCTTCCGGGTCGTTCGCTTTTCGCTTCCCGTTCCCGGTGGCGCCGAGCCCCGGAGACACGTTCAAGGTGTACCCGGGGTGCGATCTGACGCAGGCGACCTGCTCGTCGAAGTTCTCGAACCTCGCGCACTTCTCAGGGATGCCCTACATACCAGTGCCCGAGACGATCCTCGACGGCGGAGTCGATAACCCGCCTACTCAGGCGATCGGCGCGCAAGCAGGGCAGATGATTAGCTCGCTGCCGACAGGCCAGAGCAACCTCGGTCCCTATCACCCGTGATTACTCGCGAAGATCTGGTGGCAGAAGCCCGGTCGTGGCTCGGCACGCCGTTCGTCGATTGCGCTGACGTCAAGGGCGTCGGCGTCGACTGCGCGATGATCCTCGTGCGGGTCTGCTGCGACCTCGGGCTCGCACCGCCGATCGACCCGCGGCCGTACAAACCGCAGCAACATCTCTATCAGGGATACCTTGACTGGCTCGCGCGGTACGCGAAGCAAGTCGACGAGCCGCAGCCGGGCGACATCGAGATGTTCAAGATCGGCGAGCACGCCTTCCACAGCGCCTTCATCATCGTCCCGGGAGCGACCATTCTCCACGCCTACAAGCCGTCCGGCCGCGTGATCCTCGACGAGCCGCGCCGCTATCGCCGCTGGCACCACAGCTACTGGAGCGCCTTCGTATGAGCGGGCTCTTCGGTCGTCCCTCGAACTCGGTCCAGAACGAGGTCTACAGCGGAATCCAAGTCGGCACGTCGCTCTATGGCGGCGTGCTGCCGTACATCGCTGGGCGGCAAAAGACCCCGTTCAATCTCCTCTGGTACGGCGGATGGACGGTCACTTCCGGCGGCTCAGGCAGCAGCAAGGGCGGTGGCGGCGGCGGAACGAAGACCTACAACTACCAGACGGCGCTGCTGGCCGGTCTGTGCATCGGCCCGATTCATGGGATCTTCACGATCTGGCACGACAAGTCTCTTCAGACGCTGCAGACTGAGAACCTGAGCTATTCGCTCGGCGGCAGCGGGCCAGCGATCTGGAGCTACCTGTCGAGCTTCACGCCGCCGGGCGCCACGTTCAGCGCCTACATCTCCGGCACCACGATGACGGTGACGGCGATCAGTGGCGGCTCGATCGCGGTCAATCAGGTCATTAGCGGCGCCGGCGTCACCGCTGGCACCAAGGTTTCAGCTCAGGGCGCGCTGCAGGTCGGTAGCGAGTACACGGCGTCTGGCGGAGGCATCGGCACCTATCAGGTGTACCCGGCGCAGACCGTTGGATCGGTCGGATCGCCTGTCGCGATGACCGCGTCGGCAGGCGCTACCGGCTCTCAGGCGATCCCCTACGATCACATCGCTTACGTCGCCAGCCCAGACTACAACCTCGGTTCCTCGGCGGCGATGCCTAACCTGCTGTTCGAGGTCGAGGGCGTCGTGCCGGGCTACTCGGACGCTTACGGGGTCTATGACGCGGACCCGTCCGCGGTCATCGTCGACTACCTGACGGACCCGGTCCATGGGGCGCTCGCAGGCCCGGGAGGCGCAAGCATCGTAATCGGGTCGACCGACGCGCCGCTGACGGGATCGGTCAACTCCTATCAGGCGTATTGCATGGCGATGGGACTCCTGACGAGCCCCTACGAGGACACCCAGCGCGGCGCCACAGATTTCATTCAGGAGCTGATGCAATGCACGAACAGCGACGTCGTGCTGTCCTACGGCGTGCTCAAAGTGATCCCCTACGCCGATCAGGCGGTCAGCGGAACGACCCCCGATGGCGCGAGCTGGAGCTACACGCCGAACCTGACTCCGACCTACGTCTTCGCGGACTCGGACTACTGTCCGCGCGAAGGCGAGCCGCCGGTGAAGCTCACTCGCAAACCCCTCGCCGACACCCACAACATCGTCAACGTCGAGTACCTCGATCGCGGTAATTACTACAACGCCGCTCCAGCGAGCGCGTCGGATCTCAACGACATCGCGCTCTACGGTCCGCGGACCATGAACACGCTGACGCTGCACCAGATCACCAACGCCAACACGGCGAAGACCGTCGCTCAGCTCGTGATGCAGGCGGATCTCTACGAGCGCAACACCTATGAGTTTCGGGTGCGCGCCGACTACTCTCTGCTTGAGCCGATGAACTACGTTTCGATCAGCGACTCGAACCTCGGCCTCGCCAATCAGCTCGTCCGAATCACAGAGGTCGAGGACGACGCGGACAGCTTCTTCACCATCAAGGCGATGTTGGTCCCCGGCGTAGTTCGCAGCACCGCGCAATATAACTGGCAGTCGGCGCAGGGGATTTATCAGAACTACTCCGCGACGCCCGGCAGCGTGCAGACGCCCGTCATCTTCCAGATGCCGCCGATCCCGCAGGCGGCGGTCGGCGGGATTCCGATCGGAATCGCCGTGTGCGGCCAGACGCAGTACAGCGCGTGGGGCGGGTGCTACGTCTACTGCTCGGCTGACGGCGGCAGCACCTACAGCCCCGTCGGAACGATCAGCTCGCCGGCGTACTACGGCACGCTCACCGCAAATCTCGCGGCGGTGGCTGACCCAGACACGACGTCGACTCTGTCGATCGCGCTCGCCAACACCGCGCTCACGCTGCCGGCTGGCACGACTCACTCGGACGCAGACAACCTGCGGACCATGATGCTGCTTGGCTCAGGGGCGACCGCCGAGGTCATCAGCTACGGCGCCGAGACCCTGACGTCCGCCGGTCACTACAATCTCTCATACCTGCGCCGCGGCCTCTTCGGATCGACGGATCAGGCGCACAGCGACGCAACTTCTCCGGGCAACCAGTTCGTCAAGCTCGACGGAAACATTATGGTGCTCGGCATCGACCCCGGCGCGGCTGGCACCACGCTCTACTTCAAGTTCTGTTCGTTCAACACCGCGGCGCAGGCGGTGCAGCAGGTCGCCAACGTCACCGCTTACGCCTACACGGTGCCGAGCGCCACCGTAGCAGACAACCACGCGACGCTGGTTCCCCGCGGCTTCGCGGTCGTCAATAACGCCGGCACCACGGTTTACAAGACGCCTGCCGGAACCAGCGGCTCGTGGGACTCGGATGCCTACTCCTCGCAGCCGTACTACAACGGCTGCTTCATCTCGTGGATCGCGCCGACCGCGACGCTGTCCCTGATGTGCGGCCTCGGGCAATCTCCGGCGAGTCAGTCGGTGAACGAGTCGACGCTCGATTTCGGGCTCTTCTGCAGCTCCACGGGAACGATCGGCATTTACGAGCTGGGCACGTCGGTCGGCAGCGGTGGAAGCTACGTCGCCGGGGACGCTTTCGAGGTGCGCTATGACGGCGTCACGGTGCGCTACTACCACAACGGAACGCTGCTGAAGGGCACTCGCGCTCCCGGCCTCGTCCTGTACCCGCGCGTCTGCTTAGAGACGAACGGCGCGCAGGTCAATAGCCTCGCGTTCGGCCCGGTCAGCGGGATCACACAGCCGGGCGCTAATTGGCTCAACAGCTATCCGTGGGTCGTCGGCACCAATCTGCACGTCGTCACCGCGCTCGGCAACTACCAATCAATCGCTCTTGGTCCCACGGGCTCTGCGATCGTTCTCGCAGGAGTCGCCACGAATCCCTACGGCCCCTATGGCGACTCTGAGCCGTTGTGGCTCACCTATGGCAACGGAACCAACAGCGCTGACGGCGGCTGGAATAACACCGGAGATCTTCAGGGCATCGACCCGACGAAGACCTATCGGTCATGCGTGTGGTTCTACTACACGAACACCGGAACGCTCTCCGGTAAGTTCTATCACGGCTGCGACACATCCGGCGCGACGCTAGACTTGAGCGGAGCATCGGACAGCAACCCCTACTTCCAAGGAGGTTTGACGCTCGCCGGGCTGCTCCCCAACAAATGGTATCTGTCAGTCGGGTTCATTCACGGATCTGGATATGGGACCGCTGCTGCAGGAATCGGCGGCGTCTACGATCCGGTGTCCGGGGTGAATCTCTACCCGGCCACAGAATTCAAGCAGGCCACCGGAGTCGCTCGGCAAGAGCATCGCGCCTACCTGTACTACACGACCACGGTCGGAGTGGCGCTGTATCTGGCGCGACCACGGTTCGAGGAAGTGAACGGCAACGAGCCCTCGATCTCCTCACTCCTGTCGCCGGCGTCGTTCGTGTGGGTTAGCACCGGCACCGGATTGGGGCTGGCGCTCATCGGCGTCAGCGCCGCCTCAAAAGGAAACGGTGCAGCCAACACGTGGGACACGGCGGCTTATACCCCGCAAAGTTATGCCTACTGCCACGTGCAGGCGAAGTGGCGAGCGATCGCCGACAACGTCATGGTCGGGCTCAGTGTCAATCCGCTGGCTAGCCCGAGCTACACGAATCTCGCCTATGCGTGGTACAACAACGCGGGTACTCTGCAGATTTTTGAATCAGGCACGCTCATCGGTAGTTATGGATCGGTGTCTCTCACCGATCGCGTCGCGATCACCTTCGACGGAAGCACCGTCACGTACCTGCTGAATGGCGTGTCACAGCGCACCGCGTCGATCACCGGCACGGCGTTCCACGGCATGGTGTCTTTCTACAACATCAATGGCGGAGTCAATTCGCTCAGCTTTGGCCCCACCACTACGATCGACGTGATTGATACGTCCGGGCTTGGCACAAATGCAGCGAGCCAGATCGCTTCTGCCGTCAATTCCGGGACGCAGACGGTCTCTCTGCCGGTGTCCGGGACCCCGGAGGATCTTGACGCGGTGAGCGTCACCATAACCGCCACGGGTGTGCCGATTGCCGTGGATGTGTCGGGCGACTGCGTAATGCTGCATACCAACTTCGCTACCCCAACCTCCGGTCTCGTCACCGTGCGACGTGACGGCTCTGATGTGGGCACGGGGCAGTTCAATATCTATAACGCATGGAACAACATGCACACGACCTCGACTTATTGGGAGGGGCAGGTGACGCTGTCGGTTGTGGATGCGCCGTCCGCCGGCTCGCACACCTACACGCTTCACTTCCACGGCACCGGCGCCGGCAGCTCGGGCACGTCCGAGTTTGAGATCACCAACGCCACCATCAAAGTGCGGGAGTACCGGAAATGAAGCAGCTTGCGTTCTATCACAAGGACACCGGGCTGTTGAGCCCGTATCATTTAATAACGTCAGACGACGGCAACATCGCGCTCAACACTCCCCCCGGTCACCTCCCTATCGAGCACCCCGAGGACAGCCCACTCGATCACCGCCGCCACCGTGTCGACCCAGCGACGAAGTCTGTGCTCCCCTACGCGCCGCCGCCGGACCCAGCCGAGGAGCGTCGCGTTGCGCGTCGAGCGCGGCAATCGAGGATGCGGGTGTTGTTGGATGAGCAGCGCAAGGCGATCGTCGCCTACCTCACCGGCGGCGAGAGCGCTGACAAGATCCGTGAGATCGAATCTGAGTTGACCAGCCTCACGGCTGGCAAGTAATCCCCTCCGGGCCGCACTTGATCCCGTCGCGAGGCTTCGGGGCGTACACGCTGTGCCCGTGGTTATGATCGGCCACAGAGATCGCGACTCCTGCGGCTACGATCGTGACGGCGGCGGCGCAGACAGCCGGATGCTGCCGGCAGGCGGCGCAGCCGGAGAGCGCCAGAAGGACGCTGATTGCGAGCACGGATTTCATGATCGTGGTATATGCCATCGGCACCTGTACAGTACAAGGGGCTCCCGAGCCATGGATGGCCGACCTCGAACCAAAAAGGCACTCGCGCGTTGGAGATCCGCGACGGTCACTTCTCGTCACGGCGGCACCAGAATGAAGAAGATCGGCGACGATAGCAGCAAAAAGAAACCAAGCTCAGAAGACCAGCTTCGCGCATTTTTCGACGAGAATTACCCTGAACTCGTGCGCATTGCCCGCAGGTTCACGCGAGATACCGACTCAGCAAGGGATCTGGTGCAAGATGCGGCGCTCAAGGCGCTGCAGGCGATTCACCGATTCGAGGGCGACAAGATCGCCCATTGGATGCGCCGGATCATGCGAAATGCGTGGTACGACGCCTACCGCAAGCGGTGCGGCGACTCGGACCGCCGGCGCACAGGCCGCGACGCGCTCAACGCCCTCTACTTGCGGCCCACAGACGTCCCGGACAATGCCGAGCTGGCCCTGTCGCTCAGCGAGGTCCTCGCCCTCCTCGATACCCTGTCCCGGCGCGATCGCAGCGTGATCCTGAGCGTCACCCAAGGAACCAGCTACGCCGAGACCGCCAAGATCCATCGGATGCCGCTCGGCACCGTCAAGTCATCCGTAACCCGCATACGGGGCAAGCTCGCAGCCGCTGCGCTGTGATCCCGGCCAAAGCCGCCACTTAGGCGCTGACCCGCAACTCTGACCTCCTAGCGCGTTATAGGGCCTAGGCAAAGCACCGGAGGCCGGCATGGAAGCCAGCGACAGCGCCAAGGACGTCAATTTCCTCTTCAAGATCGGCGGAGTGGGCTTTCTCACGCCGAAGCAGCAGGTGATGCTCTTGCGGTTCTTCTGGATGGCTCTGGTCACATTCCACATCGGCTGGGTCTGTGGGTGGCTGCGCCCGATGGGTCTCGACCCCCCTTTCGTCCATTCGCACGAATTCTCGTCAGCGATCGGCAAGCTGGAGAGCGCGAACAAAGAGACACTGGACAGCGTCATGAGCCTCGGCGAAGAGGTCCACGGCGATCGGAACTATCGGCTGGAGCACGACATCGAGGAGACCCGCGCCAAGGAATGCCACGCCACCACGACCGACATCAAGCAGGTGCTTGCGAACCAGCTCACGGATCTCGTCGAGCGCTACACGAAGCTGAACAAGGGTGAGCAGCCACGCATCCCGGGGTGCGAAGAGTCGTGAACCTGCAGCTCGTCCGCGACTTCACGGCGCAGACCCTGACGCTGGGGACGCTCTCGATCCCGGTATTCGACGCCCCGGCTCTCGTCCTCCAGACGCTTGAGCTGCCTTGGCTACCGGCCGTCGGCTCACCGTGCGGCCGTCCAGATCTCTCGTGCGTCCCGGCTGGGAGCTATGAGCTGGCGCTCCACGACTCACCGGCGCACCCGCACACCTTCGCGCTCGTCAATCCGGCGAACGGCGTCTACCACAACCCCGGAGACGTGCCGAATCCGCCGCCCTTCCCGCTCGTTCGCACCGACTGCCTCCTGCACGTCGCGAACTACGTCGAGCAGCTCGAAGGGTGCATCGGGGTCGGTCTCGGCCGGGGGATCAGGCCCACCGGCGAGCAGATGATTACGATGTCCGCCAACGCATTCGACGAGCTGCGGTCCGCGGTTCCGTGGGTCGAGGGGCACACGCTTACGATCAGCTATGCCGCCGGGGTCGTCCCGAGCGGCCTTGAGGTAGGATCATGAGTACACCAGATCCCGTGGGGGGAAGCCGCGGCATCGCGCCGAATGGCTCGATCGCAACCAGCATGCTCGCCGGCTCCGTAGTCGTCGTGCTCGTGTGGGTCGTGCAGGTGGCGTTCAACCTGCTGATTCCGTCCAACGTGCAGGACGCCCTCGTCATCATCTTCATGGCCGCCGGCGCTTGGGCGCACCCGCAGGGCCGCGTCCCAAAAGCGCCATGAGGTGGCCGTGGCAGCCCCGCGCAGCCGGTGGCGACAACCGCCATACGGCTGAGGTAGTATCCGCACGGCTGGCTGCCCCCAAACCCGAGGAGGTCTCGATGTCCCCCAATCCGGTCCTGAATCCGAACACCCCCTTCGTCATCAAGTTCCTGACCGACGAAGTCGTCGGCGCCGAGATCAACTCCGGCACCGGCGGTGATCCCGCGAAGATCTACGCGCACGCCCAGACCGTCATCGGCGTCGCCAACGGTATGCTCCAGATCGCAGCCGGAGATGCCACCGGCGGTCTCGCCGCCATCGAGACTGCGATCGGCAGCCTTCAGAGCAGCGATCCGGCGAAGGCCGCTGCGCTGCAGACGGTCCTGTACGTGGTCGGCGCCAAGGTCGCAGCGCTCGAAGAGGCCGCGGTCGGCACGATCACCGGGGCGGTCATCAACGAGATCACGACTCAGGTCGCCAATGAGGCGATCGCGGTCGCGACCAAGTACCCGGCCCCCGCGCCGGCCTCCGGGGCGAAGTAAATCCCGAGGTCGATGGAGAGCGTCCGCATAGACCTGCGGGGCGCGAAGGATCGCGTCCTGCAGGATCTTCGGGAGCAGCCGAGCGATACGCCTGAGACCGAGATCAGGCGCGCGATCGCCGACTACATCGAAGCGAACGTCGACGACGATACCGACGTGCGCGTCTACTTCGAGGGGTTCATCGACAGCAAGGATCGCTAGACCATGAAGCTAGGACGGCTTCCGCGCGGGCGAGACCTGCGCATTCCGCACTTCTCTGCCCTGCTCGCTGGAGCTGCCGTTCCGACGGCGCCAGACACCTGCGACTACACGGGTCCGGTCGCCGGCAAGCCCTTGGGCTCCATGCTCAATGACTCGCTCGGCGATTGCACCTGCGCCGGCATCGGACACGCGGTGCAGATCTGGACCGCCAATACCGAAGCCTCAATGGTGACGGTGCCAGACAGCGAGGTGCTCGCGCTCTACGAGGCAGTCGGCAAGTACAACCCCGCAGATCCATCGACCGATCAGGGCTGCGTCGAACAGGACGTGCTCAAGTACCTGCTCAGCAATTCCTTCGCCGGCACCGAGCTGGCGGCCTTCGTCGAGATCGACCCGCGCAACCTCAACGACCTCAAGCTCGGTCTCTACTGGTGCGGGATCATCTACGTCGGGTTCAACGTCCCGAAGTACCTCACCGATTCGCTCGAAGTCCCGGGCTCGCTGTGGGACGTCCAGCCGGGCGCGGATCAGTCGATCGTCGGCGGCCACTGCGTCATCTGGCCGGGCTACGCCAGCAACTTCAAGACCATCTCGTGGGGCGAGTACTACGAGATGACCCCGGCCTTCGTCGACGCCTACGTCGAGGAAGCCTACGCGCTGGTGCATCCAGACTGGTTCAAGGATGGGAGCACGCCGCTCGGAATGTCTGTAGCGCAGCTCTCCGACGCATGCTCCGCGCTGCGGGAGGCCGGGACGTGAACGCGGACGCGATCGCGGGCACCCTCGCGCTCATCGCCGAGGATATGTACGGCGACCCGAACAACACGGCTCCGCCATTCGACGAGCGCATCTATGGGCTCGGCTACGTCTCCGCCGGATACCTGACGGCGGTCGATGCGATCTTCCGCGACAGCAAGCTCGCGTGGGAGATCGGCGGCGAGCGCCGCTTCTACGGCGTGATCCTGCGCGGCCCGGACAAGCCCGACGAGATCACGGTCGTCATCCGCGGGACCGAGGGCGCGATCGAGTGGGCGATCGACGCGGAGTGCGAGCTGATGTCTCCGTTCGAGGATCGCGCGCAGCAGGTCGAGTCCGGCTTCTACGGCCTGTACCAGACCATGCGCTTCACGGTGCAGTCGGACACCAAGACCGAGCTGGACTTCTCCGCGTTCGCGAAGTACTTCGAGCCTGAGAGCGTCACCGTGATCGGCCACTCGCTCGGAGCTGCGATGGCATGCTACTGCGCGCATGAGCTGGCTGGTCTGCTCGCGCCGGTGCCGGTGGCGCTGCGAGCCTTCGCTCCGCCGCGCCCGGGCAATGCCGCCTACGTGGCGGCGCTCGCGTCGGCCGTCCCAGATTGCAAGGCTTTCGTCTACGAGCCTGACATCGTCCCCGACGTCCCGCCGGTCGCACTCGGCTACACCTCGGCACCCGGGATCGTGCAGCTCGACAAGTCGCGCGAGATCGAGGACAGCACGCTGTGCAACCACCATGCCTTGAGCTATGTTCACCTGCTCGACCCGACCGTGGCGGAGCTGGCGGTCGGCAGCCGCGATGCCCACTACTCGTCATGTCTGATCTGCTGAGCCCGCGGGGCTTGCGGAACCGCCCCGGGCGGCGTAGATTCGAGCCGTGCATTACCTCTAACCAGTACCTGACGCACTACTGCGTCGTCCGCGCCGATCTCCCCTTCGGCGTCCAAGCCGCCCAGCTCATCCACGCTGCCGGCCAGTCAATCACCGAACCGCACGCCGATGGCACCTACGCCATCGCGCTCGCCATCGCGAGCGAGGCGGACCTTCGCGCCCTGTCCCTCAAGCTAGCCTTGGCCGGTGTCCGGCACGTGCTCATCATCGAGGACGATGCTCCGTACACCGGGCAGGCCATGGCGATCGGGATCACGCCGTGCGATCGCGCGAAGCTGAAGCGGTTTTTGTCGTCTTATGCGCTTGTAGCTCAACGGCAGAGCACTCAGAGTAATGACCTGAGAGACGTGGGTTCGACTCCTACCGAGCGCGCCAATGCCATACAAGGATTACGAAAAGCAGAAGGCGGAATGCCGCCGCCACTATCGTGAAAACCCTCAGTACTACAAAGACCGGGCACGCGCGCGTGACCCCAAGACGAAGGCAGCACTGCGGGCGCTGCTCGTATCACTGAAGGACCAGAAACCTTGCACTGATTGCGGCGTCCCGTATCCGCACTACGTCATGCAATTCGATCACCTCAAGGACAAAGACTTCGCGATCGGCGAGGCCGTAAGCCGGAAATTATCTATCTCCAAGGTGATGGCGGAGGCGGCGAAATGTGAGCTGGTGTGCGCGAACTGCCACGCGACTCGCACATACCATCGAAGAAAATAAAAACGCGCCGGGGAATCAGCCCGGCGCGTTGGAGCTGCGGTCAGTCAGTTCAGTCTCGCGGAGCGAGGTCGCTCGGCGAGCGTCAGATGCGATCCCGCTTGTGAACGCAGGATTCCCATCCGTTCGATGTGACCCGCAGGGATCAGCGCCTTCATATCGCGATTGACCTGCTCTTCCGTGAGGTGAAGCAGCATCATCGCATCGGTCTTCTCCAGCGTCACCCAGAACCCGGTCGGGTAGTAGGGCGCTGTCTCGGGCGGCCGAGGCTTCTGCCCGAAGTTGTCGACGTCGATCGCCTCGATGAAGCTGACGCTCTTCTGCCCCTCGAAGGCCGGCTTGGTGTCGACCTCGACGAGCGTAAAGCCCTTCTTCATCGCCTCCTCGCAGTGCGGGCACATCGTGTTCTGATACACCGGGACGATGTCCTTCTTGATGGCCGCTCCGACCACGGCGAGCATCACCGACATCCCATCCCATGGCGTCTTGCAGAACAGGCAGAACGGCACCGGCGCCTTGCCTTCCTTAATCAGCTCGCGCACCTTCACCGGCACATGCTCCCAGCTCGGGTGATCGAGTGACGGAAGTCCGTCGTCAGCCGCCTTCGGATCGCCGGGCGGCGTCGGCTTGGTCTCGTCAGTCATTTGCGTTAATACTCCTATGGTTGTGGTCGATCTGTCAATCGGGGCGCGCCGGCGTTCTGTCAAGATCCCGCGCGGCGTCTTTGCACATGCGGATCGCTCCATCCATGCGCAACACGTTCTTCCACTGTCGGCCGCGGGCGACGCGACACTTCTCGCGCACCTCTTTCAGCCGGGCGATGATGTCGTACAGCTCGCCGGCGGCGGCATTGAGTTGCTTGGTATTCATGAGAGCTTCTCGATCCGCTTGATAGCGGCGTTGATCTTGCGCAGCGCCGTCGCAGCGCGCTTCGCCTTGGTAGTCCACGCCTTGCGCCGGTCGATCAGGCGGACCAGCCGCTCGGCGCGCCGTTCTTCGAGCGAAGCGACCTTGGGCTCGGACGGCAGGTGCCAGAGCTGCGCCTGTACGTAGTCCGCGATCTCGCGCTCGATGGCCGAGTGCAAATGGCCGTGCGGCCGTTCCTTCGGGTGCCGGAATCGGTGGACGACGTGCGAGACGTCATGAATCAGGCGGCCGAAGCCCCGGTCGTGTCCCGTGGTCGGGCGCGTCGATGCCCAGCACCGCCGCGTGCCTGAAGATCCGTACCAGCGATGGAATGTGCGCATCAGATCGGTGCGCTTTGGAGCCACCGCGATCGTGTCTCCGTCGCCCGGGTCGAACGCGCGCATGGCGGCGTCAGACGGGCTGCCGAACTTGCGCAGCAGCTTGGCGGCGAAGACCCGGGCCTCACCCTGAGTGAGTGCCCGGTAGCTTCGTGCGTTGACGTCCTCGTATCGTGGATCGGCGTTCATGCTGCGGCTCGCGCACGCGTGCGGCGATCGCGCTCGTGCTCAAGGTGATAGATGATCCTCTGCGCCGCGAAGGCATCCTGAGATCCGGGCTGCGCCCGGCTCAGGTTATCGCGCGCGTTCTTAAGGCCCGTGCGGATTGCGTCATCACTCCAATCCGCAAGAGGTCGTGCTTTAATGCTCACGTTGATCTCCTGCTGATATAACTTCCAACACGAGCATTATACAACATTAGTTGTATGGTGTCAACTCGTGAAGTGATTGGGGGTGATGCTTCCGGCCAGCCGCGGGACGGCGGCGACTAAGTGCCTGCTGCCTTCGCGTTGCCCCATCATCTGCCACGACCTGTATGTACGGAGCTTTGCTTTTGCCGTGCCGGATCATTCCAGTGGACCCTCAATCAGAATAGTGGTGCAAGTGCCCGCATGGAGCGGCGCCAGACCGGGAGCCACTTTCGCAGCGTCTTATGCGCCTCTGCAATCTTGTCGTCTCGCTTGGGCATGTACTTGGATGCGATGCGAGCCAGCTTGGCGAATGCGTTGAGGAGAGCGCGAGCGTCGTGACCGTGCATGATCCCGATGAAGATCGCCGCCGTCGACGCGAGCGTGAGGAGGAAGACGGCGGTTGCTACTCCCGGCAGCAGACGGTAGAGCCTCACCACTTCGCCTCCTCCGCAGGCTTCGCCGCCTCGATGACGCCTAGCGACTGAAGGATCTCCGTCGGATCGACCGCGTCGCCTCTGAATGGCATGACGAGTCCGATCGCATCGCGGATGGCCGGGCAGGAAATGAGCGCCGCGTTGTCACGGCCGGCGTGCGTCACCACCGGGAATATCTTGGAGCGCCCGTTGTAGAGCGTGCTGAACGCGCGCTGCACGTTCATGAGGAGCGCCGGCTGGAACTGCCCGGGCTCACCCTGCTCGCGCTTGGCGTCCCGGAAGATCCGGCGCCACTCCGGGAAGCGACCGTCGACGTCGTTGCCTTCGACGATGTCCGAGGTGTGAGTGAAGCGCAGCCGATGTCCGTCGACTTCGAGCGTAAGGTCCATCCGGCTGGCGCTGCCGGCCATCGCCACGGCCCTCTCGACGAGGTCGCGCGGGATGATGACCGCCGGCTCTTTCTCGTTGCCGGGGATCGGCGTGGTCTTGATAGCGAACAGGACGTGCCCGTCGGTGGCGACGAGCGCGCCGGTGCTCGGCTCGAAGCACACGCCGTTCAGGTAGTACCTGACGTCGTTCTTCGCGGCGCAGTAGAGCGCGGCCTTGAGGGTGCGCGCGGGGATGTTTCCGATGGTCTTCATGCAGCAATCTCCTCGTCGAAAAAGAAGTGGGTCTCCTCGTCAGCGTCGCTCTCCAGATCGCAGATCAGCTCGGCCGCGAGCGTTTCGGCATCATCGTCGCGAGTGACCGCGACGCTCCCCCAGCAGGCGTAGCCGTAGGCGCCGCCCACGAAGCTGGTATCTCCGGTCTGATAGCTCCATCCGCTTTCGTCGGCGCCGACGGTGAGCAGCATGCTCGGCTCGTCGTCGTCCGAATCCTCGTAAGCTCGGTAATCGTCCTCGATCGTCGGCTGCAGCTCGCGGATCAGATCCGCCAGCGCCGCCTGAAACTCTTGGCGCGTCATGCCAGCACCTCCTCTGCGGCCTCGATGCGAAGCGCCAGCTCGCCGTACTTGATGGCGGACTGATATGAAGCCTCCGCGGACGCGGTCTGTCCCTCTCGGCGACAGAGCGCCGCGTCAGAGAGGCACGCGCCGACGGCGATGCGCAGGGCGTTAAGCACCGTCTCTCGCTGTGAATCTGTGAGTGTCATTTGCGTTTCTCCTGTCGTAAATTCAGCTCTCAATCGGGCGCTCACCTCCAAGCGCCCTGTTCAGAGTTGAACCGTTACGCCGCAGCCTTCAGCGCTACCGCTTCCGTCTGCCTCAGCGTCTCCCACCGCCCGATGGGAAGGTTGATAACCTTGGTCGCGAGGGTCTCCAGCTCCGTGGCGCGCTCGTAGGTCTCGGCATCGTTGGCGATGGCCGTGACTGCGTTGAGCACTCCCCAGCGGCTGTAATCCCCGTCGCGGATCAGGTTCTCGATCGCCTGCGACGTCTCCGTCTCGTTCAGCTCCAGCTCCCGGGCGACCGCGGTCATCCCCTCGATCGGCTTGACGATCTTGGTGCCCGCCTTCAGCGAGCGCAGATTGTCGGCCATCTGGTTGATGAAGACCGGGTTCGCCAGCGCCTTCATGACGTCGGTGAGCGCCGAGACCAGCGTCGCATCGTCGAGCTTCTTGGTCTCATCCGAGAGGATCTGGAAGTCCGCGCCCTCGATCAGCTTGCCGCCGAGGTGCGAGCGCCGGAACTCCAAGATGTCCTCCGAGCCGTAGACCGCGCCGTTCCTGCAGTAGCCCCTGTGGAAGAAGCTCCGGCAGAAGAGCGAGCCCTTGCCAACCTCGTTATTCCCGAGGTGGAAGCCCGGCTGGATGGTGTCAGGCCGGCCATCGCGAGTCGTGCCCACGTCGAAGCTGAGCTTCGGATCGGTGTACACGCACTTGATGTTCAGCGCCTCGTCGGACACGTTGCAGGAGAGCAGCTCGTTGGTGTACTCGACGTCACCCCGGGTCAGCACCGGCAGCGCGTTGGCAACGATGAAGTCGTTGTCGATGCGCGCGTACCGATCGCTCAGAAACGCCCGGACGTGGCCGTCGATGGTGCGCACGAGGCGCGTCGACGGTTCACGCTCGAAGAGCTTGTTCACCTGTTCGATGACCAGATCCTTGTGGTCTTTCAGGAGGCGCTGGTAGTACTTGAACGGAATCCCGAGGTGCGCGGCGATCTGCCCGTGGGCGGTGTCGTTCACCTCGAACCTGTCAAGCTCTCCTGCACCTGCCTTGAGGAGCACGAGCGCCACGTCGTTGCGGAAGCCCGCCATCTGCACCATGCGGACCGAGCCCGCGGTGCTGGCGACGAAGTCCCGCTTTGCCTTGGCGTTGTGCCGTACCTGCTCCAGCAGGGTTTGGATTGTCATGCCAGTTTTCATATGCGTTACCTTGTGTCGATGCGGCGTGATTGCCGCTTTCCCGACCAGCCTGCCGGCTGGTTTCGCCCGGATCTCACGGGCTCGTCAGGGGACTAACTGCGATCATACACAACTACGGTTGTCAGTGCAAGCGTGTCAAAGGTGGCGCTGGTTGAGCGCGTACCCGCCGTCACGATGCGTGACTCCGGGTCCGTAGACGTTGCGCTGCGGGCCGCTGTTGACGTGGTCGTTGCTGAAGCAGCGCCGATCGCCGTCCTTGCTGCACGGATGGCCGTGCGGGTACATCGCGCTCGACAGGCTGTACACGGTGTGAAAGCACATATCCATGCCGCAGCCGCTGACGACTAGCCCGCCGGTCTTCTCGCTCACCCGCCAGCCGAGTGCCCGGCCGACGAGCCACGTGATCTCCCACGGCGCGTTGTCGCGAATGAAGTAGAGCTTGATGTGGCGGCTCATCCCGGAGCGCGCGACCTGCACCACCGAGGTGTAGATCGTGTCGCCGGCCTTGATGTGCTCGCGCAGCGTGTCAAGCGCCTGAGTGTCGGGTTTCCTGCTCATGATGGTTTCCTCTGTTGCACGTAGCCGGCCTCGATCAGCCGCGCCGCGGTGCGTCCGTAGTGACCTTGAAGCTGCCACGCAAGTCCCGTGTCGACGAGGTGCTGAAACAGCTCGATGGTGCCTTCCTCGTCCAGCTCCCCCTGCTCATACGCCATGATGGCGCCGACTTGGTCGAACTTCTTCGCCTCGTCAGGATCAGTAGCATTCCGGGAATCTGCCTTCGCCTGAGAGAATGACCGGGCGATCGCGAGGCCAGCCTTCCGGTTCTCGATGTCGCGGTTCTCGATGAATTTCTTGGTGCTCATGGTGATGTCCTCCTATTCCTTGGACATCACTATACAACTTTAGTTGTGAGTATGCACAACTAAATGTGTATATAGATCAACGGGTTATACGGCTATAGGTGCCAGCGCCTGAACCAGATGAGCACGAGAGCGCCGCCGGCAGGCCAGCCCAGCATCATGCCGGTGATAAACGTCGCGAGCAGTCGAATGGCCGGATCAGCGATTCGCGGCGTCGATCGCATCGACCGCGCACATCATCATGAATCCGCTGAGGACGATCGTGACGACCGTCCATAAGATTGCCCAGCTCAGCTTCATCATGGCAGCCAGCTCGTCCGATCGGCGATCACCGGGCGCAGCGCCTTCAGCCACTCGTAGGCTTGTGGCAGGAGCCTCCGATCTCCATGCGCGTGCCACCACGCCACCGCCAGCGGCGATCGCTCGACGCCACCTTGGCAGTGAACCAGCACCTTGCGCCCCGTCGTGAGACACGTGTCGATCGTCAGCGCGACGGCGTCGAGCCGCTCGGGAGGAGCGATGGCGCCTGAGCGGTCAAACTTTGACTTCGGAGGCACCACGAGGATCGGCATGTGCCAGCAAACGCCGTAGGCCGGCGACCGCTCATGCACACAGATCCGCTCTCCATCGAACTCCTGTGCAGACTCCCAATCCCCGAGGTAAAGGCGCGAGCCGGTGCGCGCCTTGAATACCTCGGTGACGGTGCCTTCGGCGTCGTCCTTCATCTTCCTGCACCGGGCACAGTACATCGCCGGCTCGGTCGCCCCGCCGGGCAGCTCCCAGACCCGGTCGTGCTCGCTCCCGCAGATGACGCAGGCGCTCACTTGTGGCCGAGCCGCGCTTTCACGCGAGCAGCCCAATCCTCGATCCCCTCCTCGGCCACCGCGGCGCCGACCATGAAGCCCGATGCGAACGAGCCCCAGATCACGCCGGCGATCGTCCCGACGACAACCATGGGCAGCCAGATGAAGAACACCACGAACCAGCCGAGCCAGATCGGCATCTCCGGCGGCCCGAGCTTCGGCGGTGCGTCTACTTGCGGCGCCATAGCGTGGAGACCCCGCGGTGCCGGCTCTTCTCCCGGTGCTGACGGTAGCCGAAGCGCTCGATCAGCCCGGCGCGACAGGCTCGGGTGAGGATTCCTCCCCACGCCCGGCGATCTGGCGGCTCCGGCAGGCGGCGAAGCCACGAGTACTCGCGCACCTCTTCGGCGGTGAAGAGATAGCCTCTCTGGCGGGCTTGTACGAAGTCCTGCAGGATCTTGAAAGCGCGCTCCGGCCAGCCCGGGACGGTCCGATCGGCATGGTCGGCGGCGGTCTTCATCCCGGCGTCCCTCAATTCCGCCCCAGCCGACGCTTCGGACGGGGGCGGGGTGAGCTTGAGCGCCCTCACAGGGAGATGAAGGCCGACAGCGCCTGCGGGAGCGCTGCGTCCATTCCGACGAAGTTCATGCTGCCGGCGTCGGTCGGATCGGCGATCGAGCGATCGGTGGCGGTGAAGTTCACCACCGCCAGCTTCGCGGCGATGCCGGTCTTGCGACGGTAGGTCGACAGCGCCTCCGTGGTGTGGGTCTGGCCCGCCCACGTCTCGCCGTCGCTGTAGATCGCGAACACGTCGGCACCGACCTTGTGATCGAGCGCCCAGCGGATCGCGACCGAGGTGTCGGTAGCACCGAACGTCATCCCACGAGTCTTGGCGAGTGCCGACGCAAGCGTATCCCGGGCGTAGATCTTGAGATCCCGGAACGTCTCAGCGAATCCGCCGATGTAGCACTCGGGCTCGGTGCGAAGCGTGATAAGCGCCATCGCCGCCGCGGCCTCGCTCGCCATCATCGGCATCGTCCCCATCCCAATGCTCATGGAGCCGGAGACGTCGACGCCGAGGACGTGGCGCTTGCCAGTCGGCTTCGCGTTGTGGAACGCCAGATCGAAGGCCGCGTCGAGCGCATCGACAACCGCCGGCACGACGATCCACTCGCCCGAGCCGCGCAGCCCGCGGCCTGAGCCGTAAGTGCGCGCCGCGATCAGCACCGCGAACGGGTGCAGCCGGGAGCGCTTGATCGCCTCCTCGCTACCGAGCATCTGGCAGACCGTCTTCGAGGTCTCCGAGAGCGGCGTGAGCAGCCCGCACTTGGAGAGGTTCCCGAGGTTGCGGACCAGCGCGTGCATCGGCATGTGCGGCAGGAGCGCCGCCCACACCGGGGCCTCAGTCAGAAACTGCGTCGGCACGAACTCGCGCGGGAGCTTGTACTCGGTGACGATTGCGGCGGCCTCGCGAGCGGTAGGTGCGGCCTGCACCTTGAGGTAGCCCTCGGCGAGCGGATGCTTCACCTCAAGCCATTTAGCAGGGCGGCAGACCGCCTCGAAGACGGCCGCGAGATCCGGGTTTTCCGGGTGAGACAGGCGCAGGAGATCCCGATGCGACCAGCCGTTGCGCTGCTGGAACTTCAGCACCTGCAGGACGACGTCGTCGCGCTCGTACCAGCGCGCGATCGCAGCCCGGACGCCGCGGCCCCAGCCGCCGCCGACCGCCTGCCGATCCTCGCAGAACTGGAAGAGGTGCGTGCCGATACGGCAGACCCTCGGCAGCACAGCGAACGCGAGCTTGCGCGTCTGCGGGTCGCCGAACTTGGAAGCGACCGCGAGCGCGAAGATCGCCGGATCGTTCTTCGGCGCGAGCCCCTTGTCGGAGATCTCGACGATCATATCCACGGTGCGCGCGCCGTCCGCCTTGAGGCAGCGCTGCAGACCCTCGGCGTTCGCGAGCGTCATCCGGCGGGCGCTCTCGTAGTAGCTGCCGGTCTCACATCCCAAGATCAGGAAACGGCGCAGCCGCTGCCAGATGTCGAGCGCGAAGACGTAGCCTCCGGCGGCGTTCTGAACCATCTCGGGACGGCCCGGGAGCGGCTCGCTCTGCGGGGTGCTGGCGAAGTGCTGACCATACGTCGAAGTCATTGCGTTTTAATCCTTCAAGTGCAGACGTGTGTGTGCCAGTGGAGTTCAGCTTACAAAGATGATCCACCCGCTCCGGCCCGCATTTTTGAAGTGCGGAGCAGCGAACGTGTCACTGCCGATCCGCGACTACATATGCGGGTAACGAATCGACTCCGGCTCGCTTGGCGCGCAGCTTACGCCCGGCGGAGGATTAAACGCAAGTAGTTGTTTGAAGGCCGACGCGAGTAGGCGTGTTGTCGCGAGACGGGATACAGCCGCGAACGGCCAGATAACCCGTACTCGCTCCGGCCTCTAGCGCCAGCAGAACAGGAGGTAGCGCCGAAACAAGTGCAACGGATATGCGAGTGGAATCCGGTTTTGGTGCTCTACCACTGAGCTACGCCCGGCTTTCGCCACGCGGTGGGGATCGAACCCACGGCCACCCTCTCCCTAAGAGAACAGACTCCGTCCGACCCGTTGCGGCGCGGATCTTAGATGCTCACTGGCTCTGGCGCAACCCGAGTTGTTCCTCGGTCCCTCGACCAGCCGTACTTGGCGATGAGGAGCGCCTCAGCCCGGTTGTGGTCCTTGACGCGATCTAGCTTCGCCATCGGGTAGTAGATCCGGGCTCGCGATAACGAGGCTGCCTTGCGCTCGCGGTAGCTGGTGTCGCCTTTGGCGACGAGCCCGAAGAAGCGCTTCCACGCCGCCGGCGTCACCAGCTCGATAGAGACACCTCGGCTCTGCAGCGCGCAAAGCATCGAGCCGAGCGTCATCCCCTGAGAGTGTGCGGCTACGCTTCCAGTCTTCGGCATCGCATGCGTCAGCTCTACGTAAGCTCGGATCGCCAACCCGGAGCCGGCTCGAATCGAGTTAGCGCGCGACACAACCAACGTCAGAATCTCGTCCACAGCCGCCGCGTCAACCCACTTCAACCGACAGCTTTCGATCATCGGTACATCGTAGACGCTGATGAACTCTCCGTCGCCGGTGAGCGACGCGATCGCTCCGGTGACTCCGCAATCGACGCCGAGGATTATCAAGCTGCTTCCTCGCTCTCAGCGCTTCTGCGGTTAATTTCGCAATTCGGTTCGGAGCATCGGACCTCGGCGTAATCCTTCCCGTCCTTGCGCCTTAGCGAATAGCTCAGGACGTGGTAGCGCGCGCCGTCGCATACGATGTGCTTCTCCGTGCCGTCCTTGTTGTATTCGGGCTCGTAACGATATGGATTCGGCGTGCGGATTGTGTCGTAGATGATGCCCATCAGCGCTGCTCACCAAACCCGTTCATAGCAGCTCTATGCTGCGCGTCGGAGCCGATCAAACTCTTTGCCGCGATAGCGCACGGTTACTTTCGGCTCATGGCTCACCATAGGCTCGCCCTCGCCGACCGGATAGCTCTTGCGCTCCTCCAGCTCGACCTGAAACAGTGAGTCGCCGAGCCATACGCCGATCTTCTCGCCGGGCTTCATGTCGGACGGCATCAGCCACTTCGCCAATGCACGCTCGGTATTACTGAGATCGCACTCAGCCGAGCCGAGGCGGTCCTTTGCTTGCTGTACAGATTGAATCGACCCGAGATAGTCAGCCACAAGGCGCATGCCCTCGGATGTTAGTTCGCTCATCGCTTTTCTCCTGAGTCCGTAGCTGCTATCGTCGTCTCGACTTGTCGTACCGGCTCACGGAGGGCAATCAACTCGTTCAGCGCCGCGGCCCAATGCCAGTGATAAGAGCCAAAGTCGATCCCCTCGAACTTGATGGCCTGATCGCGCATTTCCCGCAGCCGCGCTTCGCTGATAATCACGACCTCACGTCGCAGAGCCTTGTCGCGGTTGGTCTCATCGGCTGGTGCAGTCTCGTCCCGTGGTGCGGCTTCCTCGAAAATCTCATCAGGCTTCAGTTTCACCCCGAGAGACGCTTCGAGGGCTTCCCTCGCGCGCTTGCCAGGTCGTTGCCCATAACTTGGGCCGGTATCGCTGAAGTCTTCCATAAACTTGCCACAGGGCGGATCAGGGAAGAAGCCGATGGCGAAGTACGTCTCAGGGTTAGCGTAGAACATCAGCGCCGCGCGCACACGCTCACTCTGTGCGGCCTGCTTCGCGATGGCCTGACAGATCAGCTTCAGTTGCCCCGGCTCAAGCCAAGTCCACGACATCGGGTGTGGAATGCCGAGCCCTTCGGCTATCGCAAGCACCTGCATCTGAGCATCGAGGCGCTGATTTGAGGGTTTGTCGTGCTGGCTCATATACTCACGCACGCCTTTCGCAGACTTTCCATCTCCGCCTCGCATTGCAGATCGACGAGTCGGTTCAACTCAACACCCTCTGGGCTCAGCGGCTCTGGATCTTTCTCCATCAGCTCGTCGATGCGCTTCAGGCGCTCCGCTGCGACCGCGTCCAGCATCTCGCGCTCGAATGAGATCGCGTCGGCCATCAGGATCGTTCGCGCCCGCTCGCGCGCCGGGCCGCCCATCCGCGCGAACTGATGCAGGTGCATGCGGAGCTGGCGCAACTCGGATTCCGCCTTCAGCGCTCGATAGCGCAGCTCGTTCCACGCCGTGGACATCATCGCCGCATCGAAGCGTGTGTACTCGATCATGCCGTTTTCTCCAGCCTGAGTGAGCTGATCCATCCAGCCGCGCGCCGAAGCTCTGCGTCTGTGCGCCTTGCCTCGGCGTACTCTGGAGACCCTTCGTGAGCCGTCGCCAAGATCCTCGCGTTCATCCGCGCCTTCACCTCCGCGCGCCATCGCTCAGGGTCGCTCGCGCGCAGCGCTTCGAGGTTCCTGATTGAGCGCTTCTCGGCAGCGTCGACCGCCGGGCTGTCAGCGGTCATGCTCGGCGCCTCCTCTCCCTTCGGCCGCAGCTCTTTCGGCTTCGGGAAGAACTTACCGAACTTCAGATGCACCGCTGCCAAGCGCTGGACGGTGCGGATCGGGAGATCCTTGAGAGCGTTCCAATAGACGTCCCGCAGCTCGTCGGTGATCTCGCGCGGGAAGGCGACGGTGAGCTTCGCCAGCATCTGCTCGAAGGCGTCGCGGTCAGTGTTGAACATCTGGATCGTCCGGCGGTGGGCGCCAGTTCGACTTCGCCGGCGTCTTCTTCGGCGCACCCTTGAGCGGCCACAACCCTTGCCATCCGGCTTGGATGGCGTTGTCGATGATCGCCTGCTGGGTCTCGGTGTCGTACTTCGAGAGCATCGTAAGCTGCTTCTTGAGCGTCACCTCTGTCATCGGGAATCGCCTCTCGCGTCGATACGCGAGCCACTCCTCCCACGTAGCGAGTGGGAGTGAATCGTGGACTTTGATCCCGAGGCTCTCTCGGTGGCTGCCATTACCCGCGCTCTTGTTCTTCTCTTTGTTTGAGTCTGAGTTTGAGTCTGAGAGCGGGAGATCGCGGGACAGCGCGGGACTCGGTGGGACTCTACGTTGACGCTCAGCTTGCTTGCGCGCCGCGTCTTCTCCTGTCGCTGTTCGGTGCGCGTCGAAAGCGAGCTTGCGGGCCTTCTCTCGGTACTTGCTGTGGTTGACGACGTGCCAGCCCCAATTCCTAGAAGGATCAATCAGCTCCAGCCGCCTTCCGTCGCAGGTCTCGGTGCGGCTTTTGGGATCTGGTTCACAGAACCGCTGCATGCAACTCACCACCTCATCTACGGCCAAGCCGGTGACGACGGCGATGTAGTCAGGAGTCACATCGAGGTTCCCGTTACGGTCGGCCATCGCGAGTACGATCGGCCAGAGACCGATGTCAGGCCACTTACCACAGAGCGTGCCGGTGACAAGCGAATCGAACAACGGAACGTAACCCAAGAGACCCCCTTCACTCGCGGGAAACGCGGGACTCGACGGGACAGCGCGGGACATAGTACTCTTCAGCCAAGTCCGCCACACTCCTGTGAGCCTCTGGCGGCAGGGTTTCCTCTCCGGGGCCGAGTCTGGCCGCCGAGCCCCGGAGAGGAACTTTCAGCGCTGGTAGTCGCTCAGCTAGCGCTGCACCGAGATCACGCCGCCCTTCTTCCCGTCCGTGTGCCACCACGAAGGCAGCCGCGCCTTCCCGGAACGATGCCGGTTGATGATGTCGACACACGCTGCTGCGACGCACTGAGCTTTGCCGGTTCCGGTCTGTTTTTGCAGTACGGTCGCCTGCCCGAGAAGTCCGAAGACCCCGCCTTTGATGCCTGAGAGGCTCTCGGTGAATGTACGCTCGTTAAGCGAGTCTGCATAGCGATGCACCACGTGCGAGACGCCGTCGACGACCATCGACTTCACCCCGGCGACTCCGAACGCATCCCGGACGATCCGTAGCGTCTTCTGCAGCACGTCAGGCCCGGTCCGCTTGTAGACCTTGACCAGCGTCGAGACGCACGTCACTTCCTCGTCGTTGGTGTTCGCGTTGCCGTGCTGTCCGACCGAGAGCCCCTCAGACGCCAAGATCGCCATGATCGCGACCTCGACCTCGCGCTTGGCAGTGACGCGGTTCTTGAACCGATCGAATGCGGTGACGTTGAGGTAGTCGTTGCACCGATCGAACATATCAGCCTCTTCGGACTCGTTGAGCCCTTCGTAGACCTGACAGGGGATCTTCTGGTGTTCCCAGCCCGTCCCGAGCCAGCGCTTCAGCGCCTCGACGCGGTGCTGTCCGTCGATCAGGTAGTAGACGCCTCCGCGAAGATTGACCTTCGGCAGCCCGAGGTTGTGCAGATCGAGATTGGCGAGCAGGTAGTCGACGCGCTTCTCGCGCATCGGCCGCTGGGCCTTGCCGGATTCGATCCGGCGCATCTTCCCGAGTGCGACGTCAAGTATTTTCGCGGTGTGCAGCTTCTGCAGGTTTATCGTCGTGCGAGCGACCATAAGCGATCTCCGAAAGTTTGCGTTTAAGTGCGTTGATCTGGGACAGGGAAGCGGTCATCGACTCGACCCACTCGCCAGCTTCTTCGGGTGAGATGTCATCGAGCGATACGCCATGGAAGGTGCGCAAGCCGGTGGCGTAGCCGACGAGCCCGTTCACGGTCTCTCCGATGATGCGCCGCGGATCTATCCTGAGCGTAGACCGCTGCGCATCGCCGGCGAGTGTGATGTTGTTGTTGCGCGCGACCACGCGCACGCGCGGCACCGACAGCCCGATCCGCACGGCGATCTGCCGCGCGTTGCAGCCCTGCCGGGCCAGCTCCTCGATCTGGTCGATGTTCTCGCGAGCGCGCTCAGCCTGCGACTTGTAGTCGTTCTTGAGCATGTTGTACGCCACGAAGAGGCCGAACTCCCCGGACTTCACGCGCGCGAAGAGCACGGGGTCGCGGGTGAGGATCGCCTTGGCGCGGTTCACAGAAGAGCGATCACAGGCGTACTGATCGGCGGCCTTGCGATTGAGGTCGGGGCGCCCCTTGGTCCGCTTTTCCTTCATCCACTCGACGCTCGCCTCTGCGGCATAGCAAGCACGCTGGGATGCGGTCAGCTTTGACAGATCAGGAGGTGGCGGCGCGGCGCCGTTTGCGTTTTCGTTCATGGGCGTGAAGGTCCGGCCGGAGATCCCGGCGTGTGATAAGCCCGTTGGTGACGACCTCGAAGGCTCGCCAGTACTCGGCTTTGATGAAGCTCTCGCTGAGTAGCCACTTCGACACCGTCTGCTGCTTGAGCGATGGCCGCTTCAGAAAGGTGCTCAGGGCGCGCGCGAGCGCCGCCTGTGAACCAAGGATGGTGATCGCCTGCTGTAGCGCCTTGACGTGCGCCGGTTTTGTTGGGTTGCTCATGCGAGCACGATACACAACCAAGATAGTCGCTGTCAAACGGTGATTCCAATGACCGGGTATATAGGAGCACCGGCGAGACTTTACAACTCACGGTGTGATCGGGTACAAGAGTACCGCTGAAGGCGGCGCCCGCTTCCCCCTCCAGGTCAAGGCGCCGTCGGTAGGCTGGGAGCCCCGGCGGCTAAGGCCGGGGTCTTCCATATACAACGCGCGTTG
>Ga0335083_10000578_pt1 | contig 54504 bp, 55 predicted proteins | sample Lox_Sample_42_FD_206716 | JGI IMG/M metagenome (GOLD analysis project Ga0335083, IMG submission 206716) | Soil microbial communities from Loxahatchee National Wildlife Refuge, Florida, United States - Lox_Sample_4.2 | ecosystem: Environmental > Terrestrial > Soil > Wetlands | place: USA...
GGATCACGGCCTGCAGGACCAGTCGTTCGACCTCGAGAAGTTCCAGGACCTGCCCGCGAGCGAGGGCGACGCGTTGACCGCGCGCCACGCGCTCGTCGAGGGCGACGGCATCGCGCTCATGCTCGAGGTGATGTTCGCGCGCGAGCACAAGCCGGCGCCGTGGGGCGACCCGGCGGTCGTGCACGCGATCGTCGGCGCGATGACCGGAAGCGGCGACGCTACCCTCGACAAGGCCCCGCTCGTCGTGCGCGAAGCGATGCTGTTCCCGTATCGCGACGGGTTCGCGTTCGTCGCCGCGCTGCGCCGGCGCGCGCCGTGGAGCGCGGTCGACGCCGCGTTTCGCCGCCCGCCGCGCTCGACCGAGCAGATCCTGCATCCCGAGAAGTACCTCGCCGACGAGAAGCCGATCGCGATCGCCGCCGCGGCGCCGGCGCTGGCCGGTTACACGATCGCGCACTCGACGGTGTGGGGCGAGCTCGGCTTCCAGCTGTTCCTGCGCGCGCACGGCGTCGCGCAAGCGGTCGCGACCGAGGCCGCGGCCGGCTGGGGCGGCGATCGCGTGATCGTGCTGGCACGCGACAACGATCGCGATCCGACGCACGCGATCGGCCTCGCTCGCTTCGAGTGGGACAGCGAGGCCGACGCGATCGAGGCCGAGCACGCGGCGACGCGCGCGGTCGACGACGCGCTCGTGGGGGCCACCGCCGAGCGGGCGGGCGACGCGGGCGGCCGCACGCGCTGGCTCGCGGTCGACGGCAGCGAGGCATGGGTCGAGCGCCGCGGCAGCTCGCTCGAGCTCGCGATCGGCGTGCCGGTGCGCGCGGCCGACGCGCTCGCGACCGAAGCGTGGACCGCGCTCGCGCCGCGGGCGACTCACGCGAGCAAGTAACGCTCGAGCCCGATCAGGCGCTCGACGTCATGGACGTCGTCGCGCAGGAGCGGCACCTCGACGAGCAGCGCGCGGCCGCCGGCCTCGCGCAGGCGGGCGATCGCGTCGCGGTCGGCCTCGGCGAGCGTCTCGATCTCGCCGTGCGCCGAGAACAGCGCCTGCGCCGCCATCGTGCGCGTCGTGCCCGACAGGCCGAGCGCGGCGACCGCGGGTGCGGCGGCAAGCGCGCTCGCGATCGCGGCGGTGTCGGCGGTGATCGGCAGGGCCGGGTGGATCTTGTTGACGACGAAGCCGACGAACGGCATCTCGGCGGTCACGAGCCGCTCGTGGAAGAACAGCGCCTCGCGCATCGCCATCGGCTCGGGGCTCGCGACGAGCACGAACCCGACGCGCGGCTGGCGGAGCAGCGCGAACGTCTCCTCGGCGCGCGCGCGAAACCCGCCGAGGATGTCGTTGAACTCGGTGAAGAAGATCGCGAGGTCGTCGATGAACTGCGAGCCGACGAACTTCGCGAGCCGCTTGAGCACGAAGCCGCCGGTCTTGCCGACGATCGACCACCCCGACCGCGAGCCGCCCTGCAGCTTGCGAAACCACTCGATCGCCGGCGAGTCGATCGCCTCGGTGAGCTTGCGCGGTGCGTCGAGAAAATCGAGCGCGTGCGCGGTGGGCGGCGTGTCGACGACGATCAGCTCCCACTCGCCCGAGCGATCGAAGTCGTGGAGCTTCGTCATCGCCGCGTACTCCTGCGCGCCGGCGAGCGAGCCCGAGATCTGCGCGTACACCGGGTTCGCGAGGATGCGCTGGACCGCGGCGGCGTCGCGCGCGTGGCGCTGCACCATCTCGTCGAACGCTTGCTTCTGGTCGAGCATCATCGCGTGCAGCGATCCGCGGGTGTTTTCCGCACCGCGGTGGACGAGCGTCGGATCGACCTGCTGCACGTGATGGCCGAGCGCGGCCAGCCCGAGCGAGTTTGCGAGGCGCTTCGCCGGATCGATCGTGAGCACGAGCGTGCGCTTGCCGCGGCGGGCCGCCGCGAGCGCGAGCGCGGCGGCCGTCGTCGTTTTGCCGACGCCTCCGGAGCCGACGCACACGAGGATCCGGCGCTCGAGCAAGACCTCGACAAGACTCGGTGGCACGGAACCTCGCGGATATCATATAAACCGTCGCACGTCATATGAAGCGCGAGCTGGTCGTCACGACGGAGGGGCGCGAGGGGCGCGATCGAGCGGTCTCCGTCGAGGGCCCACTCGAAGACGGCACGTTTCGGGTCACGATCGACGGCACGTCGCACCAGGTCGACGCGCGCGCCGTACGGTCCGGCACGTGGTCGCTCGTGATCGACTGCAGGAGCTTTACGGTCGACCTCGACCGCCGGTACGGAACAGACCCGCATTCGCACGTGCTACGAGCTTCGGTCGGCGCGACCGAGGCCGTGCTCCACGTCGAGGACGCGCTGCACCGCCGGCTCGCGGCCGCGGCCCAGCCGCGCGACAAGGCCCGCGGCGAGACGCTGCGCGCGCCGATCGCGGGCAAGGTCGTGAAGCTCTTGGTCGCGGTCGGCGACGCGGTCGCGGCGGGCTCCGCGGTGATCGTCCTCGAAGCGATGAAGATGGAGAACGAGCTCGTCGCGGAGCGCGGCGGCACGGTCGCGGCCGTGCACAAGCAGCCCGGTCAGGCCGTCGACACCGGCGACGTGCTCGTCGAGCTTATCTAGGACAGTGGCCGCGCGTCGCGCGCACGAGCTCGACGTGCGCGAGCACGGCCGCGTCGATCGCGTCGTCGTGCTCGCCCCACGGGTACGCGTAGACGCGCGCCGGTGGCATGCCGGCGTGCGCGATCGCATCGATCGACGGCTGGACCTCGTCGGTCACGTACGCGGCCACGCCGTGCTGCGCCGCGTAGTCGACCGCGTGGACGTGCTGCGCGCCGTGCGGCTCGACGTCGTTGCCGTCGCGGGCGAGTTGCACGAGATCGTCGCGCTGCGCTTGCGAGAAGCTCGCCCAGCAGCACGCGAAGAAGGTCACGTGCGCGTGATGGCGCGCGAGCAGGTCGCGCACCTCGAACCAGCGCTCCGGCGCGTCGTCGTCGAACGACAGCGCGACGCCGGCGCGATGCGGTTGGCCCGGATCGAGGTCGCGGTAGGTCAGCGTCGCCAGGCCGTCGGCCTCGGCCTGCCCGAGCACGTGCTCGAGCATCTCGGTCGAGACCGTGAGGCCGGGCGTGTGCACGTGCAGGAGCGCGACCCAGCCGTGGTCGCGTGCGAGCGCGAGCTGGTGGTCGACGATGTCGCGCATGTCGGGGTGCTTGTAGTCGTCGGCGCCCTGGCTGCACAGGACGCGCTGATCGGTCCACGTGTACGCGAACTCGTCGTCGCGGTGGTGATGGCGCGCGCCGCAGGCCGCGAGCGCGAGGATGGCGAGCCCGCGGCGCACTACGGCAAGGCTGCGCGGATCGGCTGCGCGATCGCCGGCTGCGCGCCGGGCAGCCCGGGCGTGCGATCGCGCGGGATGTGATAGCGCGCGAGGATGCGCGGCTGCGCCTTACGCACGTCGTCGGCGTCGAGCATGATGATGCCGCCCGAGGTCGTCGTGATCTCGACGACGCCGTGCGCACTCGACAGCGACTGCACGAAGTCGACCATGTCGAGCGGCTGCCGGCCGTTCAGCGTCGCCACCGCTTCGTTGTACAGATGCGCGTAGCCGACGTTGATCTCGTCGGCGAGGATCTGCGTGAGGATCACGATCTCGTGCTGCTCGGCCGTGCGGTAGCCGAGGTAGTAGTAGTTGAGAAACTCCTTCGGCGCCTTGTTCCACCACTTGTCCCAGGTCGTCAGGTAGTCGCGCGTGAGCTGCTGGAACACGAGCCCGCCGTACACGAAGTACTTCGGCGGCAGGTCGTAGAGCGAGCGCGGCACGAGCGGCTGCCAGCGCTTGAGCTCGACCTCGACGTGCTTGGTGCGTCCGTCGCGCTTGATGTCGAGCCGGATCGTGTCGCCGATGTAGCGGTGGCCGAGCACGACGTCGTAGCGCGTGCGATGGCGGCCCATGAACTGCACCGTGCCGTTGTTCGCGATCGAGAGCCCGTCGATCTTCGTGATCACGTCGCGCGGCACGAGCACGCCGTCCGAGCTGCCGCCGTGGTCGACGTGCAGCACGACCACGCCGTGCTCCTGGTCGCCGAGGCCGAGCTGGCGGCGCAGCAGCGGGTTCTCGAGGTTCTGCGTCGTGATGCCGAGCGCCGGCACCTCGGGCCGCTTGCCCTTCTCGACGCCGTCGAGGAACGCGCGGATCACGGGCGGCGGGACCATCTCGCCGATGTTGTCGACGCCGGTCAGCTTCTGGAACGCGATGCCGACGACCTTGCCGTCGCCGAACACCGGGCCGCCGCTGTTGCCCGCATTGATCGCGGCATCGACCGTGACCGCGAGCAGGTGGCGCTGCGAGTGCGAGTAACGCTGGACCTCGATGCGCGACACCACGCCCTCGGTGATCGAGATCTCCTCGCCGCCGACCGGGTAGCCGACGACCGCGACCTCGTCGCGCAGCTTCGGCATCTCGCCGACCTCGGCGGGCTCGATGTCGGCGAGAAAATCGGGCGGCTCGACCACCTCGAGCAAGGCGAGGTCGCAGTCGTGGCTGACCGCCTTGACGCGTGCGATCGCCTTGTCCGGATGGGAGGGTTTCTGGACTTGAAGAAACGTCGCGTTGGCGACGACGTGCGCGCCCGTCAGCAGCAATCCGGGACCGATCACGACGGCCGATCCGGTGCTGTTGGACGGGGTGCGTGCCTGCCACGGGCCGTCGAAGTCAGGGTCCTGCGACGTGGCAAAGACTCGGATGACCTCGGGGTGAGCCACGATCTCAGGCTACCGTGGCAAAGGCGCCGCGCAAAGAGCGCATCTCTACGTTATCGTTATCGTTCAGATGGTGCCGCTACAGGCCGTCACACCCGAGCGATTGGCCGCTCGCGTCAGCGGGCTCACGCTCGCCGAGGCGCGAAAGGTCGTCGCGTGCGTGCACCGAGGAGAGCCCGTCGAGCCGAGCTCCGCCGTACGGCGGAGTGCCGTCGACGCGGTGCGGCGTAGCGGGATGATTCCGACGCTGGAGGTGGTCGCCGAGACCGCGAGCCAGGTCGACCCGTTCGTGAAGTACGTCCTCGCGGGCGGCGATGGCGCGCGGTTCGAGGCCGTGCGCATCCCGCTCGAGCGTGCGGGCCGGTTCACGGCGTGCGTGAGCTCGCAGGTCGGCTGCGCGCTCGCGTGCGAGTTCTGCGCGACCGGCCGGCTCGGCCTGCGCCGCAACCTCGAGGCGTGGGAGATCGTCGAGCAGGTGCGGGTGATCCGCGCCAGGCTCGTGCCGGGCTCGCGCGTGCACGGCGTGGTGTTTCAAGGCATGGGCGAGCCGCTCGCGAACGCCGATGCCGTGCTCGACGCGATCGCGGTGATGACCGACCCGTGCGCGCTCGCGATCGACGCGCGGTCGATCACGGTGTGCACCGCGGGGCTGCCGGCCGGGATTCGCCGGCTCGCGCGCGAGGCGCCGAAGGTGCGGCTCGGGATCTCGATCAGCTCCGCGATCGCCGCGACGCGCGCGTCGTTGATGCCGATCACGCGCGCGCACGGGCTCGACGAGGTGCTCGCCGCCGCCGCCGATCACGCGCGCGCGACCGGGCTCGCGCCGATGTGGGCGGTGACGCTGCTCGCCGGCGTCAACGACGGCAACGCCGACGCGCATGCGCTGGTCGAGCGCGCGCGCGCATTCGAGGCCGCGACCGGCAAGCGACCGCGCCTGTCGATCATCGCGTACAACGATGTCGACGGTGCCGGCTTCGCGCGCTCGCCGCGCGAGGCCGAGTTCCGCGCGGTGATCTCCGCGGCCGGGCTGCCGAGCCACCGCCGCTATTCGGGCGGGAGCGACGTCGCGGCGGCGTGCGGCCAGCTGGTTGGGCGATAATCCCCCGCATGCATCCGGTCCACGACATCGAAGTCGGCGCCGACATCCGCACGTTCGTGCCGACGGTGATCGAGATTCCGCGCGGCTCGCACCTCAAGTACGAGGTCGACAAGCCGACCGGGATGCTCAAGCTCGATCGCGTCCTGTACAGCGCGGTGTTCTATCCCGCGAACTACGGGTTCATCCCGCGCACGCATGCCGACGACGGCGATCCGCTCGACATCCTCGTGCTGATGCAGGATCCGGTCGAGCCGCTCACGATCGTGCGCGCGCGTCCGCTCGGCGGGCTGCGCATGGTCGACGACAAGGGCGGCGACGACAAGATCGTGTCGGTGTGCGTCGACGATCCGGCGTACGCGCACTACCAGTCGATGCGCGAGCTGCCGCCGCACATCCTCGCCGAGCTCGATCGGTTCTTCAGGGACTACAAGACGCTCGAGCACAAGCGCGTCGACATCGAGGACTTCTACGACCAGGAGCGCGCGCTGCGCATCATCACCGACGCGCGCGCGGCCTACGACCGCGGCGAGCGCTAGACTCGCTACGCCGTCGAGCTCGGCCGCTCGGTCACGCGCGCGTGCCACGCGAGCAGGTGCGGGTGCTTCGCGGGGTCGAGGCGGATGTTCGAGACCTTGCCGAAATCGATCGCGCACAGCGCCGTGATGTCGGCGACCGTGAAGCGGTCGCCGGCCATGTACTTGCGGCTGCCGAGCTCGCCGTCGAAGAACTCGAAGCGGCTGTAGACGTGGTCGCGCATGATCTCGCCGAACTCGGCGGACTGCTTGATCCGGCCCTGCCAGAACGCGTGGGTGTTGCGAAAAACCTGCGCCATCGGCAGCAAGAGCTCGAGCTCGGCGTGGCGGTTCCACATCTCGATGGTCGCGCGCTCCCACGCGTCCGCGCCGAACAGGTTCGGCTCGGGATGCAGCTCGTCGAGGTACCGGCAGATCGCCATCGATTCGCGCAGCACGCGGCCGTCCGCCAGCTCGAGCACCGGCAGGAGCGCGAGCGGGTTCTTGCGCCGGAACTCGGGCGTCTGGTGGGCAAAGCCCGCGATCGACACCTCGATCGTGTCGTAAGCCACGTTCTTCTCGGCGAGGAAGATGCGGACGCGCCGCGGGTTGGGCGCGCGCAGATCGTGATAGAGCAGCATCGACGCGACTGTAGCCGCCGGATCTCGTACAATCCAGTCGTATGCGTCGCACCGCGGGGGTCTTGCTTCTCGTCTTGCTGTGCGCCTGCAAGGGCAAGGGCGGCGACGCCGATGCGTCGCCCGATCCGGGCGCCGAGCAGGCGCAGCAGGATCTGCTCGCGCGGCGCGACGCGCTGCTCAAGGCGCGCACGCAGCTGCAGACCACGAGCGCGGATCTCGCCAAGAAGATCAACGAGGCCAAGGCGCAGGGCAGCGACACCACCGAGCTCGAGAAGCAGAAGGCCGATGTCGACAGCAAGCTCGACAGCACGACGTCGGACATGGCCACCATGCTGAGCAGCGAGACCGCGGCGCTCAAGCAGGCCGGCGACAAGCTCGGTTCGCTCGCGGCGCGCGAGGCCGCGCTCGACGCGCGCGAGAAATCGCTCAACGAGCGCTCCGATGCGCTCACGCAGAAGGCGCTGCAGCTCGCCCAGCTCGAGGTGGAGCAGGGCAAGCACTGGAAGGATTCGTGCTCGATGACGAGCGCGGCCCCGGTGATCATCCAGACGTCGCTACCGAAGGGCGGCACGTACACGAAGAGCGATGTGAGCGCGCTGGTCGCGAAGGCGAAGGCGGCGATGGCGAAGAAGGGCCTCATCACGAGCGACCTGCCCGGACCGGCACAGTCGCTCGAGAGCGAGGCGAGCAAGGCGCTCAACGACAACGACACGAGCAAGGCGTACTTCGCGGCGGCGCAGCTGGCGGCGACGGTCGACTCGATCGTCGTCAACCGCGACTTCATCCGCGCCAAGATCGCGCGCCTGCAAGGTCAGATCAAAAGCAGCAAGGTCGACGAGGCCACGCAGCAGCAGCTGGCCGGCACGCTCGGCGACGTGATGGACAAGTACAGCGCCGGCGACTTCATCGCGGCGAACCGCCGGCTCAATCAGCTCGCGCAGCAGCTGAACAAGTAGCAGCTCACGGGCACGATCGCGGCTACTGACCGACCTGATGGGGCATACACATAGAAGACGACGTGCACTGCGGATAGGCGTTGACCGCCTCGCGATAGGCGAACGCGCCCGCGATGATGCCGAGCACCACCACGGCCGGGCCGGCGACGTACCACCGCCGCCATAGCGGGACCTCGGTGCGCTCGATGCGCTCGCCGCCGATCGGCAGCCCGCGCACGCTCTTCTCGACGATCGGGTACTGCTTCATGCCGACCGGGAGCTCGAGCGTGTGCCCGTACGGCACTTCGACGAAGCGTACGAAGTCGTGATACTCGGGGTGCGTCACGCGGACCGCTTGCGTGCCGACGGGCAGCACGACGTCGCCGTTGGCGGCGAGCGCGACCTTGGTGCCGTTGACGAACACGCTCGCGCCCGGCGCGTCGATCGCGAAGCGGACGGTGCCGCGATACTTGTCGGGATCGAGCAGGCGCATCGCGGCGCCGGCGGCGCCGCCCGCGGCGTCGGTCGCGCCGATCGCGAGCGTCGTCGCGCGCAGCTCCTTGCCGGTGGCGATGTCGGTCGCGCCGAGATAGACGACGCGCGAGTCGCCGAGGCCGCCGACCTCGCCGGTGACCACGATCTGCGCGCCGACCACCCGGCCGAGCTCGACCACGCACGCGGCGTCGCCTTCGCACGCCTTGAGCTGCGGCTTCTTCGCCTTCGCGATCGCCTCGGAGACCTGCGCCGCGCCGATCACCTTGGTGCCGGGCACGGCGGCGAGGCCTTGCTCGATCTCGGCCGCGAGCTTCTTCGACGCGGCGGACGTGTCCTCGGCCCCGAGCGTCGACAGTGGCGCGAGCGCGACGACGCGATCGGCGGCGGCGACGTGCGCGAACGCGCACCATGCCCAAGCGAGCACGAGCCAGCGCATCACCGGCACGCGAAGCCTTTGCTTTGTTTTGATCCGTCCACGGGCATGCCCTGCGGTCCGCTCACCGTCGGGACGTAGCCCGCGCAGTTGCCGATCCAGAGGCCGATCAGCACGGCGGCGGCCGCCGCCGAGGCGACGAACCACGTGCGCGAGTAGAACGGCGTCGCTTCCTGGTGCACGACCGGGCCGGTCGGGATCACCTCCGACGGCAACAGGTGCACGAGCACCGGGCTCACCTTCTGGAAGTGAACGTCGACCTCCTGCTCGATCGGCTCGTAGCGGCTCGCGGCGACCTTCACCTTGTGCTTGCCGAGCGCGAGCTTTCCGATCACGCCCTGGTTGGCGAGCGGCGTCTTGCCGACGACCCGGCCGTCGAGCGCGACCTCGGCGCCGACGAGATCGGTCTGGATCTGCACCGCGCCGTGCAGCTGCGCCGGCGCGAGCAGCGTGTACGCCGCGACGCGCACGCTGTCGATCATGTCGTCGGGGCTGCCGCGCAGCGGGTCGCTCTGGATCTTCTGCGACTTCGCGGTCGCGACCTCGACCGCCTTGATCGTGAGCACGTAGTTGTCGCCGAGCGAGCCCACCGTGCCGGTGACGACGAGATCGACGCCGAGGCGCTTGCCGATCGCGGCCAGGCACTTCTCTTCGCCGGTGCAGTCGCGCTCCTTGTCGGTCGTCGCGCGCTCGATCGCGCGTGGGCTCGGAATCGGCTGGCGATCGAGCCGGCCGAGCTCCATGCGGAACAGCGTCTCGAGCCGCTGCACGATCTCCGGATCGATGCCGAGCGCGTCGAACCGCCAGATCGCGATCTTCTTGTCGAGCGCTTCTTCCGGGCCGGGCTCGGGCGGGATGTTCGGCGTCGGCGCCGGCCCGGGCGCCGGCTGGTCGGCGATCGCCGCGAGCGGCGCGAACATCGCCAGTACCACGCAGGTCACCGAGACGATCCTTCGAGCCACCGATGATGATCCTATCACCGCTTGCGCCGTGTTCGTCGTGTTAGCCTGCGCACATGGCTTCGCCTCTGCGCGCCGTGATAGCGGCGGCGATCACGCTCGGCGCTGCTTGCTCGTCGGTGTCGACCGTACGGGTGCAGCCCGAGAGCATGTACGTCGGCCAGCACTTGCGGCCGATCGCGGTCGTGCACGCGCAGGTGACGAGCGCCTACCTCCTGTTCATCGCGATCCCCGGCCACGTCGATCTCGATCACGTCGTGAACGGGATGCTGATCACGGCGGCCAAGACGCTCGGCGCCGACAAGGTGGTCGACATCCACGTCGACATCACGCCCGACGACGGCATCTGGACGCTGCGCAAGCTGATCGGCTGGCGCAGCGCCGAGGCGAGCGGAGTCGCGGTCGTCGTCGAGGAAGGCGCCGAGGCCGCACCTGCAGCCGCGCCGCCGGCCGCCAAATAGGCTATACAAACGCGCCCGTGGCTGTTGCAGACGTCTTCGATCGCAAGCTGATCCTGGTCGTCGGCAAGGGCGGCGTCGGGCGCAGCACGGTCGCGGCCGCGATCGCCGGCCGCGCGGCGGCGCAAGGCAAGAGGACGCTGCTGTTCGAGACCAACGCGAACGATCGGCTCGGCTCGTACTTCGACAAGCCCGCGGTCGGGACCGAGATCGCGGCGCTCGCGCCGAACCTGTGGGCGGTCAACACGACCCCGGCGGCCGCGCTCGCCGAGTACGGGATGATGATCCTGAAGTTCCGCTCGGTCTACGAGATGGTGTTCGAGAACCGCGTGACGCGCGCGTTCCTGCGCGCGATTCCAGGGCTCGACGAGTACGCGCTGCTCGGCAAGGCCTGGTTTCACACGACCGAGGACAAGCGCGGCAAGCCGGTCTACGACACGGTCGTGTTCGACATGCCGGCATCGGGCCACTCGGTCTCGATGCTGCGGATCCCGTGGGTGATCGTCGACACCGTGCCCGACGGCCCGCTGACCCGCGACGCGCACACCGTGAAGCGCTTGCTGTGCGATCCGGCGCGCGTCTCGACGGTGCTCGTCACGCTCGCCGAGGAGATGCCGGTCAACGAGGCGATCGAGCTCGAGGCCAAGCTGACCGCGCTCGGCATCGTCCCGCAGCGCATCCTGTGCAACCAGGTCTATCCCGATCATTTCCCGGCCGGCTCCCCGGTCGAGCGCGTGCTCGAGGCCCTGACCCGGGGCAACGCCACGAGCACGTCGCCGCTGCACGAGGTCACCGAGCACGCGCTCCTGTCGCGCGACCGCCGCCGTCTGCACGAGCGCTACCTCGCCGAGCTGCGCAGGCGCGCGAAGACGCCGGTGCACGAGCTCCCGATGCTGTTCACGCCGACGCTGGGCGCGGCGCACGTCCGGCTGCTCGGCGAGCAGCTGTAGGAGAGGAACTACCGCCAAGGCACAGGGACGCCAAGGCGCCAGGAGAACGGGGCGGGCCCGATCCACTTCTGCTGGCGTCTTGGCGCGCTCTGCTTGGCGCCTTGGCGGTAATTCTTCTCTTTACTCGCCGGTCGCCTTCATCGGGAACAGCGGCTCGCCGTGGATCTCCAGGCGATAGACGCTGTTCTCGGTCTCGACGTAGATCATCTTGCCGCCGGGCTCGCCGAGGACGCGCTTGACCGGCGTCGTGATCATGCGGTGGCCGTGCGGATCGCGAAAGATCACCATGCCTCGGCCGATGAACGGGTACGAGATGAGGTAGCCGGTGTAGATGCGCCCGCTCGCTCCGCCGGGGCGCTCGCTGCCGAGCTCACGAATCTTGCGTGCCGTGACGCTGACCATGGAAGCGCTTACTAATATTGTAAGAGATGGAGATGGTCTCGTCATCCTCTTTGGCGCGCAGGCGATCACACCGATGACCGAGCCGTCCGTCGACGCGCTGTACGAACAGGTGCGCATGTCGGTGCCGGTGGTCGAGACGGAGCTCCCAATGGTTGCAACGCCGGTTGCGCCGGGGATTCGCGTGCTTGCGCTGCGGACGCCGACGCTCCCGCCCGCAGCACATACGAATACCTACTTGTTAGGGGCCGAGACAGGCGAGCAGCTCGTGGTCGATCCCGGCTCGCCGTACCCGGAGCAGCAGGCGGTGCTCGACGCGGTGCTCGCGGCCGACGTCGAAGCAGGGCGACCGCCCGCGACGATCGTGCTGACCCACCACCACGGCGACCACGTCGGCGGCGCCGCCGCGCTCGCGGCGAAGTGGCGCGTGCCGATCGCGGCGCACGCGCGGACCGCGGCGCGGCTGGCCGGCCGATTGCGCGTGGATCGCGAGCTCGCCGACGGCGACGTCATCGCCGGCGCGACGTGCATCTACACGCCCGGCCATGCCGACGGCCACCTGTGCTTCCAGCTCGGCGCGGCGATCGTCGCCGGCGACATGGTCGCGGGCCTCGGGACGATCCTGATCGATCCGAGCGAAGGCGACATGGCCCAGTACTTCGCGTCGCTGCACCTCTTGCTCGCACGCGGTGCAGCGACGCTCCTGCCCGCGCACGGACCGCCGATCCGCGACGCGGCGGGCAAGCTCCGCGAGTACATCGCACACCGCACGATGCGGGAGGACCGCGTGGTCGCGGCACTCGCGGCGCGCCACGAGCCCGCGCGCGAGCACGATCTCGTGCCGGAGGTCTATGCCGACACCCCGAAGCCTCTGTGGCCGATCGCCGCGCGCTCGTTGCGCGCGCACCTCGACAAGCTCGAGCGCGAGGGCCGCGCGCACCGCGTGGCCGGCGCATGGGCAAGGTAGCCCGATCTCGCTATAGTGCGCGCGGTGGCTTTGTCGTTCGATTCGCTTCCGGAGGCTGCGCTCGCGCGCGATCTGCTGCGGCGCTGGTGGGGCCTCGAGCTCGGCTACGCCGCGGGCGATGGCTCGGGCTACGACCGCACCTCGCACGCGGCCTGCGCGACGCTCGCGAAGCATCCCGGCGGTGCGTGCGCGGCGGCAATGCGCGACGCGGCGGTCGCGGCGCGAGCCGGCGGCGTGGTCGTGCAGCGCTGTCACGCCGGCCTGACGATCGTCGCGTGCGCGGTGGGCGGCGCGCACGGCGCGGCTGGCATCGTGTACGCGACGGGCGCGCGGCACGGCGTCGCTGCTGGCGAGGTCGAGCGCGCGATCGCGGCGATCACCGGCGCGGCCGGCGAAGCGGCGGCGCTCGCCGCCAAGGCGCCCGAGCTCGGCGATGCCGACCTCGCGCACGTCCGCGACCTGGTCGCGGCGGTCGCGGCCGCGGTCGAGCGCGCGTTGCCCGCCGAGATCCCGCCCACGACGTTCTCGCACCCGTTCAGCGAGATCGTGGGCGACGCGCCGGCGGTGCGCGATGTCGTCAAGCTGCTCGGCAAGGTCGTCAAGAGCGAGGCGACGGTGCTCGTGCACGGCGAGAGCGGCACCGGCAAGGAGCTGATCGCGCGCGCGATCCACTATCACGGGCCGCGCGCGAAGAAGCCGTTCGTCGTCCAGAACTGCTCCGCGTTCAACGACAACCTGCTCGAGAGCGCGCTGTTCGGCCACGTCCGCGGCGCGTTCACCGGCGCGGTGAAGGATCAGCCGGGCTTGTTCCAGGTCGCCGACGGCGGCACGTTCTTCCTCGACGAGATCGGCGACATGTCGGCCGCGCTGCAGGTCAAGCTGTTGCGCGTCCTGCAGGAGAGCACGTTCACGCCGGTCGGCGGTACCAAGCCGGTCAAGGTCGACGTGCGGATCATCGCGGCGTCGCACAAGGACCTCGCGGCGATGGTGCAGCGCCGCGAGTTTCGCGAAGATCTATTTTATCGCGTCAACGTCCTCAAGCTGACCGTGCCGCCGCTGCGCGAGCGCGTCGCGGACATTCCGCGGCTCGCGCAGCACTTCATCGCGAAGCACTGGACGGGCAAGGGCACGGCGCCGCGGCTGTCGCAGAGCGCGCTCGCGCGGCTTGTCGCGTATCCATGGCCGGGCAACATCCGCGAGCTCGAGAACGAGGTCGAGCGCATGCTCGTGCTCGCGGCCGATGCGCCGGAGCTGACCGGGTCGATGGTGTCGGCGCGCGTGGCCGGTGGCGCCGGCGGCTCGGCGCGCGTGCTGCGCGACGTGGTCGACATCGCCGAGGCGGACGCGATCGTCGCGGCCCTCGGCCGCCACTCCGGCGACCGCGACGAGGCGGCGGCCGAGCTCGGCATCAGCCGTGGCTACCTCGACGCGCGCGCGACCGCGCTCGGCCTGGCGTGACCAAGGCAAGATGTCCGAGCTGCCGCGGCGTCGCGGTGAAGGACGGCAACAAGCTGTTTCCGTTCTGCAGCGAGCGCTGTCACCTCGTCGATCTCGGGCGGTGGCTCAGCGAGGAATATCGCGTCCCCGACGAGCCTGACGCGAGCGGCGGCGGCATCGAGGCGAGCGAGGCGAGCAAGCCCAAGACGCGCCACGACTGAAGCAGCGCGGCCTCGGGCCACGCCGTGCGCGTCCACGCCGGCGTGATGATCGCGCGCACCTCGTGGCGCGTGCGCAGCGCGCGGGCGCGATAGCGATCGCGAAACACCTGGCCGCGGCGGCCGAGGCCGCGGTTGACGTGCCTGGCGGCGGCGACCTGGAAGCCCTGCATGCCGCGCGCGAGCGCGATGCGGTCGTCGGCTTCGACGACGAGCTCGACGCGGCGCGCGCACACGGCGAGCGAGACGACGCGAAAATCCGCGCGCGAAAGCGACACCGCGAGCGCGCGACGTAGCGCGCGATAAGCGGCGGCGCGGTGCGGCCACGCCGCCGGCAGCACGCGCGCGGTGACGTGCACGGCGTGATGCGGCGACACCGGCGGCCTGACGCGGTGCGGCTCGCTCGCGATCGGGCCGCGCGCACGGCGACCGGCGCCGGCTCGAGCGCCGCCCCAGCCCGATCGCGAGGCGCCGGATTGATGTGGGATCTTCACGCACAAGATGAATGCGCCGAGATCTCTTCGCGATCAAGTTTCTGCGCGGGGATCTTGCGGGATCGATCACGCGTTCTTTACGGTGAACTCACACAGCCGTCACACGACGGGGGAGAGCCATGGACGCGGCCGACACGGTAGGCGACGACGACGTGACCATCGAGATCCCGGCAGTTAGCCGCAAGGTGCGACACCATGCGCGACGCACGCGGCAGCGCAGCAAGACGATCGCGCTCAAGCGGCTGACTCGCGCCGAGCTCGCGCTCGGTGCGGCGCTCTATCCGCCGGTCGAGGGCGAGGAGCGGCCGCGCACGCGCGCCGAGTGCAAGGACCAGCAGCGGCCTTGCCCGTGGGTGGCGTGCAAGCACCACCTGTATCTCGACATCAACCCGCGCACCGGGTCGATCAAGCTCAACTTCCCCGAGCTCGAGCCGTGGGAGCTCGCGCACACGTGCGCGCTCGATCTCGCGGACGAGGGCGCGCGCACGCTGGAGGAGATCGGCGAGCTCACGAACCTCACGCGCGAGCGCGTGCGCCAGGTCGAGGTCCGCGGCCTGCTCGAGCTGCGCTCGCGCTCGCGCTCGCTGCGCTGATCGGCGTAGCGCGGGCGCGTGTTCGCGACCGCGACGGTCGGCCTCGCGTACCGGGTCGAGCGCCGTCGCTGACGATCACGCGGTCAGTCTGCGAACTCGACGGACGGAGATCGTCACGAGCACGACGCTGAGCGCGGCGAGCGCGAGGATCGAGGGCAGGAGATCGAACGGACCGGCCGAGCGCAGCACGGCGCCGCGCATGATGTCGATCATGTGGGTCGCGGGGAGCAGGCGGCCGATCCAGTACAGGACGCGCGGCAGCCCGGCGACCGGGAAGATGTAGCCCGACAGGAAGATCGAAGGCAGGAGCAGCATCTGCGCCATCTGCACGCTCTGCATCTGGGTCTGCGCGCGCATCGAGATCGTGAGGCCCAGCGCGAGCAGCGCGAACAGGTAAACGACCGCGGTCGCGAACAGGAACAGCAGGCTGCCGTGGATCGGCACGTCGAAGCCGAACCGCATGAGCGCGAGGATCAGCACCATCTCGACGATGCCGATGACCAGGTACGGCGCGAGCTTGCCGAGCACGAGCCCGATCGGATGGATCGGCGTGACCAGCAGCTGCTCCATCGTGCCCTGCTCGCGCTCCTTCACGATCGCGATCGCGGCCAGCATCATCGCCGCGAGCTGCAGCAGGATCGCGATCAGCCCGGGGATGATGTAGTTCGCGGTGCGGCCCTCGGGATTGAACAGGATGATCGGCTGCGCCGAGATCGTCGGCTTCGCCTGGATCGCGTCGATGTTCTGCTGCGCGACGAGGCCGTTGATCGACGCGAGCGCCTGCGCGCTGACGTTCGAGTCCGAGCCATCGATCAAGACGAGGAACGGCGCGTTCTCGCCGCGCGCGCGGTGATCGTGAAAATCGGGCGGCACGATCACGCCGACGCGCACCGTGCCCTGCGCGATCAGCGCGCGCCCCTCCGCCGGATCGTTCGTGACGCGCGCGATCGCGAACGTCTTGGTCGCGCGCAGCTCGTCCATCAGCTCGCGGCTGTAGCGCGTCTGATCTTGATCGACGACGACGGTCGGCAGGTCGCGCACGGTCTGGTCGAGGAAGCCGAACAGCGCGAGCTGCATCACCGGCAGCGTGAAGAACAAGACGAGCGTGCCGCGGTCGCGGAAGATGTGCTTGAACTCCTTGCGCATCACCGCGACGAACGAGTCCCACATCGCTACGCGTCCACCATCCGCATCGGGCCGCGCTCGCGCACCGCGCGCTCGGTCAGCGCGACGAACACGTCCTCGAGCGACGCGACGATCGGCCGCGCGCTCGCCGCGAAGCCGGCCGCGCGCATGCGCGCGAGCAGCTCGTCGTCGCCGATCGAGCCGTCGACGAGCGCGTGCACGGCCTGGCCGAACACGGTCGCGCTCTTGCAGAACGCCTGCGCGCGCAGCCAGCCGAGCGCACGCGTTGACCCCATGGACCCGGCAGAGCCGGGTCCATTCCATTCCGGGCCCATGGACCCGGCTCTGCCGGATCCATGGGATTCCGGGCCCGCGGTCTCGAGCTCGAGCCGGCGCGTGCCGGGTTCGTTGACCTCCGGCAGTTGCTTGAGCTTCTCCGGTGTGCCGGTGACGAGCAGCTTCGACAGGTACAGGTAGCCGACCTCGCCGCAGCGCTCGGCTTCATCCATGTAGTGCGTCGTGACGAGCAGCGTGATGCCGCGCGCCGACAGCTCGAACAGCAAGTCCCACAGCTCGCGGCGCGCGACCGGGTCGATGCCGGCGGTCGGCTCGTCGAGAAACACGACCTTCGGCTCGTGCATCAGCGCGGCGGCGAGCGCGAGCCGCTGCTTCCAGCCGCCCGACAGCAGGCCCGCGCGCCGGTTCGCGAATGGCTCGACGTGCACGAGCTCCATCGCGGCATCGCGGCGTGCGCGCAATCGCGCGCCCGACAGCCCGTACACGCGCGCGAAGAACTCGAGGTTCTCCACGACGGTGAGGTCCGCGTACAGCGCGAACTTCTGGCTCATGTAGCCGATCTGGCGGCGGATCGCGTCGCCTTCGCGCGCGACGTCGAGCCCGAGCACGCGGGCGCTGCCGCGATCGGGCGCGAGCAGGCCGCACAGCACGCGGATCAGCGTCGACTTGCCGGAACCGTTCGGGCCGAGCAGGCCGTAGACCATGCCGGCGTGCACTTCGAGATCGACGTCGGCGAGCGCGACGAAGTCACCGAACTTGCGTGTCACGTTGTCGACGCGGATCGCGGCTTCCGTCACGGCTTCTCCACGTGCGCGGTCGCCGCCATCCCGGCGCGCAGGTCGCTCGCGTCGCCGAGGCCGACCCGCAGCGCGAACACCTGATCGGCGCGCTCGTCGGCCGTCTGGAGATTGCGCGGCGAATACTCGCCGCGCTCGGCGATGAACTCGACCTTGCCGGTGAACTCGCGGTCGCCGAACGTGTCGACCGTGATCGGGACGGTCTGACCGACATGCACGTACCCGATCTCGGTCTCCGGTACGTAGATGCGCACGTAGAGCTGGCCGTCCTCGAGCAGCGTCGCGGCGGTCGCGTTGGGCGCGAGCAGATCGCCCGGGCGCAGATCGAGGGCCTCGACGCGCGCGGCGGCCGGCGAGCGAATCGTGAGCTCGTCGATCATCACGTCGAGCTGCTGGACGCGCGCCTTCGCGGCCGCGACCAGGGCGGCGGCCGCGCGCAGATCCTCGACGCGGGCGCCCGCGAGCACGAGCTGCGCTGCGGCTTGCGCCTCCTGGGCGCGTGCTTGCGCCTGCGCTTTGTCCTCGGCGCGCGCGCCGGCGCGCAGCTCCTCGGCCACCTTCTGCAACGCGTCGCGCTCGGCGACCGCGGTCTTCAGCGCGGTGTCGGCGGAGTCGGCCTCGGCTTGCGCGATCGCGCCGCTCGCGAGCAGCCTGTGCGCGCGGTCGGCGTCGAGCTTGGCCTTGTCGACGACGGCTTGCGCCTGCGCGAGCCGCGCCTCGGCGGCCGCGATGTCCTCGGAGCGGCTGCCGTGCCGCGTCTCGGCGAACGCCGCGCTCGCCTCGGCCGCGCGCGCCTTCGCCTGCTCGATCTCTTCCGGGCGCGCGCCCTTCTGCAACTTTTCGAGCGCGGCCTGCGCCTGCTCGAGCTCGGCCGCGGCGATCTCCCGCTGCGCGTCGAGGTCGCCGTGCTCGAGCACGACCAGCACGGCCTTGTCCGCCACCCGGTCGCCCTCGTGCACGAGCACCTGCTGGACGCGGCCACCGGTCCGCGAGCCGACCGTGACGTCGCGCGCCTCGACCGTGCCGGACCACGCGAACGGCCGCCGCAACAAGACGCGCTGATAGACGAAGTACGTCGCGGCGATCGCGACGAGCAGGAGCAAGGGCAGCGCGCGTTTCACCGGGGCCGATAGAAGCAACGTTCGTGCCTGGAAGATAGGCTTCAGGCTTCAGGCTTCAGGGTTCGGGCCGAAGAAAGAGATCCGTCACTGTCGGATCTCCTATCAGTCCTCACGTCGGCCGCAGGACCAGCACGGGCTTCCGCGATGCCCGCAGCAGGCGGTCGGCGACCGAGCCGACCAGCGCGCGAGAGATGCCGCTGCGGCCGTGCGATGCGATGCAAATCACGTCGACGCCCAGGCGCGCCGCGGTCTGCGCGATCGCGGCCGCCGCGTCTTCGCCGCGCACCACATGCGCGGAGACCTCGCGCCTCATGCCGACCGGCGCGAGCGCGAACAGCTGCTTCGCGAGCTCGCCTTCGTCGATCTCGGCATCCGGCTTCACGACGTGCGCGAGATGGACCTCCCCGGTGGGCTCGGGTGTGAGCGCGAACGCGAACGGCACGGCGCGGTTCGCGAACTGCGACAGGTCGGTCGCGACGAGCGCGCGCGTCACGTTCGGCACGCGCAAGGTCGGGATCGCCGCGTTCGGAGGCACGCACACGACCGACTGCGGCGCGTCGTGGATCACGACCGACGACACCGAGCCGAGCCGGCCGAGCCCGGTCTTCTGCATGGTGCCGACGACGATCGCGTCGACGTCTTCTTCCGCCGCGAGCTCGACGAGGTGATCGCCGATCCGGCCGAGGCCGCGGCGCGGGCGCGGCGTCGCGTCGTCCGCCGGGCCGCCGAAACGCCGCACGAGATCGCGCGCGAGCAGTCGCTCGATCTCGGGATCGCGATCGACCAGCGTGCGTGCGTGCAGCCCGTACAGCTCGCCGGCCTCGTCGGGGTAATAGATCGCGCCGAGCACGACATCGACCGGGCCGCGCGTGCGCAGCGCGAGCGTCCACTGGATGCACAGCTCGCACGCGACCGAGTCGTCGATGCCGAGCAGCACGCGCAGCGGCGCCTCGCCGCGCACGAACTTGAGCCACGGCACCGGGTCGCGCACGACCAGCACCGGCACGCGGGTCGACGACACCAGCTTCTCCGCGGTCTGGCCGACGTGCGAGCCGGCGCTGCCGCGATCGCGCGAGCTCGCCGCGATCACGATCAGGTCGCCGCCTTCGGTCTCGGCGAACGAGATCAGCGTCGTGTCGACCGGACCGACCACGACCTGGGCGCGCACCGGCGGGCCGCTGCGGCCTTTCTCGATCTGGGCCTCGACCGACGCGCGCGCGGCCGGTGCGTCGGCTTCGTTCTCGACGACGTGCACGAGCACGAGCTCGCGATCGCCGCGCTGCTGCGCGAGCGCGCGCGCGACCTCGAGCGCGCCGACGCTCGCCGCCGAGAAATCGGTACCGCAGATGATCGCCATCGCGCGCGCCCCCCCTTTACGACAGGTACGCGAACCGCCGCACGAGCTCGAGCAGGCGATCGCGTAGCTCGTCGTCGAGCGCGACGAACCGGATGCCCATGCCGGGATGCAGGTTGTCGGGTGCGCCCGGTCGGAACGGATTCACCCAGATGACCTCGCCTTCGAGCTCGAGCGGCGGGCCGGCGTCGTCGGGCGAGAACCGTAGGTTCAGGTGCGTGCCCGGCTGCTCGGGCGATGTCGTGCGCACGAAGATGCCGGTCTCGCTGATGTCGGTGATGTACGCGAACAGGTAGTTATCCTCGCTCGCGTAGTCGACCTCGAGGTCGACGAGCACGCGCGGAGCCGCACGACGGTCGGCCGCACTGCCGACCGGCCTGTCTTCCGCGGTGACCCCTTTGCCCTTGACCATCTTCGGGCGTCATAACCTCGGGTTCGATCCGGCGTCAATCACAACTCACTGCACCGCGATCGTGGCGATCTTCACGCGGTCCGTCGTGTCGCGCATGTCGGGCGGCGCCTCGCTGACCGGCATGTTCTTGAAGTTCGGGTTACTGCCCGTGAAGAAGCCGGTCCAGACCTCGTAGTTGCCGTCCGGAAATGTCGGGCCGCCCGCGATCACGGTGTTGGTATCGACGATGTAATCGCCGACCGCCCACTGCGAGGTCTGGCAGCGCGCATCGATCGGCTCGTGGTCGCCGTTGAAGCGCATGCCCTGCGGGCCGTCGAAGTGGCCGACGATCCGCCACTGGCCGCCGACCGCCTGCAGCACCTTGAAGTAGAGCTTGATCTCGAACTTGCTGCCGCGGCCGACCTTGTCGGGGACGTCCCAGCCGAGCAGCTCGATGCGGCCGTCGAACACGACGCGCCCCTTCGGGCGGTGCGGGATCACCTGCGGCGGCTCGTGCAGGATCTTGTCGCGCAGCGGGTTGAGATCGGTCGCGCCGTCCACGCGGTTCGAGACGAGCAGCGACCGCGTGTTGCGGTCGTCGAGCACGAAGTACGGCTTGTGCGCCAGGTCGTGATGGAGCTGGCACAGCTCGGACTGCGGCGCGATCGCGAACACACGGTTCGGTCGGGCGAGCGCGGTCACGATCTGCTCGCGGGTCGCCGCCGGCTCGGGTTTGACGTCGGGGGCGTAGTCGTGGGGCGCGTCGCCGAGGTCGCCCATGATCACGAGCGAGTCGCCGGGCCGCACCAGATCGTGCAGCGTCTCGAAGATCGTCTTCGACGCCAGGTGCTCGCCGAGCGACGCCTGCCAGCCGAACGGCCAGAACGCGGCGAGGATGGTCGTGCCGGCGAGCGTGCACGCGAGCGCGGCGTCGGCGACGCGGCGCGAGATCCGCGCGATCGCGAGCGCGAACGCGACCGCGACGCCGAGCCCGAGCACGAGCACCCACAGCTTGGTCGGCAGCAGCAAGATATGCGCGGATTTCGGATACGGGATCGCATCGCCGCCGACGAGCAGCGACGGCAAGCGGTCGGCGAACGACTGCATGTCCTTGCCGAGCACGAGCACGCCGAGCACCGCGTAGGTCGCGACGAGCCGGGCCGAGCCCTCCGGGCGATCGCGCGTCGCGAACACGCGGTCGAGCCACACGCCGAGCGCGAGCGCGAGCGCCGGGAACCCGGCGTACAGCGTGAACCCGGCCTTGCGCTGGAAGGCCTCGACCGCGACCCCCGCCGCGCCGGCCCACGCGAGCGCGCGCGCGCCGAGGCCGCGCCGCGCGCGATCCTTGCTCGCGACCAGGGCGCCGATCGCGATCGGCGCGAGCAGGCCCCACGGGAACGTGCCGTACGCGATCTGCTCGAACGTCGAGTCGTAGATGTACTTGAGATCGTCGTCGGGGCGCCACACCGCGCCGAGCAGCGGCGACCAGCAGCCGTTCGGCACGATCGCGTGATCGAGCACCTCGCGCTGCGGCGGGATCTGACCGGGCTGCGGGTCGCGCAGGTCGTACAGCTCGTAGGCGAGCAGGCCGATCAGCGCGATCGCGGCGAGCGTCGCGGCGAGCGCGACGAGCTGCTCGCGCAACGACGTCTCGCCCCGCACGATCGCCGCGCGCTCGCGGCCCGCCGCGGCGCGCGGGAACGCCTTCGCGAGCGCGAGCTGCGCGCCGCGCTCGAGCGCGCGCCACGCGGTGACGACGGCGGGCACGCCGAGCGCGCCGGCGGCGGCGAACGCGCCGATCGGGACGACGAGGCCGAGCAGGGCGCCGCCGGCCATGAAGCCGACGACGATGCCGAACGCGAGCGCGCCGACGGCGACGACGAGATCGGCGAGGCCGAGGACGAGGTGCTTGCGCAGATCGGCGCAGCCGAGCGCGACGAGGCCGTAGATCACGAGCGCGCCGCCGGCCGGCGTGCCGATCTCGGACGTGAGCTGGCGCGATTGCAGCGCACACAGCGGCATCGACAGCAGGACGAGCGCGGTGAGCGTGCCGGCGCGTGCGCTCGCGCGCCGCATCGCGATGCCCGCCGTCGCGAGCACGCACAGGAAGCCCAGCACCGCGAGCGGCAGCCGGCGGCCGGCGTCGGAGTCGTCGAGGTCGCGCCCCCACGCGACCGCGCGCGAAGTCAGCGAGCGCGCGACCGCGTCGTGCGGCGGGGCGTGCAGACATTTCTCGTCGACGGCCGGGACGATCGGTGGCGGCTCGCGCTGCGGCGTGTTCGCGGCGGGCGGTGGCTTCGGCGTGGTCGCGGCGACGACGGCGGGCCGGATCATCGCGTCGAGCTCGGCGATCGTCCCGATCCGGCGCGGCGCCTGGCGATCCGCGACTTGACGCTCCTGCGGCTCCCACAGCCCGATCGAGCCCAGCCCGAGAAACAGGATCGTGGCCGCGACCGCGGCGACGGCGACGAGCTCGATCCGCCAGTCGTCGAGCAGGCGCGCCACGTGCTTCACGGCCGGAACGTACAATGGATCGCGCTGGCGATCGACGAGCCGGCGCCGCGCTCGGTGATTCCAGCATGCGGCTCGGCGAGCTCGCCGTGGCCGAAGCCGGGCACGCGGCCCCAGCGCGACGCCGCGCCGGCGCGGTGAAGCGAGACCACATGAGCTGTCGAATCGTGCGCCACGATCGGTATGATCGCGGTCGCCATGTCGGCCGAGGTCACCGCGCGCGCGTCCCAGCTGGTCGAGCTGCATCGCGACGTGCCGGTGTCGCGCTACAAGAGCCTCGTCGGGCACTGGATCGCGGGCTGGTTCCGCACGCCGCGGCCGGCGCGGCACGAGCCGGCGCCGACGCTCGCACCCGGCGAGCTCGCGGTCACGTTCGGCGGCCACGCGAGCGTGCTCGTGCGCACCGAGCGGCTCGCGATCGCGTTCGATCCGATGCTCGGCCGCTGGATCGGCGGCGTGCGGCGCGCGGTCGAGCCCGGGCTCGCCCCCGGGGATCTGTCGGAGGCGCGCCTCGTCCTGATCTCGCACCGTCACGCCGATCACCTGCACCTGCCGACGCTGCGCAAGCTGCCGCGCGCCGCGACCGTCGTCGTGCCCGCCGGCGCGGCCGGGGCGGTGTCCGACCTCGGGTTCGCGCGCGTCGTCGAGCTGATCCCCGGCAGCGATCTCGAGCTGCGCGGGACACAGATCATCGCGTGCGCGGCGTCGCACGGCGATCACGAGCTCGCGCGCGGCCTGTCGTATCTCGTGCGCGCGAACGGCGGGCCGAGCGTGTACCTGTGCGGCGACAGCGGTTACTTCTCGGGCTTCGCCGACGTCGGTGCGCGCTACGCTCCCGACGTCGCGATGCTGCCGATCGGCGGCTTCATGCCGTCGTCGTTTCGCAGCCGGCACATGTCGCCGCTCGACGCGCTGTTCGCGTTCGAGGATCTGCGCGCGCGGCTGCTCGTGCCGATCCACCACGGCGCGTTCGCGCTGTCGTACGAGAAGCTAACCGAGCCGGCGCGCTGGCTCCTCGACCTGGCGAGCGCGCGGGGGGTGCGCGATCACGTCCGCGTGATGGCGGCCGGTCAGACCGCGCGGTTCGGTGATACACAGTTCCCGTGACGCCTGACGTCTCGATCGTCATCCCCGTCTACAACGAGGAGGGCATCCTGCGCGAGGCGGTCAGCGAGCTCCTCGACCGGCTTCCGCGCGACCTCGCGTTCGAGATCATCCTGGCCGAGAACGGCTCGAGCGACCGCACCGTCGAGCTCGCGGAACACCTGGCATCCGAGCGGTCCGAGGTCCGGACGTTCTCGCTCGGCGAACCGAACTACGGCAAGGCGCTCAAGCGCGGCATCCTCGAGGCGCGCGGCACGTGGGTGATCTGCGAGGAGATCGACCTGTGCGACCTCGATTTCCACCGACGCGCGCTCGAGCATCTCCGCCACGGCGACGCCGACATGGTCGTCGGATCGAAAGCGATGAAGGGCGCGAGCGATCATCGTCCGCTCATGCGGCGCGCCGCCACGCGCGTGCTCAACAGCATGCTGCGGGTCGCGCTCGACTTCCACGGCACCGACACGCATGGCCTCAAGGCGTTCCACCGCGCGACGCTCCTGCCGATCGTCGAGGCGTGCGTGATCGATCGCGATCTGTTCGCGAGTGAATTCGTGATCCGCGCCGCCCGGAGCGGCGTCCGCGTGCTCGAGATCCCGGTGCGCCTCGCCGAGAAGCGCCCGCCGTCGATCAAGTTGATCGCGCGCGTGCCGAACACGCTGCGCGGCATGGCCAAGCTCACCTATGTGATCCGGTTCGGCGGCAAGCCATGACCGCCGGCGATCGATCGAAGCGGCGCCGGCGCTGCGCGATCTCGATCGATCTCGACGGCATCGCCTGCTACTACCGCATCCACGGCCTCGGTCCGGCGCCGGCCGAGCTCGAGCACGTGATCCTCGAGCGCGCGTTGCCGCGCGCGGCGGCGCTGTTCGCGACCCGGCGCGTGCAGGTCACCTGGTTCGTGATCGGCCGCGACGCCGATGCCGATGCCGCGCTGCCCGACCGCGCGGCGCGCGCGGCGAACGCCGAGCGCCTCGCGACGCTCGCGCGCGCCGGCGACGAGCTCGGCAACCACTCGTACTCGCATCCGTACGAGCTCGCGAAGCTGTCGGCCGCCGATGCCGACGCCGAGATCGTCGGCGGCGACCGCGTCGTGCGCGCGATCACGGGCGCGCCGCCGGCCGGCTTTCGCGCCCCCGGCTACGACCTGTCGCCGGCGATGCTCGACACGCTCGCGCGGCTCGGCTATCGCTACGACTCGTCGATCTTCCCCGCGCCCGGCTACTACGCCGCGAAGGCGGCGGTGATGGCGGCGCTCCAGCTGCAAGGTCGGCCGAGCGGCGCCGTGATGACGAACCCGCGCGCGCTCGTCGCGCCGGCCGACCCGTACCGCCCCGCGATGACCGCGCCGTGGCGGCGCGGCCAGGCGCCGCTCGTCGAGCTGCCGGTCGCGGTGACGCCGTGGACGCGCCTGCCGGCGATCGGCACGTCGCTGCTCGTCGCGCCGGCGTGGGCGCGTGCGCGGCTGGTCGCCGCGATGGCGCGGCGCGAGTTCTTCAACTGCGAGCTGCACGGCATCGACTTCGCCGACGCCGAGCAGGACGGCATTCCGGGCGAGCTCGTCGAGCGCCAGCCCGATCTGCGGCTGCCGATCGACGACAAGCTCGCGCGGCTCGATCGATTGCTCGACGCGATCGCCGAGCGCTGGGACTTCGCGACGCTCGGCGAGGTCGCGCGCGACGCCCAGCGCAGCTGCTAGATCGCTAGTACGGCGTGACGCACGTCGCGATGCCGGCCGCGTCGAAGCCGGCCTCGCATGCGCGACCGTCGATGCCGGCGCACTCCGCGCACTGCAGCTCGAGCGGGCACGCGTTGCACGGGTCCGGCGCGAGCGCGTGCGTCACCGCGGCGGCCTCGATCGTCGTCTCGACCACGGGCTCGGCGTGCACCGCGACGTGGGCGGCGGTGACGCCGACACCATGCGCGACGTGCACGATGGCAGGCGCCGCGTGGCTGATGCCCTTCGCGGCCACCCCCGCGACCTTGCCGAACCCGCTCGCGACGTGACCGAAGCCACGCGCCAGGCCGCCCATGCCCTTGCAGCCCGCGCCGGCGGCCACGCAGAGCACGACCACGGCGATCGGACGCATCCGCACGGTTCAAGCAAGCGACACGCCAGTCGCGAGCCGCGTCCAACCCGCCGCCCGCGCGCGCGACCGTGGCGCGGGCACCACGGAGCGTGGTGCATTGGCGTCACCGCCGGCGCGCGATCGCGGCACGCGCGAGCTGATCGCAACGCTCGTTGAGCGGCACGCCCGAATGGCCGGCGACCTTCACGAACCGGAGATCGTGAAACGTCCCGCACAGCTCGCGCAGCTCGGCGATCAGCTCCTTGTTCGCCTTCGGCTTCCAGTCGAGCGTGAGCAGGCCGATCGAGTATTGCGAGTCCGAGTACACGATCACCGGGCGCGCGCGGTCCGCGACCTTCTCGAGCCCGCGCAAGATCGCGGTCAGCTCGGCGATGTTGTTCGTGCCGTCGCCGAGGAACTCCGACACTTCCTCCCGCTTGTCGCCGTCGACGATCACGACGCCCAATCCGGCCGGCCCGGGATTTCCCGTACACGCGCCGTCGGTCCAGACGTGGATCGCGTTCTCCGCCGGTGCAGCTTTTGCCGCCAGCTCGATCGACTCTCCGCCGAGCGCGACCAGATTTCGGGCGCCTGCGCGATACACCTTGGCGTCGGGAACGGCCTTGTAGACGACCTCGACACGGCCGTCACGATCGGTGACAAGTGCACCGTTGTCGTCGACTTTTGCCCACACGTCGGCGTCGCGAAGCCGATGACGCATCCACGGCATGGCGTGTTATACCTCCGGCGTCCGTCACACGGACTCGAAGGAGAACGCACATGGTCCGCATTCGCACCGGTTGGGTCGTCGCGCTTGCCGCTCTGGGGCTCTGCGCTTCGGCGTGCAAGAAGAACGACGACAAGGGCTCTGGCTCGGGCGACACCAAGACGGCCGAGGGCAAGCCCGCCGGCGGCGGAACCAGCGCGATGGGCGGTGCGAGCGGTGGCGCGGCGGTCGCGAACGACGACCTCGCGCTGCTCCCCGTCGACAGCGAAGTGGTCTTCGGCATCAACTTCGGCCAGCTCCAGCAGAGCGGGCTGTGGAAGGAGTTCGTCGCGCCGAAGCTGTCGAGCACCGACATGGCCGGGATCCAGAAATTCAAGGCGATCTGCGGCTTCGATCCGATGGAGTCGTTGAAGGGGATCGCGGTCGGCGTGAAGGGCTGGGGCGGCAGCGAGCCGACCGGCGTGGCCGTCGTCCACGGCTTCGACAAGAGCAAGTCGATGACGTGCTTCGACAAGGACGGCGTCGACGAGGCGCAGAAGGACGGCAGCAAGGTCACGATCGACGGCGACGTCGTCATGGTCGCCGACAAGTCGGGCAAGCCGTGGGGCTTCACGTTCGTGAACGACTCGACCGCGATCGCCGTGTACGGACCCGACGCCACGACCAAGGACGGCATCAAGAAGATCGCGGCGGGCGGCGGCTCGCTCGCGAAGTCGCAGACGGTCGTCGACCTCTACGGCAAGATCAAGACGGCCGACTCGGTCTGGTTCCTCGTCAACGGCAACGCGCCGTTCATGAGCAAGATGGGCAGCCTCGGCGTGAAGCCCAAGGCCGTGTTCGGCTCGGTCAACGTCACCGACGGGCTCGCGCTCGACCTCCACGTGCGCCTCAGCACGCCCGACGAGGCCGGCAACCTGGTCTCGATGATCAAGGGCCAGGCCGCGCAGGCCAAGCAGTTCTTCGACAAGTTCGACGCGTCGAACGACGCGGCCGACGTGCTGATCGGCATCGCGATGAGCAAGGAAAAGCTCAAGACGCTCGCCGGCATGCTCGGCGGCATGATGGGCGGCATGATGGGCGGCGGCATGGGCGGCGGCATGGGTGGCCCGCCGGGCGGCGGGATGTAGTAGGCGTGTCGTGACGCGGCACCTGCTCGCGTCGGTCTTCGCCGTGGTCGCGCTGCTCGCGAGCTGCGGCAAGAAGTCGAGCGGGCCGCCGCCCGAGGTCACGGGCCTCGCGGCGGTGCCCGCCACCGCCGAGGTCGTGGTCGCGGCCGACGTGCCGCGCGTCGCGGCCTCGCCGCTGGTGTCGCGCGCGGTCGATCAGCTGCTGCTGCGCGATCCGGTGCTGTCGGAGAGCTGGCAGAAGCTGCAGACGACCTGCAAGATCGATCCGACCCAGATCCAGCACGTCGTGCTCGCGATCGGCCCCGCGCGAGGTGCGGACCCGGGGGGCGCGCACGCTGGACAGCCGGGGACCGGTCCGGTGCTGATGGTCGCGACCGGCAAGCTGAGCGAGACCGAGTTCGCGCAGTGCGTGCGCGGCCTGGTCGGGCAGGGCTCGGGCTCGCTCAACGTGAAGGAGTCGGCGGGCCACACGATGTACGAGGCCAAGGACGGCAACCGCATCGTCTACTTCTCGTTCTCGCGCGCCGATACCGTCGTGCTCGGGACCGACGAGGCGTTCGTCAACGACGCGATCGGCACCGGCAAGAAGGCGCTCGACAACCCCGACCTGGCGCGCTGGATCGCGCTGGCCGATCAGCGCGCGCCGATCTGGGCCGCGGGCAAGGTCGACCCCCGCGTCGGCGCGCACCTGTCGCGCGTGACGAGCGGTCAGATCTCGGCGGGGCCGGTGGCGCTCGCGTTGACGTTCGATCCGACCTTGGGCGCGAAGGCCTCGCTGGCCGCGGTGATGGCGAGCCCGCAGGATGCCAAGGCGCTGGAATCGTTTGCCAACGCGAACAAGGGATTGCTCGGATACGCGGCGCAGGCCAAGAGCCTCGGCCCGATCGTCGACAAGTTCCACGTCGCAGCCGACGGGTCGATCGTGCGGTTCTCGATCGAGCTATCCCTCGACGAGGTCAATCAAGTCATTTCGGCGCTTGACGGCAAGGCCCCTGCCGAGCAGGATCCCCCGCCTCCGAAATAAGGACTCGCCATGGCGACGAAGAAGACGACGAAGACGACCGAAAAGACGGCCGCGAAGGCCAAGCCCGCGGCCAAGGCCAAGGCCCCCGCGAAGGCGAAGGCCGCGCCCAAGGCGGCGAAGCCGCCGAAGGAAGCGGGCGAGTCCCGGCCCGCGCTGCCGCGGCACCCCAAGGCCCGGCTCGCGAAGCTGCACACCGGCAAGGCCGAGCTCGCGCAGTCGCTGGCGAAGTCGCTCGCGCGTGAAGACGAGGACAGCGCGCAGATCGCGGATCGCCTGCGCACGGCGTCGAACACCCAGCTGCTCCGGCTCCAGCACGTCGTCGAGATCGTGCACAAGAAGTTCGGCAGCCGCGCGAAGCTGATCGAAGCGATCGGCAACGCCGAGAAGAAGAGCACGGACAAGGACTACCTCGCCAAGCTCGACCTGCTGTCGCTGCCGAACCTGCTCGAGCTCGCGGTGTCGCACGAGCGGCGGGCGCGCGCGTGAGCGGAGCGACACGCGCGTTCCTGCTCGGCGCGATGATCGTCGCCGCCTGCCACCACGACGCGGCCGGCCCGACCACGCCGCCGGTCGCAAACAAGGTCACCGCGCCGCCGCCGAAGAAGGCGGTCAGCGATCTCGCGCTGCTGCCGGTCGATTCCGAGGCCGTGATCGGCGTCGATTTCGGCCAGCTGCAGCAGAGCGCGCTGTGGCAGCAGTACGTCGTGCCGCGCATCGGCTCGGTGTCGGTGCTCGACAAGTTCCGCGAGGTCTGCGGCTTCGATCCGCTGAGCTCGCTCAAGACGGTCGCGATGGGGCTCAGCCACCTCGGCGAGGCCGAGCCGGTCGGGCGCGTGGTGCTGCACGGCTACGACCGCAAGCGGTCGATGACCTGCTTCGACAAGCAGGTCGGCAACGCGGCGCAGGATGGCTCGAAGATCGAGATCGACGGCGAGGTCGCACGCGTGACCGACAAGGACGGCAAGCACGTCGCGTTCACGTTCGTCGACGACGCCACCGCGCTCGTCATCGTCGGACCCGAGGCCGCGCAGCTCGCTCGCGTCCAGGCGATCGCCGCCGGCGAGGGCGGCGGACTCGACGGGTCGGCCGGCTTCCAGGAGCTGTACAGCAAGATCGACACCCACCAGTCGGTGTGGATGCTGTTCAACGGCAACTCGCCGACGTTCCAGAAGACGACGCAGCTCGGGTTCCACATGAAGGCGTTCTTCGGATCGATCCACGTCACGGCCGGCCTCGCCGCCGACGTGCGCGTGCGCGTGAGCTCGCCCGACGAGGCGTCGAGCTTCGCGGCCACGGCGCAGGGTCAGATCAGCCAGCTCAAGCAGTACTTCGACAAGCTCGACGTCACCGCGGAGGCCGCCGACATCCATGTCGCCGCCGCGATGACCAGCGAGCAGATCGCGACGCTGCTGCAGCTCCTCGGCGGCCTCGGCGGCGGCACGGGCGGCCCGTGAGCTGACATTCGCTGCCGAGACGGCGTTCGAGTTTCGTCCGGCGCGACAGCTTACTTCACGACGAAGGTCGACGACACCGAGCCGACATTCCCGGCCGAATCGGCGACGCGGACGGCGAGCGTGTGGGTACCGCGCGTGAGGCCGGCCGGTAGATCGAGGCGGAGGTCCTCGGTCTGATCGTCGAACAGGCCGTCGGCGGTCGTGCCGAGCTGCCACGGCCCGTCGTCGACCGAGAACGCCATCTCGGCGATCGTCGAGATCGAGTCGTGCGCGCGCGCGGTCGCGCGCGGGTACGTGATCGCGAGGCCGTCGATCGACGGGCGCGTGTTGTCGATCGCGAACATCGTCGACGTCGCGGTCGAGGTCAGCGCGCGGTCCGGCGAGTTGGCGAGCGCGTCCGAGGACGTCACGCGCACCTTGTACCAGCCGTCGGGATACGTCTCGGTGTTCCACTCCCACTGCGTCGCGGTCAGCGGCGGCTTGCCGGTCGAGATCGGGCGCCAGTTCGCCTCGCCGTCGCGGCGCGCCTCGAGCGTGTACTCGGTGTCGTCGCCGTCGGGGTTGTCGATCTTCCACTTGACGCGCAAGACCGGGCTGCGCGGCTTGGCGGCCGAGTCCTTGAGCGTCGGCAGGCTCTCCTTGGTCGCCGGCTCGATCGTCACTTCCTGCACGGCCGTCGCCAGGTTCTGCGGCACGTAGTACGCCATCACGCGGCGCACGCGCGCGGTGTCGTCCTCGAGCGCGGCGCGGAACTGCAAGTAGCGGCCGGGCGGCGACGCGATCTTGCCGCCCTCGTTGCCGCCGCCGAGCTTGCCGATCGCGAGCGGCGCCTGCCACTCGCTCCAGCCCACGCCCGGCTTCGCGGTGTTGCCGCTGCGCGTCTCGATCACGACCTTGCCCGACGTGATCCACGCCAGCTTGCCGTAGCGTGCGACCGCCTTGGCATCGAGCACGTCGCTCGTGTAGCGCGCCTTGCCCGCGCGGCCGGTCGTGCGATAGACCGCGGCCGCATCGTCGGTGGCGAACGACAGGAGCTTGCCCTCCCACCACAGCTGCGAGACCGCGCGCTCGTCGACATCGAACGCGGTCGCGACCGAGTCGTCGGCGTCGACCATGTAGATCCGGCCCTTGTCGGCGGCGCCGGCGTAGACCGCGCCGTCTGGCGATACCGCGATCGACGTGAAGTACGTCTGGGTCAGCGCGTGCAATTGATCGAGCCGGCCGTCGCCGCCGATCCGGAACAGCGCGCCTTTGCCCTTCTTCGCGCCCTTGCGGCCGAGGTCGGTGACCGGCGACGGATCCTTCTCCGCGCCCGGCTTCGTGCCGACATCGGGCGGCTTCGCGACCTGGCCCTTCGCCGCGGTCGGCTTCTCGACCGCCTCGACCTGCGCCGGCGTCTTGCCGGTCGGTACCGGCGTCTCGGCGAGATCGTTCGCCGCGACGACCACGCCGTCGCGATACGGCGCGATCGCGCTGACTTCGTTGCCGGCGAAGTCGGCCATCGCGCGGGTCGATCCTCGTGAGCCGTCCTTCGGATCGTAGCGGAACACGAGCGCGCGCTCCGACGTGCCGAACCACAGCGCGCCGTCGGACGCCACCGTCATCGCGGTGACGCGCTTGTCCTCGGTGTCGAAGATCTGCCGCGCGCTGCCGCCCTTGATCGCGAACACCTTGCCCTTCGGGCCGGTGCCGGCGTAGACGGTGTCGCCCGCCGACGCGAGCGACCAGATCGTCTCGACATCTTTCAGGGCCGCGCCCGCGGTCGCCGTGCCCTTCGCGAGATCGACGCGATATAGCTTGTTCCCGGGCATCGCGCCGGCCCACACCGCGCCGTCGCTGGTCTGGGTCATCGCGACGATCGCGATCGCGCCCGGAATCGTCGCGACCTTCTGCGACCTGTCGCCGGCGAGCCTGTAGATCGCGCCGCCGGCATCCGAGCCGAGCAGCACCGTGCCGTCCGACAGCCGGAGCGACGACCACACGGCATCGCCTTCGAGCGCGATGCGCTTGGTATCCCAGCCCGGGCGCACCTCGCCGGCGGACGTGATGAACGCGTCGGTCGCGTCGCCGGCGTCGAACTGCTGATAGGTCTCGACGGACCACGTCGCGGTGACGACGGCATCGGCGCGCACTGACAGCGCGAGGATCGGGAGAGCGAGCAGCGTACGTTTCACGAGGTCTCCTAGCGCGAGCGAACTCGCACGAGCATCGCAGCCTGGCCGTTGACGACGCGCTTCGCCGGCGCGAGCGTGCGCGCGATCGGCTTGTAGGTCTGCGCGCGTTGGGTGTGGCTTGCCGGGTGCAGCTTGTCGAGCGCGCTCGCGGGCAGGTCGCGCACGAGCTTGCCGTCGAGCGCGACGCCTTCGTCGGCCGGATACAGCGTCACCGCCCACACGTTGCCGGGCAAGAGCTTGCGGAACGCCGACAGCAGCGACGGCAGATCGATCGGCGGCGCGGCGTCGAGCTTGGCGGCATCACCGGACGTCACCTCGATCTGGACGATGCCGCCGGCGAGCTCGGCCGGCACGTCGACCGGCACGTCGTCGACGATGTCCTTGCCGTCGTACGTGCCCATTACGACATGGACGTGGTTGCGCACGCCCGGGATCAAGTCGCCGGTCGGCACCTCGATCTCCTTGATCTCGCCGTAGTTCGAGTCGAACGACAGATCGACGTTGACGTCGACGCGCTGGATGCGCACCGGCCCGAACGGGTTCAGCATGAGCGGCACCATCACGCGCAGCCCGCGCACGCCGCCCATCACCGACAGCGCGCCCTCGTTGCCGTACATGTAATCGACGAACTGGATCGGATCGCCGCCCTCGATGCGCACGGTCGATTCGACGCGCGCGGTGACGTCGGTGCGGTCGGGCAGGTAGTAGTTGATCGCGTTCATCAGCGCCGCGCCGGCGATCGCGGGCGACAGGAACTTGCTGTCGAGGATCTCGGTGTGGAACGTGCCGGTGTCCTTGTGCGCGCCCGACGTGCTCGTGATCGAGATGTCGACCGGGATGGTCGGCGTGCGCAGGCTGGTGTCGGCCGCGATCGCGCTCTGGCGATCCTGCGTGAGCGTGCCGATCTCGGTCATCGGCGACGCCATCACGAACGCGCTCTGCGCCGACGGGACGATCGCGTGCACGTTCGCGGTCGCGACCGGCGCGTAGGTCTCGCCGGTCTGGAACATCGGATGGCCGAACGCGAGCACCTTGTTGCCGTCGACGTACGACACCGTGCCGATCGCCGCCGCCGACATGTCGCCGCGGATCAGCTCGACCGCGATCGAGCCGCCCATCACGAACTTCGTCGGTCCGGTCTCGCTCGCGCTGCCGGTCCCCGTGGTGCCGGTGCCGCCGCCGCCCGCGCGCATCGGCACGAGCGTCGAGTCGCCGAGCAGCTTGCCGAGCTCGGCGAACGCCGGGGCCGAGAACCCGGCGACCGACAGCGGCACCGCGGCCGTCATCGTCTCGCCTTCGGCCGGCCGCGCGATCGGCGTCGGCAGCGGCGCGGAGAGCAACCAGTTGCCGCGCACCGGGCCGAGCGCGTCCATCGCCGCCTGCGCATCGACCGTCGGCGTCAGCCGGCGCCAGTCCGCCATCGTCGCGGCGTCGGGCACGACCACGCCGGGCGCGCCCGCGACCTTCGCCGCGGCGACCCGGCCGCGCCGGTAGGTGTCGAGGCCTTCGTGCTTCATGTACTCGATCGGCGTGCAGCCGCCGAGCGCGATCTTGTTGAACGAGAAGCCGTACGAGAACGCGCACACGAGCTTGTCCTCGATGTAGAGCGGGCTGCCCGACATGCCGCGCCAGAACCCGGTGACCTGCATCTTCGGATCGTCGGACTTGACGAGGATGATGTCCTGCTTGGGCAGGAACTCGTGGACGACGTCGACCACCTCGAACGTGAAGCGCTCCGGCGTCGTGCCGGCGATCGTCGTCATGCCGTAGCCGGTCTGGCCGCGGTGCACCTTCGACAGTGGATAGGTGTCGGGCGACGCGTGCGCGGTCGCCGCGCACAGCATGCCCGCCCCAAGCACCACGGCAGCGAGTCGCATGTGACATCCAGAATAGCGGCCGGCCCTTGGATCTGCCAGCGATCGGGTCAAGCCTCGCGGGTGCGGAAACTTCGCGACAAGTGTGTCAGCTCTTGCGTCGGTTTTTCTGAACGGGTGTTAAAAGTCGGTCGCAGCCAGCGGGGGTGATCGGGCAGCTAAGTACCTGCTTATGCACGCGGAGCGTTTCGTGGTCCGACCCGGCACGGCTCTTGTACTGGTCGGCGGTCACGGAGGATCGCATGTCGAATTTCGTCGAGACTTGGAAGGGAATTGCGACCGCGTTGGGCCGCTCGGAGCGTTGGTGCCGCTACATGGCGCGGCGCGCGGCGGATCCGCTTCCCGTGTTCAAGGTCGGCGGGATCGTTCGGCTGAACCAGCCCGATCTCGAGGATTGGCTCGCGCGCCAGCGTCAGGCGTCGATGCGCACGCCGGTGGTCGCGGATGACATGGCGCTTCGCCTGATCGCCTGAGCAGCGAGCTCGGGCGAGCCGAGCGCACCAGCTGGTGGTCGCCCGTTACGTGTTACGGTGGGCCATGTGGCGTGGAATCGTCCCGCTGCTGGCGTCGTTTGCGTGCGGGCGGATCGGCTTCGAGCCGGTTAACGGTGATGGCGGCCGGCCGGGCGGGGATGGATCGACGGCATGCCAGGCGCTCGCCGCGACTTGGACGCCACGTTGGTCGAACATCATCGAGTACGAGCCGTTCGACGGCGCGGGTGCGATCGCCGACGGCGCATCGCTGCCCGCCGCGATCGGAGAGGCCGGCTCCGCGTCGAACCTCGACCAAAGCGGGATGCGCTACGTTCAGGGCAAGGTCGCTCAGGCGATCTCGTTCGACGGCAACGACGATTACCTCGTGCTCTCGGTGCCCGCGGTCGATAGTTCCCCCGGGCAGGCGACGTCGGTGGCGTTCTGGATGCGGTGGAATGGCATCTACTACCCTGGCAACTCGGGCAGCTGGACGTGCGTGATCGTGTTCCAGGCGACCTACGATCTGGCCTTTGTCGCGTACGACGTGCCGACGACGTCGTTCGGCTTCAACACGGGCAACGGCGACCTGTGGGGCATCGGGCCCGGCGGGCTCGCGAGCGGATGGGTGCACGTCGTCGCGGTGTTCGGCAACGGTCCGTCGGATGGCTCGCTGCTCTACATCGACGGCCAGGCGCAGACGATGGCGCAGACCCTCGGGACGCCGCATCTCGCGAACGCGACGTCGACGATGATCGTCGCCGGCTATGCGAGCTATCCGTCGTTCTACGCCGGGGCGCTGGACGAGCTCGCGGTGTGGAACGTCGCGCTCGGCGCGGAGGATGTCGCGACGCTCTATGCCGGCCAGGCGGCGTGCCCGTGACCGCGCGCTACGATCGCGTGGCGTCGGATAGCCAGCGGGCGGTCACGCGCTGGAACGCGCGCTCGCGCATCACGATCGGGTAGTAGCCGCTGCACGGCGCGAGGTGGCGCTCCGGGCACGACGTACACGGGCTGCGGTCGGGGCCGCGGCGGCCATACAGCACGCGCAGCGCTACGACGACGGCGATCGCGGCGAGGCGGATCGAAAGCGTACCCGAGATCAACGCGAACGCGGCGCCGGCGGCAGGCAGCAGGCGCGTGACGATCTTCGGAGGACGCAGACGCAGCGACAGCGCGAGCAACGTGGTCGACGCGACGAGCGCTGCGGCGGCGAGCCCGGCCGAGCCGACCGCGACCCCGAGGATGCCGCCGGCGAGCCCGCCGAGCACCGCGTAGCTGCAGCCGCGGCACAAGCGGAGCTTGCCGATTCGGATCACCTCGTTCGCGTAGCGTCCGCACAGCGGATGGTGCGCGTAGCGATGGAAGCGATGAGCGCGCGCGGCCAGGTGATCGATGCGGCGCGCGAGCGGGCGTGGGACGCGCGACTTCACCGCGACATCACCGCGTCTGGCGCAAGCGGACCGCCGTGCCGTACGCGACGATCTCGTTCGTGTTCTGCATCAGCTCGCCCGAATCGAACGCGAGGCCGAACACCGCGTTCGCACCGAGCTGCATCGCGTGCTGCTCGAGCCGGTTCATCGCCTCGTTGCGCGATTCGGTCGCGAGCTTGGTCAGCGCCGTGATCTCGCCGCCGGCGAACATCTGGCAGCCCGCACACGCCTGGCCGACGACCGAGCGCGAGCGCACCGTGATGCCCCACACCGGGCCCAGGATCGCCTCGACTTCCTGACCCGGCGGCGGCATGAACGTCGTGATGATCAGGATGCGATGCGGCGACATCGCGTCGGGGTAGGCAGCAGCGGCGGCAACCATGGGGCGCACAACCTAACATGTTAAGCTGGCGTATGCGGCGAGGGGCGCTCGTGTTGGTCGCGGCGTGCGGCCGACTTGGCTTTTCGCAGGCCGCCGCCGGCGACGGTGCTGGCGGCGGTGGCGGTGGCGGTGGCGGTGGCGGCGATGGGTCGTCGTGCCGCGGCCTCGATTCGACGTGGACGCCCGAGTGGTCGAAGCTGATCGAGTACGCGCCGTTCGACGGTACGGGGGGGATCCCGAACTTCGCAACGGTCCCGGCGGCGGTCGGTATGAACGCATTCGTAGGCAACGCGGACGACGCCGGGATGTCGTACGTGCCCGGCAAGGTGGGGCAGGCGATCGAGTTCGATGGCGTCGACGACTTCGTCACGCTGCCGCTGCCGAACGTCGATACCACCAGCGGAGACGCGATCACGATCGCGCTCTGGATGCGCTGGAACGGCGTCCTCTACGCCGGCAACACCGGCAACTGGACGAAGGTTCTCTATTTCCCCGCGCCCGAGTACACGCTCGCGTTCACCGACTACGAGGTCTCGCCATCGTTCGGCTTCAACACTGGCAACGGCGATCTGTGGGGTCTCGACGCGAACGGGCTCGCCAACACGTGGGTACACGTGGTCGCGGAGTTCGCGAACTCGACGCAGACCGACTCGGTGCTCTACCTGAACGGCCAGCCGCAATCGCTCGCCATGCTGGTCGGGTCGCCGTCGACCTCGGCGGTGTCGAATCCGGTGACGGTCGCAGCCTACCCGGGCTATCCGTCGTACTACGCCGGCGACCTCGACGAGGTCGCGGCGTGGAACACCGCACTCACGGCGGAGGAGGTCGCGACCCTGTACGGCGCGCAGGCGGGCTGCCCGTGATGTGATATAGAGCGCGCGCACATGACGCGCCCTGTTTCCGAGCTGCGCGGACCGATCCGCGCGCTGTTCTCCGACGTCGACGGGACGATGACGACGGGCGAGCGCATCGAGGCCGGCACGTACGCCGCGCTCGAGCGGCTCGGCGAGGCCGGCGTGCCGGTCATCATGGTGACGGGGCGCCCGGCCGGGTTCGGGCACGCGTTCATGAAGATGACGCCGGTGCTCGCGTGCGTCGCCGAGAACGGCGGCGTGACGTTCGTGCGCGACGGCCGCAAGCTCCACAAGCAGTACGGCGTGCCGCCGGCGAGCCTGCCCGAGTGGCGGCGGCGCATGAACGACGTCGCGGTCGACGTCATGCAGAAGGTGCCGGGCGCGCGGCTGTCGAGCGACTCGCGTTACCGCGAGGTCGATCTCGCGATCGACTGGAACGAGGAGGTGTCGCTCACGCGCGACGACGCCGAGACCTGCGTCGAGCTGATCCGCAAGGCCGGGCTGTCGGCGGTGCGCTCGAGCGTGCACGTCAACTTCGGGCCGCCGCACTTCGACAAGCTCAGCGCGTGCATGAACGTCGTGCGCCAGGTGCTGCACGGCGACGCCAACGATCTTTCGCCGTACGTGTACGTCGGCGACGCGCTCAACGACGCGCCGATGTTCGGCGGCTTCCCGACCTCGGTCGGCGTCGCGAACATCAAGGCATGGTGGGACGAGCTGGCGTTCCGGCCGTCGTTTCTGACCGAGCGCGCGGAAGGCGCGGGCCTGCGCGAGCTGGTCGAGCACCTGATCGCGATCCGCTGAGCCAGCTACTGCGCGAGCACGAGGCTCATCGTGTAGCGGTGCGCGTCGTCCGACATCATGAAGTGCCAGTAGCCCATCCTGCCGGTGAGGCAGCTGTCGAGATCGTCGTCGACGCCGTCGGCCTTCGCGTCGAGCACGCTGCCGCTCTCGTCGACCGTGAACGTGAGCGAGACCTTGCCCGACAGCCCGGGGTTGTCGCGCAGCGCGTTGCGATAGCAGCGCGACAGCTGCTGCATGTACAGGGTCTGGATGCGGCGGCCGATCGCGTCGGAGACCGGGACCGGGCGATCGTCGAACATCGGCTTGTAGGTCGTGCGGTGCGTGACCGGATCCTCGCGCGGCGCCGGTGGCCGCACGGTCGTCGGCTGTTGCACCGTCAGCTCGTCGCGCTTGGGCGTCGCGACCCGCGGCAATTGGTCGTTGCCGCTGCCGATCTTCGGCGCGGGTTGCTTCCGCTCCTTCGCGATCATCGCGTCGAGATCGGCGCCGCGGCCCTTCGGCGCGGCGCGCGGCGGCGCGCCGGTCGCGATCTCGAGCTCGACCGCCGGATCCTTCACGACCGCGCTGACCCGCGTCGCGATGCGCTCGGTCTCGACGCCCTGGTCGACCAGGTACCACTTGACCGCCTCGGCGCGGCGCTTCGCCGTCGCCTCGGTCTTCGACCGGGCATCGGCCGCGAGGTGGCCGACCACGACGATGCGCAGCCTGGGATGCGATTGCAGCGTGTCGACGACCGGCTGCAGCGCGGTGCGCGCGGCGAGATCGAGCCGCACGAAGCCGGGCTCGAAGTGCAGCTTGGTCGCGATCACGTCGGCGATCGCGGCGGGGTCGTCGGGTGGGCACGTCGGGTCGGCCTCGAGCTCGAGCTCGATCACGCGATCGTGGAGCGTGATCGTGCTGACGCGCGTGACGATGCGCGCGGCCTCGACGCCGTGATCGACGAGGTACCACTTGATGACCTCGGCGCGGCGCTTGGCGGCGACGTCGGTGTTCGCGCCGGCCTCGGCGGCGAGGTGGCCGGTGATCGCGAGGTGCGTCCTGGGATGCGCGTGCAGGACGTCGACGAGTGGCTGCAGCGCCGGCTTGGCTTCGTCTTCGAGCCGCGTGCGGCCCGGCTCGAACTTCAGCCGCGGCGCGAGCGCGGGATCGAGCTGGGGGGGATCGCCGCAGTGGTCGTCGGCGCGCGCGATCGTGCTGCACGCCATGACGATGGCGAAGATGCTCCCGCGCACCCGCAAATCCTAGCAGTTAGCGCGCGACGCGCGGGTGACACGATCTTTTTCGGTCAGGATCCGGCCGGCTCGTGCGACTACCCCCCGCATGGAGAAAGTCGGGGCGAGCGATACCGAGCTGGTGGCGGCGTGCCGCCGCGGCGATCGGGCTGCGTTCGGCGAGCTGATCGAGCGCCACCAGCGCGCGGTCGGCGCGATCGCGTACGCGCACGTGCGCGAGCGGGCCCTCGCCGACGACATCGCGCAGGATGCGTTCGTCGCGGCGTGGAGCCAGCTCGATCACGGCTCCGGGCCGTCCGATGGCCCGCGCGATCCGGCGCGCGTCGGTGCGTGGTTGTGCGGAATCGCACGCAACCTGGCGCGCCAGGCGGCGCGGCGGAACGCGAAGTCGACCGCGCTTTCCGACGCGCTACCCGATGTCGCCGCGACGCCGTTCGAGGCGCTCGGCGACGCCGAGGTCGAGGCGCTCGTCGCCGACGCGCTCGGCGGCGTGCCCGACGCGTATCGCGAGGTGCTCGTGCTGTTCTATTACGAGCAGCAGTCGGCGCGCGATGTCGCGGCCGCGCTCGGCATCGCCGAAGCCGCGGTGCACAAGCGGCTGTCGCGCGGGCGCGAGCACCTCGCGGCGGGCGTCGAGCGCGCCGTCGCGCACACGCTCGAGCGGCCGCGCACGCGCAAGGCGCTCGCCGCCGCGGTGCTCGCCGCCCTGCCGGTCGCGCTCGTGCCGAAGATCTCCCATGCAAGGGCCTCGACGACGAAAGGAACCAGCATGTGGAAGATGGCAGTCCTGGCCGCGGTCGCGACCGCGGCGCTCGTGTTCGGTGTCGACGTGACGCGGAGGGCGCTGGCCGCGCCCGACGACAGCGCGCGAACGCGTGAACGCAGGCCGAGCGCGACCGCGCCGGCGCCGGCGCGACCAGACCGCGGCGCGATGCGCGCCGAGCCGGCGCCCGCGCTACCGGCGGCGGAGCACGTGGTCGATCCTCGCAGCGCGCCGCGCGCGCGCGGTAACGTGCCGCGCGCCGACGGCGTGCTCGATTGCACGATCGTCGCGCAGCACCTCGTGACGATCGCGTTCGCGCAACCCGCGCCGGCCGGATTCGATCGCGACGCGATGGCGCGCCATGCCACCCCGCTGCTCGTGAAGTTCTGTACGGAGCAGAACCCGACGCAGGCGAAGCTGCGCTGCATGATGGCGGCCGAGAGCCCGTGGGACGCGTCGATGTGCGGCGCCGAGGGCCCGCCGCACCCGCGCCCGGCCGTGCTCGCGCCGCTGCCGCCCGGCACCGACATCAGCTGCGCGGCGGCCGCGCACCAGATGACCGCGATCCCCGCGGCCGAGCTCGCGGCGCGCGAGGACGTTCCCGACGTCGACGTGATGGTGGCCGGCCTGAAGGCAGCCGCGCGCTCGATCGAGGACACGTGCACGACCAGCGCGTGGCCGGAGGCGGTGCGGAGCTGCCTCGTGGCCGCGACTACGTCGCAGCAGCTCGCGGCCTGCAGGTGAGCCCGTGCTAGCTTCCTAGGCGGATGCCACCGCTCGACGTGTTCGATGCCGCGCTGCGCGCGCTCGACGGCGGGCGCGGCGTCGCGATCGCCGCGGTGGTCGGCGCGACCGGGTCGACGCCGCGCCACCTCGGCGCGCGCATGGCGGTCGCCGCCGATGGCGAGCAATGGGGGACGATCGGCGGCGGACGCATCGAGGCGCTCGTCGTCGCGGCCGCGCGGGAGGTGGCCGCGGGCGCGCCGGCGCGCGTCGTGCGCCAGCACCTGGTACGCGACCTCGCGATGTGCTGCGGCGGCACGATGGAGGTCGCGATCACGCCCGCTGCGCCGTCGCGGGAGGCGATCGCGCGGCTGGCCAGCGCGCGCACCGCGCACACGCTGGTGACGCCGCTCGACGGTGGACCGCTCGCGGTGCGCCCGCCCGAGGACGGCGATCCACCGGCGCATCGCCCGGCGATCGCCGGCGACGCGCTGATCGAGCGCGTCGGCGCGATCGAGCGCGCCGTGCTGTTCGGCGTCGGCCACGTCGCGCGCGAGCTCGGCCCGCTCCTCGCGCGGCTCGGGTTCGCGGTGATCGCGTGCGACGACGGCGAGACCGGCGCGCTCGCGCCGCCGCCGCCGTGGGCGAGCGACGCGATCGAGTCGTTCGACGCGCGCGAGGTCGAGGCGCGGCTCGGCGGCTTCGGCGCGCACGACTACGTCCTGATCGTGACGCGCGATCACGCGATCGATCAGCAGCTGCTCGAGTATCTGATCGCGCACGACGCGCTCGGTTACCTCGGAATGATCGGCAGCCGGGGCAAGATCGGCCGGTTTCGCAAGCGGCTCGAGGCCAAGGGGCTGCTCGATGGCGACGCCGGCGCGGCGCGGTGGGCGCGGCTGCGCGCGCCGATCGGGCTCGATCTCGGTGCCGAGACGCCCGAGGAGATCGCGATCGCGATCGCGGCCGAGCTGGTCGCGCGCCGGCGGCGCGGCGTGGCCGCGGCGGGGGACTGGACATGACGCTCGGCGCGGTCGTGCTCGCGGCCGGCGCGGGGACGCGGATGGGCGGCGTCGCGAAGGCGATGTTGAAGACGGCTTCAGGACGAACCTTTCTGCACGCGATCGTGGCGACCGCGAGGGAGGTCGGGACCGAAGAGATCGTCGTCGTCGTCGCGCCGCCGTATGGCGACGCGGTCGCGGGGCACGCGCACGAGCTCGGCGCGCAGGTCGTGGTGAACCCGGCGCCCGAGCGCGGGATGGCGAGCTCGATCGCGATCGGATTTGCAGCGCTGGGTGCGAGCGATGCGGCGTGGCTGTGGCCGGTCGATCACCCCGACGTCGCGGCGGCCACGCTGCGCGCGCTCGTCGCCGCGCTCGGCGCGCACGACGCCGCGCGGCCGGTCGTCGCCGCGCGCGGCGGTCATCCGCCGCTCGTCGCACGCGCGCTGTGGCCGCGCCTCGCCGGGTGCGCCGAGCTCTCCGGTGGCGCGCGTGCGGTGCTCGGCGCGGCCGACGTGATCGACGTCGCGGTCGCCGACCCCGGCTGTATCCGCGACGTCGACACCCGCGCGGATCTCGAGGCGACGCGATGAAGCGCTTGCTGTTCGCGCTCGTCGTCGCATGCTCGAGCCCGCCGCGCACGACGCCGTCGCGCGTCGATCTCGGCGCGGGCGCGGCCGAGCCCGACCAGGTGCGCCGCAAGCGCCTCGTCGCCGAGCTCCAGGACGAGATCCTGTCGTCGTACGATCGCGACGACCTCCCCGACATCGAGACGTCGCGCATCCCGGCGATCGTCGGGCCGGCTCGCATCGGCGTCGGCCCGGGCGACGTGCTCTACGGCGACGACGTGGGGCAGCGGGCGTCGAGCCGGTGGCCGCTCTACCTCGGCAACGACGTGCAGACCGAGGTGCGCTCGAAGCACCTCGACATCCATCTGTCGGCCGACAAGCAGGTCTCGGCGGCGTGGATGAGCGACGAGGTGTCGTGGCGGATCCGGCTGTGCGGGCGCATCGCGGTCATCCCGCTGCGCATCACCGCGCTGTACGCGCACGACGGCGACCGCTGGGTCGAGGTGTTCGAGCACCTGTCGTGGGGGCGCGTGCCGATCCCGTACTTCGCGCCCGGCCCCGACGGCAAGCCGCAGAACCAGCTGCGCGGCATCCGGTTCGCGCCGTCGGTGGTCGATCGCAAGCTCGCCGACGAGCTGTCGCGCCGCATCTTCGATCTGTTTTCTCGCGAGCCGCAGCGCCTCGCCGGCGTGCTGTCGCTCGATCCCGATCGCCGTGCCGAGGACGACCCGTCGCTGCCCGCGCCCACGCTCTTGCTCGCGCCCGATCCCGATGGCGAGTGGCACGGCGATCAGCAGATCACCCATGTCCAGCTCGTCGACGGCACGCTGCGCCCCGAGGATCGCCGCATCGGCACGGTCGGGACCAGCCCCGCGACCGCGACGATCGCGTACTGGGTCGGCAACTTCGTGGCCGATCTCGCGATGCGCCCGGGTGTCGAGGCCGGCACGAAGGTCCTGCTGCGCGGCACGTTCGTGTTCGAGAAGCGCGGCGGCAACTGGATCATCGTGCAGGGCCATCTGTCCGAGCCGATCGACGACCTCGATCTCGCGAGCGACGTGTTCGGCAGCTCGCTCGAGATGTCGGACCAGGACTTCCTGCGCAAGCGCCCGCTCGCGGTCAGCTGCGACGACGGCCGCCGCAGCGCGGCTACGGTTCCTGCGCCTGCGTCTGCGCCTGCGAATCCGGCGCCGGGAGCTCCAACGGCGTCGCCAGCGACCCCGACAGGGTCCCGGTGACGTGCGGATCGCGCAGGTAGGTGTCGGTCACGCGCTTGCGGCGGAACCACGGCAACAGGCGGAGCGGCAGTGCGAGCAGCGAGCCGAGCCCGCCGAGCAGCTTGCCGCCGTACGCTTCGGCGACGAGCCGCGCGCGCGTCGCGCCCGAGAGCTCGCCGAGCGGGCGATCGAGCACGCCGATGCGGCGCAGCCGGAGCTCGGCGCAGCGGTTCGCGTGCTCGAGAAACGCGGGCAGGTGGCGCAGCACGACGTGATCCGGAGGCAGCCGCTTCTTCATGTACGCGGTCAGCCGGCGCACGCCCCACATCGACACCAGCGACAGCCCGAGCAGGCGGCGCCGCAGCCACGGCCGGCCTTCGATCGCCTTGTGCGTCTGCTGCTCGCCGAACTCGACGTGGCGCTCCTCCTGCTTGACGGCACGGCGCAGGATCGCGACCGTCGGCTCGTGATCGAGCGTGTCGATCACGGCGTAGAACGCCTGCAGCACGAAGCCTTCGCCTTGCGCCATCTCGAGCGCGACGTGCTCGGCCCACGAGCCGCCCATCATGCCGGTCGCGAGGAACCGCACCGCCGGATGCGCCGGCTTGGGGTCGAGCCCGAGCATCGCCATGATGCGCAGGAAGTTGTCGACGTGCTGCATCTCCTCGAGCGATTGCCGCGCGAGGAACTTCGCGGCCTCGAGGTCGGGCGCGTCGTACAGCCAGTGCCCGCACTGGATGCCGGTGACCTCGCCGTACAGGAACTGGTTGAACATCCACTCGAGCAGGTCGCGATCGCGCGTCGGATCGAGCTTCGCGCCGCCGAAATCGAACGTCATCTCCTCGCGCGTGAGCAGCATCGGTCTCCTCGCAGAATAGCTCACTTGAACAGGCGAGCCGCGGCTTTTTTCGCGGCCTCGCGCACGCGCGCGACGTCGAGGGTCAGGAGCGTGCGGTCGCGCACCGCGACCGCGCCGTCGACGGCGACGTGGCGGACGTCGCAGGCCTGCGCCGCGTACGCGATCTGCGACCACGCGCTGGCGGCCGGCAAGACGTGGAGCGCGGTGACGTCGACCGCGATCACGTCGCCGCGCTTGCCGATCTCGAGCGAGCCGATGCGGTCGCCCAGGCCGAGTGCGGCGGCGCCGCCGGCGGTCGCGAGCCGCACCGCCTCGGGCGCCGGGATCGCGCGCGGCCCGAAGCGCGGCTTGTGGAGCAGCGCGACCAGCCGGAGCTCGTGAAAGCCGTCGAGGTTGTTGTTGCACGGCGCGCCGTCGGCGCCGACCGCGCACGACACACCCGCGGCGATCAGCTCGGGCAGCGCGCAGATTCCGGACGCGAGCTTCAAGTTCGACGACGGGCACGTGCACACGTGGGCGCCGCGCGCGGCGAGCAGCGCGCGGTCGGCATCGTCGAGGTGGATCGCGTGCGCGATGCACGCGTGCGGGCCGAGCAGGCCGAAGTCGTCGAGCACGGCGATGTTCGACTTGCCGAAGCGCTCGCGCACGAGCGCGACCTCGCCCGTGTTCTCGCTCGCGTGGGTGTGGACGCCGAGCCCGCGCTGCTTGGCGGCCGCGCCGACCTCGCGGAGCAGCTCGTCGGTGCACGACAGCACGAACCGCGGCGCGTACGCGTAGCGCAGGCGGCCGTTCGCGGCGCCGTGCCAGGTCCTGGCGAGGCGGGCCGATTCGTCGAGCGACGCCGACGTCGACTCGCGCAGCCCGGGCGGGATGTGCGAGTCGCCTCCGTCCATCATCGCCTTGCCGATCGTCGCGCGGATGCCGCTGCGCTCGGCGGCCGCGAAGATCGCGTCGGTGTGGTGCACGGTCGCCATGTCGAGGATCGCGGTCGTGCCGCCGAGCAGCAGCTCGGCGCACGCGAGCTCGGCGGCGGTGCCGGCCGCGGCGTCGTCGAGCGCGGCCTCGTAGGGCCAGATCACGTCGCGCAGCCAGCCGAGCAGCTCGAGGTCGTCGGCGCGGCCGCGCGCGAGCGTCTGGCACGTGTGCACGTGGGCCTGCACCAGCCCGGGCATCACGACACAACCCGCACAATCCAGGATCGTGTAGTCGGCGGTCTGCGGGTTGTACGTGCCTCCGACTTGCACGATCGCGCCGTCGCGCGTGGCGACGTCGCCGGCGAGCACGCGGTGCTGCGGATCGATCGTGAGGATCGTGCCGCCGCGGAAGACGGTCTCGCTCACGGCGGCAGCTCGCCGGCTCGAAACGCGTCGGGCAATAGCTCGGCGAGCGTCCAGCTGCGGCGCTCGCCGGCCGGGTTGATCGCGACGACCGCAACCTGCTCGAGCTGCGTCGCGAACTCGGCGAGCACCTGCCGGCACGCGCCGCACGGCGACGACGGCGGCGACGCGTCGGTGCAGACCGCGACGGCTTCGAGCGAGCGCGCGCCGGCCGCGACCGCGGCCGCGATCGCGTTGCGCTCCGCGCACACGCTCACCGGATACGACGCGTTCTCGACGTTGACACCCGTGAACACGCGGCCGTCGACGAGCACGGCCGCGCCGACGCGAAACTTCGAATACGGCGCGTACGCGTGCGTGCGCGCGTCGCGGGCGCGCTCCTCGAGCTCGGCGAGATCAGGGGTCGACACGGGCCGCGCAGCATACCTCACGCCGGCAGCGGGTGAGCCAGCCGCGCGAGGATCGCGTCGAGCAGCGCCTCGAACGTCGTGCGTACGCGCGCGGCGGTCTCGGTGACCTCGTCGTGCGTGAGCGGCGCGTCGCTGGTGCCGGCCGCGTGGTTCGTGATGCACGAGATGCCGAGCACGCGCGCGCCCATGTGACGCGCGACGACGACCTCGGGCACGGTCGACATGCCGGTCGCGTCGGCGCCGAGCGTGCGCAGCATGCGGACCTCGGCCGGCGTCTCGTACGTCGGGCCGGGCATCGCGACGTACACGCCTTCTTCGAGCCGGATGCCGGTCGCGGCGGCCGCCTGCTTCGCGAGCGCGCGCAGCTCGGGTGCGTACGCGTGCGTCATGTCGGGGAAGCGCGGGCCGAGCCGCTCGTCGTTCTCGCCGCGCAGCGCATGGTCGCGCAGCATGTCGATGTGATCGCGGATCAGCATCAGCGTGCCGGGTGGCCAGCCCGGCTGCAGCCCGCCGGCCGCGTTCGTCACGAGCAAGACCTTCGCGCCGAGCGCGATCAGCACGCGGGCCGGGAACGCGACCGTCGCCGCGCTGTGGCCCTCGTACAGGTGGACGCGGCCCTGCATCGCGATGCAGCGCACGCCGGCGCGCTCGCCGACGACGAGCCGGCCGTGGTGGCCGGGCACGCTCGAGCGCGGGAAGTGCGGGAGGTCGGCGTACTCGACGCGCGCCGCGTGCGCGAAGCCGTCGGCATACGCGCCGAGGCCGGAGCCGAGCACGAGCCCCACGGTCGGTGCGGCACCGGGCGCCCGCGCGCGCACCGCCGCGGCTGCTTCTTGCACCTGTTCGTACAGCTTCGTCATCGCAGTACCTCGAGGATCCGGGACGCGCGCGGCGGCTCGGCCGTGCGATCGGGCGGGTGGATCACGAACGCGCGCTCGATCATCGCGCGCGCTTCGGCGAGGCGCGCGTCGCCGGCCGGCAGCGAGTGATGCAGCACGAGCTGTGGCGGCGCGCCCGGCTCGATCAGCTCGCCGAGGTACGCGTCGACGACGATGCCGGCCGCCGGATCGATCGCGTCCTCCTTCGTGCGCCGGCCCGCGCCGAGCACGAGCGCGGCGATGCCGAGCGCCTCGCTGTCGATCGCGACCACGCGGCCGGGCGGCAGCGCGAGCTCGTCGCGCGACGCCGACTTCGGCAGCACGCTGCCGGGCGAATCGCACACGCGCGGGTCGCCGCCCTGCGCGCGCACGACCGCGCGAAACTTCTCGAGCGCCGAGCCATCGGCGAGCGCCTGCTCGATGCGCGCGCGGCCCGCGTCCGGATCGCGGACGACTCCGCCGAGCACGAGCATCTCGCCGCCGAGCACGCCGACCAGCTCGCGGGTGTCGGCGGGGCCGCCGCCGCGCAAGACCTCGATCGACTCGCGGATCTCGAGCGCGTTGCCGATCGTGCGCCCGATCGGTGCCTCCATGTCGGTGAGCACGCACGCGATCTTCTTGCCGGCGCGGGTCGCGATCTCGCGCATCATCGCGCACAGCTCGCGCGCGCGCTCGATCGTCTTCACGAACGCGCCGCGCCCGACCTTGCAGTCGATCACGAGGCCGTCGATTCCCTCGGCGAGCTTCTTCGACATGATCGAGCACGCGATCATCGGCAGCGACTCGACGGTCGCGGTCACGTCGCGCAGCGCGTACAGCTTCTTGTCGGCGGGCGCGACGCGCGCGGTCTGGCCGATCAAGCAGCAGCCGATCGACTCGACCAGCTCGGCGAACTTCTCGACCGGCAGATCGACGCGAAAGCCCGGGATGCTCTCGAGCTTGTCGAGCGTGCCGCCGGTGTGGCCCAGGCCGCGGCCGCTCACCATCGGCACCGCGACGCCGCACGCCGCGACCGCGGGCGCGAGCGGGATCGAGATCTTGTCGCCGACGCCGCCGGTCGAGTGCTTGTCGATCTTCGCGCGCGCGACGCGCGACAGATCGATCACATCGCCCGAGCGCGTCATCGCATCGGCCCACGTCGCGAGCTCGCGCGCGTCGAGCCCGCGCCAGAACACCGCCATCATCATCGCGGCGGCCTGGTAGTCCGGGATCGAGCCGTCGGTCACGCCCGCGACGAACGCGCGGATCTCGTCGTCGGCGAGTGCGCCGCCGTCGCGTTTCTTGCGGATGAGCTGGACCGCCAGCATCGCCAGTGCGCGCACCGTAACAGATGCGCGCGGCCGGGAGTGGGGCGCGGAGTCGGCTAGTAGCCCTTCGCCTTGCCGTCGCTCTTCGTGCCCGAGACGATCGCGACGCTCGCGCTCGCGCCGATCCGGTTCGCGCCGGCCTGCGCCATCTTGATCGCGTCTTCGGCCGTGCGCACGCCGCCCGATGCCTTGACGCCGAGCTCGCCGCCGACGATCGAGCGCATGAGCTGGACGTCCTCGACGGTGGCGCCACCCTTGCCGAACCCGGTCGACGTCTTGACGAACGCGGCGCCTGCCAGCTTCGACAGCGACGACGCGATGATCTTCTCCTCGTGCGTGAGCGCGCTGGTCTCGAGGATGACCTTGACGCCCGCCGGCGAGCTGGCCTTGACGACCCGGCAGATATCCTCGAACACGGTCTCGTAGTCGCGCGACTTGAGCGCGCCGATGTTGATGACCATGTCGATCTCGCGCGCGCCCTGGCGCACCGCCTCGCGCGCCTCGTACGCCTTCGCGGTCGGCGTCATCGCGCCGAGCGGGAACCCGACCACGGCACACACCATCACGTCGGTGCCGGACAGCAGCGACTTGCACAGCGGCACCCACGTCGTGTTCACGCACACCGACGCGAAGCGATGCTTGCGCGCTTCCTCGCACAGCTTCACGACCTCGTCGCGCGTCGCCTCGGGTTTGAGCAGCGTGTGATCGATCAGCTTGCCGAGATCGGCCGGCACCTCGCCGACGCCGGGCATCGCGCCGACGCGCTCGGCGCCGACGCCTTCCATCGCGCGCACCGACCACGGCCGCCGTACGACGCACGAGCCGCAGCTCGCGCAGTCTTCGCCGGGCGCGGTGTCGTCGTCGCACGGGCCGCGATCGCGCGGCAGCACGGCGAGCTTGGCCGCCGGTCGCGTGCCGAGCCGTTCCTGCACGCGCTGCGTGATCATCTCGACCAGGCGGTCGACTTCGGACATGCGCGCACTATATCTCGCTTGACAACGCGGCTGCTAATTGGTAACCAAGTGGTCACTCATTAAATGGCGCGCGCGAAACCCGACCACGACGTGTTCCGAGCGATCGCCGACCCGACCCGGCGGGCGATCCTCGACCGCTTGCGTGCCGGGCCGACCCCGGTCAACGAGCTCGCCGCAGACTTCGAACAGACCCGCCCGGCGATCTCGAAGCACCTGCGCGTGCTGCGAGCGTCCCGGCTCGTCACCGAGGCGCGCGTCGGCCGCGAGCGGCTGTACTCGCTCGATCCCGCTCCGCTCGCCAAGGCGCTGGCCTGGCTGGAAGGCTACCGCGCGTTCTGGCAGCGCAACCTCGACCACTTGAAGCGTTACCTGGAGGATACATGAGAGCGCAACGCAGCGCGGCCGCGATCGCGGACGCGAGCATCGGCACGATCCTGGCGCGCGTCGACATCGCCGCCGCACCCGAGCGCGTGTTCCGCGCGCTGACCACGAGCGAGCTCGTGAAGTGGTGGGGTCACGACGATTACCGCACCACCAAGTTCGAGATCACGCTCGCGCCGGGCGGCCGCTGGCGCAGCGACGGCGTCGGCAGGAACGGCCCGTTTCACGTCGGCGGCGAGGTGCTCGAGGTCGACGCGCCGAAAAAGCTCGTCTACACGTGGGAGCCGTCGTGGCAGCCCGGGGAGAAGACGAAGGTGACGTACACGCTCGATGCGATCGACGGTGGCACGCGCGTCACGGTCTGCCACAGCGGCTTCGCGACGGCGGCATCGTGCCAGAACCACACCAACGGCTGGCCGCGCGTGCTCGACCTGCTCGGCAAGCACTGCGAGCCGGCGGCCGATCCGCGGTACTTCCTGCTGCGCCTGATCCCGCCGCGCGCGACGTTCGCCCAGGACATGTCGGCCGACGAGCGCGCGGTGATGACCGCGCATGGCGTGTACTGGCGCGAGCAGCTCGCGGCCGGCACGGCGATCGCGTTCGGGCCCGTGCTCGATCCGGCCGGCGCGTGGGGGCTCGGGCTCGTGCGCGCGCGCGACGAGGCCGAGGTGCGCGCGTTCGCGGGCAAGGATCCGGCGTTGACGTCGAATATCGGCATGCGCTACGAGCTGGTGCCGATGGCGACGCTGGTCGCGTGAGCGCGGCGGCTACAGATCCTTCGCCATCCGGAACGTCACGTCCTTCTGCTCCTTGTCGGGACGCGTCTCGTTCTTGCCGTGCTGGCGGACCACGCGCTTGCCCTCCGGCGACTCGACCCATTCGTACAGCCCGTCGACGACGACCACCCCGGGCGTCACCGTCGCGCGATCCCACTCGTCGGAGCGCAGCAGGCGGCCGCCCTGGGTCTGCGCGTACGAGCGCGCGCCATCGTAAGTGACCATCACGACCGCGTCGCCGGAGACGCCCGGTTGCTCGTGCTTCGCGAACAGCTCGCGAAACGCGCCGGCCGTGACCGGCTTGTCGCCGACGTAGAACCACGGCGTTCCGTCGGGGTGGTGTACGAGCACCATCCCGTACGGCACGTGCGGTGCGGTGTCCGCCGAGCCGGTGCTGCCGGTGCCGGCGCCGCCGCCACCCGGATCGGGATCGGTCTTGCCGGTCGTGGCGTCGGCGTCGTTGCCGTGCTGCAGGTAGACGACGAGGCCCGCCACGAACACCGCGATCGACGCGAGCGTCACGACGACGAGCCACGCGGGAAAGCCGGTGCGCGCCGGCTCGGCGACGGCCGCGTCGTCGTCGTCGTCGCCGAGCGACGCGCTCGGGCCGGTCGGGATCTGGATGTTCGGGCGCGAGCGCTCGCGCGTCGACACGATGATCTCGGGCACCGCGCTCGGATCGAGCCGCGCGAGGATGCCGGTGAGCATCTGGATGAGCTCGGCGTAGCTCGGCCGGTCGGCCGGCTTCTTCGCCATCATTCGCTTGGTGACCTCGGCGAGCTCGCGATCGACGCTCGGATTCGTCACCGCGGCGTCGGGCGGCGGGTTGCGCAGGTGGCGCGCGACCACCTTCAGGTACTTGTCCTCGGCCGGCTTGCCGGTGCGAAACGGCGGGATGCCGGTGAGCAGGAAGTACAGCGAGCCGCCGAGCGCGTAGATATCGACGCGCTCGTCGATCGGCTCGCCGCGCGCCTGCTCGGGCGCGATGTAGTCGGGCGTGCCGACGACGACCCCCATCGCGGTCAACGCCGGCTCGCTGCCGGGATCGACCGGCTTCGCGAGCCCGAAGTCGGTGACCTTGACCTTGCCGTCGGCGAGCCGCACCAGGTTCGACGGCTTGACGTCGCGATGGATGAGGCCGGCCTTCGCGGCGGCGGCGAGGCCCTGCGCGGCGTCGAGCACCGCGTGCGTCGCCTCGATCGACGTGAGCGGGCCCTTCTTGTCGACCGCGGCGCCGAGGTCGGTGCCCTCGAGGAACTCCATCGCGATGTACGGCCGCTCGTCGAAGCTGCCGATCGCGAACACCTGGACGACGTTCGGGTGGCTGATCGCGGCGACCGCGCGGCCCTCGCGGCCGAACCGCGCGCGCAGCTCGGGGCTGTCGCGGTGCTTCTCCGACAGGATCTTGATCGCGACGCGCCGGTTCAGCCCGGTATCGACGCCGCGAAACACATCTCCCATCGAGCCGGACCCGAGCGGTGCCTCGACTCGATATGCACCGAGCAGGGTCCCCGGCGTCGGATTCGCCACATGACGATTCTACTAGAAGCGGGGGAGCGCGGCTGTGGACCCCGGTCGCTTCGTGGCGGTCCGCCGAGAACGCGCTACGGAGCCGGTTCGGCAGATCCGATCTGGACGAAGGTCGCAGGCGCGGCCAGATTTTCGTAGTCGGCGACCACCCACGCGGTGTCGACCGCGTGGTCGAAGATGCGGACCTCGTCGAGCGCGCCGCGAAACGGGTGGGCCGCCGGGCTGATCACGAGGTCGAGCGCCGACGCGGCCGACCCGATCGCCGAGATGTCGATCGATTGCACGAGCACGCCGTTCGCGTAGCCGTCGAGCGTGTGCGCGGCGCGATCGCCGACCGCGACGAGCTGCGTCCACGTGCCGGTAAACATCGTCCCGTTGTCGAGCCCGGCGTACAGCGACGTCGTGCCGTCGCCGAGGTCGCTGCGCCACTCGTGCGTGCCGAGCTCGAAGTCGTAGCCCGAGGTGGGATCGTCGCCGCCGCCCTTGTACAGCGGCGTGTCGAACGCGCCCGCGGGCGTGGTCACGCTCACCCACATCGAGATGCTGTACGAGCTCGCACCGACGTCGAGGCTGCCATCGGTCGGATTCGGAATCGCGAGCGAGTCTGCGATCCCGTCGAACGAACGCGCGGTGCCGGCCACGCCGGAGCTCGTTCCCGGCGGCGTCGCCGGCGACGCCGTCGTGAGCTCGTGTGCGTGCGGCGTGCTGTCGGTTTCGTCGCCGCCGCTGCTCATGTGCCACACGCCGAGGCAGCCCGGCCAGGTCGCGGCCGGATCGTGCACCGTCGGCGTGCCGCCGAAGTAGAGGTAGGCGGTCGTCGGCCCGGTCAGCGTCGGCTCGCGCACCCACGCGACGAGCCCGCCCGCGCCGTCGTAGTGCTCGATCTCGAAGTCGAGCGGCGTCGTGCCGTCGGCGTCGGTGAACGCGAGGTCGCTGCCGTCCGGGCGCGCGCCGACCGCGAGGTCGCCGTCCTTGACGAGCACGATCGAGACCGGATAGTCGGTCAGGCTCGTCGCGCCCGGCGTGATCGCGATCGGCTTGCGCTGGTGGCCGCTCGTGTCGCCGCTCGTCGCATCGAAGTCGAGCCGACCGCACGCGCAGGCGAGAGCGAGCAGGGCGACGCGCACGTCAGGGCGTATGAAGGAGATGGCGGAACGAGACGATGACCGTGGACTCGGGCTCACCTGCCACGACCGGGAGCGCGCTCGCGCCGACCTCGGTCGTGAGGCACTTGCGCAGCGCCTCGGTGGCCCCCGGCTCGAGCAGCAGCACGCTCGACGTGACGTGGCCCTTGTCGTCGAGGCGTACGCGCACGTGAGCCTCCTCGGCCGAGCCGGAGACACCGCGGCAGGCCTTGGCGAGGCGCCCCCCGAGGTCCATCTCCGCGAACATCCGCTTGCGCCGATCCTCCATGCGCTTCTGCCACACCGGATTCGTCGGTGTCGTGGGCACGGCGGTCTGCGCCAGCTGGTCGGCGGTCTCGAGCTGCTTCCACAGCGCGGCGACGCGGTCGTCGAGCGCGGTCACCTCGCGCGACTTGCCGGCGCCGGCCGCGAACCTCGCGCGATTCGCCACCAGCAGCGAAGCGAGCGACGAGCCTTTCGCCATCGCGATGGCCGAGTCTTCGACCCGGAGCGCTTCGGCTTGATCGCCGGCGACGTGGTAGCACTCGGCCAGCGTGTCGAGGTGCTGGCCGTCGTTGCGCGACTCGGTCATCTTCTTCGCGGCGGCGAGCGCTTCGCCGTTCGCACCCGCGGCGAGCGCGCTGTAGACGAGGTTGTTGACGCGCTCGGGGTCGGTTTGCGCGGCCAGCACCGCCGCGAACACCGCGCGGATGTCGCGGTCCGCAACGCCGGAGTCGATCGTCGCGATCGCGAGGTCGTCGACGGTGGCGTGCTCGGGGTCCGCGCGCACCGTCGCGAGCTTCTCGGCGATCAGCTCCTGCTTCCAGCGCACGTGCCGGCGCAACCGGGCGGCCGCCGCCCACGCTTCGGTGCGCTGCGCCGCCGTCCCGCCGCGGACCGCGTCGTAATGCGCGATCGCCTCCTGCGGCAGCCCGTGATCGACGTACCAGCGCGCGGCCGCGATCTGCACGGCCGCGTCCTTGGGATTCGCCTTGACGCGCG
>Ga0335083_10000579_pt1 | contig 54350 bp, 50 predicted proteins | sample Lox_Sample_42_FD_206716 | JGI IMG/M metagenome (GOLD analysis project Ga0335083, IMG submission 206716) | Soil microbial communities from Loxahatchee National Wildlife Refuge, Florida, United States - Lox_Sample_4.2 | ecosystem: Environmental > Terrestrial > Soil > Wetlands | place: USA...
GAGGGGTTTACTCAATGCACTACTGGCTGATGAAGACCGAGCCGACCACGTTCGGCATCGAGCAGCTCGCGGCGGCACCGCGCCACACCACCGGCTGGGACGGGGTGCGCAACTACCAGGCGCGCAACATGCTGCGCGACCAGATGAAGAAGGGCGACGAGGCCTTCATGTACTACTCGAGCACCGACGTGCCGGGCATCGTCGCCATCATGGAGATCGTCCGCGAGGGCTATCCCGACCCTACCGCCTTCGATCGCCGGCACGAGCACTACGATCCGGACAGCGACCGCAGGGATCCGCGCTGGTTCATGGTCGATGTGCAGCTCAAGCGCCGCCTGGCGCGCACCATCGCACTCGAAGAGCTGCGCGCGCATGCCTCGCGGGAGCTCAAGGGCATGGTGCTGTTGCGCCCGGGCAATCGCCTCTCGGTCATGCCGGTCGAGAGCGCGCACTGGAAGTTCATTCTGTCGCTCGAGTCGCGCGCGGCATCGGTGTGAGTCGCTCTGCATGCGCGCCGCGCGTCGTGCTCGATGAGTCGCAGCGCGCGCTTCGCCTAGCACAGTTCGCCCGCGCTCGCTTGTAATTTAGATTCGCGTGTATATACTCGGACCCCGGACTAACCCGTCACACTTGGAGAGCCAACATGGCGAAGGCAAAGAAGAAGGCCAAGAAGAAAGCCAGCAAGAAGAAATAGGCCTTAACTCGGCGGTCGCGTAAGTGGCCGCCGAGTCGTATTCGAGGACTGTGCCCGCTCGCAATGGCGGGCACAGTCGTTTCCGGTGCCGGAAACTGCCGCGAGGGGAGCTGCATGACCGCAGAGGGTGATGAGGCCAAGAAGCGACGCGCGGCGCAAGCCGCCCTCGAGCTGCTCGGGGACGAGACCCTCATCGGCATCGGCACCGGCTCGACCGTCAACCTCCTCATCGAAGCGCTCGCGCAGCGACCCCGTCGCCCGCGGGCTGCCGTGTCGAGCTCGGAAGGCTCGAGCGCGCGCCTGGCGGCAGCCGGCATCGAGGTGCGCGACCTGAACGAGGTGAGCGAGCTCAACCTCTATATCGACGGCGCCGACGAGGCGACCGCGGCACGGCACCTCATCAAGGGCGGCGGCGGCGCCCTGACGCGCGAGAAGATCATCGCGGCAGCCGCACGGCGCTTCGTCTGCATCGTCGATGACACCAAGATGGTGCCCACTCTCGGGCGCTTCCCGCTGCCGATCGAGGTAATTCCCATGGCGCGGAACCTCGTGGCCCGCGAGCTCGCCGCGCGCGGCGGCCGGCCCCTGTGGCGCGAGGGTTTCGTCACCGACAACGGCAACCACATTCTCGATGTGCACGGACTGACGATCGGCGACCCGGTATCGCTCGAACGTGAGCTCAACCAGATCGCCGGAGTGGTGACGGTCGGCCTGTTCGCGGCGCGTCCGGCCGACGTTCTGCTCGTCGGCACGGCGCAGGGCGTCGAGAGGCGCTGAGGCTCATCCCGGCGCCTTCAGGTCTCCCGCCTGGAAAGAAAAAAGGGCCCGTCCAACGACGGGCCCCTTCTCAGGTTGGCTGGGGGACTAGGATTGCTCGGCGCTCGCGCGCCTCGGCCCCTTCGGGGCCCGACGGCTTCGCTTCGCTGCGCCGTCGTCCAGCCTCGCTCGAAGACTCGCTCGGCTAGTCGAACCTACGGTTCTCATCCTAGTCCCGTCGTGACTCCCGCCTGGAATGAAAAAGGGCCCGTCCAACGACGGGCCCCTTCTCAGGTTGGCTGGGGGACTAGGATTCGAACCTAGGTAAACGGAGTCAGAGTCCGTTGTCCTACCACTAGACGATCCCCCAGTGTCGATTGGCGAAAAGACGCCGGCGGCGCTTTTCGCAGATCGGGCATCGTAGCTCCGCTCGGCACGCGGGCAAAAGGCGGGGCTCGATGCGCTGCCGTCCCAATCGCTTCAGTAGCCGAGCACTTCATGGCAAGGCTGGCGCAGGGGCTCTTGCCCGCTCGCGCAAGCTACTAACGCTTGGAGTACTGCGTCCCGCGGCGCGCCTTGCGGCGGCCGACCTTCTTGCGCTCCACCTCGCGCGCGTCGCGGGTCACGAAGCCCGCATCGCGCAGCGGCTTGCGCAGACTCTCATCATATTCGATGAGCGCGCGGGTGATACCGTGGCGGATGGCGCCCGCCTGGCCGGTGATCCCGCCGCCGTCGACCTGCACGGAGATATCGAACTTGGTGTGCAGCTTCACGGCGTCGAGCGGCTGACGCACGATCATGCGGCCGGTCTCGCGGCCGAAGAACTCATCGAGCGAGCGGTCGTTGACCGTGATCTTGCCGTTGCCGGGCTTGAGATAGACACGCGCCGTGGCGGTCTTGCGCCGGCCGGTGCCGTAATGATTCGGGGTCGCTGGCATGCGTGGGGTCCTATTGGATCTCGAGGGGCTTCGGCTGCTGCGCCTGGTGCGGGTGCTCGCCGCCGGCGAAAACGTGGAGCTTCCTGAACATGCGCCGCCCCAGCGGGTTCTTCGGCAGCATGCCCTTGACCGCGAACTCGATCGCCCGCTCCGGGTGCTCGGCGAGCAGCTTCTCGAGCGCGATCGACTTGATGCCGCCAATGTGCCCGGTGTGGTGGTAGTAGATCTTGTCGCTGAGCTTGCGCCCGGTGACGCGGATCTTCTGCGCGTTCACGACCACGATGTGATCGCCCATGTCGACGTGCGGGCTATAGTCGGCCTTGTGCTTGCCCTTGAGGCGATGGGCGATCTGCGAAGCGAGCCTTCCGAGGGTCTTGTCGCTGGCGTCGACGATGAACCAGTCGCCGCGGACGCTTCCGGGCTTGGCAAATAGGGTCTTCATAGGTCACTCGTGGCTACCGGCCCGCCGCCCGACGGATACCCCTCGGGGGCCTGGGGCCAAAAAAAGGCGGGCAAGTTTACTCAAGCAGGTGCGGCAATGCAAAGCACGGACTCCCGGCCCCGAGCGCCGGCCCCCAGGGCGGGGTCCGGCCCTGTGGGATGGGCTTGCACCCCTATAATAGAGCCCTTGTATATGGAGTCCGGCCGCTCTCTAGACACCGCCATCGCCGCCCTGGATCGTGCCCTGCGGTCGGTCTTCGCCCCCGCGCGAGCCACGCGGCCGCTGCCCGGGAGCACCCCCGAGCCCCCCGCCCCCCTGACCACCGCGCAACAGCGCGAGAGCGCCGCGCTCATGCGCGTCAACCACTCCGGCGAGCTCGCCGCGCAGGCGCTCTATCACGGCCAGGCGCTGGTGGCCCGCTCCGCTCGGACGCGCACTCTGCTCATGGAAGCCGCGCGTGCCGAGTCCGATCACCTGGCATGGTGCGAGACCCGCCTCGCGGAGCTCGGGGCACGCCCGAGCCTCCTCAATCCCCTCTGGTACGCGGGCTCCTTCGCCATCGGGGCGCTCGCGGCGCTGGCCGGGGACCGCATGAGTCTCGGCTTCGTCGTCGAGACGGAACGCCAGGTGGAAGGGCACCTGGACGATCACCTCGGCAGGCTCCCGGTGGGCGACAGTCGCAGCCGTGCCATACTTGAGACGATGAGGGCGGAGGAGATCGAGCACGGCGCGACGGCGGCCGCGGCGGGCGGCGAGCAACTGCCGGCTCCGGTGCGCGCGCTGATGCGGCAGACGGCCCGCGTGATGACGGGCACTGCCTACTGGGTCTGAGAGGCCGCGAAGGCTGTATATTAGAGGTGATGGGGGGAGCCACCGGTATGGAAGAGAACATCAAGCCGCTGAGCGAAATCCCGGCGATCAACCGCTTCCTGAGCTACTGCCGCATTCGCGCGGTCCCGTCCAAGACCGTGGTGATCCACGCGGGCGACCTGCCGGACGTGCTCTACTACATCATCAGCGGCTCGGTCGAGGTGATGATCGAGGACGAGGAAGGGAACGAAATGGTCCTCGCCTACCTCAACCGTGGCCAGTTCTTCGGCGAGATGGGCCTGTTCTACGAGCAACCCACCCGCAGTGCCTGGGTGCGCACGCGCAACCAGTGCGAGCTCGCCGAGATGACCTACCCCCGCTTCCGGCAGATCGCCGCGGAAAGTCCCGGACTGGTGTTCGAGCTCGCCACGCAGCTGGCGACGCGCCTCGACCGCACCAACCGCAAGCTCGGCGATCTGGCGTTCGTCGACGTCACCGGCAGGGTCGCGCACGCGATCATGGACCTGTGCGGCGAGCCGGACGCCATGACTCACCCTGAGGGCATGCAGATCAAGGTCTCCCGCCAGGAGCTGTCGCGCCTGGTCGGCTGCTCGCGCGAGATGGCCGGCCGCGTGCTGAAGGTGCTGGAGGAACAGGGTCTGCTGCGCGCCACCGGCAAGACCATCGTCGTGTTCAACGCCCGCCCGAAGATGAAGACCCGCCCCGTCATCGTACCCGCCAAGACCGCCACGGGCGGCAAGCCGGCCGGCCAGGTCGCCATGGACGACGATGACGATGATGACGAGGACGAGGACTGAGCGCCGGGCCGCCCGCCGCGCGGCTCGCTCAACCCATCAACGAATACGCCGCGTCCCCGAGCGCCGGTCGCCGATCGACGTGGCGGCACCCCGGCCCTTGCCGCCGGCGCCGGCGATCTGCCGGCGCATCTCGCGGATGGTCTCGGCGTAGTCGCCGCTGCCGAATATCGCCGAGCCCGCCACGAAGGTGTCGGCCCCGGCCGCGGCGGCCGCCGCGACGTTATCGGTCTTGATCCCGCCGTCGACCTCGAGGCGTACCTCGCGGCCGCACGCCGCGATGCGCGCACGCGCGTCGGCCAGCTTGCGCAAAGTGGTCGGGATGAACTGCTGTCCGCCGAAGCCGGGATTCACCGACATGATGAGTACCATGTCCAGAGCATCGAGCGTGTAGTCGAGATGGTCGAGCGGGGTGGCGGGATTGAACACCAGTCCCGGGCGGCAGCCGTGCTCGCGGATGAGCGCGATGGTGCGATCGACGTGCTCGCTCGCCTCCGGATGGAAGGTGATGAAGGTGGCGCCGGCGGCGGCGAAGTCCGGCACGATGCGGTCGACCGGACGCACCATCAGGTGCACGTCGATGGGGGCGGCGATGCCGTGCTTGCGCAGTGCCTCGCACACCATCGGCCCGATGGTGAGATTGGGCACGTAATGATTGTCCATCACGTCGAAGTGGACGAGATCGGCGCCCGCTTCCAGCACCTCCTCGACCTCGGCGCCGAGGCGCGCGAAATCCGCGGATAGAATCGACGGGGCAATCCACGGCTGCATGAGGCTAGTCTACCGCACTGCGAATCCGCGCAGCGCTCACGGCGCGGTCAGCCGCTCGAGCGCCTCGCGGTACTTGGCGCTGGTGCGCGCGATCACATCCGGCGGCAGCTTCGGGCCCGGCGCGCGCTTGTCCCAGTCGAGCGTCTCGAGATAGTCGCGCACGAACTGCTTGTCGAAGCTCGGCGGGCTCACGCCGGGGCGGTAGCCATCGGCCGGCCAGAAGCGCGAGGAGTCGGGCGTAAGCACCTCGTCGATCAGCGTGAGCGTGCCGGCGGCGTCGACACCGAACTCGAACTTGGTGTCGGCGATGATGATGCCGCGCGCCCGGGCGTGCGCGGCCGCAAAGCGGTACAGCGCCAGCGCGGTATCGCGCACGCCCGCGGCGAGGGGCGCGCCGACGCGTTGCGCCATGGTCTCGAAGCTGATGTTCTCATCGTGCGCGCCCGCCTCCGCCTTGGTCGCGGGCGTGAAGAGCGGCTCGGGCAGTACACCGGCGAGCGGCAGGCCCCCGGGCAGCGCGATCCCGCACAGTGTCCCGGTCTTCTGGTAGTCCTTCCAGCCCGAGCCGATGAGATAACCGCGCACCACCGCCTCGATCGGCAGCGCCTGCAGGCGCCGCACCACCACCGCGCGGCCTTCGAGCAGGGCGCGCTCGGCCGGATCGCGCACGACGCTCTCCAGCGAGCGGCCGGTGAGATGGTTCGGGACCAGATGGGAAAGCTTCGCAAACCAGAAATTCGAGATGGTGTTCAGCACCCGGCCCTTGTCCGGGATCGGATCGGGCAACACCACGTCGAAGGCCGACAGGCGATCGGTGGTCACGATGAGCATCGTGTCGGCGTCGACCGCATAGATGTCGCGCACCTTGCCTTCATGCAGCCGCTCGAGGCCGGCGAGCTGGGTGCGGTACACGGTGGGCGCGGGCATGCGCTTGGTACTATACGTTGACATGGCGGCCGGCATGAAATGGATCGGCAAAGTCGCCGGCGGACTGATCGGGCTCGCCTTCGGCCCGATCGGCGTTGCGGTCGGGGTATTGCTCGGCCATCAGTTCGACCAGGCGCAGGAGGACGACGGCGAGCCGGGCACCCCGCGCGCGGACGTCGCGGCGATCAGCGAGCGCTTCTTCCGCGCCACGTTCCGCGTCATGGGCTATGTCGCCAAGGCCGACGGGCGCGTGTCCGAGCAGGAGATCGCCGCGGCGCGCGCCGTGATGTCGGACCTGCGGCTCGATTCCGCGCAGGTGCGCGCGGCGATCGAGCTGTTCACGGCCGGCAAGCAGGCCGATTTCGATCTCGTGGGCGAGCTCGGGGAGCTGCGCGCCGCGTGCCGCGGGCGGCCCGACATCCTGCGCATCTTCCTCGAGATCCAGGTGCGCGCCGCGCTGGCGGGGAACAACCTGGAGGGTCCGGTGCGGCCGATCATGCGACGCATCGCAGCCGCCACCCGCGTCTCCGAGTTCGAGCTCGCGCAGATCGAGACGGTGCTGCGCATCCAGCGCGGCGGCTTCCAGCAGCAGCGCGCGGGCGGCGGCGCCGCGCACGCCGAGTCGCTCGCACAGGCCTACCGCGTGCTCGAGACCGAGCCGGGCGCGAGCGACGCCGAGGTGGTCAAGGCTTACCGCCGCCAGCTCAACCGCCACCATCCCGACAAGCTCAAGGCCAACGGGCTGCCGGAATCGATGCTCGCCCACGCCAAGCAGCGCACCCAGCAGATCATCGAGGCCTACGATCTCATCCGCGCGCGGCGCGGAATGCATTGATCAGGGAGCGACTTCGTCGTCCCACTCGGCAATTACCGTCGCGAGCGCCCGCAGTCCGTCGGTGAGCGCCGCGGGACCCGGCTGCAGGATGATGGCCGACTTGATCTCGCGCACGAACCCGGTGCGCACCGCGGGGAGCGCGTCCCAGCCGGCGCGCGCCGCGACCTGCCCGGGGCGGAACTTCTTGCCGCACCACGAGCCGAGTACGATGTCGGGCGCCCGGCGCACTACCTCGAGCGGGTCGGCGATGATGCGGTTGCGCCCGAGCGGCTCGCGCGCGAGCTCCGGAAAGCACTCCTCGCCACCGGCGATGCCGATGAGCTCCGACACCCAGCGGATCCCGGAGATCAGCGGCTCATCCCACTCCTCGAAGTAGACGCGCGGCCGCCGGCTGAGCCCGGCGGCGGCGCTGCGCACCGCGGCGAGTCCCGCCTCGAGCTCGGCGAGGAGCGCCGCCGTCTTGGTCTCGCAGCCGATCATGCCTCCCAGGGTACAGATCATCGCGAGGATCTCCTCCACGCTGCGCTGGTTGAAGACATGGACGTTGAGACCCGCGCGCGTGAGCTCGGCGGCGATGTCCGCCTGCAGATCCGAGAAGCCGAGCACCAGGTCGGGCGCGAGCTCGAGGATGCGCGCCGTGCGGGCGCTGGTGAAGGCCGAGACGCGCGGCTTCTCGCGCCGCGCACGCGGCGGACGCACGGTGAAGCCGGAGATACCGACGATGCGCCGGTCCTCCCCCAAGAGATAGAGGGTCTCGGTGGTCTCCTCGGTCAGACAGACGATGCGCTGCGGGTATCGCGGGTTCACGGTCATCTCACCACCGGCGCCGCCCCCGGCACTGTATCCTTGGCCGATGTGGCTGCGCATCTGGCGCTTTCTCGACTGGTGCTTCTTCGGCCCGGCCTCGCAGCGCAGCGGCATCGCCGGCGCCGTATTGCGCTTCCTGCGCTACCCGTACGCCGTGCTTCGCGACCTGTCGCGCGGCGACATCAACCTGCGCGCCATGAGCCTCGTATACACGACGCTGCTGTCGCTCATCCCGCTGCTCGCCTTCAGCTTCGCGATCCTCAAGTACTTCGGCGGGCAGCGCGACCTGGTGCCGCTCGTTTATCAGTTCTTCGCGCCGGTCGGCGAGCCCGCGGCCACCGACCTCACCACCCGCGTGGTGCAGTTCGCCAACCGCGTCTCGAGCGGCGTCGTCGGATCGGTGGGACTCGCGCTGCTCGCCTGGACCCTGATCGGCACGATCAAGAAGGTCGAGGACAGCTTCAACTTCCTGTGGCACGTCGAGCAGCCGCGCAGCTTCGCGCGGCGCCTGGCGGAATACTCCGCCCTGCTGGTCGCCGGTCCGGTGCTGCTGGTCGCCTTCGTCGGGCTCACCCAGCACGCGCTCGCGAGCGCCCCGATGCAGGAGGTCGCGCGGCTGCGCCTGCCGCCGCTCCAATGGCTGCGCGCCGCCGGCATCGCGCTCGCCCCCTATGCCATGGTGAGCGCGTTTTTCACGGCGCTCTACACCATGGTGCCGAATACCCGGGTGCAGTGGCGTGCCGCGCTCACCGGGGCGGTCGTCGGCGGCGTGCTGTGGGCGGCGGTCGGCAAGGTATTCACGGCATTCGTCGTGTACTCGACCCGCCTCACGATCGTGTACGCGGGATTCGCCTTCGTGGTGGCGGGGCTGCTGTGGACCTACTTCGGCTGGGTCATCCTGCTCGCCGGGGCGCAACTCTCCTTCTATGTGCAGAATCCCGCCTATCTGCGCCTGGGACTGCAGCAGCTGCGCCTCTCGGCCACGGAGCTCGAGGAGCTCTCGCTCAGGCTGATGTACTTCGTCGGCCGTGCGCACGTCGTCGGCGGGACTCGCTGGACCGTGAACCGCCTCGCCAACGAGCTCGGCCTGCCGGGCATCGCCGTGGCGCACATGGCCGCCACGCTCGAGCGCGCCGGGCTCCTCATCGTGACCGACGAGGACGAGCTCAGCCCCGCGCGCGACCTCGGCCACATTCCGGTGCACGAGATCCTGGATCTCGCGCGCAGCGATCGCAGCGGCCACGTCGCGCCGCGCGATCTGCCGGTGCCCCCGGTCGACCGCGTGCTCGCGAGCCTCGAGGAGGCCCGCCGCAGCCGCTGCGGCGATCTCACCCTGCGCCAGCTGGTCGAGGAAGCGCCGCGTCCGGCGCTGGTCACTCACCGGCAATCGTCATTTCGCTGACGAGGAGCGAGGGACTGCGGACGGCGCCGCGCGCGTCGACGTCGGTGCCGACCGCGGCGATGTCGAGATACATGCGCTTCAGGTTCCCGGCGATCGTGACCTCGTGCACCGGGTACTGAATTACGCCGTTCTCCACCCAGAAACCGCTCGCCCCGCGCGAGTAGTCGCCGGTCACTCCGTTGACTCCCTGCCCCATGAGCTCGGTCACGAGCAGTCCGCGATCGAGACGCGCGAGAAACTGCTCGGGGCTGAGCGCGCCCGCGCGCGCCGCCACGATCAGATTGTGGATGCCGCCGGCGTTGCCCGTGGTCTTGAGCCCCAGCCGCCGTGCCGAGTAGCTGCCGAGCACGTAGCCGTCGAGCACGCCGTCGCGCACCAGCTCGCGATCGTGCGTGGCGGCACCCTCCTGGTCGAACGGGCTGCTGGCGAGCGCCCTGGGCAGATGCGGGCGCTCGTGCATCTGCAGGAACGCGGGAAACACCTGCGTGCCGGCTGCATCGAGCAGGAACGAGGCCTTGCGGTACTGACTCGTGCCGCGGATGGCGCCGATGAAATGCCCGATGAGACCGCGCGCCATGTCGGGCGTGAACGCCACCGGCGCCTTGCGCGTGCTCAGGCGCCGCGAACCGAGGCGCGCCAGGGCGCGCTCGCCGGCGGTGCGGCCGATGCGGGCGGCGTCCTCGAGATCGGCAGCGGCGCGCGCCACGCTGTACCAGTAATCCCGCTGCATCTCCCCGCCCTCTTCGGCGATGAGCGAGCAGCTGATGGAGTGGCTGGTGGCGGAGTAGCCGGCGAGGAAGCCGTGCGAGTTGCCGTACACCCCGCTGTGCCGCTGACTGCCTACCGAGGCACCCTCGGAATTGCTGACGCGCGCATCGACCGCGAGCCCGGCGGCCTCGCAGCCGCGCGCCAGCTCGATGGCGCTCTCGGGAGAGAGGTCCCAGGGGTGGTCGAGATCGAGGTCGGGAATGTCGCGGGCGAGGGCCTCCGGCTCGACGAGCCCGGCATAGGCGTCCTCGGCCGTGTAGCGGGCGATCGCGCAGGCCTTGGCGACCGTCTCGAGCAGCGCACTGCGGCCGAGATCGGCGGTACTGGCCGAGCCCTTGCGCTTGCCGAAGTACACGGTCACCGCCAGGCCGCGGTCGCGCTGATACTCGACGGTGTCCACCTCGCCGAGACGCACGCTCACCGACAGGCCGCGGCTCACCGAGGCGTCGACCTCGCACTGCGAGGCACCCTGACGCTGCGCCTCCTCGAGCGCGAAGCTCGTGAGGCCGGTGAGCTGCCCGGCGCCTGCCGGCTCGGAGGTCAACTGCATGATGCGTGATGGGATGCGGAAATCGGGCGTAAATTGTAGCAGCCAGGCGCACCGCACATGACACCAGGGCACGACAGCGACGAGGACGCAGCCGCAGCCGAGCGGCCCAGCAAGAGCGCCGCCAAGCGCGCGGCGCACGCCGCCCAGGACCTCGGCGAGGCGCTGATCGCCCTGCCCGACGGCGAGCTCGCCGCCCTCGCCCTGCCGGAGGAGCTCGCCGCGGCGGTGCGCGCCGCTCGCCGCATCACCAGTCGCGCCGCCGCCGCGCGTCAGCGCCAGTACATCGGCAAACTGATGCGCGCGCTCGATCCGGCGCCGCTGCGCGCGGCGCTCGCCGCGCGCGGCGCGGTCAGTGCGCGCGAGGCCGAGCGCTTCCGCCGCGTAGAGGAATGGCGCGACCGCCTCATCGAGGGCGGCAGTGCGGCGCTCGCCGAGCTCGAGCGCGCGCACCCGGGCATCGATGCCGCCGAGTGGACGCGGCGCGTGAGCGCGGCCCAGAACGAGCGGCTGCGTCGCGCGGGCCGCTCGGGCGCGTCGCGCGAGTTGTTTCGCGCTCTGCGCGCATTGTTCGATACAATGCCCTGATGCAAGCCCTCGTCGGCATCATCATGGGCTCAGCTTCCGACTGGGAGACCATGCAGGCCGCCGCCGATACCCTCGATCGCCTGCGGATAGCCTACGAGGTGCGCGTGGTCTCGGCGCACCGCACGCCCGATCTGCTGTTCGAATACTGCTCCGGCGCGCGTGCGCGCGGGCTCGAGGTGCTGATCGCGGGCGCGGGCGGTGCCGCACACCTGCCCGGCATGGCCGCCGCGAAGACCACCCTGCCGGTGCTCGGCGTGCCGGTGCAGTCGAAGACGCTCGGCGGTCTCGATTCCCTGCTGTCGATCGTGCAGATGCCCGCGGGCGTTCCCGTGGCGACCTTCGCCATAGGCAGCGCCGGGGCCACCAATGCGGCGCTGTGCGCCGCGGCCATCCTCGCCAACCGCCACCCCCCGGTTCACAAGGCGCTCGAGGAATTCCGCCGGGAGCAGACCGCAGGCGTGCTCGGCAACCCCGATCCGCGCCAACCGAAGCACTCATGACCGTCGGCATCGTGGGCGCCGGCCAGCTCGGCCGCATGCTCGCTTTGGCGGGCTATCCGCTCGGCCTGGATTTCCTGTGCCTCGACCCGGCGCGCGATGCGCCCGCCGGCCAGGTGGCGCCGCAGCTCACCGGCGCCTTCACCGACAAGCGCCTCCTGCAGCAGCTGGCGCGGCGCTGCGAGGTGGTGACCTTCGACTGGGAGAACGTTCCCGTCGCGAGCCTGCGCGCGATGCAGCGCGGCGCGCGGCCGCTGCGCATCGCCCCGCCGCCTGCGGCGCTCGCCTGCGGCCAGGACCGCGTCAGCGAGAAGCGCCTGTTCGCGCAGCTCGGGATTCCAACTACGCGCTGGCGCGCGGTCGACTCGCACGCCGACCTCGTGGCGGCGCTCGCCACGGTGGGACTGCCGGGCGTGCTGAAGACGCGCCGCCTCGGCTACGACGGCAAGGGACAGGCGCTGCTGCGCACGCGCGCGGACGCCGGGCGTGCCTGGGCGCGCCTCGGCGCCGCGCCGCTCCTCTACGAGGAGTGGGTGCCGTTCGACTGCGAGGTCTCGGTGATCGGCGCGCGCGGCGCCCGCGGCGAAGTGGCGATCTATCCCTTGTGCGGCAACGTGCACGGCGCCGGGATCCTGCGCCTCACCTGCGCGCCCTACGGACCCGAGCGCTGGCAGCTGCTCGCGGCGCGCTACCTGAAGCGCGTGCTCGCGCATTTCCGCTACCGCGGCATCCTCACCATCGAGTTCTTCGTGCGCGGCGGCGTGCTGATCGCCAACGAGATGGCCCCGCGGGTCCACAACTCCGGCCACTGGACCATCGAGGGCGCGGCCACGAGCCAGTTCGAGAACCACCTGCGCGCGATCCTGGGACTGCCGCTCGGATCGACCCGCGCGCTCGGCTACAGCGCCATGATCAACCTGATCGGGCGCGTGCCGCCGCGCGCGCGGCTGTTGGCGCTCGAGGGGGTGCACCTCCACGATTATGGCAAGCAGCCGCGGCCGGGGCGCAAGGTCGGACACTGTACCGTCGTCGAGTCGAGCGCCGCCCGCAGGGATGCGCGTGCGCGGCGTCTGGCCGCCGAATTGGCCCGCGGGGTGCGCATCCCGTAACATCCCCTGCGAGTCCGACTCGCATGTACCTCGAGCCCTTCAAACTCAAGGAGCTGCCGTTCCGTTTAAGCCCGGACCCGCAGTTCCTTTACCTGTCGAAGCAACACGCCCGGGCCAAGGCCTATATGGAGTCGACCGTCTGGTTCACCGACGGCTTCGTGGTGATCACAGGCGAGATCGGCTCGGGCAAGACCACGCTGATCGAGTCGTTCCTCAAGGAGCTCCCGGCCGACGTCGTGGTGGCGCAGATCAATCAGACCCAGGTGACCGCCACCGACTTCCTGCAGGCGGTGCTGGTGCAGTTCGGCTTCTCGCCCTTCAAGATGCGCAAGTCCGAGCTCATCAGCACCCTCAACAACTTCCTCATCGAGCAGCATGCCGCCGGACGCAAGGTGCTGCTGATCGTCGACGAGGCGCAGAATCTCGAGCCCCGGGTACTCGAGGAGATCCGCCTGCTGTCGGGAGTCGAGACCACCAAGGAGAAGGTGCTGCGCATCATTCTCGCCGGACAGCCCGAGCTCAACCAGACGCTCAACTCGCCCCGCCTCGAGCAGCTCACGCAGCGCGTGCGGCTGCGCTTTCATCTGACGACGCTGACCGAGGCCGAGACCCGTGCCTACATCGAGCATCGGCTCGAGGTGGCGGGCGCCGGGGATCACGAGATCTTCGCGCCCGATACCTTCCACGAGATCTACCGCTACACCGGCGGCGTGCCGCGCCTCATCAACACGCTGTGCGACACCGCGATGATGGCGGCCTTCACGGAGAGCCGCGACTCGGTGCGCGGGGCCGACGTCGCCAGCGCGGTGGCCGAGCTGCGCTGGGCGCCGTACGCGGCGCGCAGCCACGAGGGCGTGGAGGCGCCGCCGCCCGCTGCGCAGGCCCCGCACCCGGCGGCGACCGCGCTGCAGCCGACGCCGGCCGCCGCAGCGCCGCCGGCGAGCGCCGCGGCGGAGCCCCAGGCGCACGAGCCCGCGCGCCCGACGTCGGCGGCCGAGACGGTCGGCAAGCTCCTGGTGGCCACCGACGGGCGCACCGTACAGGAGGTCCCGCTGCGCATCGGCCGGCTCATCGTCGGGCGCACGCCCGACAACGACGTGCACATCGACAGCCGCTTCGTCAGCCGCCATCACTGCCAGATCATCACCACCGCGCACTCGTGCGTGATCGAGGACCTCAACAGCACCAACGGCATCTACGTGAAATCGGCGCGCGTGCGGCGCCATTACCTCAACGACGGCGACGTCGTGCTCATCGGCAAGCACGAGCTGATCTACGTCGATGAGCGCGCGGCGCGCGGCCGCCCGGCTTCCTCCGACACGCTGCCGCGCATACCGGCGCTGCCGGGACTGAACGAGATCCCGGAGCTGCACGCGGCGCCCCCCGCCGACGCCGAGGGCGAACCCAAGGACAAGCGCCATGCGGGCGGCTGAGGCCCGGCGGCTCAGGTGGAATCGTCGTCGCTGAGCGAGTCGGGATTACCGTACTGGCTGCGCAGCGCCCGGTAGTCCCGGCGGCGCAGCAATACGACGAAGCCGTACAGCAGCGCCGCGAGCCCCAGCGCGCCGACCGCCAGGCTCACGATGCCGTGCGCGGCGAGCAGGTAGCTCGCGAGCAGCGCCGCGAGGCCGCAGGCCATGTAGAACCAGGGCAGGCCCTCGTAGACGGGACGGGACAGGTGGCGGCGCTCCATGCCGGCATCCTATCTTGCCGGCACGGGCGGCGCATACCGCCGTGGGAAATGGCCCGCAGCCGGCGCTACTTGAGTCCCAGCATCCCCAGCAAGCGGTCGAAAAACGACGGCTTCCAGCCCTCGACGCGAAAGTCGGTCTTCTGCTTGGCGTGGCGCTTGAGCTCCGCCAGCAGCTCCGCGGGCAGCTTCAGGGTGGAGGTATCGGACATCGAGATGTTGGGTTCGGCTTGCATCGTCTCGTCCTTCCTGCGGCGTTGTCGGCCGGATGCACGCTACGGACTCGGCCCTTTCGCGGGCGTGTGGAAATTCACAAACCTGCCAACGCTCCCCATTATGTCCTGAGGGCGATGCGGGCCGCGCCTGCCTGCGCGCTCGGGGGCGATCCTGCTCCGCCCGCGAGGCCGAGCATCACGGATCGCCGCGTGCCCGCATAGGGCACATATTGGCTCAAGCCGCCGAGAATGGAGAATGTCGGGGAACGACGACGTCCCCGGGAACCGACACGCCTCAGGCCGTGCCGCCCACCGTGAGCGCGTCGATCCTGAGCGTAGGCTGGCCCACTCCGACGGGCACGCTCTGACCCTCCTTGCCGCACGTGCCCACGCCCTCATCGAGCTTCAGATCGTTGCCCACCATGGAGACGCGCGTCAGCACATCGGGCCCGTTGCCGATGAGCGTCGCGCCCTTGAGCGGCGTCGTGACGCGCCCGTTCTCGATCGCATAGGCCTCGCTGGCGGAGAACACGAACTTTCCCGAGGTGATGTCCACCTGTCCGCCGCCGAAGTTGACCGCGTAGATGCCGCGCGCGACCGAACGGATGATCTCGCCGGGATCGTGGGGGCCGGGGCGCATGTAGGTGTTGGTCATGCGCGGCAGCGTCGCGTGCGCGAAGGACTCGCGCCGGCCGTTGCCGGTGGCGGCGACTCCCATGAGCCGCGCATTGAGGCGATCCTGCATGTAGCCGCGCAGCACGCCGTTCTCGATGAGCGTCGTGCACTGGGTCGGCGTACCCTCGTCGTCGATGTTGAGCGAGCCGCGGCGCGCGGCGAGCGTGCCGTCGTCGACCACCGTGCACTCGGGCGCCGCCACGCGCTCACCGATGCGGTTGGCGAACGCCGAGGTGCCCTTGCGGTTGAAATCCCCTTCGAGCCCGTGGCCGATGGCCTCGTGCAGCAGGATCCCCGGCCAGCCAGGGCCGAGCACCACGGTCATGGTGCCGGCGGGCGCCGGCACGGCCTCGAGATTCACCAGCGCCTGGCGCACCGCCTCGCGCGCCAGCGCGAGCGGCTTGTCGCCGGCCACGAGCTCGGCGAGCGAATAGCGTCCGCCGGCTCCGGCGTAGCCCTGCTCGCGCCGGCCGTTCTGCTCGACCAGCACCGAGATGTTGAAGCGCACCAGCGGCCGCACGTCCGCGGCCAGCTGGCCCTCGCTGTTGGCGATGAGCACCACCTCGTGCACCGCGACCAGGCTGGCATTGACGTGCACGATGCGTGGGTCGAGACGGCGCGCCTCGCGGTCGGCGCGCTCGAGCCAGGCCACCTTGTCGGCGGTGGCGAGCGCGGCGGCGGGATCCGCCGGCAGGTACAGGCGATGACCCTGCGCGGCGCGCCAGGCACTCACCCGCCGCTCCCCGCCCTGCACGGCGATGGCGCGCGCGGCGCGCGTCGCTTCCTCGAGCGCCGGCAGCACGATCTCGTCGGAATAGGCGAATCCGGTCTTCTCGCCGGCGAGCGCCCGCACACCCACGCCCTGCTCGATGCTGGCGCTGCCGTCCTTGACGATGCCGTCCTCGAGCGACCACGACTCCTGGTGGGTGAGCTGGAAGTAGAGGTCTGCGAAATCCACCGAGTGCATCAGCACCTGGCCGAGCACGTTGTCGAGGCGGCGATCGTCGAGCCCGCCGGGCGCGAGAATCAGCTCGCGCGCGACGCTCAGCGGGTCGCGAGCCGGCTGCGCGCTCGGCGCGGCCGGAGCGCTCGGCGGCGTGCTCATCGCGAGGCTTCCGGTGTGAGCGCGCGGTGGCTCAGGGCCGGGAAGCTCGCGCGCACGCTCTCCTGGTGCGCGAGATCGATCTCGGCCAGCGCGCAGCCGCGCCCGCGCGGCACGCGCTGCAGTATCCGGCCCCAGTAGTCGACGATCATGCTGTCTCCATAGGTCTCGCGTCCGCTCGGATGGATGCCGGACTGCGCGGGTGCGATCACGTAGCAGAGGTTCTCGATGGCCCGCGCGCGCAGCAGCGTCTCCCAGTGCGCGCGCCCGGTAGGCGCCGTGAACGCCGACGGCACCGACAGCAGCTGCGCCCCCGCGGCGCTCAGCTGTCGGTACAGCTCCGGAAACCTCACGTCGTAGCATACCGACAAACCGAGCCTTCCCACCGGGGTGTCGATGAGGGCCGGCCGCGTGCCCGGGGCCACATTGGCCGACTCCCGATAGGTCTCAGCACGCCCGGGTATGTCGACGTCGAACAGGTGGATCTTGTCGTAGCGCGCCACCCGGGCGCCTTCGGCGTCGTAGACCAGGCAGGCGGCGGCGACGCGTCCGTCGGCGCCGCTCCTGAGGGGCGTAGTGCCCCCTACGATCCACAGCTCGAGCCGCCGCGCCGTCGCGGCGAGAAAATCCTGTACCGGACCGCCGCCGTCGGCCTCGGCGACCGCACGCTTGTCGGCGTCCTTGAGGCCCATGAAGGAGAAGTTCTCCGGCAGCGCCGCGAGGCGTGCGCCGCGTTGCGCCGCCTCCGCGAGCAACGCCCCGGCCTGCTCCAGGTTGGCCACGACCTCCGGCCCCGAGGTCATCTGTATGGCAGCGACTTTCATCGGTGGTCTTTCCGGCCTTCAGTCCCCAACCGTCACCATGGGGTCATCCCACGTGCCGTGCAAGCGTAACGCCACGCGCTCGCGGTTCGCGCCGGCGAACAACTCCCGCAACGACATCCACAGCGCCGCCAGCCGCGGACCCGGCGCGAGGCCGCGCACCGCGGCCGGCAGCCGCTCCTCGCCCTTCAACACCCATGCCTCGGCCGCATAGTCGTGCGCCACCAGCCCCATGCGTCCGCGCAGCAGGATCTCGGTATCCCCGTCGAGGTGCAGGTTCGAGGTCGTGGCCTCACCGCCCGCGAGCGCGAAATCCACGCTGAGGCGCGCAAACGGCAGCTCGGGCAATCCCGTGGCCGAGACCAGTCCAGGAACGCCCAGGAGCCCGAGCACCGGAGCCGCGGCCTCGGGTGCCCGGCCGCGCACGAGTCCGTGCTCGAACGCGAGATGCAGCCGCCCGTGTGCATCGGCGAGCGAGGGAGCGGCGGCCGCCCACTCGATCTCGCCGCTCGCCGCGGCGTGCGAGGCGGTGAGGTCGGCGCGAAACCCCAGGCGCGCGAGTGTCGCAGCGGCATCGCGAGTCTCGAGGCTGAAGCTCGCGCCGCACCGTTCGAGGCCGCAGCGCAGCGTGGCGCGCGCCTGCTCGTCCGCGCCGTCGATGTGTACGTCGCTCGCCTCGAGCGCGCCACCGTGCACGGCGACGCTCGCGGTGAGGGCCCCGAGCGCGCGGCCCTGCCAGAGGAGCTCGCCCACGCCGAGCTGCGTAACCGGACCCAGCACGGCCAACGACCGGGCGACGGACGCCCCTCCTGCGAGATCACTCAGGTCGAGCCGCTCGATGCGTGCGCTCACGGGGTGCCCGGCGTCGACTACCGGCGGCCAGCGCAGCAGCGCCGCGAGCGCCGCGGACTCGAGCCGCAGCTCATCGACGCCCGCGCCGGTATCGGCCACCACGCGCATGTCCGCGAAGCTGCGTTCCCCCGCCACGAGCTCGTTGGCGCGCAGCTCGACGTGCACGGCGGGCCAGGCGGGATTGCGCGGCAGTTGGCGCCACAGCGCGGCGCAGGCGGGCAGATCCAGTCGGCTCACCGCGCCCTCCACCCGCACCACCGGGACGGCCGGCAAGGCCGGCACCCCGGGACCGAAGCTCACCGTGCCGCGCTCGATCTGCCACAGATCGCCGCGGCGCGCCACGGCCGCGAGTCCCCGCAGCCGCTCGCCGAGCCGGACGCGCAGCACGGCGGCGTCCGCGCTCCCACCCAGCTCGACGTGCAGGGGCAGCACGGAGTCCGCGGCCTTGGCGAAGGGCTCCGGCAGGGCGCTCGCGACCCCGGCCAGAGCCGAGTCGGCGCGCAGGTGCCAGGTCGGCGACCCGCCGCCCGCTCCCGGCATGAGCCTGAGATCCGCGCTCCAGTCGGCCCTGCCCTCCAGCGGCGGCACGCCGTCCGGCACACCGGTCGCCGCCACGATCGCCCGCCTGACATCGAGCTGACCGCGGCCGGAGACGCTGAGCGCCGCGATACCTCCCTCGCGCCGCTCCCCGACGCTGAGCGCAATGGGGCCGCCGAGCCACTGTCCCGTCAGCATCGAGCGCTGCAGGCGGCCGTCGACGACGGTGAGCGTGCCGCGCAGGCTCTCAACGGCGGGCAGACCCGCCACCGGCGACAGCTGTGCGCCGTCGAGGAGCGCGGCGAGGCGCGTCGTCGCGCGCGGCTCGCGCCGCAGGTTGAGATCGAGCAGCGTCGGGCCGCGCAACGCAAGGACGCCGACACCGGGGGCGTAGGCCTCGAGCCGCGGGTGCTGCCGCAGCCACGCGAGCGCCTCTGCCGTGTCGCCGGAGAGCCTGGCCGAGAAGCGCGTGAGACTCGCAGCGCGCGCATCCCACTCGGCGCGCGCCGCCGCCAGTTTGAAGCCGCCGGCGGTCGCGCCGTCGATCGCGGCGCGCACGCGCGAGCCGCGCCATTCGATGCGTGCGTTGAGCCCCGCGAGATCGGGCCAGTCGGCCGCGCCCGTGAGACGCGCGCCGCTGAGCGTGAGCGAGCCGGAGAGCTCGGTGTGCGGCCCGGCCCAGGGCAGCGGCTCATCGAGCGGACCACGCGCGAGGAGCTCGGCGCGCTCGATGCGTCCGGCCGTGAGCTCGCCGGCGGCGCTGCCGAGAGCGGCGAGCGAGCGCGCCCCGAGCAGCGCCCGCACGAGCTCGACCGACACGCCGCTCAAGGTGGCGTGCGCCTCGAGCCGCGGGCGAGCGCCGGAGTCCTCACCCGTGAGCGCGGCGCTCAGGTGCAGCTGCCCCTGCTGTGCGCGCACCTCGAGGTCGCTGGTCTCGACCCGCCAGCTGCCGGCGCTGTCATCGAGCGCGATGCGCGCGCTCAAGCCGAGCGATTCGGGCACGAAGGCAGGATCGGTCGGGGCTGCGAGACGCGCCTCGTCCGCGTGCAGCTGCGCATCGATGCTCGAGCCGACGCCGCTCAGGTGCGCCGTGAGCCCGCTCAGCGTGAGCGCGTGCCCGGGAGGCGAGATACTCAGATCGACGAGCTCCGCGCTGGTGCGCAGCCGCGTGCCCGGCGGCCGCGCCTCGCTCCAGTCGAAGCGGGCCTCGCGTGCCAGGCCTGCGAGCTCGAGCCCCGAGAGGCGCAGCTGCGGCACGAGGCGGGCCGCGACGGCCGCCAGCACCGCGACCGGCGCATCCTGCACCCGGCCGCGCACCCAGTTGCCGTCCGCGGCGCCATCCACGCTGAGAGCCGCGCGCGCCGGCGCACCGGAGCCGAGCTCGAGCGGCTCGACCGCCAGGTGCCAGCCGGAGCGGTCGCGCCCGAGATGCCAGTCGGCGTGCAGCTCATCGAGAGCGAGCGGCGTCGCGGGCCCGCCGGGTACGGCCCAGCGGAGCGAGCGCACCTCGAGCGAGCCCTCGGCGACGGCGACCGTGCCGTGCGCGATGCCGATACGCAGCTGGACGTCCGCGTTGCCGGCGCCGGGCAGGAAGTCCGCGCCCGGCGTGGACTGCAGCAGCTGACGCCAACCGGCGAGCTGCAGGCGGCTGCCGCTCAAGGTGAGCGTGCCCGCGAGATCCGCGGGCCGCGCCGCCTCGCCATGGAGCGTGAGAGAGGCCCGCGCGGAGGCTCCGAGGCTCTCCGGGAGCGTGAGCAGCGCCGCGGCGCTCCACTGCGTTCCCGAGCGCCGCAGCTGCATCTCGCGAATAGCGGCCACGAACGGCGCTCCCGCGGAATCCGCCCGCAGCCTCCCGCCCGCCAGGTCGATGCGGGTTCCGCGCCAGTGCGACAGCAGCCGCGCCCAGTCTGGCGCTGCGGACGCGCCCGGGGTGCGCGCTGCGCCCGGGCGCCGCTCGCGTGTCAGATCGATGTCCGGCTCGAGGAGTGTGATGCGCCCGATCGCGAGGTCGCCGCTGCGCAGCATGCGCCACAGGTCGATGCCGAGGATGAGCTCGGGCGCGGCCAGCAGCGGGCGTGCTGCGCCGGGCTCGCGCAGCTCGACCGTGCGAAAGAGCGCCTCGGGTCCGTACCAGCCCCAGCGCAGCTGCAGCGCGCCGAAACGCACGTCGAATCCGGTCTCGGCGCGCAGCAGACTCTCGAGCGCGGCGCGCTGCTGCGGCACCCGCGCGGCGGCCAGCGCATACGCGGACAGGGCCAGCGCCGCGAGCGTGAGCGCCACGGCCAGCGCGAGCAGCGTCGCGCGCACGAGCGTGCGCGAGCCGGGATCGTCCGTCCCGGCAACGGCATCCGCGGGTCTCACACGCATCGCGCCTCTCGCGGTCCTAGACGAGTACGACGTCGTATTGATCCACGCCGTAGAGTGCCTCGACCTGCAGGCGGATCGGTCGGCCGACCTGCGCCTCGAGCTCCGCGAGGGTGGCGGACTCCTCGTCGAGAAGCCGGTCCACGACGTCCTGGTGGGCCAGTATCAGCAGCTCGCGGCTGGCAAACTGCCGGCTCTGTCGCACAATCTCCCTAAAGATCTCGTGGCATACCGTTTCCGGCGTGCGCACGAACCCACGGCCCTCGCAGCTTGGACACGGCGCACACAGCAGGTGTTCCAGGCTCTCACGGGTGCGCTTGCGCGTCATCTCGACCAGCCCGAGGGGCGAGAGGCTCACGATGTGCGTCTGGGCGCGGTCGCCCGAGAGAGCGCGCTCGAGAGCGGCCAGCACCGCGCGCCGGTGCGGCTCGTCGCGCATGTCGATGAAGTCGATGATGATGATGCCGCCGAGGTTGCGCAGGCGCAGCTGCCGCGCGATGGCGACCGCCGCCTCGAGGTTGGTGCGGAAGATCGTCTCCTCGAGGTTGCGATGGCCGACGTAGGCGCCCGTGTTGACGTCGATGGTGGTCATCGATTCGGTCTGATCGAAGACCAGGTGCCCGCCGGACTTGAGCGGCACCTTGCGGTCGAGCGCGCGGTTGATCTCCTCCTCGACGCCGTTCAGGTCAAAGAGCGGCCGCGGGCCCGTATACAACTCGATCATGGCGGCCGCCCCGGGGGCGAATTCGGCGGCGAACTCGCGCATGGCGGCGTGCTCGCGCGGGGAGTCCACCAGCACGCGGCTCACGCCCCGCGACAGCTCATCGCGCAGCACGCGCAGGCCGAGCGGCAGATCCTCGTGCACCACGGAGCCCGGCTGCGCCGCGGCGGCGCGCGCGCACACGTGTTCCCACAGCCGCGCCAGGTACGCCATGTCCTCGCTCAGGCTCTCGCTGCTCGCCCCCTGCGCGGCGGTGCGCACGATATAGCCGCCGGCGGCCTCGGCGCCCCCGAGCTCGGCGAGCGCCACCTTGAGCCGCGTGCGCTCCGTCTCGTCCTCGATGCGCGCGGAGACGCCGATCGCCTGGCCGCGCGGCAGGTACACCAGGTAGCGCGACGGCAGCGCGATGAAGGTGGTGAGCCGCGCGCCCTTGGTGCCGATCGGGTCCTTGATGACCTGCACCAGGATCTCATCGCCGGGATTGAGGAGCCGGCGGATGTCCTCGGGAGGCGGGAGCGCGCTCGCCACGGCGCTCACCATGGTGTCGTCGGACCCGGGGCGGGCGATATCGGCGGCGTGCAGGAAGGCGGTACGCTCGAGCCCGATCTCGACGAAGGCCGCCTGCATGCCGGGCAGCACGCGCGATACGCGCCCCTTGTAGAGGTTGCTGACCAGGCCGCGCCGGCCGGTGCGCTCGATGTGCACCTCCTGCACCACGCCGTTCTCGAGAATCGCGGCGCGGGTCTCCCGCGGCGCCACGTTCACCAGGATCTCGGTGCTCACGGCGAGGCCTCCAGGCAGGCGACGCCCGCCGCGGCGAGCAGCTGCCCGGTCTCGAAGAGCGGCAGCCCCATCACCGCGGAGTAGCTGCCGCTCAGGTGCTCGATGAAGAGCGCTCCCTTGCCCTGGATCGCGTAGCCGCCAGCCTTGTCGCGCGGCTCGCCGCTCGCCCAGTAGGCGGCGCACTCGGCCTCCGTGACGCGGCGCAGCCGCACCTCGCTCGCGCTGAGGCGGAAGGCAACGCCGGTGGCGCTCGCGAGCGCCACCGCGGTCAGCACCTGGTGCGTGCGTCCCGAGAGCCGCCCGAGCATGGCGAGACCGTCGGCCCGGTCGCGCGGCTTGGCGAGAATCAACCCCTCGACGACGACCGTCGTATCGGCGGCCAGCACCGGCAGCCCGGCATCGCGCGCACGCACGAGGCGCGCCTTCGCGCATGCGATCCGCACCACGTAGTCCGCGGGGGCCTCGCCCGGGTGCACCGACTCATCGATGTCCGCCGCGCTCACCACGTGGGGGACGCCGATTTGCGTGAGGAGCTCCCGCCGGCGCGGCGAGCGCGAAGCGAGGCACACGAGCGGCGCACTGCAGGACATGGCCGTCAGTCCCGGTGATAGGGATGGCCGGAGAGCACGCTGTGCGCGCGGTAGAGCTGCTCGGCGAGCAGCACTCGTACCAGTGCGTGCGGCAGGGTGAGGCGCGACAGCGACCAGCGCAGCGCGCTGCGTGCCAGCACCTCGGGCGCGAGTCCGTCGGGGCCACCGATCACGAACGCCAGATCCTCACCTTCCTGCATGCGCTTCTTCAGCCACTCGGCGAGCTCGCGGGTCGAGAATTCGCTGCCGCGCTCATCGAGCGCGACCACGTACTCCGCGGAACGCAGCGCCGCCAGCACCCGCTCGCCCTCGAGGGCGATGGCCCGCCCCGGCGACCCGCCGGCGGTGCGCGTGCCGGCGGCGATCTCGGTCACGGAGACGGCCAGGCGCGAGCCGAGCCGCGTTATGTAATCTTCGCACGCGGCGCGCACCCAGGCGGGAGTGCGCGTGCCCACGGCGATCAGCCGCACGCGCATCGGCCTGGCTCGTCAGGTCGCGGCTTGCCGGCGCGTCGGGGTGCGGGCCAGCGCGGGTGCGGCGAGCGGCGCCTCGGCGCCGCCCTCCCAGAGTCGCTCGAGCCCGTAGAACTCGCGCACCCGCGGCAGCATGACGTGCACGATGAGGTCCTGAAGATCCACCAGCACCCATTCGCCGTCGCGGGCGCCCTCGGTACCGAGCGGACGGAAGCCGGCTGCCCGGGCCTTCTCGAGCACCCGCTCGGCGATCGAGCGTACGTGGCGATCTGAGTTGCCGGAAGCAATGACCATCGTATCGGCAATATCGGTCAGCCCTCGTACATCCATAACCCTCACATTCACGGCTTTCATGTCATCGAGCGCGGTCGTCACGGCTTCCCTGAGGGGTGAAACGCGCTCCGCGGCGGCGGGGCGCAGGCGTGTACGGGTGGTCATGTGCTTAGGTGGTGTCTCCTGATGATTGCCAGGCCTCAAGGACCTTGCTGTGCAGCATAACACCTCGTCTCGAGGATGATCTGCCGCACTGCGTCCGGGACCAGATAGCGCGGGTCGCGGCCCGCGACGATGAGCGAGCGCAGCTCGGTCGAGGAGATCTCGAGCTGGGTCACGGCATGCACATACAGGCAACCCGCGCGCTGCCGGTGCAGCTCGCGGATCGCGCCGGTCCCATGATCGACCATGATCTCCCCGAGCGGACCCTTGCTCGGCGCCTGCCAGCCCGGCCGGTGGGCCACCACGATGTGGGCGAGCTCGAGGAGCTCGCGCCAGCGGTGCCAGTTGGGCAGCCCGAGGAATGCGTCCATGCCGAGCAGCAGGCACAACGAGCGCTCGGGGTGCTCGCGCCGCAGCTCCGTGAGCGTATCGACCGAGTACGAGACCCCGGAGCGGCGCACCTCGCGGTCATCGACCACGAAGCCCGCCTGATCGGCGATCGCAGCGGCCACCATCCTCAGGCGCAGCTCGGCGCTCGCGTACAGGTGGTCGCGGTGCGGCGGACTGCCCGTCGGGAGGAAGCGCACCTCGGCGAGCGAGAGCTCCTGCCACAGCTCGAACGCAGTCCGCAGATGTCCGCAGTGGATCGGATCAAAGGTGCCGCCGAACAGGCCGATGGGCCGCATCGCGGTGCCGGACCCGCCCTCAGGCACAGAGAGCCTTGGTGAGGAGCATGAGCTCGTCCCAGGCATTGCCGGCGAGACGCCCCTTGATCACGCGATCGGTGCGCGCCGCGCGTGCCGTGAGATCCGTGAAGGCCATGTGCGGTGCCCGGCGCGCGGCCAGCTCGAGGGCCGCGCTGCGGCGCTGCCAGCCGCGCTGACCGCCGCCGGCGGCTCCGCTGAGTGCGCCCCAGGCATCGTGCAGCGCCCTGATCAACGCCCACAACACCAGCGTCGGCTCGGTGCCCTCGGCGCGCAGCCCCGCGAGCACCCGCAGCGCGCGGGCCGCAGTCCCGGACAGCACCGCCTCGGAGAGCTGGAATACGTCGAAGCGCGCGCTGTCGGCGACGCTCGCGAGCACCGTCTCGGGTGTCACCGGGGCCGTGCCCGCCAGCAGCGCGAGCTTGCTGAGCTCCTGGTGCGCGGCGAGGAGATTGCCCTCGGTGCGCTCGGCCAGGAGCTCGAGCGCCTCGTCGCTCGCAGCGACCTTAAGCTGCCGGGCCCGCCCGCGCAGCCACGCCGTGAAACGCTGCGCGTCGACCGGCCAGATCTGCACCCAGCCGCCATGGGCCTCGGCCGCGCGCACCCACTCCGCGCCCTGCGCCTCGCGGTCGAGCCGCGGGGTGAGGATGAGCAGCAGCATGTCGGGATCCCGGGCCTCGAGGAGCGCGACCAGCGCGGCGTTGCCCGCGGTGCCGGGCCGGCCGGACATGCGGATCTCGAAGATGCGCCGGGCGCCGAACAGCGAGAGACTCCGCGCCGCGCCCCGCACCTCGTCCCAGTCGGCGGCGCGCTCGGGGAAATACACCTCCCGCTCGGTGAAGCCGCCGGCCCGTGCGCGGGCGCGCACGGCGTCGGCCGCCTCGCCGGCGAGCAGCGGCTCGTCCCCCGAGACGAGATAGGCAGGCAGCAGCCGCTCGCGCAGGTGGCCCGCGAGAGAATCGCCGCTAAGTTTCAAATTCCGTCCGGTACGGCGGTCACCGGCACATTATCAACCATTCACTCAGAACTGCCACGCCAGCCCGGCGAACAGCCCGCGCCGCGGCCCGTACTGGGATGCGAAGACGCCGACGCCGGAGCCGTTGCGGATCTGGTAGACCTTGTCGAACAGGTTGATGACGTCGAAGCGCGCGCTCAAGAGGCTCGAGCCGGACAAATGGAAGTCGTGGCTGAGCCCCAGATTGACCTGGGTGTAGCTCGGGGTGTGATCGCCATTGGGAATGGTGGTTCCGTCGGCCAGGACCAGATCCTGGCGCAGACCGGTACCGAAGATGAAATCAGCGCTGAGACGCGTGCCCTGCCATAGATAGGAAACCCCTCCGGATGCTGCCACCCGCCCCTCGTGATCGAGGTGAATGTAGTTTTGGGCAACGTAGGCGAAGTCGCCCGGGTCGAAGTTGAACTCGGCCGACTCCCACTGCTTGCCGTGGGCCGCCTGGAACGACAGGTTGCCGTAGGCTGAGAAGTTGCTCACGGAGTAGTTCGCGGTGAGCTCCACGCCGCCGATGAGGCCGTAGCGGTAGTTGAAGGGGGTGAGAATGATCGGCGCGCCGAACTGCCCCTCGTCGATCAGGTGCTGCGACTGCTTATAGAAGCCGTCGACGCCGAGGGTGAGCGTGTTGTCCAGGAGCTTCTGCTGCACACCGAGGTCGTAGTAGTTGTCGCGCTCGCCGAACGGGGGTGTGTCCTGAAGGATGGCCGGCTCCGCGGTGGTCCCGATGAACTTGGTGATCGAGGTCGCGCCGATGAGCTCGAAGGGCGGCGGGATGAAGTAGCGCGAGTAGCCGCCGTGCACCGTGGTGTCGGAGCCGAGCTTCCAGACGAAATTGATGCGCGGCTCGAGCAGGCTGCCGTTCGAATAGGCGCTGTAGTGATCGAAGCGCAGTCCGTAGTTCAGCGTGAGCGGCTCTAACACCCGCCACTCGTCCTGCAGATAGACACTCTCGATGCCCTGCGCCTGGGTGCCGTTGTCGGGGATGACGAGCGGAACGTTGCTGGTCTGCATGCCGGTCATGTCGACCGGCAGAACCTGCGAGGTGGTAGTGCTGCTCGAGCTGTCGTGCTGCAGGAAGAACCCGAAACGCACCGTGTGTGCATCGCCGAGGGTATACGCGGCATCCGTCTGCCAGGAGACTGCAGTATCGTCCTTGAAGGCGTCCTGCGCGATACCGTTGTAGAGGAGGTCGCCGAGCCAGTCGGGGGAGAAGTGCAGGCTGGTGTAGCGCACGGCGAGCGAGGTCTCGAAGTTCAGCGCACCGGCCGAGTGCTGCCAGCTGACGATCGCGTACTCGGCCAGCTCGCGCTGGTTCTCATCGAGATCGTCGCTGAGGAAGTCGGTGACGCCGTTGACGTCCAGCCCGAGCGTCGGCTGCAGCCCCCGCTGGTTCGGAATCTGGTACTTGCCGTCGGAAATGCCGAGGATCAGCGACAGGCGGTTATCCGGGTCGAGGATCTTCTCGAGATAACCGAAGGCGTGAATCTGTTTGGTCTGATCGTGCAGCGGGACGGCGCTGCCGTCCGGGGACTCGATGCCGACATCGCTCTGCTTGTAATCGCCGGTGAAGTAGTAGCTCAGGCTGCCGCTGCTGCCGCCGTACTCGAACGCCGGTTGTATCGTCCCGAAGCTCCCGCCATAGACCGACAGGTAACCGCCGGGCTGCAACAGGCCGCTGTTGCTCGAGAGGTCGATGACCCCTGCCGTGCGCAGGCCGTACTCCGCCGGCAGCGCCCCGGTGATCAGGCTCACCGAGGAGATCAGGCGCGGACTCAGTGTCTGGCTGAAGACGCTGATGCCCTCGGGGAGGATGACGCCGTTCAGGCGGTACTGCAGACCGTTGTGGTCGCCACGCACGTGCAGCTGTCCGAAGGAGTCCTGTACCACATCCGGGGCCTGCAGCAGCACCTGGTTGAGCGACTGGTTGCCGCCTCCCGGCTGCGCGACGATCGCCTGGTTGTCGATGGTGTAGGTGGATGCACCGGTCTGCGTCTCGATGCCGACGCGCTCCTCATTGAGACGCTGCGCCGTGACCATGATGGTCTGGAGCCGACTGGTGTCGCCGGCTGCGGGCGCAGCCGCGGCGTCGTCAGCCGCGGCAGTGGTGTCACTCGCAGCATCCGCCCCGGAAGCGGCGGCCGTCGCACCGGCGCCGATGAGCGCGGCGGCCAGAAGAAATCGGTTGATTGACATGAATTCACTCCGCAAAAGCCTGAACGACGCGCGCCCCCGACGTGGCTCGGAGCGCGCGCGAATCAACGAGGATCCAGGGTCAGGCTTGCGGAGGGCCGCGACTGCGCGGGGTGGGAGCGTCGACCGCGACGAACGCGCAGGAGCGAGCAGGAACCGGGAGGAAGACGGGCGCGCAGGCAGAGAGCGTGCTGGCCGCGCCCGAGGCCGGATTGGCCACCTGGGAGTAAGCCGCGCAGCTCGGGCAGACGCTGTCGCCGAGCTGCAGGTCGGCACGGAGCGAGGTGCCCTCGCCGCTCGCGCCGGGCTGCATGTGGCTGAGCTCGTGCAGCACCGCGCCGTGCTGGGCGAACACCAGCAGCAGGGACAGTACCCAGGCGAGGGGCAGGCGGCGCACTTGGCTTTACGACATAACGGACCGGATGAGAGGCGCGTAGTCTAGCGCGCGCTCCGGCCGGGGAGCCAGCCGGGAAGCGGCGACCGGCACGAATAGTGCGACGTGCAGCACTCAGTCCGGCGCCGCTAGGGACAGGCGAAGTCGGTCCGGCCCACCGGTTTGCACTGTGGCGGGAAGCCCTGCGCACGCCAGTACTCGGGCATGCGCCAGCGCTCGATCACACTCTTGCGGACGGCGGACTTGAGCCACTCAGGATCACTGCGCGACCAGACGACGACTACAGAATCGTTGACCACCGCCGGTATCTGGTCGTAGGCCTTCAACAGCCAGTAGCCGCCCATCGCGGCCTCTGGATCGTCGTGCCGGTCGATGAGTGGCAGGGCGTCTTTCCGGTCCTGCGGTCCGAAGGCCGGATCGGTGAGCGAGCGGTAGAGTGACTGCAGCAGCTGCGGCTTCGCGCGGTACTGCTGCGACAGTATGCCGAGGAGTCCGAGCCGGTCGCCGCGGGCGGCGGCAACCGGCGCGAAATAGACATCCGCGTTGACGTAGCCGCGGGCCATGCCCGCCTCATAGAGGCGCAACGCCGCGTCTGTGCGCCCCGCGCACAGCTCGACCAGGGCGAGCGTGCGGCGGCAGAGCTCGTAGGCCGCATCGGCATCGAGGCAGCGCTCGGCGTCCTGGCGCGCCCGGTCGAGGTACCCGAGGTTGAACCAGGTGCCGGCACGCCACAGGTACGCCGTGGCATTGCGTGGATCGCGCGTCAGCGCCTCGGAGAGCTGCGCGAGCGCCTCCTGCCAGCTCCCTTGCTGTCCGAGCGCGATCAGGTTGGCCTGCGCGATGCCGCGTACCGCATACGCCAGCGACAGGCCGGGATCGAGCCGCAGCGCCTGATCGGCGGCCTGGATCGCCGAGCGCAGATAGTTCTCCTGCTCGGTGAGTCCCCAGAACTGTGAGATCACGAGCACCGCGGCGAGCGACTCCCAGGCGCGGGCAAACTTCGGGTCCTGGTCGACCGCCGCCCGCAGCAGGCGCGCGGCCTCGCTCAGGTTGGGCTTCGTGCGGGCGAGAAACAGCGCGTGACCCTTGAGATAGAGGTCGTACACGTCGAGGCTCGCCGTATCGGCCTGCGGCAGAGCGGGCTTGCCGACGGCGACGCCGGCGCTGCCGATCGCGCTGGTGAGCTGTTGAACGATGTCGGTGGCGATCTCGTCCTGGATGCCGAAGAGATTGGCGGTGGTCAAGGGTCGCTCGAAGGTCTGCGACCACAGGTGCTGATCGCTGGCCGCGTCGATCAGCTGCGCCGAGATGCGCACGGTATCGCCCGACTTGCGCACGCTCCCCTCGAGAATGTGGCGCACCCCGAGCTTCCTGGCGATCTCGGGGATGCCGATGTCGGTGTTGCGGAACTGAAACGAGGAGGTGCGTGAGGCGACCTTGAGCCCGCTCACGTGCGCGAGGTCGTCGAGGATCTCCTCGGCCACCCCGTCGGAGAAGTAGGCCTGGTCGCCCGTCTGCGAGAGATCGGCAAACGGCAGCACCGCGATCGAGGCGGCCGGCGCCACGGCTCCCGGCGACTCCTCCCCGGCCGCCGCGCGCTCGGCCTCGGCCGCGCGATGCGTCGTCGTGTCGCGCCAGATCAGCACCCCGCCCAGGGCGAGGAGGATCGCGATGACCACGATCTCGGTGGCGCTCATGCGGCCGTGCCCGCGGGCCCCGTGGAACCAGGCGAGCGTGACCATGATCGGCACGCCGAGAATCAGCACCAGCGTGAAAACACGCAGCGCCCAGTGCGGCCAGGAGAGCGAGTTGCCCAGCAGCTCCGCGCCGTGCAGCAGCGTGTAGGCGACTGCGAGGTACGCGAGCGTCCACTGCACCATCTTGTGCTCTTTGATATGCACCCAGACGATGCGCAGCAGCCCCGGGGCACGCAGCGCGGCGTCGGCGGGTTTGGTGGCGGGCGGCTCGCTCATGGGGCAGCGCCGGAGTGTAGCTCACGCGGCGCGCAGGCCGCCGGTCACGCGTCCCCCGGCATCGATCACCCCGTGGCGCTCGAGCCAGGCGCGCGCATCCGCGGCGTCGCTCTCGAACCAGGCACGCGTGCTGCCGAGACGGAAGCTGTATCCCCAGGAATCCATGTCGGCGAGCATGCGCGCGCGGCCCACCGCCGGCAGCTCCGCCGCCAGCAGCACCTGCAGGTAGCACACGGCGGCCTCCTCGAGGTCGTCGCCGCCGGCATCGGTATCGAGACCGGCGCGCCGCTCCGGACTCATGCAGACGTAGTGGCCCGCCTCGTGCAGGAGCGAATGCACCGGGGTGTCGAGGCGCGCGTACAGCCGCTCGCCCTTCAGGCCCGCCTCGCTGTCGCCCCAGTAGGATCCGGGGATCTCCTCGCCGCAAGCCACCAGGGTGAGATCCAGTCCGAAGCGCGTGAGCAGCAGCGCCACCGCCACCCGATCGACGCTGCGCAACAGCAGCACTGCGGGGCTGCCGAATTCGGGCAGCGCGATCAGCGCGGAAGTGGCCGAGGGGGCCGGTGAGCGCGGCGCACGTGCTGCGGGCGGCCCGCTCACGCCTAGAGTCTCGCCAGGCGGCGCATGACCATGTCGGCGAGGTCCTGGGCCATTGCGCCGCGCAGGATGTCCGCCTCGTGCCCCTTGGCGAGCAGCACCCGCGCGTCGAAGCTGTAGCTGCGGGTGGTGGAGATCTCCTGCGGCGACAGCAGCTCCTTGCCCCCCGCCGTGACCGAGAAGCTCACCGTGTAGGTCAGCTCGTACTCGTTCGGCTGGTTGAGATTCGAGACCGAGAGTACCCGTTGCTTCACGCTGTCCTTGAGGATGCTCACGACCGCGGAGGCCTGGTTCTTCTCGGGCGCGAGCTGCGCGCCGTTGGCGAGCAGCGCCCGCTCGAGGCTCAGTACGAAGTCGCTCTGCCGGTCCTCGGCCTCGAGGTACGGCGTCTGCACGCTGGCCGAGAGCGGCGCATGTCCCTCGAGGTGGAAGCCGCAGCCGCCGAGTGCGAGCAGCCAGCCGCCGGCGGCCGCGGCGGCCGCGCGCGCCGGCCTGGCCCGCGCGAGCGCCATCAGACCACCACGTTGACGAGCTTGCCGGGCACGACGATCACGCGGCGCACCGGCCGGCCGGCCACGAATTTGAGGACCTGCTGATCGGCGAGCGCCGCGGCGCGCACCGCCGCCTCATCGGCCCCTACCGGCACGGCGATGTGCCCGCGCAGCTTGCCGTTCACCTGCACCACCATGGCGTGCGTATCCTGCGCGAGCGCCGCCGGGTCGTGCTGCGGCCAGCGCTCATCGACGAGCGCGGTCGCATGCCCGAGCGACTGCCACAGCGCGTGGCACACGTGCGGGGTGATCGGCGCGAGCACCCGCACGGCGATCTCGAGCGCTTCCTGGCGCACCGCGCGACCCTGCGGACTCGCATCCGCCGCGGCGCGAATCGAGTTGAGCAGCTCCATCATCGCGGCGATCGCGGTGTTGAAGTTACGCCGGCGGCCGATGTCGTCGGTGGCCTTTGCGAGCGCCTGGTGCGCCTGGCGCCGCAGCTCGCGCTGCGCGGGAGTGAGCGCGCCCGCCTCGAGCGCCGGCACGGCGCCCGCCGTGACGTGCTCGTACACGGTGCTCCACAGCCGCCGGATGAAGCGCGCGGCGCCCTGCACGCCCTCGTCGGACCATTCGAGCGTCTGCTCCGGGGGCGAGGCATACATGGTGAAGAGCCGCGCGGTGTCGGCGCCGAAGCGCTCGATGAGCCCTTCCGGGTCGACGCCGTTGCCCTCGGACTTGGACATCTTACCGATGCCCTCGTGCTGCACCTCGAGCGCATCGCCGTCGGCGATCAGCACCTCATAGCGCGTGCTGCCGTCCGGCTCGCGCAGCGTCTCGACGTCGGCGGGGTTGAAGTAGCGCTTGCGGCCCCCGGGCGGCTGATACGAGAAGACGTGATTCAGCACCATGCCCTGGGTGAGCAGCCGCGTGAACGGCTCGCCGAATCTCACCAGCCCGAGGTCGCGCATCACCTTGGTCCAGAAGCGCGCGTAGAGCAGATGCAGGATCGCGTGCTCGATGCCGCCGATGTACTGATCGACCGGCAGCCAGTAGTCGACGCGCTCATCGACCATCGCCCGGGTGTCGTCCGGACAGGCATAACGCATGAAATACCAGGACGAATCCACAAAGGTGTCCATCGTGTCGGTCTCGCGCCGCGCCGCGGCTCCGCACTTCGGGCACTTGACCTGATAGAAGGCCGGCGACTTCGCCAGCGGGTTGCCGCTGCCGTCGGGCACCAGGTCCTCGGGCAGCACCACCGGCAGCTGCTCGTCCGGCACCGCCACCTCGCCGCACGCGCCGCAGTGAATGATCGGGATCGGGCAGCCCCAGTAGCGCTGCCGCGAGATGCCCCAGTCGCGCAGGCGAAACTGCACGCGCCTGGCACCGAGGCCCTTCTTCTCGAGCGCCGCGGCGATCGCTTCGACCGCCTGCTGCGACGTGAGCCCGGAGAACTCGCCCGAGTTCACCGTGATGCCGTATTCGGCGTACGCCGCGCTCCAGGGCGCGCGCACCTCCTCGTAGGCCCCGCTCGCCGGGCGCACCACGGTAGCGATCGGCAGCTGGTTGCGCGTGGCGAACTCGAAATCGCGCTCATCGTGCGCCGGCACGCCCATCACGGCGCCCGCGCCGTAGGCCATCACCACGTAATTCGCGACCCACACCTCGAGCGGCTTGGCTGTGAAGGGGTGCAGCACGTGCAGCCCGGTCGACATGCCCTTCTTTTCCTGGGTCGCGAGCTCGGCCTCGATGACGCTACCGCGGCGGCATTCCTCGATGAAAGCGGCGAGCGCCGGTCGAGTGCGCGCGGCGGCGAGCGCCAGCGGGTGCTCCGCGGCGACCGCCATGAAGGTGGCGCCGAAGAGCGTATCGGCGCGCGTGGTGAACACCCTGACGGCGCCCGCGGCACCGAGCGCGTGCTCGGTGTCGGGCGCATAGGGAAAGGAGATGTCGCAGCCCTCGCTGCGGCCGATCCAGTTGGCCTGCATGAGACGCACGCGCTCGGGCCAGTCGGGCAGCTCCTCGAGCGCCGCGAGCAGCTCCTCGGCGTAGCGCGTGATCGCGAGGTAGTACATCGGGATCTCGCGCTTCTCGACCGGCGCGCCGGTGCGCCAGCCGCGCCCGTCGATCACCTGCTCGTTGGCGAGCACGGTCTGGTCGACCGGATCCCAGTTGACGACCCCGCTCTTGCGGTAGGCGAGGCCCCGCTCGCGCATGCGCAGGAACAGCCACTGGTTCCAGCGGTAATAGTCCGGATCGCAGGTTGCGATCTCGCGCCGCCAGTCGATGGCGAAGCCGAGGGACTGCAGCTGCGAGCGCATGTGCGCGATGTTGTCGCGCGTCCACTTCGCCGGCGGCACGGAGTTGCTGATGGCGGCGTTCTCGGCCGGGAGCCCGAAGGCGTCCCAGCCCATCGGCTGCAGCACGTTGTAGCCCTGCATCGCCAGGTAGCGCGCCAGCACGTCTCCGATCGTGTAGTTGCGCACGTGACCCATGTGCAGCCGGCCGGATGGGTACGGCAGCATCGACAGGCAGTAGTACTTCGGAAGCGCGGGGTCCTCGCGCACTTCGAACGCGCCGTGCTCCCGCCAATGTTGCTGCGCGGCCCGTTCGACTGCCGCGGGATCGTAGACTTCTTGCACAAAGCTCCCCACCGGCGCAGCCGGCGAAAGTCACGCCTCTCGCCGGCGGCAATCGGGGTAATGTCCGCCGCAATCGCCGCAGGCGATTTCCGCCAATATAACTAAGGAAGCCGCAAAGGCACGAAGATCTGGGCATCCTCGCGCTGGATGAGGAGGGCCACGCTCTTGCCGGCGGTCTTGGCCGCGTCCTCGAGCTCCTGCGTCGTGTGCACCCTCTTGCCGTTGACGCCGAGGATGATGTCGCCGGGCTCGACCTCGGCGGCCGCCGCGGCACCGGTGACCTCCTCGACCACGAGGCTCCCCTGCGTACCGGCCTGCTGCTTCTCCTGCGCAGTCAGCGGCCGCACGGTGAGCCCGAAGGCGCCGGGCCGGCTCGCAGCGCCGCCGCCCGGTGACCGGCCGCCCCGCGAGGCGGTCTGCTGCTGCTCGTGGAGCTCGGCGACCGCGACGCTCACGTTCTGCTGCTTGCCGTTGCGCCACAGCGTGAGAGTCGTCTCGCTGCCCGGCTTCATGGCGGCGATCGCCCCCGAGAGCTCGCCGTAATGCTCGATCGGGCGGCCCGCGACGGAGAGGATCACGTCGCCTGGCTGGATACCGGCGTGCGCCGCCGGGCCGTCCTTCTCGACGGAAGAGACCAGCGCGCCGCGCGGCCGGTCGAGGCCGAACGACTCGGCGAGCTGCGCGTTGAGATCCTGGATGGTGACGCCGATGCGGCCGCGCACCACGCGGCCGGTCTTGATCAGCTGCTCCTCGACGTTGCGCGCGACGTCGATCGGGATCGCGAAGGACAGGCCCATGAAGCCGCCGGTGCGGCTGAAGATCTGCGAGTTGATGCCGATCACCTCGCCCGCCATGTTGAAGAGTGGGCCGCCCGAGTTGCCGGGATTGACCGCCACGTCGGTCTGAATGAAGGGCACGTAGTTGTCGCTCGGCAGCGAGCGCGAGGTGGCGCTGATGATGCCGGCGGTGACCGAGTTCTCGAAGCCGAACGGCGAGCCGATCGCGAGCACCCACTGGCCGGGCTTGAGGCGTGCCGGGTCGCCGAGCTTCACGATCGGCAGATTGCTGGCATTGATCTTGATCACCGCGACGTCGGTGCGCTCATCCGCGCCGATGACCTTGGCCTGGTACTCGCGCCGGTCGGTGAGCCGCACCGTCACCGTCTCCGCCTCCGCCACCACGTGGGTGTTGGTGAGGATGTAGCCGTCGGGACTCACGATGAATCCCGAGCCTGCGCCACGCGCCGGCGGCTGACTTGCGCGCGGGCCCTCGCCGGGGGCCGGAATGCCGAAGCGGCGGAAGAAATCGTAGAAGGGATCGTTGGGCGAGAGCCCCTGGAATCCCGGCGCCGGCTGCGCCTTCTCCACCACCTCGACGTTGACGACCGCGGAGCCGTATTTCTCCACCAGCGGCGTGAAGTCGGGAAGCAGGCGCATCGACGGGTCGGACGCGGCGGATTCGGCGGCCGCCGCGGGCGCCGCCGCCGGGCGCGTCTGTTGCGCGCTGGTGTCGCGCGAGCAGGCCGCGAGCGCCACGGCGAGCGCCATGACCGCGAGCGAGCGCCGCAACGGGAGCAGGTTCGATGCCGGTTTCACGTTCAGGTCCCTCGGGGAGCCGCACCGGCCGATCCGGAACGGCTGCGCCACAGCCTATCATTCCGCACGGCAAGCCCGTATGCCAGCGCGAGCAGCGCCAGCGCCACTATCAGCCAGTTTCCAACACGCGCGTAGGGGGTCAGGCCGGCAAGCGGCGTGACCCTGGAAAAGAGCACCTCCGGCCGAAACTCCCCGGCCCGGGCGAGGACCTCGCCGTGCGGCCCGACGACCGCGGAGATACCGTCATTGGCGGCGCGGATCAGGTAGCGTCCCTCCTCCAGTGCACGCATGCGCGCGATCTGGAAGTGCTGGTGCCGGGCGCTCGAATGGCCGAACCAGGCGTCGTTGGTCACGTTCACCAGGGCGGTGGCGCGGCCGAGCACCGCGAGCATCGCGCTGCCGTAGGCGTCCTCGTAGCAGATCGTCGTCCCGAGCTCGAGGTGGGCGACCGCGAGCGGTGGCTGGACCGCCGCCCCGGGGGTGAAGTCCGAGTACGGCAGGCTCATCAGGCGCATCCACGAGCGCACGAACTGCGGCACGGGGAAGAATTCCGCGAACGGCACCAGGTGATGCTTGTCGTACCAGCTCGCGCTCTCATCGAGCGCGAGCACCGAGTTGTAGTAGCGCACGGCGTCCGGGTCCGACGCGCCGACCTCGGCGCGCAGGATCCCCATGACGAGCGCCGAGCCGTGCGCGTGCGCCTGGCGGTAGACCCGGGTGAGATAGGGCACGATCTCGTTGGCCACGGCCGCGGTCGCCGACTCCGGCCAGACGATGAGCGAGGTGCCGAGCGCCTGCTCGGTGAGCTTCTGGTAGAGGTTGAGGGTCGTCGCGCGGTTGTCGTCGAGCCACTTCTCGTCCTGGGGAATCGCGCCCTGGGCGATTGCCACCGACACCGGCGCACCCACGGGGTGAGTCCAGGACACGCCGCGCAGCGCCGCCCCCGCCGCCCATGGCAGCAGCAACACCACCGCGGCGCCGAGCCGCACCCGCCGGGTGCCGCACACCAGCGCGGTGAGCGCGCCGGCCGAGACCAGCAGCGCCGCGCTCACGCCGTAGACGCCGGCCACCGGCGCCAGGCCCGCAAGCCAGGTGTCGGTCTGCGAGTAGCCGAGCGACAGCCACGAAAAACCCGACAGGAACCACCCGCGCCACCACTCGACCAGCAGCCAGGCCGCCGGCAGCGCCACCAGCCAGCGCGCCGCCCCGGTCCGTGGCAGCCAGCGAGCACACGCATAGCCGAGCGCGGCGTGATAGAGCGCCATGATCCCCGCCAGTCCCACCATGAGAAACAGCGCGAGCCAGATCGGGGCGTTGCCGAAGCCGTGAATGCTGATGTAGAGCCAGTAGGTGCCGGCCGTGAAGGTGCCGGCGTTGAAGCAGAAGCCGAGCCAGGCCGCCTCGCGCGGCGGCGCGTCCTGCCACAGCCACATGAGCGCTGCCGGGCACAGCACGGCGAGCGGCCACAGGCCGAGCGGCGCGAACGATGCGGCGAGCGCCGCGCCGGCCGCGAGCGCGCTCACGGCCCGCAGCCGTGCCGAGGACGGCCGCGGCAGAGTCCATGAGGCCACCTACGACCCGCCGCCCGCGCCGCGCTCGTCCGGCGGCAGCACGTCCCGCGGCGCGAGCACCCGCAGCGCATCGATGCGGCGGCGGTCGGCGCGCAGCACGCGGAACTCGAAGCCGTCGATGGTCGCGCTCTCGCCGCGCCGCGGCAGATGCCCGAGCTGCTTCATCACGAGGCCCGCCACCGTGTCGAAGCCCTCCTCCTCCGAGAGGCGCGCAGCGAAGAACTCGTTGAACTCGGCGATGCGCGTCACGCCCCGTACCGTGAACTGGCGCTCCGCGTCGCGGCGGATATTCTGATCGTCCTCGACATCGAACTCGTCGTCGATCTCGCCGACGATCTGCTCGATCACGTCCTCGATGGTCACGAGCCCCGAGACGCCGCCGTACTCGTCGACGACGATCGCCATGTGGTTGCGGTTGCGGCGGAACTCGCGCAGCAGCACGTTGAGTCGTTTCGACTCGGGCACGAACAGCGCCGGACGCATGTACTCGCGGATGTCGAAACGCTCGCGCTTCTCCGCGATCAGGCGCAGCAGATCCTTGGCGAGCAGGATGCCGACGATGTCGTCGCGGTCCGCGTCCATGACCGGGAAGCGCGAATGGCCCGATTCGACCACCACCGGCAGGATGCTGCCGGCGCGCTGGTCGCGGCGGATGAACACCATCTGCGCCCGCGGCACCATGATGTCGCGCACCTGCAGGTCCGAGACCTCGAGCACGCCTTCGATCATCGAGAGCGCATCGCCGTCGACCAGGCCGCGCTCGCCGGCATCGCGCAGCACGCCGAGCAGCTCCTGGCGGTCCTGCGGCTCGGACGCGAGACCCTGCGTGAGGCGCTTCAGCCACCGCCCGGTCGCGTTCAGATCCTTGCTCATGGTGCTGGCTTAGCTCCGCTGGCTCAATGGCTGAGGTAGGGATTGGCGAAGCCCAGGCGCCGCAGTACGGCAATCTCGCGCCTCTCCATGCGGCGCGCATCGGCGCTGCGCTCGTGGTCGTAGCCGATCAGGTGCAGCGTGCCGTGCACGATGAGATGCGCCCAGTGGGCCTTCAGGGTCTTCGCCTGCGCACGCGCTTCGCCGCGCAGCACGCCCGCGCAAATCACCAGGTCCCCGAGCGCCCGGGCGCTCGAGCGCGCCCGGGCCGGCAGCGCGGGCGATGGAAAGGACAGGACGTTGGTCGGCCGGTGGCGGCCGCGATAACGTGCATTGAGGCGGGCGCTCTCGGCCGGTCCAACGATGCGCACGCCGAGCTCGGCGCCGGCCGCGCGCTTGCCCAGCGCGGCGCTCGCCCAGCGCTCGAGGTCCGCACGGCGCGGCGCCCAGGCACGCACGCGCCGCTGCAGCTCGAGCGTGAGCGGCCGGGCGCTCACGGCGAGCCGCCGTGCGACTCGTAGGCCTGCACGATGCGCTGTACCAGCGGATGGCGCACCACGTCCCCGGCATCGAAGAAAGTGAAGGCGACGCCCGGCACGTGCCGCAGCACGTCGACGACGTGCGCCAGGCCCGACAGGCGGCCCGCCGGGAGATCCGTCTGCGTCACATCGCCCGTCACCACCGCGCGCGAGCCGAAGCCGATGCGGGTGAGGAACATCTTCATCTGCTCGATGGTGGTGTTCTGGGCCTCGTCGAGGATGATGAAGGAGTCGTTGAGCGAGCGGCCGCGCATGAAGGCGAGCGGCGCCACCTCGATGACGTTGCGCTCGATGAAGCGCGCCACGCGGTCGAAGCCCATCATCTCGTAGAGCGCGTCGTACATGGGGCGCAGGTATGGATCGACCTTCTGCGTGAGATCGCCGGGCAGGAACCCGAGGCGCTCGCCCGCCTCGACCGCCGGCCGCACCAGCACGATGCGCCGCACCCGGTCCGACTGCAGCGCCTCGCAGGCGCACGCAACCGCGAGATAGGTCTTGCCGGTGCCCGCGGGACCTATGCCAAAGGTGAGATCCCCGCCGCGGATGTGCGCCAGGTAGTCGCGTTGATGCGTGCCGCGCGCGCGGATGCCGCCGCGCGGCACCTGCACGCCCTGCTCGAGCGGGTCCGCATCCGCAGCCGGCGCGCCGGCCGCGCGGTCGCGCAGCGCGAGATGCACCCGCTCCGGAGTCACCTCTTCGGTGAGGGTGAGCACGAACAGCTCGCGCAGCGTGTCCTCGGCGCTCGCGGCCTGCGCGCCGCTCACGCGAAAGCTCTCGCCGCGGCGGCGGATGCGCACGTCGAGCCGCTCCTCGAGCAGCCGCAGGTTCTCGTCCAGCGGTCCACACAGGTTGGCGAGGCGCGTGTTGTCGCCGCCGAGATCGAATTCCCGTTGCTGGCGCGGCGCTGAGGCAGCCACGGCCATTCAGCCGCAGGCCGCCAGCGGCGCCGCCGCGAGGCGGCCGCGCAGGCTGTGCGAGAGCGCCGCGGTCACCTCGACGTCGGCGAAGCGGTCGATGAGCGTGGCGGGACCGGCGAAGTTCACCCAGCGGTTGTTGGCGGTGCGTCCGGCGAGCTCGCGCGCGTCGCGCTTCGCCGGCCGCTCGACCAGCACGCGTTGCCGCGTGCCCACCATCGACTCGCTGATGGCGCGCGCCTGCACCTCGAGCTGTGCCTGCAGGCGCGCGAGCCGCTGCTGCTTCACCTCGTAGCCCACCTCGTCGGGGAGCGCGGCGGCAGGTGTGCCGGGGCGGCGGCTGTAGATGAAGCTGAACGACTGGTCGAAGCGCACCTCGCGCGTCAGGGCCAGAGTCGCTTCGAAGTCGCGCTCAGTCTCCCCGGGGAAGCCGACGATGAAGTCCGAGGAGAGCGAGATGTCGGGACGCACGGCGCGCAGGCGCCGTACCTTGTCCTTGAACTCGAGGCTCGTGTAGCCGCGCTTCATGAGCGCGAGCACCCGGTCGGAGCCCGACTGCACCGGCAGGTGGAGGTGATTGGCGAGCTGCGGAACGCGCGCGAACGCCTCGATCAGGCTGTCGTCGAAGTCGAGCGGATGCGAGGTGGTGAAGCGGATGCGCTCGATGCCGGGCACGCGCGCCACGTGGTGGATGAGCGTCGCGAGGTCGACGCGCGCGCCGTCTGCCATGGGGCCCGAGTAGGCGTTGACGTTCTGGCCGAGGAGCGTGACCTCGGCGACGCCCTGGGCCGCGAGCGAGCGCACCTCGTACAGCACCGACTCGAAGCCGCGGCTGATCTCCTCGCCGCGCGTGTACGGCACGATGCAGAAGCTGCAGTACTTGCTGCAGCCTTCCATGACCGACACGAAAGCCCGCGCTCCCTCGGCGCGCGGTTCGGGAAGCGAATCGAATTTCTCGATCTCCGGGAAGCTGACGTCGACCTGCGCGCTCCCGCTGCGCTCGCGCTCGGCCATCATCTGCGGCAGCCGGTGCAGCGTCTGGGGACCGAAGACCAGATCGACGAACGGCGCGCGCTCGGTGATGGCCTCACCCTCCTGGCTCGCGACGCAGCCGCCGACGCCGATGAGCACCCCGGGGCGGCGGGTCTTGAGAAGCCGCCACTCGCCGAGGAGCGAGAACACCTTCTCCTGCGCCTTCTCGCGCACCGAGCAGGTGTTCATGAGCAGCACGTCCGCCTCGCGCGGGTCGTCCGTCGCGATGAGGCCGGCGCCGGCGTTGAGCACGTCCGCCATGCGCGCGGAGTCGTACTCGTTCATCTGGCAGCCGAAGGTCTTGATGAAGTAGCGGCGGGGCATGGTGGGCTAGCGGTCGAATTTTAAGGGTCGACAGGGAGGGCTGCACAGTCGTCCCAGAAATATAAAAAACTCCATGCGCATCATGCGCTTGCGAGTGCACCCTTGCGTTAGACTGCCACCGATGGATCCCCTGCAGCGATGCCTTAAGATGCCTCCGTCAGCCCGTGGAACGTCCATGAGATCGGCTTGGTGGCTGGTCGCGCTGTTTGCCCTCGCTGGCTGCGTCAGCCCGCCCGTACCGTCCAACCGTCCCCAACCGGCGCCAGGCTCGGGCAGCGAGACTGCGTCTCCCGCCGAGATTGACCGTCTCGAGCAGCAGATCGAACAGGGCCGCCAGCTCATGCAGTACAGGGAATTCGCCCAGGCCGACGCTCTATTCAGGGAGGTTTTCGCCGCCGAGGGATTTGCCGCTCTCCCGGCGCAGTCTCGACACGACGCTCTTCAGCGCGGCGGAGTCACGGCGTTGCAAATGCGGGACCCGCAGCGGGGCCTCGCATTGCTCACGCGCGCTTGCGACATGATCGAAGGGGACAGTCTGGATTGGGCCATGCGCGTGCGGGCAGCCAACGCCATGGATGATGCCCATGAGGCCGTCGCGGCCCTGGGGGTCCTGGCAAAACGATGGCCAGAGACACTCCCGCGGCTCGAGCCATACAACGAGCTCGACTATGCGATGGACGCTCTGGACACCGTGGGGTCAGAAACCGACCGCTACACGATCCTTAGTGCTCTGTTCACAGTTCATCTCTCCGAGGATCACGTTGGCGCGAGCAACTGGTGGCGCGACTTGGCGCTGCTGCGTCTGGCACGCCGCGACCACAGCGGAGCGATGGGGGCTCTATCTCGGGTCACGGATGCCTATGTTGCCATCGGCGTCGAGGTTGACCGGCGCTTCGACCCCTTGAGATATCTGATCGCAGGCTGGCCGGGCGTGCCCGAGGTTGCCCGCCGCGCCATCGATGCTGCCTCGAAGCGGGCGCTGGCCAATCCAAACAAGGTCGAGCCGATGACGCGACTCGCCTCACTGCTCAAGAACTCTCTGCGCTATCACGAGGCGCTGCAGGTAAGCGACGCGGTGATCGAGCGTCAGGAAGCGGCGGGTTCGGGAATCTACACCGACTACGACCGGGAATATGTATGGCTGCTCGACAAGCGTGCTGACACGCTCTTCGGACTGGGGCGCTGGGACGCCGCAATCATCCAAGAGCAGGCCGCGACCAACCTGCCCGAGCAGGGCGGGGTCAACGTGAGCCAAGTGATTAATCTCGCGGACATGTACGCGCGAGCGGGAAAACCCGCAGAGAGTCTCGCGGCGCTCCAGCGGCTCGAGCCGGGCAGCGCCAGCGGGTATGGAGACATGCAGGCGCAGGGGGTCAGAGTGCTCGCAGCCGCGCAGCTCCACGATCCCGCCGCAATCGACGAGGCGCTCAGGTTCTTGCGCCAGCACAGTGACGAGGCGCCCGGCACACTGCAGGAAGCGCTGCTCGCCGCCGGACGCGACGCCGAGGGGGCACGACTATTGATCTCGCGTCTCGAGGAGCCGAAGCGGCGCTACAGTGCGCTGTTGGCCGTGCAGCAGTACGCCGACACTGTTCTCACGCCGTGGGACCAGGAGCAGGAGCGCCGCTGGCATGCCCTTGTCAGTCGTCGCGACGTGCAAGCCTCGATTGCGCGCGTTGGCCGCGTGGGCCGGTACCCCCTCGAGCGCCGCAACTATTGAAGCAAGAAGCCGCGCCCACGGCTCCCCGCTCAGAACGGAATATCGTCGTCGAATTCCTCGCTCGAGCCGCCGCCAGCGCTGCGGCCGGCTCCGCCGCCCCCGCCGCCGCCGCCGGGGCCACCACCGCCCGTGTCCTCGCCGAAGTGCTCGCGGCCGCCGCCCGCGGGGCCTGGGCCGCCCGGAGCAGCTGCACCGCCGCCGCCACCGCGCCCGCCGAGCATCTGCATGTCGTTGCCGACGATCTCGGTCGAGTAGCGCTCGTTGCCCTGCTTGTCCTGCCATTTGCGCGTGCGCAGGCTTCCTTCGATGTAGACCTGCGAGCCCTTGCGCAGGTACTCCGCGGCCACCTCGGCCAACCGGCCGAAGAGCGCCACCCGATGCCACTCGGTGCGCTCCTGCTGCTCGCCGGTCTGCTTGTCGCGCCAGCTCTCGCTGGTCGCCACGCGCAGATTCGCCACCGTGGTGCCCGAGGGCATGGCCCGGGTCTCGGGATCCGCGCCCAGGTTGCCGATGATGATGACCTTATTGACTCCACGCGCCATGGTGAACCCTCGAAGAATTTCCGCTTGAGTGGGCGTGGTCGATAAGCAGCGCCCGCCGATTGCCGACGCATTCTAGTGGAGCGGCGCAGGCCATGCGAACCCTTGAGGCGCGCCGCGCGGCCCCCAAATTGACCCTGAGCCCCCAGTTTTGCCGCGCCGACCCTCGAGCTTTGGTCAAGGTGGCGCCGGCGCGTACAATTTCTGGTTCGATGCAGCAAATACGCGTGCGCGGTGCGCGCACTCATAACCTCAAGAATCTGAATCTCGACCTGCCGCGCGAGCGGCTGATCGTGGTCACGGGGCTGTCCGGCTCCGGCAAGTCGTCGCTGACTTTCGACACCCTCTATGCCGAAGGCCAGCGCCGCTACGTCGAGTCGCTGTCGGCTTATGCGCGGCAGTTCCTCGCCACCATGGACAAGCCCGACGTCGACAGCATCGAGGGCTTGTCCCCGGCGATCGCCATCGAGCAGAAGGCGAGCTCGCACAACCCGCGCTCCACCGTGGGCACGGTGACCGAGATCTACGACTACCTGCGGCTGCTGTACGCGCGTGCCGGCGTACCCCGCTGTCCCGACCATGGCATCGACCTCACGGCGCAGACCGTGAGCCAGATGGTCGATCAGGTGCTCAGGCTTCCGGAAGGTACGGCGGCCGCCCTGCTCGCGCCGGTGGTCACCCAGCGCAAGGGGGAGCACCTCGAGCTCTTCGAGGACTTGAGCGCCCAGGGCTTCGTGCGCGTGCGCATCGACGGCCGCATCCACGAGCTCGACGCGCGCCCGGCGCTCGACGGCAGGAAGAAGCACGACATCGAGGCGGTCGTCGACCGCATGCGCGTGCGCCCCGACGCGGCGCAGCGCCTCGCGGAGTCGTTCGAGACAGCGCTCAGGCTCTCGGGTGGGCTGGCGCGGCTCATCTTTCTCGATGCGCCCGAGCGCGAGCCGCTGACCTTCTCCAGCCGGCACGCCTGCCCGGTGTGCGGCTACAGCGTGCCGCCGCTCGAGCCGAAGCTGTTCTCCTTCAACAACCCCTCCGGCGCCTGCCCCGGCTGCGACGGACTCGGGGTCGAGGAGTTCTTCGATCCGCAGCGCGTGGTGCTGCATCCCCATCTCTCGCTCGCCGGCGGGGCGGTGCGCGGCTGGGATCGGCGCAACGATCACTACTTCCATCTGATCCAGTCCCTGGCGAGGCACTACGGCTTCGACATCGAGACGCCCTGGACGGAGCTCCCTGAGCAGGTGCGCCAGGTGCTGCTGCACGGCAGCGGCGGGCAGGCGATCGAGTTCGGGGAGCGCCCGGGCGGCGTGCGGCGCGGGCGGCAGCGCCATCCCTTCGAAGGAATCCTGCCGAATCTCACGCGCCGCTACCGCGAGACCTCCTCGCCCATGGTGCGCGAGGAGCTCGCGCGCTACCTGAGTCTCCGCCCCTGTCCCGACTGCGAGGGCACCCGCCTCAATCGCGCCGCGCGCTTCGTGTTCGTCGCGGACCGCAGCCTCCCGCAGGTGGCGCATCTCACCGTCGGGCGGGCACTCGAGTTCCTGCGGAGCTTGAACCTCGCGGGCTGGCGCGGCGAGGTCGCGGCCCGGATCGTCAAGGGCATGATCGAGCGCCTCGCGTTCCTCGCCGACGTCGGACTCGAATACCTGACGCTCGATCGCAGCGCCGAGACCCTCTCGGGCGGGGAGTCCCAGCGCATTCGCCTCGCCAGCCAGGTCGGCTCGGGGCTCACCGGCGTCATGTACATACTCGATGAGCCCTCGATCGGGCTGCACCAGCGGGATAACCGCCGCCTGCTCGCGACGCTCAGGCAGCTGCGCGACCTCGGCAACACGGTGATCGTGGTCGAGCATGACGAGGAGGCGATCCGCGAGGCCGATCACGTCGTCGACCTGGGTCCCGGTGCCGGTGCCCACGGCGGACAGCTGGTGGCGCAGGGATCGCCGCGCGAGATCGAGGCGGCGCCCGCCTCGATCACCGGCCAGTATCTCTCGGGACGGCGCCGCATCGAGGTACCAACGCTGCGGCTGCGGCCGGCTCCCGACCGGCAGATACGCATCGTGGGCGCGACCGGCAACAACCTGCGGCACGTCACCGCCGAGATTCCCCTCGGCCTCCTCACCTGCGTCACCGGCGTATCGGGCTCGGGCAAGTCGACGCTGATCGTCGATACGCTGTTCGGTCACACTGCCGCGCGCCTGAACGGCGCGCGCGTCGAGACGGCGCCGTGCGAGAGCATCGAGGGGCTCGGCGAGATCGACCGTGTGATCGACATCGACCAGAGCCCGATCGGGCGCACGCCGCGCTCGAATCCCGCGACCTATACCGGCCTGTTCGCGCCGCTGCGCGAGTTGTTCGCGGCGGTGCCCGAGGCGCGTGCGCGGGGCTACGACGCCGGGCGCTTTAGCTTCAACGTCAAGGGGGGCCGCTGCGAGGCGTGTCAGGGAGACGGCGTCATCCGCGTGGAGATGCACTTCCTGCCCGATGTGTACGTGCCCTGCGATGTCTGCAAGGGGCAGCGCTACAACCGCGAGACGCTCGAGATCCGCTACCGCGGCAAGAACATCCACGAAGTGCTCGAGCTGACGGTCGAGGAGGCGCTGCGCTTCTTTCAGAACGTGCCGGCCGCCGCCGGCAAGCTCCAGACGCTCACCGACGTGGGACTCTCCTACGTGCGTCTCGGACAGAACGCCACGACGCTCTCCGGGGGCGAGGCGCAGCGGGTCAAGCTCTCCCGCGAGCTCGCCAAGCGCGCGACCGGCCGCACTCTGTACATCCTCGACGAGCCGACCACGGGACTGCACTTCCACGACGTCGAGCAGCTGCTGCACGTATTGCATCGCCTGCGCGACGAGGGCAACACCATCGTCGTGATCGAGCACAACCTCGACGTGATCAAGACCGCCGACTGGGTGCTGGACCTCGGTCCCGAAGGCGGCGAGGGGGGCGGTGAGATCATCGCAGCCGGCCCTCCCGAGACGATCGCCGCGAACGAACGCTCCTACACAGGCGCGTACCTCCGGCCGCTCCTCGCGCGCGCCGGTGCACTTCGAGCCGCCGCGGGGGCGTAGGGAGGAATACGCATCGCCCCCGGGCCTCGCTCCCGGTATCTTGATCTTGGGCGTTGGCCTGCCATGGTATCTAAGTTATTGATTCTACTCGCTTGCCTGAGTTACCGTAATGCGATTGAAAATGCGAACGGTTCTCATCCATAATCGCTTCCCATGGACGCCGTAGCCTCCCCCACCGGGCTCGCTCTCGATCCCGGCTTCGTGAGCCTCGCCGCGCTCTCTCCCGGCACCGCCGGGCGGGTGGTGAGCGTCGGCTCGGGTGCGAGCGCTCTCTCCCCGCTCGAGCGGCGGCTGCTCGAGTTCGGCTTCGTGAGCGGCGAGCACGTCGAGGTGCTGGCCGAGGCGCGGCCGGGCCGCGATCCCTTCGTCGTGCGCATCGGCCATACCACGCTCGCGCTGCGCAGGCGCGAGGCCGAGAGCGTCTTCATCGAGCTGCTGCGCTCCGTTTCGGGCGCGGCAGCAGCGGGCGCAGCCCGCGCGCCATGAACGCCCCGGCGGCCGCGGCGGTTGCCGCCGCGCCGCAGCTCAGTCTCTCGTTGATCGGGGTGCCCAACTGCGGCAAGACCGCGCTCTTCAATCGTCTCACCGGCAGCCGCCAGAAGGTTGCCAACTATCCCGGCGTCACCGTCGAGCGCAAGGTCGGGCGCCTCATCGGTCCGCGCACCGGGCGCGCCTACCGGGTCGTCGACCTCCCGGGGGCCTACAGCCTCGAGCCGACGACGCTCGATGAGGCCATCGCCCGCGACGTCGTGCTCGGCCGCCATGCGGCCGAGCCGGCGCCGGACCTGCTGGTGTGCGTGGTCGATGCCACGAACCTGCGCCTCAATCTGCGCCTGGTGCTCGATCTCAAACGACTCGGCGTGCCGATGATCGTCGCCCTCAACATGAGCGACGTGGCCGCGCAGCGCGGCTATCGCTTCGATCGTGCCGCGCTCGAGCGTGCGCTCGGGGTGCCCGTCGTGCCCACGGTCGCGATCCGTGCCGGCGGCGAGCGCGAGCTGGTCGATGCGATCGACTCGTACGGATACGCCGGTGCCGCCCGGGCGCGGGCGTGCATCGAGCCGCCGCCACCCGCCACCGCCGCGGACATCGAGGCCACGCAGCGCCAAGTGCGCCGGGTGCTGGAGGAGATCGGCTACCGTGTGCCGGCGCGCGCGGCGATGCTGGCGCGGCTCGACGCGGTAGTGCTCAATCCGATCGCAGGTCCCTTGCTGCTCGCGGTCGTGCTGTTCCTCATGTTCCAGGCGGTATTCAGCTGGGCCAAGGCACCCCAGGCCTGGATCAACTCCGGCATCGCCGCAGTGAGCGGCTGGCTGGCGACGCAGCTGCCGGCGGGACCCCTGCGGGGACTGCTGTTGGATGGAGTCCTGGCCGGAACCGGCAGCGTGCTGGTGTTCCTGCCGCAGATCCTCATCCTGTTCCTCTTCATCCTCGCGCTCGAGGACTCGGGCTACCTGCCGCGCGCGGCGTTCATGCTCGATCGGCTCATGGGCCGGGCGGGCCTCTCGGGGCGCGCCTTCATTCCGCTGCTGTCGAGCTTCGCGTGCGCCATTCCGGGAATCATGGCGACGCGCACCATTCCCTCGGCGCGCGACCGGCTCGCGACCATCATGATCGCCCCGCTCATGACCTGCTCGGCGCGGTTGCCGGTGTATGCGCTGCTGATCGGCGCCTTCATTCCACAGCGCGATCTCGGGCCGCTCGATCTGCGCGGAGTGGTGCTGTTCGCGCTCTATCTGGCCGGCGTCGCGAGCGCGCTCGCGGTCGCCTTCGTGCTCAAGCGCACCATGATGCGCGGCGAATACCGGCCGCTGCTGCTCGAGCTCCCCGAGTACCGCTGGCCGCACCTCTCGAACCTCGCGCTCGGACTGTGGGAGCGCACGCGGATCTTCCTCACCCGCGTCGGCACCATCATCCTCACGCTCATGGTGGTGCTGTGGTTCCTGGCGAGCTTTCCGGCGCCGCCGCCGGGTGCGCCGGGTCCCGCCATCCAGTACAGCCTCGCCGGGCTCCTCGGGCGCGGTCTCGAGTATCTGTTCGCGCCGCTCGGCTTCAACTGGCAGATCTCGATCGCGCTGGTGCCGGGACTCGCGGCGCGCGAGGTGGCGGTGAGCGCGCTCGGTACCGTGTACGCGATGTCGGGTGCGGGCGATGTCGCCGGGGCGCTCACGCCGATCATCAGCCACACCTGGAGCCTCGCGACCGGCCTGTCGCTGCTCGCGTGGTACGTGTTCGCGCCGCAGTGCCTGTCGACGCTCGCGGTGGTGAGACGCGAGACCAACTCCTGGACCTATCCGCTCGCGATGGCGGCCTACCTGTTCGCGCTCGCCTATCTCGGAGCGCTGCTCACCTACCGCGTCGCGCTGGCCCTCGGCGCCGGAGGGGTGGTGGCATGAGTCTCGCTCTGCAGGGCGTGCTGGTCGGCCTGGCGGTGGCCACGTGCGCGCTCTACAGCGCCTGGCGGCTGGCATCGCTGCGGCTGCGGATGCGGCTGATCGACGGGCTCGGCGCTCTGCCGCCGATCCTGACTGCAGCGTGGCTCGCCGCGCTGCGGCAACGGACGCTCTCGCAGCTCGCCGGCGGCTGCGCCGGCTGCGCCGCCGGAGGCGGACTCACGCAGGACGCGGCGGGGCGCCCGAATCAAACATCTGGTGCACCTCGCCGTTGACGACGCGCTCCTGGTAGTTGCCACGCGTGTACGCGCCGACCACCCCGCGCCAGAAGCGCACGGCATCGGCATTGCGCAGGTGCTCGCTGATCTCCCAGCGTCCCGCGAAGCGGTTGAGGATCAGCTCGACCGCGCTGCGTCCCACGCCGAGGCGGCGCCGCGCGCGCGTAATGAAGAATTCCGCCATGCGGTAGTCGGTCCGTGGCCGCGGCGGCGGCACGGGGCTCGCGCGCAGCACGCGCGCGAACCCCACCGGCTCGCTGCCCTTGAGGATCACCAGCGGGAAGGTATTGGGGTCGCCGAACCAGTGCGCGATCTGGTCGGGCTCGCGGTGACCGATCTCCCCGAGCGCGGGGAACAGTCCCGTGCCGGGATTGAGATCATCGAGGTAATCGCGATAGACGCTCTGGATCCACAGCCGGTCGGCCGGCTGGGCGCGTGCGTCGCGCACGCTGACGGTCACCACGGGCATCGCTCGAGCCTCAAAATGTCACGGCCCGGACGGCTCGCGCTTGCGCTCCGTCCGGGCCGCGTTTTTCAGCCGTAAGCCGTGGAGACTTACTGCTTCGGTGGCGTCGTCTGGTCAGCCGGTGCAGCGGGAGCGGCAGCGCCGGTTTCAGCAGGCGGTGCAGCCGTGCCGGCAGCCGGAGCGGCCTGGTCAGCAGGAGCAGCGGGAGCCGCGGCCGGAGCGGCAGCCGGAGCAGGAGGAGCAGCAGCGGTATCGGGTGCAGCGGCTTCCTGCTTCGCACAGGCCGTCAGCATCAGCGCCGCAACGATTGCGCTAAGAGCAAGTTTGGTGTTCATCAGATAATTCCCCGAAGGAAGCAAGAGTTGTATGGATAGGGCCACGGCCGCGTTGAGGCCGTATCCGGGCTCATTTCCGGGCCGCGGAGAAGGTAAATTCTATAGAAGTCCCGGTACGATTGGAAACTGCTGAGGGGCTTGTAAGCGACGGTAGTGTCGTCCGGGTACCACAGGGCTGGGTAGCTGACGGGAGGGGGGCCATGTCCGACATCGAATCCAGCGTAAAAGAGCTCGAACAATCCTTCGGCCCGCACCTGGCCGCGCTCTGCCAGCGCACCGAGCGGGCCCTCGCGGCCTGCGGCTTCACGGGGCTGCTGGTGCACTCGGGCTCGGCGCTCACAGTCTTCGAGGACGACCGGACCTACCCCTTCGTGGCGCACGCCCCCTTCAAGGTATGGGCGCCGCTCGCCGATGCGCCCGACTCCTTCATCTGGTTCGAGCCGGGCGCGCGCCCGCGGCTGATCCTGCATCAGCCCCGGGACTACTGGTACAAGCCCTCCGACCTGCCGCGCGGGTACTGGGTGCGGCACTTCGACATATTACCGGCCGTCGATGCGGCGGCGGCGCGCGCCGCCCTGCCCCGCGACTTGTCCCGTGCGGCCTTTATCGGCGACGACACCCCCGAGCTCGCCGCGTGGGGTATGGCCGCGGTAAATCCGCGCGAGCTCATGCGTCGCCTCGACTATGACCGCGCCATCAAGAGCCCCTATGAGCTGCACTGCATGCGGGCGGCAAATCGCCTCGGCGCGCGCGGACATCTCGCGGCGACGCGCGCCTTCGAGGCCGGCGCTTCCGAGTTCGAGATCGAGATCGCGTTTCTCAGCGCCTGCGGCCTGCGCGAGCAGGAGCTGCCCTATAACCCCATCATCGCCCTGAACGAGGGTGGCTCGGTGCTGCACTACCAGGTGCTCGCCAAGCGCCCACCGCGCGAGCGCCACTCGCTGCTGATCGACGCCGGGGCGGAGTTCGCCGGCTACGCGAGCGACATCACCCGTACCCACTCGTACCAGGACGCAGACTTTCGCGGCCTCATCGGCCGCATGGACGAGCTGCAGCAGCGCCTGTGCGCGAGCGTACGCGCGGGGGTTGATTGGCGCGATGTGCACCTCGCGGCGCATACGCACACCGGACAGCTGCTCGAGGACGCCGACCTCATCCGCTGCAGCGGCGAGGAAGCGGTCGCAACGGGGGTGACCAGGGTGTTCCTGCCCCACGGCATCGGACACCTGCTCGGGATCGAGGTGCACGACGTCGGCGGATTCATGAAGGCGCGAGGTGATGGCGACATCCCGCGCCCCGAGGGTCACCCTTACCTGCGGCTGACGCGCGTCCTCGAGAGTGGCTTCGTCGTCACGATGGAGCCGGGAATCTACTTCATCCCGCAGCTGCTCGAAGCCGCACGGGCCGACGATGAGCAGAGCCGCCGGATCAACTGGCCGCGGGTGGCGGGACTGATGAAGTTCGGCGGCATCCGCATCGAGGACAACCTGGCCGTCACGGCCTCAGGATGCGAGAACCTGACGCGCGATGCCTTCCGTGCCGCCAGCGCGGCGACCCCCTAATTAAATTGTCTCTTTAAAGGATCAATCTCTACTTCTTAGAGAGTAAATCCTTTATATCCTGCAACAATGCCTCGGTTCTCGTCGGAGGCGGCGGCGGCGCACCGGCCGCGGGCGGTGGGGGACGCTTCAGCTGATTCATGCCCTTGATCACGATGAAGATCGAGAACGCAATCACCAGGAACTCGAAGACCGTCTGAATGAAAGACCCGTACCTGAGGAGCACGGGCTTGCCTGCCGCATTCGTCGCGATCTGGACCGACAGCTCGCTGAAATTCACGCTCCCGAGGACGGGCGACAGCGCCGGCATGATGATGTCGCCGACGAGGGAGGAAACGATCTTGCCGAAAGCCCCGCCGATCACGACGCCGACCGCGAGATCGACGACGCTGCCTTTCATCGCGAATTCTTTGAATTCAGAAGCGAAACTCATTGCGGGCCTCCTCCCTCGAGTGCCGATCGGTCAGGCGGTGAGGATCAGCCCGCCGCCTTCTTGCGGCGGGTGCGCTTCTTCGGTTCCTCCGCCGGCTCGGCCGATGGCTTTGCCTTGGGCTCGGCCTTCGCCCCCTTGGCCTCTGCGGCGGCCTTGGCCTTCGCCTTGGCGCGGCGAGGTGCCTTCTTTGCCCCTTCCGTGGGGGTCTGCTCGGCGACGGTCGCGGCCGCTCCCTCGACCAGCTGCATGAGAGCCATGGGCGCTGCGTCGCCGGGCCGCGGCATCATGCGCAGGATGCGCGTGTAGCCGCCCGGGCGTGCCTTGAAGCGCGGACCCAGGTCCGCGAACAGCTTCTCCACGACCTCCACGTCGCGCAGCCGTGCGAACGCCAGACGTCGGTTGGCCTCCGCATCGCTCTTGGCGAGTGTGATGAGCGGCTCGACTACCCGGCGCAGCTCCTTCGCCTTGGGCAGCGTCGTGCGAATGGTCTCGTGCCGCAGCAGCGAGACCGACATGTTGCGCATCAGCGCGTGGCGGTGCGCGCTGTTGCGCGACAACTGCCGGCCGGAGTGACGGTGACGCATTCTGTTTTCCTATTGGGAAGCCTAGATGACTTCCCGGCCCTCTTCGTGCTTCAGGCCCGGCGGCGGCCAGCCATCGAGCCGCATGCCGAGCATGAGTCCGTGGCTCTGCAGCACTTCCTTGATCTCGGTGAGCGACTTCTTGCCGAGATTCGGCGTGCGCAGCAGCTCCACTTCGGTCCGCTGCACCAGATCGCCGATGTAGTGGATGTTCTCGGCCTTGAGGCAGTTGGCGCTGCGCACGGTGAGCTCGAGCTCGTCCACGGGCCGCATCAGGATAGGATCGAACTGCATCTCGGAGACCTTGGCCGTCGCCTCCTCCTCGCCCTGCAGGTCGATGAATACCGACAGCTGGTCCTTGAGGATCGCCCCGGCGCGGCGGATGGCCTCTTCCGCGTCGATGGTGCCGTTGGTCTCGATGTCGATCACCAGCTTGTCGAGGTCGGTGCGCTGCTCGACGCGCGCCGCGTCCACCGAGTAGGTGACGCGCCGCACCGGCGAGAACGAGGCATCGAGCTGCAGGCGGCCGATCGGCCGGGTCTGCTCCTCGAAGGCGACCCGCGAGGCCGCCGGCCGGTAGCCACGGCCGCGCTCGACCCGCAGCGTCATCGCGAGCTCACCCGCCTTGGTCAGGTTGGCGATCACGAGCTCCGGGTTCACGACCTCGATGTCGTGATCGACCTGGATGTCGCCGGCGGTGACCGGGCCCGGGCCCTTCTTGTGCAGGCGCAGCTCGGCGCTCTCGCGCGTGTGCATCCTGAGCGCCACCGACTTGAGGTTCAGCAGTATGTCGACCACGTCCTCCTGGACGCCTTCGATGCTGGTGTACTCGTGAAGCACGCCGTCGATCTCGACCTCGGTGATGGCGCTGCCCGGCATCGACGACAGCAGCACGCGGCGCAGCGCGTTGCCGAGCGTGTGGCCGAAGCCGCGCTCGAACGGCTCGATCACCACGCGCGCCTGGCGCGGAGCGATCGGCTGCACCTTAACCACCCGAGGCCTCAGGAACTCGCTTACAGAACCCTGCATTGCAGTTTCACCTTGCCGGCAGTAATGCCGGCGCAACCCAAACGAAATTCGTTACTTCGAATACAACTCGACGACCAGGTTCTCGTTGATGTCGGGCAGCACGTCTTCACGGCCCGGCGCCGACTTGAACACTCCGCGGAACTCGCCGGCGTTCACGTCCACCCAGTCCGGCAGGCCCACCTGCTGCGCGACATTGAGCGCACTCTGGATACGCAGCTGCTTGCGCGACTTCTCGCGCACCTGGACGATGTCGCCGGCCTGCACCTGGTAGGAGGCGATGGTCACGGGCTTCTCGTTCACCGTGATCGACTTGTGGCTCACCAGCTGGCGCGCCTCGGCGCGCGTCGCGGCGAAGCCCATGCGGTACACCACGTTGTCGAGACGGCACTCGAGCAGGCGCAGCAGGGTCACGCCGGTGGCGCCCTTGGTGCGCGCCGCCGCCTTGTAGTAGTTGCTGAACTGCCGCTCGAGCACGCCGTACATGCGGCGCAGCTTCTGCTTCTCGCGCAGCTGCAGGCCGTAGTCGGACAGGCGCTGGCGCCGCTCGCCCTTGATGCCGCCGGGCGGCACGGTGAACTTGCACTTGTTCTCGAGCGGCTTGACGCCCGACTTCAGGAACAGATCCGTGCCCTCGCGGCGAGCGAGCTTGCACTTCGGTCCGGTGTAACGCGCCATGATTTCCTCGTTGCCTCTATACGCGGCGCTTCTTGGGCGGACGGCATCCGTTGTGCGGAATCGGCGTCACGTCCGAGATGCTGGTGATCTTCAGCCCGCAGTTATTCAAGGCGCGCACCGCGGATTCGCGCCCGGGGCCGGGTCCGCCGACGCGCACTTCGACGTTCTTCACGCCGTGCTCCTGCGCCGCCACGCCGGCCTTCTCGGCCGCTACCTGCGCCGCGAACGGCGTCGACTTGCGCGAGCCGCGGAAGCCGCAACCGCCGGCGGTGGCCCACGAGAGCGTGTTCCCCTGGCGGTCGGTGATGGTGATGATCGTGTTGTTGAAAGAGGCGTGCACGTGCGCGATCGCATCCAGCACGTTCTTGCGCGCCTTCTTCGCCTTCTTGGGCGTCGGCGCCGCCGCCGCCGGAGCCGCACCGGCCGCCGGCGCGGCCGCCGCGGGTGCGGCTGCGGGCTTCG
>Ga0335083_10000583_pt1 | contig 54164 bp, 103 predicted proteins | sample Lox_Sample_42_FD_206716 | JGI IMG/M metagenome (GOLD analysis project Ga0335083, IMG submission 206716) | Soil microbial communities from Loxahatchee National Wildlife Refuge, Florida, United States - Lox_Sample_4.2 | ecosystem: Environmental > Terrestrial > Soil > Wetlands | place: USA...
TTTCTCCTATTTAGAATGTACCCGTCCACAAACTGTGCAGCGATATCCACCCTGCTTGTTGTTTCCGTTACGAGCGTAGTTAGCTACCCTACGCCATGCCCCGTGCAGTTCGTCCTGTGCCTTATGAATACAGTCACAACGAACAATTTCGGAACCTCCGGTTAATGTCTTTGTCTTCATAAGTCCTCAAAAATTTTCTGAGAGAACAAGACGTGGGGAAAGGAAATAGTATAAAATAAACCCACACCATGCGCTACTCAGAAGGATTGAATTAGGGGAACTAGCGGAACGGAGACTGCCCCGAGGGGCGGTTTTCACATTGAAAGAAGTATCCGTTTCCTATCGCCACCTAAACTTTATTGAATATCGAGGAATAAGCGGAACAGTTTGTTTTCTTTTTCATAGAAGTAACTGCTTCCTTCGCCATCGATAAATACATTGTCTCACAAATTAATTAATTTGTCAAGGGGATTATCTTGCTTAAATAACCCCTCAGGAGGATTCTCAAGAACATCAGCTATCTGCTCAAAGGTATAGTCTTGTTGGTCATTGAGGTACGCAAGAGATTCGCTAACAACTCCCCATTTACCTGAGTGATTGCGTAGCCCAACCCATTCCCTGACGCTTTCTGGAAGACTAACGAAACTATCCTCAAAAAACGCTTCAGAGGTTTCGGTGGGAGCTTTGTATTTGGTTATGATCCCTTCTTCAAGAGCCAGAGCACACAACACGCCTAAGCAGCAATACCCCTTCGTGGTTTGTAGACGCCACTTTGCTTGTTTATACTTCCCGCATCTTAAAGCTGAGATCCATTTTTCCAATGTCGTACACTCCATTGTTTCCTCCATGTTTTTTCATTACATGATTACTTAATTTCATAAGTGCCTTACTTGCAGTTTTGCTACGGTACTTCTTATCGCAAAACGCGCATAATGCCTCAAATCGAATTTCCTCATTCCAGAGAGGTAGGCCTTTCATACTAGCTCACTCAATCTATCTACGGCGTTTTCTAAACTAAAAAGAGCTTCCTCCGCAGAATCGCCCAACCCTTTTATTTCCGCTTCAAGATCACGCAACTCGTCTCTAAGTTCCGCAAGCGCAACTTGCTTTTTCTTGATTAGATTTTGAATCTTTCTGATTTGCGTTTTGGCTATCACGCTCCCTCCCAATAGAGAACCTCAGTATCAGGCAACACGTTACGGTTAGTACTGGTGCTCTGGACGAACACATCGTAATCGCCATGGTTTCCGGGGTAGACTTTTACTTCTCCCCCTGCCGGGATGCCCAACAGTTTACGAGCGTTGTCACCCTCAAAGACCTTACCGCTGAACTTGTGGCGAATGCAGATACGCTTATGCCCTTGGATTTTCTCAGGTTTGGTAAGCTGGTAGAACGCAGCACCCATCTTCATCTCTTTGTTCTTGCCAAGCTTCGATTCCACAAATGGACGAATCTGCTCTTTGTCTTTCACCTTAAAGACACGGTATCCTTTAATCTCATCAAGAGTCTTCGCCACGTCCGCAACCTTCACGTTGTGAAGATCGGAATAGAAGCGAGTTGAACCACGCACACCTTTCGCCCGAGCCGCATAATAATTCTGCGTCGCGCCCATCGTAGCAACAGTACTACGCTCAAGATCGCGCTCCGTCTGCTCCCACTCAAAGACGTTCCCCTCAGGAATGCCCAAGTTCCTAACCAGAGTGTACTTAAACCCACGCGGAACGCGCAACGCAAACGTCCAACGATCCGTGCTCTGAAGTTCCTTGATCTTTTTACCGAGCCTCGTTGCATCCCAATTCTTACTAGAATTTTCTATACCATCCGTTACAGCCAGCACCAAGAAAGAAACATCCTCGTTTTTCGCATCCGGAACTTTCTCAAGGCTCTCAATCAATTCTCCGAGCGAATCGAAAAGAGGAGTGGAACTACCGTTTGCGGCATAGCTCGTTAATTGCTTCAAACTATTGACGGACGAGTTTTGCACTACGAACCTATATGTAGCCTGACTACCGTAGTATGAGTACCCTCCCCCGCCTACCTTAGCTGCGTAACTAGTATGGGGCATAGGCATATCTACACCGCATTCAATCACGCTAACAATGGTGTCAATATCGCTGTCATGAGCACCCTGTTTAATACCCTCGATGTTCTGGTTATAGTCTTTCATAGCCGCAGTACGCAACGTGGCCATGCTTCCTGAATGATCTCGTGAAATTCCAATGTATTGTTTCATAATCTCCTAGTTTGCTCCATATTCTGATTCTTCCGGATAGTGGAAATTTTCGTTAAGCTCCGCTACTTGTGCAGCTAACTCCCCCAGATTCCAAGCTATCAAAGCTAAAAGTCCGTGAAATCTTTTCTCCGCTTCTGGATGCTGTCGAACATTCTCAAGGTTCATTTCGTTGATAGCTCTGATAAAATCTGGGTCAGGTCTCATGGAAGTAGCTTCCAATCTTCCAAGAGACTACCGTCCAATCCCTCTTCTACTTGTTTGGTTGTTTTATATTTCATTGCCAACAGAGTTGCCATTGCTTTGCCAACTTCTGTATTTTCAAAGGGATAGAATAACTTACCGTCGCTAAAACCCCAAGACGTTGCGTTTGTTTTTATATTTAATCTAAGTTCTACCATGTTTTTCTCAATTTGAGAAATTTAAGCAACAAACCCATATTACCACAAATAATTAGCTTAGTCAAGTAGCATGGCAGGGGCAGGTACACTTCCTAGAGAAGCAGCGAGAGTGGTGATTGCGGGTCTCTGTGCAGGGGAGGCTTCGCCAGTTAGGGGGGTGGCCCTTGGGTACCTTCCGGGGCTTCCGAGGGCAGGGCGGGGCCTCTACGCGCCGGGAAATGGCATCCTGTGCCTTGGTTAAATCCCCCAAATGCCAGCGTTCTTTGTGGGCTATGTAGAATCCCATACCCAAATAAGACACACAACGCTGACCAACTTTGGCGGCACACACAGGACAATCGACTTTAATAGCAGAATAATTTTTCCATGGTTTCATTTATGTATTGACTTTCTAATAAATATATGGTACTATAAAAGCATAAGCAAGAATATAAGGAGCTAACGGTCTTAAGGGAACCTTCGCTATTCGCTCAGGTCCAACTACGAGCTTCTTATAATACGTATTATTCTATACTTTGTCAACCCCCTAATACATAGATAAAAACGCAGCAAGGGAGATTCACTCACAGAAGTTAGAGGCTTACCGAGGCTTCCGAGGTAAACGACGATATCGCCGGGAGAGAGCGATAGCGAACGACCTAACAGATTATAGGAAGAGAGTATGAGAGAGGGGAAATGCCAGAAAACGAAACACAAGAAAAACCTGATTGGAAAGAAAAGATCGGGGAAAAGGACCCTGCCAAGCGCAAGAAGCGTACCGGCAAGCCGGGGCAGAGTTTTCCCAACAGGCTATTACAGGCCTTAGCAGAAATTTTTGAGGGGGAAGATGCCAGCACTCCGGAGAAGCTTCAGGCCATGGAACTGTCGATCAAAGTTCTACCTATGCGCAAGACTCCTAAGCGCAAAACCGACAAGGAAAAATTGGTAGAGCAAGCCATGAAGAAATCGATAGAAACTAAAGAAAAGAAAGAAGATAGCAGCAGTGAATGAAATAGAAAAAATAGAATACCGCATCTTAGAACTTCAGACCAAAATGATTACACTTCCAGAGGCACAAAAGGAGTATGCCAAAGGATATCTCGATGCTCTCCAAGACACAATCAGATTGTTAAAGCGGGATTCAGGCACAAAGAACTAGCCCCCAGCTTCTCACCGGGGGCATAGTTGCTTCAGCGGCACGGGTTTAGGCTACTACTGCGATGTTTTGTGCTTCGCCTGTAAGCACAGTCGGTAGGTCCTTGTGATCCTCAGCCCAGTTCTTGAGTTGAGTATCCTGTGATACCTTGAGATGGTAACACATTACCGCGATCTGTTCGGCGTATTCAAGAGCGACCAGTTTGTCACCATGTACCTTGAACTTGCCATTCAGAGCTAGGGTCTCGTAGGACAGAGCAGAAGCGATCTCTGCCATCTTCTTGAACTTCTCAAGCAGCTTCGCAGGAGTGTTCTCAGAGATAGGAGTCCGGGTTTTCCCAGTCACTTCAGCCTTGGCTTGCTTGACCGCCTCTACCTGAAGGGTCTTGTTCCCTGTTTTGGGATTAGTCTTCTTCGAGTAGTTCTCTGCAATCTTCGCCACCTTCTCCTGAGTCAAGCGGGAAGGAATGCTGGCAAGCTGTTGTGCGGCAGACGTAGGAAGATCACCCGTCTGAAGCTTTTCCTTAAGGTCCTCGGAAAGTTCAAGAAGCTGCAAGGTATCTTCCACCTTCTTTACAGCCTTCTTGATATCTTCTCCCTTGATACCGGGAAAATACTTTTTCGCAATCTGCTCCACACTCAGATTGAACCGGGTCTGATAGACGTGCATATTGTATGCATCGTCCATAGGCGTAGGTTCCATACGGTTGCGGTTTTCGCGGATTGTGTAGTCGAAAGCCTCTTCCTCAGTCTTCGACTCGTTGTAGATAAATTCAAGCTGAAGACGGTTCTCTTCCCGCTTGCCTTTGTTGATGGTTGCTATGGCACGATACCTACGGTGACCAGCAAGAAGCACAGGGAAACCGTGCTCGTTCTTCCAGCAGATAGCTGGCTGAAGTTGACCATTAACCGCGATATCTGCGGCAAGTTCCGTAACATCAGTTGCCTCACTACGACCACTGATTTCTGGAAGAGTGATAATTTTCTCCGGAGGAGCCGCATACCCATGACGAGTACGGACTACGCCAGATTCAGGATGCCATTGAACGGCCATTCATTTCTCCTTTGCGGCTTTTGCCGACAGTTCAAATGTATCGCACCAAAAAATTTTTGTCAAGCCCCCTCGGAAATTGTTGATTCCACAGAGGTTGCTGGTGGGTCACAAAAAAGCCGATCTGGTGGATTTTCGATCACGTCAGCTATATACTCAAACGTGTGCCCACCATCGTTCAAAGAAGAAAGACAGTTGATGCTGACACCACCGTACTGTCCATTTCTCGCACAGAGTCCTGCCCATTCTTGAACTTTTCTTGACAGAACTTTTCCGTTATCGGTATCGCCCTCGTAGAATTCCGATATAACCCCCTCTTTTAAAGCAATATCGGTCAATACTCCGAGGCAGCAATAGTGTTTGATATTGTCATATATGCGGCACAGTTTGCCGTAAGCTTGTTTGTAGTTTCCACTCCTAAGAGCATCCGCCCATATCTTGCGTACTTCTTGCGGTGTCATTTATCCTCCTCGAATAATCCCTCGGGTTCTGATTCAATGATATCAGCAATCTGCTGGAAGTCAAACTTGTAAGAATCGTTTTTGAATACTAAAGACGTGAAACCGTTCTTTTTATTCTTAAACGATCCTACCTCATCTGTGAGTCCCGCCCACTTTTGAATACGCAAAGGAAGTGTATGTGCTTCTCCTTCGTACTTATACCTATAACCACTACCCACCTTATTAGGTTCCGGAATTACCTTAGCTTTGACAGCCAGTTCGCACAATACTCCAAGGCAGCAAAACCTATCTTCGCCAGATATTTCTTTCCTCAGATATCTTCTGCCTTGCTTATACTTCCCACTTCTTAGTGCCCGCACCCATTGCCTGCGTATTTTTTGTTTCTCAGTTAGCACAGTCATCTCCTTCCAACATGGTACTTCTGACAATACTCGCAAAGGTAAGCATATAGCTCATTCCCCTTCGCCTTTCCCCTGTAGATCATATTGAATACTACGTTATCTGCTTTTCTTTTGCTGTAAGGTTCTTTCCGCCAGCACTTTCTCCACTTTCTGGAAATCTCCTGCTTCTCCTCCTTGTTCATTTTGCTCCTGTTCTCGTCTACGTATAGCGGCAAAGTACCCAAATGGATAAGTCTGCCTACAGTTCGGGCAGGACCAATTGGACATACCTTCCACAAGATAAGCCCCACAGCAAGGACTATCCATGTCCCATAAATCTCCCTTTTTTGTGGGCCTGCTAGGATTTGAACCTAGAACCAAAGCATTATGAGTGCTTCGCTCTAACCGTTGAGCTACAGGCCCGATTGATTATAGGTACTGAACCTCGGTCAGGGTGTTTCGCTTCTCCCTATCCACCTTACGACGATTGTGGTTACGGATTGCGTCTATCTGGTGCTTAAGCAGACCATGGGCTTTACCGACACCTTTGATATACCGATAGTCGGAAATTGTCGTGCCGTTGATCTGTATTTCTTCACCCCACTGTCCACCCAGTTTATTCTTTTCCTTGTTGGGTTCAAAGCCCAACCTCTTATCCTTCAGAGCAGCACTCTTGAGGATTTTTGTGTGGACAAATAGTACCCAGCTTCGAGGCTTGTTGTTTCTGGTTTTCTCCTCCACCAGAATAAAGGGAGTCCCCTGAGGGGCTTCACGGACGATGCGGATATAATCCACATCATCGCTGCCTGAAACAAAGCGATATTGCTTCTCAGTGTCTTTTTTCGGCATTGCGTACTTTCCTCTTACACCTTTACTCCAATCCCTGACTTCAGGAATGGATAAATCACAATCAGGTTGACCACAGCCACACATAGGGTTACCACCTACGGGTTAATTTTTCTGGGATCATACTAATTAACGTCACAAACATTCCCTTCTGGTTGATATGTTGTTGATCCAGATAATTCCCACGGATCAGTACACCCGAAAGGACAGCCATATTGGGCAGCTAACGATTTCCCCACTTGCTCTGCTTCCTCTCTGGTATGGGTTTTGTTTGATCTGCTCCATAACACAACAGAACCTTCGTCATCCACCTTTCCTAAGACGAAAAGATTTCCTGCGTGTAGATGAGCACAAATGAACCGAAACTGCATGTCGGTGTCCATCTTAACTCCATCATATCACAGCGGTTAGTGGTTGTCAAGTTCTGAGCGGAAAAATTTTTTCAGACGAGATTCGCCTTACGGCACTCGCAGGTACAGAAGTGGGAAAAGCACTGTCCATGCTTAGGCGGATTTTGTCTACATCCCCAACATTTAAATGTATCAGTGTGTAGCTTAGTTTTACGTGGAGCTAAATAAAGGCCCTTCGGACCCTGAGAACCAAGCTGAGGGTCCGAAGCTTTTCTGCCTTTTCTACTTCGTAAATACTTAGGTGCGCTAAACATCTTAACCCCCTACATCTCCTTCCGCAAGGTCTATAACCGGAGCCTCTTCGAGAGGAGAGTCCCTAAGAAAAGTAGTAGGCAATACAACCTCCGGGGTTCCCCCCGGATTTTGTATGCAGTGAAAATCAGCAGTGTGAAGACTGTAGCGGTGGCCACAGTTCAAACATAGAGGATCAAACCCAATCATATTCCATGCTCGATAAAGTGAATGATTCTCTTTGCCGCATCTTTGGGGTCTCTCGTGTTGTACTGCGCAGGCCATTGGCCGGGGAGAAATAGCAAATTGGCCTCATCGGTCTCCAGACCAAGAGTCTTCTCCGCTACTTCAGAAACATGGCCTAAAACCTTCTTAGACCGTGCGGACTTGTAAACATTTTGCTTCGGGTCAACACAGTACCCTATTCGCATGATCTGCCAACCCGCGAGACAACAAGCAGTCCCACAGAATTCTCCTTTCTCCTCCTTCTTCATTTCGGTTTCGCAAATTCTACCTTGTGGTTCTTCACCATACCACTTATCGCTTTGGAACCAGTTACTCATGTTGAACTGGAAACCAGATACCTTCTCCATGAACTTTGCCAGTTTCCTGAGTTCGGAGATTGTCTTTTTGCTAAGGCCCAGAGGATTGCTCTGCTTGTTCGGTTTCTGCTTCATGTTATTCTCCTGTCTTGATGAGATGGCGAATCCGTGCTGCTGCGCCCTTAGGGGTACCCTTGAACTTACTTGGAGAGGAATGCTCCCAGCGTCCTGTTTCGAAGTCGTAATACCCTCTAGAATAACCCGGCCATCTATCACGAAAAAAGAGTTTACTAGCCTCTCCAGAAGATAGGCCAAGACTCTCTCTTGCAAAGTTAGCGGCAGACGATCTAATGCTGCGGTTCTTCTTATATACATTGCCAGAATCATCAAGGCAGTACCCCCGCCTTAGCACTTCCCATCCGGCAAGACAACAAGCAGTTCCACAAGCATTGCCTTTCGGCTCAAGCACATCTGCTTTACAGACTACGGGGTCAAGGTCTGTTCTGTTTTTTATCTTTATATTCGCCCAAGATTCCATGTTTATAACTTTGCGAGGAAGCTTTTCAATGAACTTAGCAAAAGCTTCCAACTTTCTGGCAGTAGATTTCTCCATGTTATCTCCTTGATACATAATAACTTAGCCCCGGAGATTTGTCAACCTCCGAGGCATAAGGTTAGTCGATTTCGTTAACGCGGGAGAGAAGGGACTCGATTGCCGGGACAGTTATGACCTCCGCAAAGAACTTGCAGATTTCAACCCTCCAAACAATAAAAATTATCAGACTTACTCCCCCGCACATGAAGGTATACTCCATACGCCGCTTACTGACGTGACGGACTACCCGGATTCTGAGGGTTTGTTTTTTCCTGTGCAACCGAGTTCACCCCCTCTTCCTTGGATATGGCAATGCTGAGAGTTTCGTTATTGGTTGATCTAAGAAACTCCTCGACTTGTTGGGGAGTATCTAAGACGGTTGATTCCGTCCTCCGGGAAGTGGAATACGATACTTTGTATCTCATCGCTTCTCCAGTAGATGGATTCCAATGAGGATGACCACTGGAATAAGGCTCAACATAACCTGATTAATCCAGCGGTCTACGATGTTCTTTTCCTTCATTGTTTCTCCCTTCAGAAAATTGGACTTGGGCTGATCTCGTTGTAAGCGATCTGAGTAAAACCCTCGTTAAACAAACGGTCCCACTCATCGGTTAACTGCTCGTTGTAATCAGATACCCGCTTGCTCTGATCGTCTATGCAAGTGTTGATAAAGAAATCGGCGGTCACAAGCTTTTGGGTTTTATCGAGATAGGTAAAAGACCCTACCTTGACCTGACAGTCGTTTTTTTCTTCGACAAACTCCAGCATTAACCCTCCAGATGGCGCAGATACGGAATGGCAGCTATTACGGCAACAGCTATTCCGTACATGGGGTTAAGCTCGTTATCGATAATGAGATAAGCACCGAATCCCATTACCAATGCTGAGAAAACGATTCTGCGGTTCATTGCTCCTCCGGTAGATATCCGCCCGGTACGGGCTGGTTTAAAGGATGATGAGTGGGAGCAGCCAACTGAACGTTGATATCCTCCCGCATCTGATCCGTTCTCCAGTCGTAGAACCAATCCTCACCCGGCTCATACCGCTGGATAATAGGATGTTTGGTTTCGTGGAAATGTTGACGGGAGTGCCGATTTGGGGAGTTATCGCAGCATCCCACGTGACCACACTCCGCACAGCGGTTAAGGTGCATCCACCATCCCTTGATTTCCAAGCACTCTTTACAGCCTGCGCCGGATGGTTTAGCTTTGGGGTTAATCCCCTCTATCAGCTTAGCTTCACGTTCCGAATGAGCTAACTTCGGAGTAGAGGCTCTATGGGTTTTAGTCATTTTCCCTCTCAAGATGGAGAAGCGTTGTGGTTGTGGTAATTTCCTCACAGTGGAGTTCAGTTACCCGGATAAAATCACTGTCTACCAGAGATCGGGCTGCTTCGTATGTGGCCGGTTTTACATTGGTCTCATAGTGCTTGATGTAATCATCACTCACCATACCCCGAATTTGCCCTTTCACATAGATTCGGTAGATTGTGTGTACCATCAAACCCCCTAACGCCCCGATTTCCTTCGTTTTACGACAATAGCGCCGAATTCGAGTCGTGTCAACAAAAATCGTAACTCCAATTTTTTCAACGACATAAAACGTTTACAAAAATTTTTTCCACAGGACGTTTGAATAAAAAAATACCCCCACCGGCCCGCTCAGTTTAGCCAGTGGGGGTAGGGGAAAAAATTACACAAAACTAGACTACATCCCTGCTCATCAGATTGGAGCGGATATCAGTCGTAACGTGACGGAAACGCTTGGAGAGATTGCCGTTGTTAACTCCGCTCAGGAGAGGAGCATTGCCACGGTTTCTTCCCAACCTCGCGGTAGAAGTCGGAGCCTTTAAAGCGTAAGACCCCGCAGCAAACTTGCCTCCACGATCAAAGGCTACGATCTCCTTTGATACAGAAGGGGGCATGATATACCGGGTTGCCTTAGTACCCTTGACGAGGTAGGCAACGCTACGTGCAACGATGGCACCGTCAAGACTCATTCCTCGTTTGCAGGCTACAGCCAGCGCACAGTCTTTGTGATTACGAACTGCCGCTGAGGAGTTGTCTTTGCCGGTAACATCGATGTGGATATCATCATCTCCGTCAACCACCTTGGTTACACCGGGATATAACCGTTGTACCATGGCAAGGGCTTTCTGCATTCTCTCTTTCTTCACTTTCTTCACTTTTGGCATAGCTTTCCTTTCTGGTTATGGGGCCTAAGCCCGGTTTTCCTCGTCCCACTTATCCCGAACATGATTGGGAAGATCATAGTAGTTCGGGATTTTGCTATAGTTCAAGTGAAACCCATGGGTTCGCAACCATGTTTCCTTGTACCTGTGGCTAGATGTTACCCATGTAACTCTGGGGTCCAAGTCATGGTTGTCATCGTAGATTGTTTGGAACATCAAACCTCCTAGTTGAACTTTGAAATGTCTTCCTTCTTGAGGTCTTGCTTGATGTGGTTTTCGATGTAAGCATCGATCTCTTGCTTAGTCTTAAGGTCCTTAGGGACCGCGACACCCCTAAAGTTGCTCACAACAAATCTGTCACCAAACAATTTCTTAGCCGAGGCATTAAAAGCATTGGTTGCGCCGGATTGGTCCTGTAAAAAGCACTTCTGGCAAACCTCTTCGCCATTAGGACCCATAGCCTTGAGATTGCTGAGATTTCCGCACTTCTCGCATATCCCTTTGCCTCTGTCAAGATCGTGCATTACTGCACCCACCACAGAGCTAATTTCCTGCTCGTGGCTATCTCCATCTCCGCTAATAATTTGGGCAAGCATCTTGGGATTGATTTTTTCCGCTACCAACGCCCCGGTAATGGTAACCCCGAGCATGATGAGTTCCACCATATCCTTAACTGCATCGGGTTTTATCTGGGCAGAGAATTCGCTGAGAACTTTTCTTCTCTCGTTTTCTTCAAGCTTTTCCCAGTCCTCGAATTTGTCCTTGAAAAATCCCAGCTTGTGGACGTTGTTGGACATTTCATGAGTAGCCAGCAACGCCATGGTGATAAAAACATTTCTCAAATCGGGGTCCGATAAGAGGGTTGTGGTGATCTTCTCCCTGATGGTTGACAATCCAATCCCGCCAAGTTCTGTGTGGTCTGCCGCGAGAGAGGACAGCGCATGTCCTACTATCTGTCTGAATTCCATGTTTCCCCCTAAAGGTTGTTGCTACATTCGCAACTGGAAAGCTGCAAACGTTTGCAGGGATTGAATGGTATAGTGGATTAGGAGATGAAATAATCTCATGTCCACTCCTCAAAACAACACGCAGATAACAAATATGATCGCACTTAGAATGACCACAAATGTTCCTGCGCCTACTACTTCCTCAAGGCTGTTCGCTGCTACCTTTGTCTTTGTCAATTTCCTCCTCCATTCTCGTCTTTAATTCCTGACAAGCAGGGCATTCCGGATCAAACTCGCCGTTATGACACGCCTTCATGTGGCTATAGAGAGCATCCCCCTCCTTGAAAGCCTTTTCCCTGTTCCCGAGATTGAGTATGAATCTGCTTTTCATCGCCAGTACCAATTTGTAACTTGCGCATCAACAACACGAATTCTTGGTGAGTGAGAACTTGTTTGTCTCGCTTCCAGTTCTTGATGCGGTTCCAAACCTGTCTAAACACGAATCGCCTCCGGTTCGAACGATTACAACACGGAAAAAATTTTTTGTCAAATCGGCGTTTAACTCGTTTCGAATCAATCTTTTGCGATGTTTTCGAAAATCAATGTTACGAAAATCATCAGCAAAGATATGACAAATCCAGATAGAAGTGTTTTCCAGATCATAGCCTCCCAAGGGTATATACCGAAATCCCAAATTAAAGTAAATAACATAAACAAAAACATAAAAATCATTGAGACCGCGAAAAACAACAAAGTCCTAAACCAGAACATTATGCAGCCTCCAATTCCTTGCGATGCTCTTGTAGCTTGGCAAGCAAGTCTAGGTATTTGTTCTTATCCTCATCAGACCCACCGGATATAGTGGGTCTGGTAGGATCGTTAACCAAAGCAATTGTGAGAGCATATAGCTCGTCCAAATTAAGAAGTACTTGTGTCTGCTTCATTTCTGTCTCCATGACTTCTCCTGTGTGCCCTGTGCGACCCGTGCAGCGATGATTCGATTTACGATTTGCAGATAAGAATGCGATGCGCTTACATTGCGGTTCCACTCCTCATCGCTCACCGGAGCCTTCAGCCGCTCTATTAGCTCATTGAGTCTAGTGTTCTCAGTGTCTAATGACAGACAGTCAAGAGCAGAATGGGTTAGCTTGGCTTGAGTTTCTTTCTCCTTCTGCCTGAGCGCATCGAGTTCTGCCTGTAGCTTCCCAATCACTTCATTCGCATGATTGAACGCCAGTGTGTCATCGGCTGCTTCCTGCTGAAGCCGCTCATTGTCTGCCTGTAGAGCAGCGATGCGTTCACGGCATTTAACATGCAAATCCAGCGTCGTCACTTTTGGTGCAGGCCATTCAATGTCATCTTCCGGTATCTGGCTCATCTCTCCCCTCCCCTATCTGGGCCTGTTTCATTTCTGCCTCAAAGCCTCTCTCGCCCATCCCTGCTTGCTGGTTTCAGAGATTATATACCAAGAGTGAATCATCTCTAGATTCCTTGACTTGTACCAATTTTCTCGGTACTCTCTGCCCTTTTCGAGGTCTTCCTCTGTTAATACTTTCATCGGTAAATCCTTTCTCGAAAAATCCGCCCAAGGCTAAGATTCTCCAGTTTTGTTTGATACGTTCCGGTATTAATTCCCAAGGACATACAGCCACTTGCTTTGCGTGTTTTCTGGCAAACCAATCCCTTCTTAGTTTGTCAGCTTCTATGTCTAATTCATTCATTCACTTCCCTCCCCTCTTACGTCTGCGCCACTGCCAAGTACAGAAAAAGGCCGTTGCTAGGCCAATAAGCCAGCCTATCCAGAAGTTCAGATTTGGATCATTACCGTCGATTATCACGACAATCCTTGTTGCTGCTTGTACCTCTTGAGCATGTTATGGAAGTTTTTCGCAGCATCTTCCAGTTTGTGGAAGTTATCAACCTCTTCCCTCACATCACTCTTCTGCCAGTTGTTAGTGAGGTAAGCAAGTTCCATAACTTGGTTGATAATATCACGATCATTGATTAGCCTTCGGTTTTGACCCATAAATCCCCCTGCTTTTCATATCTCTGGCCCAAACCAGTACCTAGGCCATAACCATACGACTCAAAGCAAGCAGGACACATACATCCCCACTTACCGTTTATCTGGTTTCTACCATCGATAAACACATCGATGATAGGTTCCCCTCGGATATCACACTTCTCCGGAGGGGGACTCATCCACACGTTGGGTTGTTTCAGTGCTCTGTCCATCGATGAATAATCCTTTCGGTCTGCTGCGGATAACTTCCGCGATCTGTTTGAATGTGTAGTTCTTCGCATCATTTAGCTCCGTCAATGATCTCCAATGAACCATTCCGGTTACGTCTGGCGGGGTTTGAAATCCACCATTAGCAGTACTCAATCCAACCCATTCCCGTAGGGTGCCATTCAACACGCCCGTAGAGTTCCAACTCTTACTGTCTGTGTAGTTGTAACCCTCACCTACGTAAACCGGGACAGCAGGAACAGGAATAACCCCCGCTGATACAGCAAGTTCCGCTACCACTCCTAGGCAGCAGAACGTATCTTTGGTTTCGCCTCTTTCGCGCAGACGACTCTTGCCCTGCTCGAATTCTCCGGATTCCAAAGCCGCAATCCATGCGGCTTGGACTTGTTCCGGGGTAGACGTTGGTGTTAATCCTTCAGCAAAATTGGTCATTTTGTCCTCAGAAGTTTGGCCGTTTTAGCCTTAGCTTTTCTTACACCAGAAGTTGAGGCCGCTACCTGCTTAGCCCGCTGTTCCGGGGTACGGCTAGCCCACCATTTGCGCCGAGCATCGGAGATACGCTTCCGAGCTTCGGCACTCATGGTAAAAGACTTGCCCTTATCCTCTACCCCGGAAATCTTTTCTCTACGTTTGTAGGGACCCCGTGTCTTACGGTCTGGTGAACGTTTACCCACTTCCACCGCCCTCCCCACGACTTCACGTAGTCTGGTGGAGTCTTCCCGCACACCGGACACTCTATCCTCACTCCCGAACCCCTCCGGTGATAGTAGTTCTGCCACCCTCTGGGCAACGAGTTGAGGAGCGAGATTGTTCGCGTTGGCGAAGGTTTCGATTTTTGCTTCGACGTATCCGGCGAGTCTGTGGATGAACTCACTGTTTATTACCCCCTTCATATTTTTCCTCTTCATATCCATCGAACCAAGGTCCATGGACGGCTGTATGGTTGCGGTTAAAACCAAGCTTGCAAGTATCAGAGCTTGATTCAGGATCACGACACCATTTATGGGCATTAGCCAAATTCTCATCCCTGAATAGAACCATATTCATGGACCTGTTCTGGTAATACCTCACCACGCGATATTTGGTTTCAGGAATCAATAGAGAGGTTCCTCCTCAGTGCGAGTTAACGTACCATCAGAATTTGCTCTGGTTCTGAGCATGTTGGCGTAGAATTTTATTCTTTACCCTAACCAGATCACCCGGTTTGAGCGAAGTCTTTGGGTCTAAGATATCCCAACCTACCGGATTGTATTTATAAACTCTGCCCGGTATAACTCGCCAAGCCTTACTTTTCACAGTGGTCCACCTATTACAACATTCTCCCAAACTGAGCCATCCGATGATACTACCCAGCCCTTTTGGTTAGAATCCCAATATACGATTGGTTCCGTACCTCCTGCTACCTGAAGCTGCAAGAAGTCGAATCTTACCCAAGCGAAAGTTCCTACTTGGAACTTAGGAGCAGTAGGGTCAGAAATGTTCTGCATTGTTACAGTTACGCTCAATTTACCTCCTTCACGATACTAACAATCGGACTAGTTCTAATCATACGAAACTTAGCACAGGGGTTCAACGGAGGGGCAGTAAGGATCATTGGCTCACCTACGACCATTGGTTCAAGATAATCGTAAGTACCATCCTCCGTGCGCAGAGGAGCAGTAGGATGTTGATCTCCGTGGTTTTTCACCCTATTCCACGTCTTGTTAACAGGATCAATAACGTAAACACTGTTTACAGTGGTTATAGTTATCATCGCCATTCATACCTCATGACTTGAGAGAAATCAGGAGTTAGGGACACTTCAAAACCATTCGGAGTCTCACGAATCTGCTTAGCCGATGGGAAGCGAAGCCAGCTACCACCTGAAAACTGTACGGCGTTAGTCTGGACTCTTGTTACTATTCTGATTCCAGACACTTTAGGCAAAGGCTTTTTATCTGGTGACCAATCGTGGTAGACCATTTCTACAGCCTGCCCAATGCTGAGTTTACGTTTGATGTTGGCAAGGCTCATAGATTACCTCTCATCATCACATACTCTATAGCGTAAGCAAGGTACATAGGATCGTTCTTTTGTCCTAGCTTACGGTTAATCTCTTTGATGTTTGGTTGGATTATTTCATGGCAGATTGTTCTAGCGTAGGAGTTCAGAGATTTTTTCTCCTTGTTGTACTGCTTCCATAGCAATACACACCGCTTAATCTGCGCTTCGGTTAGGAAATCCGGTAATGTGATCTGCTTCAATGCCATTCTTATCTCCCCGGCTGCTGTCGAACCGTTGCATCTATCACAGCACAAAAAAACGCCGCTGTCAAGTCGGCGTCGAAGTCGTTTGTTTTCAACAACATGCCCGATTGTTGTTCGAACAACTGTTTTCGACAAAAAACCCCCAAACCAGTCGGTTAACTGTTGGGGGTCTTTGTTGCCCCTAGGATTGCTGTCCTAGACAGGTTAAGCTGCGACTTTGGTTTCAGTGTCCTTGCGAGGAGCACCACGATGAACCACGAAACTCTCAGGTATAGCAACCGGAGCCACCTTAAGCTCTGCCGCAATCCCCAGCTTAGTGAGAAACATACCCACCACGTTGAGAGTCCATGACTGCATGAATCTTGCATCCTTACCGGAAGCCTTTAACCGATCCATACGGATACCGGCAAAGTTAACTACTTCCTTTGCCAATATTTCAGGATTAGTTTCAAGGGCAGCTTGCGGTCTGCGAATCGGCATCTCCTCCAACTTCGTCAGATACTCAGAAATTTTCTGAGGATTGGTCGTATTGGGTGGAGGATTTTGCGCAATTACTTCCTTACGGATTGGAGTACCACGCTCAATCGCTGCTTCAAATACAGGACCGGGCAAGATGCTTTCCGCAACTTCCGCAAGGTCCATGTATCGATAGGCAGTAGCCCTCGACCACTTGAAGAAGTACTTAATCGAAGAAACAAAAATTCTCTTCGGTTCAAGTATATCCTTCATGTTACGCAGATGCAGCCCAATAGCTTCCTTGGACTTGGCTTCGCTTTTGCGGGCTTCGAGTACTGCTTTGACCTCATGCTGCACGACTTGCTGTTCTGCATCGCTAAGTTTCGTCGCATTCAGTTTAGCCCAGCCCGCAAAGCTTTCAGTTAGGGGAGTCGCTTCAACTTGCGCTTTCGTTCGGGTTCTGGTCTTCATATTGTCCTTTCCGCATCCATACTTCGGGATGCAAGTCCATCATGACACACCTGTACCAAGGTTGTCAACCCCCTTCGAACGGCGTCCATAACATCATATATATGAAGGGTTTAGATGCCCGGAAAAATTTTTTTCGTTCGAAAGCAGCCTCAAAGAATCGAAACGGCATCGGACCATGCTACCCCCTTGACAACCAATGTGATCTGTGTCACAATGCTCCAATCATGTCTCTACAAGTGGTGAAGGCTTCCCAAACAGGCTTCGCCCAAACCTTGGCAAAGCTCAACCTCTACGCAGAACTAACCGGCAAGACTATAGATCAATGCGTTATTGAGGCATTGACAGACTATGTAGATACAGTAGTCGCGGCTAAAATTTCTCATTTTGAGAAACTGGAAGGCATAGCTGTCTAAATGATTAACGCAAAGAGGGCTGGGTTGGTATGTGTGCTTTGAGCCTAAGCTTATCGGCATAGCTGCCTAGATGCTTCTAGGGAGTCGCTCTAGACAGACCGTACCAACCTTATCCTTCAGGAGACACCTTTGGCAAACAGAACTCAGGCATTCGCTTTATTGCGCAACGAGGTAATAGAAAAAATAGCGGAGTGTGACACGACTCTAGATGTGCTCCGTAAAAAGGCAGGAGTCGTGCTCAACAGGCGCGACGATCTTCTGGCTACCCTACGGGTGATCGACAGCCTCCGCATCAAGTAAAACGTTTTATCTTGCCGGGAAAGTTCCACTAAATGGAAAATGCCCTAGAGCGGGAAACTCTAGGGCATTTCATTGGGCGAGGAGTATAGAAGTGAGTCTATAGGCAGGAAAGGTTTAAATTACCCGATATCGTCGGTATCGTCATCTACTCCATCGAGGATATCCGATATTGTATCGTCATCCATTTCATCTTCTTCGGAGTCCTCTCCTGCACTGCCGAGCAGTTCACGCTCCGCTGCTTCGAGCTTGGCTTCCTCGGTGTCAGGAGGGGTGTTTTCCGAAGCTAGATCGGGAATTGGTTGATCGTTGACCACTTCACGGGAAGTTTTCATGTTTTCTCCTTTAAGGTTAAGGGTTAAAGGTTATGGGGCTGTTATATAAACCAGCCCCATTCGGGGAGAACCCGTTACGCTGCGGAGAGTGCAGATTCGAACTGCGACTCCAAAGCGTTGATCTTGGCCGTCTCCTCGGGAGTAAGTGTCTCACCCGAGAAAAGCTTCTCCAAGATTGCGCTTCCCTCCTCCTCGGATACCGGAGCATCCGCAATCACCTTCTTTGCGGCTTGCTGCTTGGCAACGTGCTTGATGACCGTTTCCTTTGCAGTCCGGGGCGTGAGCGCAGCCTGCATTTCGAGAACTCTGGCCGTTTGTGCCGGATAAAGTTCCACTCCGAATACCAGACTGACGTAGATTTCGCAGTCCGGCCCGCTGATTGTGTTTCCTGCGGTTTGCTGCTGATCGAAGTAACGCTCCACAACGAGCAATTGTGCTTTCCTGTCCATGTTTTTCTCCCTTAACCGTTTCGCGCTTAGGCTATCTCTGAAGCCGCGCTTATTCAGCATAGAGACCTATTACTCTATGGACGGCAAAGGGGGGGGGGACCGTTTAACCAGTCCCCCCTTCCCCCCTTGAGCCTCAATGAACAGGGTTACGAGTGGCATGAGTCGGATGGATTTCAGAGTGCATCTCCTTGACTCGCGCTTCCTGATCGGGTCGAAGGTCTTCCAAGCAGTTGATAGCAAAGAAAAGATCACTGTCACTGGCCGATATGTCTTTACCGGCCTTACGCTGCTTCTCAGCCCACTCGTTGACGATGTTGCGCTCTGATTCACGATTTGCCATGTTTTCCTCCAAATGCCGTTTCGCGCTTAACCTCTGGTTGCGCTCTTTCAGGATAGGAACCTATTATCCTATCGACGGCGGGGCCACAGTTAAGCGGCCCCTAAAAGCTACCGTGTGCAGATTACCTTCATCGGATCATCCCGATCTTCAGGCTGTTTGAATATGAGTTTGCCGGGGCAGGGAGGGCCAAACAGATACATCTCCCAACTCCCATCAAGATGCTCTCTTACAAGAACATCGGCATCAGACTTGCGAGTAGCTGGATGCGCTGGAATAGCCATCAGAGTACAGGCTACAATCAGCAGCAGCAACAGCACGATATACAATCCAACCATCTTATTCACGCTGGTCCCTCCTGTTTCCACCAGCATGTCTCGCAAAGATTCTTGGGATTCGGCTGGAGGATGGTTTGTCCGCAATTGCATACGGTCTTGACGTTGGTACGCTTCAGACCGGCGCGGTAAGTGGTAATGTATTCAGCAGGATATGCCGTGTGCTTGGCATCCATCTTGCCGATTTTGACGGTCGGCACTTCAGCACTGCCCATGCGGATAGTGAGAACTGGTTTAGGCTTCATTCGGCCCTCCCATCTTCATGCCCGCTATGATTCCCAAAGCCAGAGTGTGGACGAGGAATATTTTCCATACTTCCTCACTATTTCGACCATCTTCTTTGAATACAGCCATAGCAGCGGATACAATGCTGCCCATTCCGCTGGCCTCTATGTTCTGTTCCAAGTCTAGGAGCAATAGTGGTTTTCCTGCATATGCACCACGCAGGTATTGCTCAGCCGCATTGAGTTGCTCGATGGTTATTTCTGGCATGTTTTGCACTCGCATCCTTCCTGCTTACCAAAGTGTGCATGGTAGCGGGCTATGGCATCGAAAACTTCATTCCGGTGAGCGTGATACTCTTCCGGAGATACGTACTCAGTGAGCGTGACTTCACCAGAGGTATTACGTACAATGCTGTACAGACTAGGGTGAAGGCTAGACTGACGCAGTTTGGAATGGTTGTGGAAGGCAATTTCCTTCCTCATGGGTCGGTGGACCCCGTTATGTGCGCGGATAATGCTTCTAGTTTCCACTGGTCACTATTTCTCCATTCGCGATTTGTTCTACAGCACCAACCAAGGTATCTGCGATGTTTGACTCGTAGTCAGAAACAGCAAGGCCATTCAAACTACAGAGTTTGTAAAGTATCAGCCGGACGATTGGATTCTGATTAACCCAATCAGTTCCTTTGCCGTACCCTTCTATCCAGATAGCGTCCATAACCTCGGGGAGATCATGGACGACACCTGAAAGATTCGAGGCATCCTGCACTTGCAATGCCAGTTGAGCAGCCTCACGGTAAGTCATTCTTTCCCTCCATCAGCCCTCCGGATAGAAAACACCCGATGAGCAGGAAAGTTGTAAGGCCTTGTTTGCCCTTGGATGGCCAGAGTAAGCCATCCAGATAGATGAGCATGAGTCTGGATGCCAATGACTAACAGCCATCGGCCTCCAAACTCAATCCTGTCCCCTATATTGACAGTTGAGAGCATGTCGGTGTCCATCAATGCCTCACGTTTCTTTCGATCTTTTCCCAATCGATAGGGCCGATAGTACGCAGGTTGTTTTGCCCATGGTCGGCACTCAATCTGCGATTAACCGGATGCTTGTTGACGTTGAAGTTCCAAGCAGTAGGCAGGATGATCTTGTCATTCCGCTTGGATTTTGGCCAACGGGCATTAGTCCATTGGGCTATTGTTTCAAGCAATCCAAATCCATAGAGGATTGCCACAGCGATAACACCAAGGCAGGTTAACTGCCCTATTGTTATCAACGGTGCTGCTTGTACGTAATCCCGAACAACGTCTAACATGTTGTCCTCCCCTAGCTAGATATTCTTACTCCCCCTCCTGCCTAACAAAGTCAAAGGTTGAGAAAATATCATCCTGCCAGTCTACGCCGAATAGTTGACGGAATGGATAGTCTTTCAGCATTCTGTCCTGCACCATCTTACCGGCCCGGTAGAGGCCAGACAGTTGACTTGTCAGTTTCTCGACAATCATCCACTGTCGTTCTCTTTCAGCAGTTTGTTTTTCCGTAGTCTTTTCGGCAAAGATAGTTGCCAAAGACAGCATTACATCCCGATCTCGCCAGTCGATAAACTGGAGACCTTTGACGGGACGGAACATCCGCAGACGTGCAGCCTGTTCGTAGAAAGGTTTGTTATCCAAGATGTAGGTAATGCGGACTTCAGCAGGCTCAGTTAGAGCCTCGATTATCCGCCCATGGTGGCAGAAATTCACCAGATCGCCTATCTCGCTGAGTTGGAAGGCTTTCCGGCAATCCTCTGCCTCTTCTGCGATGGACTTCAGTACGATTGGTTCCATTGGTTTCATTACTTCCTCCTTAGCTATGGGTATAGCCGTCTTTCTCTATCCCCAAGAACATTCCTGCCCATGCCAAACCACAGTAATCGCCGTAGTTTTCGACGGAGTTAAACATCCTGACAAAATTACCTATGGTGCTGGAACGAAAATAGATAGCTATAATCGCTCCAAACTGCTCAACTGTCATCCAGTCGGGTTTTTCCACAAGTGGAGAATCTTTACGCCAGTAGTCCAATCCTACAGACCATCCCAGCGTATAAGTGGCCAGAAGATCACGCCGGATGTGCTGCGGATCAAGAATACAACCCGCAGCACCCTGCTTCTGGCCAGCCATAAAAGCCTCAAATCGAGTGGTCATTTCGCAATTCATCGTTAAACTCCAGCTTATACATCCGGTTGATTTGTTCTTGCTGTTCCATGCGGTCCTTTAGCTGAGTAGCCGCAGGACCTTGCATGTCATCTAGGAAACGCTTAATAGCGTTCCATAGGGCTTTGTCAACGGGCAGAATCATACCAGAACCTCCATTGTGATGTGGTCAATGATTTGCTTGGCAGTATCCCGAATTGTTTGGAGAGAATCCTTAATCTGCGTAGCTGTAGCATTCCACGCAGCAAGGTAGAATTGGGAGGGCTGCTCAACGCCGAAATACTGCATAACCATATAGCTTACAGATTCGGCCTCAAGTTCACGCTGTTCTTTGCTTGGCGGTCTCTCCGGGTTAAAATGGCGATGGTGCAATAACTCATGGGCTAACTCATGGGCTAATGTGCCAGCCTGTTCCATGCTGAGCATGGATTTTCTAATCTTGATTTGGTGGTTCGAAGAGGAGGAACCTTTGGTACCCTCGGGGAGATTGTCTGTATATTCAATATCAGCACCAATCTCCTTAGCCGCTGATTCTAAAGCAGCTACAATCATCGAACCATCCCCATCAGCCCGATACTTAACATCAAGATCAGGCAAAGGCTCACCCTCGGTATCTGATACGTCGAAAACGTACACAGCCCGAAACCCATACAATCTGCTGGATTTAGGATCGTTGGGGTCATAGTTTGGGTCATCGGGCTTGATCTTAGCCAGCAACGGGGCTAGGATAGAAATACCCTTTGCACCCTTCTTAACATTCCGGTTAAGAGTCTTCCAAGTATTAAATTCCGCAACCCGCGTAGCATCGGGACGTTGCATCCAGATAAGTATCTGGTTACCCCATGAATACTCATGGAATGCCGCGCTAGTACGCAGATAAGCTTTAAACAACTCAGTCTGCGCAGCAGCATCGGTCATGCTAGCCAGATTCTCTATCCAGCCGTCGATTTTGGCTAGAAGAATCTTACTGTCCATTGGCCACCCTCTCAATCATCCGGATCAATAGGCTCATCCACATCATCCTGAGAATACGGCCTATCCATAATCTCAGGGCGATACTGCGATCTCTTCTTACTCTCGCAGTCCTCGCAGACATAATCACAGAAAATTCCGTTACCATCGTAGAGTGGATAACGAAACTTTCCAGACCCACACCGGCAAGTCATTCTGCATCCTCCTTAGACAGCGTGTTTGTCAGTTTCCTGAAATAATATTCAGAAAAAGCAAACAGCATCATGATTACTACCCACACAACCATACCACCAGCAACCTTGAAGATCACCAAAGCCTGAATGTCATCAGCGGTCAGCAGGTAATAAACCAGCCAACCAATCAAGGTCCAGTGGCCTAAGTTCGTTGCTTGCACCCACTTACGAAACATTCGAACCTCCATCCTTTACAGGACGAATTTCAATGAGCTTACCGTTCCTGTATTCATAGGTAAGCCCATGCATCTTGGCAACTTGAGTAGGGATGGGCAACCACATATTCACAAACCGCAAGGGAGGAACACAGATCATGCGCGACCCAATCCCATCGGCCCAATGAACTCGCAGATTTATTTTCATGCTGTTCCGGCTCCCGTCCGAAGAAACGTGCTCCGGATATCACAGCACGATTTTTTTTCGATGTCAACAAAAATCGTAAACGACTGAAAACAAAACGTTTATGAAGCGTTTACAAAAGATTTCCACAACGTTTTCCACATTTCACAAATGCAAATAATTATGGCACTGCACTCTGAATGATTTGGCACGGCACAGCTTGCTATACGACTCTGGCCGCGCAGGCAGGGCAAGGTAACCAGCCGGGGTAACCAGTAACCACGTTACCCTATTACCATGCTAAAGTTCTCAGATTGAGAAATTTAAACTAAATCGATTTACCTCGTTTTAGAACGTGCTACCCTACATTCGGACCCGTAGAAATGCAGCTAAAACGTTTTACCGTGCGTCTAATCTGTCCTGTAGACTCGGATCACACCCTACAAATCCCTTGCCGACTGTACCTCAGATATAATCAAGTAGAATACTACATAGGGTATACAGGCAAAAAAAATAGCCTAGGCTTTGAGGGCCTAGGCTTTGGAGTTTTGATTGTTTCAGCCGATGGTAATTGGCTTGATCGACTTGAGAACTGATTCGGGTGATTCCCACTTTTCATTTTTCGGGTAGAGCATAACGTCTTTCGTGGCCATGTCCTTGCCCGTTGTCCAAGCTGCTTCCCACGCTAGCCGTGCTTGGCTCTTTGGTGCTGACTTGCTTTTTTGCTCGGGTATGTCATCGAAACCTGTAACCTTCGATGCATATTCGTAAGCAAAGGCCCCGATGCGCAACGCGTTAGCCTTTTTCGGGTCTTTCAAAGCCTCAACTGCAATTTGTGCGGCTTTGATAAGCTTCGGAACCCCGGCAGGATGCAACGACAAAGGCATTCTACCCGTCACATTCCGGAGAGCTAAAGCACCCTTGCCGAAGTCCGGAACATCAGCGGTGATGTTCGCAGTCTGTTGCTCTTCCAAGGCAGCAAGCTTAGCTTTGGTTTGCTCCAGTTCCGCCATTACGTCATCGATTGTACGACGCTGATTCGATTGATTTTGCTGTGACATAAAAGGAGTCTCCTTTGTGCTGTAAGGTAGCACTTACCAGTTAGTTAGCGGGATGCTAACAGGGGAGAATAACTCCCCATTGAGCACGATAGACTGTAAGAACATAGTGAATTAGATCACTAAGTTCTTGGGAATCTATCACTTGGCTTGATTCCTGATACTCTTGAGAACTACAGGTATCAGAACCCAAACCACGACTAAGTACAAGGGATTGTGGAACATACACTGTTTTATCCTCCCCTGTTATCATCCCACTAGTTTTCAAACATCGGTACGCCGTCACCCTAGGGTGGAGCGGAAAAAATTCTGAGGAAACAGTACCGGAATTCGAGAAACATTTTCAAGTGTTTTGTTCGAAGTACATGTCGAATCAATCGATTGCGACGAAATGTTAAAGGAGATTTCCACAGGTTTTCCACAGCAACTTTTTTAGGGGACGTAAGTTGTTTAGAATCAATGACTTGACTTCAGTGATATACGAATTTGGCTGATTTTCGCAGGATGAGATCGATTTGAGTATGTATGTTCCTAAATTGTGTTGATAACAAACGACTTAGCAGGATGCAACCCAAGCAAATAGGCTAGTCTAGGCCAGATTGTGAGGTTATAGGCTAGATAGATAGCTTAGGATGTGAGATTACTGAGTCTTAAGGTGCCTGATAGCTAAGTTGAGTGCCTTGAGTGCTTTAGATAGGCTGAGATGGTACCTTACCACCCTTTTTTAGCTTAGGGGGTATGCCGAAGCCCCCTCGCCTGTCGCGCCAGTGATCTCACTGACTTGACACCCCACACTCCTTTTTTCCTTTATCTACCTGAAAACAAACGATTTACGCCTAAAAGACACCAAAATACGCCCATATACGGACTTAACATTATTAGGTGACTCTCGGGACCGTACTTAACAATGTTAAGTGGTAGCTTAAATTTCTCAAATTGAGAAAAACCCTTCTTCCCTTCTTGACAAAACCTCCTAACTCCTGTATAATGTAAGTATGCTTAGAATAGAGTGGATTTGTGACAAGTGCAGTAAGCAGATTTGTTTGGAGTCTCCCCCTGTGTCTGATTCCTACGAGCTATACCATCCCGATGGGGTTCACTGGTTTGCCGAGGAGGATAAGGAGTTTGAGTACTGTGAGGAGTGTTTTAACCTCTGGTGGGAAGAAGAACTTAGAAAAAATCCAGATTCGGTGTGGATAGCATGATAATAGGACGACACGATCCTTCTTCTCTTTCCCATGCTTATTGGAAACTTAAACACGGCGAACTTGAGGAAAAATTCCAGAAAGTGGAAAAAGAACTCAAACAGGCACAGGATAAGATTGCCGAACAAGAACAGGTCATACAGGGGATGAAGACCATTATGGAGGGGTTTGGGATTGTGTTTGGGGCGACTTTCGAGAAAAAGGAGCAAGAGGATTATCCTTTTGATAAACTATGAAAGTGACCCAAGTTAAACTCCAGACTTACCCAGAGCCATTCTACAAAATGGTGACTTGGCTCAACGGAACCCAGAAATCTCTTCGAAAAGGAATGATGGTTACCCTCGAAAATGACCGATCTTGGAAGGGTATGTGGAAGATACTGGAGGTTTACAGCACCCAAGATTACTACGAGATCAACCACAAATGGGGAGTTGGGGGACGAAAGAAAAAGAAATGATTTGGTTTACGGCAGACGAACATTACGGCCACGAGAACATTATCAAGTTCTGTCACCGGCCTTTCAAGGATACCTCCCACATGCGGGAGGAGCTAATCCGCAGGAACAATCTGGTCGTCAAGGATGGGGATATTGTCTACCATGTCGGGGATATGTTCTGGAATACACAGAGTTTAGAGGATTGTTTGGGGATCATGGACCGGCTAAAAGGGGACCATGTGTATGTTTTTGGGAACCACGAAAAGCCGATGAAGGCGTATGAGGAACTCAGGAATAGGTTTATCGGGGTCCGTGATGTGGAAATCTTGCATCCTAAGGACACCCCCTCGATCCATCTATACCACTTCGCTCTAAGGGTATGGGAGCAATCTCATCGCGGCGGGTACCATCTCTACGGGCATACCCACGCGGCTTTGGCTCCCTACGGTCTGAGTTTCGATTGTGGGGTAGATGCCCACAGTTTCTATCCAATCTCCCTTACTGAAGTGCATAACACTATGCAAAGAAGGAAAGCAATACTCAACGTTACCATCCTTACCTGCGAAACCTGCGGGAATCAGTACGAGGCGATAGGGGATCATAAGGGAGCAAAATCCTGTACTAAATGCTGTGGAAAGATGGTCTAATGAGACGGGAAGCCTCAGATTGGTGGATGTTGGCCTTAATAATCTGTCTTGCCATTACCATTTTTGCTCACATAATGCAGATGCTTGGATTTAACTAAAGTTTGGGACAGCAGGCGGAACTTGTACAATGTCCCAAGTAGCGGGTATGGTGTGTGGTTCACCCGAGGTAGCTCCTCGATGCGGTTCGAATCCGCTTAGTCCATGGAGGGCACGGGGTTCAAATCCCCACCCGCTACAAAAATCTTGACAAAACAAAACACTTAGTGTATAATGTATATAAATAGAAATCTCGGGACAAGAGATTGTCTTTGGGGGTTTCTGAGTGGAACTATCACTATTCAAGCCCTCCCCTGAAAAAAATTATTGGATTATGAGTTTTCCTTACTACTATACGTTTGTTTTCTATGGTACGGAAACCGAAGCTAAAGAGCTATTCATCCATAAATGCGAGTGGGAAGGCACCGGGACCATGCGAAAAGCCGATCCTAGTAACGAACAGGATTCCGCTCTGGTCCGAGAAGAAATCATTAATGTACGGCTAGACAGAGACGCGGGAATCCCTAACCTGCCTTTCTTGCCGGGACGAGGTTGGTTATGAAGCCAAAAACTATATCGAACGATGGTGCAAAACCAGTCTTGACCCTAACAGCTAAAGACTTTGTTTTCCAGACTTTCTGTACTGGCGGTAAAGGCGGTCAGCACCGGAATGCTAAACAGAATGGTGTGCGGTGTATCCATCCCCCTTCCGGGGCTAGAGGAGAGCACAGAGACGGGCGAGATCAACATCTAAATAAACGGGAAGCTTTCCGTAAATGTGCAGAATCTCCTGAAATGCAAGCATGGTTGAAGATCGAAACACTTAAAAGAGTGGGAAAAATAAGAGATATCGAAAGAGCGGTAGAGGAGCAAATGGCTCCTGAAAACTTAAAAATAGAGGAAATTGATGGAAGTTGTTAATCTTATTCTGTACGACGACTGCCAGAAAGATCAATGGCATAGTAATTATGGGCCAAGTATAAACTCCGTAGAGCCTGATAACTATTTGAGCTATAATACTGCCGAAGGGCTTTACATAATCAACGCAGCCAGCAAAGAGATGGCAGGCGGGTTGATATCGAATGATTATCCTTTTCCGCAGAATTGTACGTATTTTGGAATGGATATCATGTATAAGATATCCGAATACGATTTCCCACATCTGGCCAGAAACGAGATGGATTTGAAGATTACCGTCAAATCCGGAGCCTCAGGAGCTATTAAGAATCAGGCTAACGGGTCAGCGCAGCAGAATTTCTCAAAGAATGGAATGTGGCAATTCGATCCTACCGGAACGGGATGGGTAGATACGGGGTTCGATCCCGGACTTCCAAGCATGTACAGCGAGAATATTATGCAGTTCAGGTACTTTACGGATGGAGAAACGTGGAGTGTAACAGGACTGAACTTTAACGGAGAGACTTTTACTCCCGGCAAAACTTTCCAAAACTTGCCGATGATTTCAACCAACTGGGGAGCAGGCCTCCACCCCCAGCTACAAACTGAAGTCCAAGGTGCTCCTTGGTTTCTGAGGCAGAATTACACTAAGATTCGTATCTTAGCAAGCGCAAATCCCATTTCTTGGATATAAAATGATTACATTACTCTTAGCAGCAGCATTATTGCAGGCACCAGCACCAACCCCCAAACCAGCAGAACCAGAGCTTAGTTCTCTTGAGAAGCAGGGTTTGATATCGATTTTGAAGGAATATCAGCAGGTTATGCAGGAGCTTTCTTCGGCAAACATTGATATTGCCAAAGCCCATCCGGGGTATCATCTGGACCCCCAGAACCCTTTTAACGGTAAGTTGGTTAAGGATATGCCTAAAAAGGATGCGCCTGCTCCGGAGAAGACTACAGAGAAGAAGTAATGGACGTAGCTTCTCGGGATATCCGGGGGTGCAAGTTCTCAGCTAGATATACTAAGTACTTTAACAGAGCTAACTTACTATACTTCGACGGTCTTCTTCCCCCGACAAAAGTTTATACAGCCCCACTTCTTAAGATAACTGCGCATGGGCAGAAGGAACTGGAAGCACACGGAGAGCTTTGGCTCGATCCGGGGGAGTACGGGCTCATAGGGCAGGAACCAAACGGGGAATGGTGCATTGTGGTAGACAGGGCTACTGCCCTATATCACTCCATTCTAACCAAGCAAACAGTCCTCCACGAAGCCATACACCTATATCTTCATCCTTACCGTGGACACGGGATGATCTTTAAGAAACAAATCCGCAGGATAGCGGCAATGGGGGCGTTAGACACCCTGATATGAAACTAGTTTTAGATACAGACCCAACTCAAGAACCTTTTCCTATTGTGTATGAAAACGTTAAGGGCTACATTCTAATAGCTTTAACTGAAAAAGACGGCAAATACCACATGGGAACACAATACGGATATGGTGATCTTACCGGAGAGGAATACGATGATGCAAAGATTCAAGCGATGGTGGAACAGTTTGGTATGTATTGGCAAGACGCCAAGATGTGGATGAAGGACATAGGCTAATGCGCAACCAAGATACTTTTTCCAAAAATCTTTATGTGGTAGTTTGGGCAGGCTGTACTATTCCACTTTCTGGAAGAAGTTTTGATAACGAAGAAGAAGCAATAGAGATGTTTAAAGTTTGGATAGATCAACCGGGAATACGGATTGAACGGATGATGGCGGCTTTCGTGTTTGATACTCTTTTTACAAAAACTACTTTTGAGAAATATATTGATGAAAACAATAGAAAATCTGGAAGCTGAAGAATGGAGACAAGTTAAAAATAGTCTTGATCTTTATCAAGTATCAAATAAAGGAAGAATAAAGAGAATATGTGAAACCCATGAACGATTGCTTAAAACCCCTCCTACTGCGTTAGGATATCTAAGATTTAATATTAGCATAAACAATAAATCAAAATCTAAGTACGTTCACGTAGCCGTAGCAGAAGCTTTTATACCAAATCCTGAGAAAAAACCCACAGTGAATCACAAAGACGGAGACAAGACTAACAATTGCGTAGGCAATTTAGAATGGGCTACCCGAAGTGAAAACAGCCAACATGCTTGGGACACCGGATTGTTTAGTCACGAAAAAATGAAATCTTCTCAATTATTAAGGCGGAAAAAAGAAAAAAGTTTGAAAGAAAACCTCATAACACAGATTTTGGGTGTATAATAGATACTAGGAGAAAATATGACGTAGAAGAATGTGAAATACTTCTATATATTTGTTACTTCCCGCATGTAGGTTCGACTCCTACCAGACTGTTGTAAGGTCTGTTCTCCTGTATCGGAAAAGGGAACCCGTAAGGGTGCTGAAAGATTAATTCCTGTATCTTGTGTTCTCCTATTTAAGTTTCGAGTAGCGATAGTTACAATTCCATCATTAGTTCGAATCTAATAAGCCCCCCAAAATTTATGGGGCTTACGCCTAGTTGGTTAGGCAGTATTGTAGCGCAAGTTCTCTCGGACAGTTTCGCAGGCCGTTTTGGTGATTCTGAGCGTTTTGCAAACGGGAGCAGCCCGATATAGCTGCTTAAGTTATAACCGCTTCGGCGGATTCAAATAGCGATAAAAACAGTTACTTCTTTCGCCGCCATCTTTGGCGAAATAGCTCAGCGGTAGAGCATCCACTTCATACGTGGAAGGTCGTGGGTTCGAATCCCATTTTCAGTTCTGTTTTGCCTGTTCTTTTGAATAATTTTCGGGAGTGTCCCTCAAGACTATCGGGTAAAAACCGAAACTCCCACCAAGTTTGGGTAGTGTTCATTACGAGTACATCAACTGGATAGATGAATTGTCATAGACAATGTGTTGCCGATTCAATCCCGGCCTCGTATGTTTTGTTCTCCCAATAATTTTAAAGCCTGAGTAAATCCAAAGTGTAGTGGCTTTAATAGCAAGTAGTGAAAGTGTCAGTTACTTCTATATTTACTCAAAAATAAACAGAAAAAACAACTGTCACGCTAGTTCTCTTGCAACAATTTAACCCGACTCGCGTTGGGTTTTCCCCGGCTCCGAGGGAGAGTGAGATCGCAGGTACTACCTGCAAAAGATGCTTACCAATCGGGCAAATCTTCAGGGGCGCAATGCCCCGAATCAATACGTTCCGGAACGTAATAAATCCTGAGGTTGATCTATCGATTAATCTATCCTACCTTTAAGAGGCTACTCTCATGGCTAATGTAAATTCCAGTAATGGATTTTCTGGGCTTCCCGCACAGAGCATCACTACCACCACAGAAACTACTCTGCTTGTTCCCGCTGCTTCTGCACTTTATCAGGGCCTTCCTTCCCCGATATTTGCTGCTGGTGCGGGTCTTTATCTTGCGCTTGATCCTGATTTCCAGTCTGGGAATCCCCAAGCCGCTTCTCCTACCTACGTCAATTCAAGCGTAGATGGAAAGCAATTCCGTATTCGTGTGGTCGGTCTTGTTACCGTTGGCGCATCCAGCACCTTCGTTTGCAAGCTCTATCAGGGTACCAGTTCGACAGTCGGTAACGATACCGTGGTTGCGGCTTCCGCTTCCTACACTATCACCACTGCCTCCACTATCAACTTCGTCGTAGAGAGCAATTTCCTCTGGGACAGCACTTCGAGCAAGCTTAACGGCTGGTTCTTCACTGATGTTAATAACGTGTTTACTGGTGCGGCTGCTACTACTGCGATTGCATCTCTCAGCGTTACTTCCCTTCAGTTTATTCCCAGCTTTACTTTCGGCACTTCGAATGCCGCGAATACTGTCACCGTGAAGGAATTCCTGCTCGAAAAGGTGTAATTAAAGATGCTAGATTGGGGTCAAGTATTCCAATCTAGCATAACTTATGGCGGTACGTAAATATTCAGACCGAAAAGCCTACCTAATACGTAAAGTATCAGAACGTAGACAAGAACTTAGGAAAAAGATCGTAAATGTTCTTGGAGGTAAGTGTATTTTTTGTGGATATTCATCCTACGTAGGAGCGTTAAACGCACATCACATAGACCCTTCGACCAAAACTTTTGGCCTCAGTAATAAGGGATTATGTAGAAGTTGGGCGAAGATTTTATCAGAGCTAAAGAAGTGTGTTTTACTTTGTTCTAATTGTCATGCTGAAATTCATGCCGGACTGAAAATAATTCCGGAAGAAGATATACAATCGGCAAAAGCAAAAGTAGAAGCCGCAGAAAAATCTCTGAAGGAGTAATAAATATGACTACAATTCTTGTTCTTGCTGCACTTGGCGGTGTTGGTTATGCCGTAGTGAAGCATTTTGGTCTGTCGAATCTTAAGGCCGATGTTCTTGCTGAAGTCGCGAAGCTTGAAGCTTCTGCGGCTAAGGTTGAATCGGCTGTCAAGGCCGATATCGCGGCCAGCATCGCAAAAATCAAGTCACTGCTGTAATGTACAGGGTCTATATAGAGGATTTCAATCCTCCTATATGGGCAATAGATGACGGAAATCCAGACAACCAGCAACGTTTCGAACAAGTTGTTTGGCATTGCGCAGGTTGTACTGTATACGATCTCAATGCGGATAATGTAAAAAATCCTAAATGCTGGTTAGAATTTCCAGATGCAACTCTAAAAATAATAAATAAGACGGCGGTCTTAAAGTAATGGCAAATTCTTATACAACGCAGCCTATTGTCCTCGATACTGATATTACATCTTTTCGAACCGCTGCTAACGTTGCGAATGGTATCAAAGTACAGAAGCTTATCCTTGTGGTCGGAACCGGAAGTGCGGGTGTCGCGGGGGCTGTTACTATAACTTTGCCTTCTGCCCGTGGCGGTTCCGCTCTTTATGCCCCGATTCTTGTGGGTACACAAGCAGCTAACACAACTATCTTGAACGATAACCCCTACAGTGATGCAATCTTGACTTGGACTGATTTTGCAGTTACAGGCCTTACTGCCACTAAAACCGTTCTATACATTTGGGTAACATACTAGGCTTAAAGGAGCTAATATGGCAACAAAAATGAGCAAGAAAGCTGAAGAAGCTAAAGAAACTCCAGCGCAAGAAGCTAAATTTCACTCAAAAAATTTCTTGAAAAAGGCCGAAAAGTTGGCCGGGAAAAAGAAAAATGGCAAGTAAACATCCCGGTTTTGAGGCCGTAAAAGAAAAAATCGCTAAGAAAGAAGGCATTCCCGCGAAGAATGCCGGTGCTATTCTGGCTAGCTCTACGCGGAAAGCTTCCGCTAAGGCGAAGGCTGCGAACCCGAACCTTAAGAAAGTCAAGGGTAAGTAATGACAAACAGAGAAGTAAAACAGCTTAAGGAACGGATCGAAACTCTTGAAAAAGAGTTGAAGGATATCAAGCAAAAGACTGGATATTGTTCGGAGTGTGGGAGACATAATTATATGCATCCCTATCCGTACTACTATCCTTATCCTTACCCGTACTATTACCCGTATCAGACTGTTTATTATTATTATCCTTCGTCCACGATTTGTAGTGGACTCGCTGGTGCGCAGAACTCGTATTATACGACTTCAGTTGGTACGGCAAGTACGACCACAACCACGGGAACATTTACGTTAGGAGATACTACCTATGGCCAAGAGTCCTAGCGGTCTTTCAAAGAGTCTTAGCAGCGGTAAAAAGTCTTCTAAGAAATCTAGCAAAAAGAAGTCTCATCGCATCAAGCATACTCACATCGAGCATGGTGAGGATGGTAGTCATGTAATCCGTCATAGCTTCGATCAAGACATGGGTCCAGAACCATCCGAACCTATTCCCGATTCAGTTCATGGAGTTGGCGATAGTGACGGATTGCTGGCACACATGCAAGGTCAGTTCGGTGGACAGCTTCCCCCGGCTGCTGGCGGGGCGGGTGCTCCTGCTCCCGGTGGTGGGATGTAATGATATCTCCCGAGTTTGGTTGGTGGAGAAGTTGGGTTAGTAGTTATGCCGTACAAAAGTAAAGCACAGGCCGCATATTTCAACATTCATAAGAAGCAACTTGAAAAGCAAGGTGTGGATGTGAACGAATGGAATGAAGCCAGTAAGGGGAAGAAACTCCCAAAGAAGGTTAGTAGTGGCAAAAGCAAAACCAAGTAAGCCTGAGGTAAAGCTCAAGCTCAAGGTAAAGGGTGCGTCTCCTGAAGCCGTAAAGAATGCGGTAAAGAAGATCGTAAAGTAAGTGAATATAAATGCGATAGACGATTGGGATAAAATCTCGGATTGGGATTTATACAAAGCGTTAGACGATAATAGAGAACTTTGGAAGACCTTACAAGAAGAAGAATGTCTAAAAGGTCACTTTCTCTATGATGTAGTCCGAGATCGAACTATCCGCAGTCTCTACTTCCTGAATCTTTTCCTCTGGGATGCCAATCCCTTTGGTGGTCCGGATACTCCTATATCAGAGAACCTGATGACCTTGGAGAATCACCAGCATATCATCGATATGTTCGTGAAGAAGGACCCTACTAAGTCTGTAGCCAATCAGTCAAAGATTAAAACAAGATTGATTTTATACCCTCGTGGTAGCCTAAAGTCTTCTTGGGGTATCTTCGATGTGATACAATGGGTGCTTTTAGACCCTAAGATTCGTATCTTGGTGCTCAGCGCGGCAGATGACCTTGCCGCTGCTATCGTGGATGAAGCTCGTGGTTTCTTTATTATAAAAGAAGAAACTCCCACGTTGATGAACCTTTTCTGGCCGGAACACTGCCTTCAAGAGAAGGATTTAGGCCCCTCAGGTAGTTATAACTCTCCCGCATGGGCGAGAATGCAGATTAAACGCAGGGAAACTACCATCATGTCGAGGGGGTTAACCTCGGCAGTAAGCGGATTCCACTTTGAAGTATTCCATGCAGACGACGCAGTTGAAACACGTAACTCCGGAACTGATGAAATTTGTCTTGGAGTTAAGAAGCGTTATGGAATCACACGCAAGATTCTTCGCACCTTCGGTTACACGAACCTACTCGGAACGCGATATCATGAAGCTGATCTCTATGGGGACATTATATCCAAGTCAGAACTTGGAGAAGCCCACACCGAAGAGTTCTCAATAAGCGAAAAGAAGATTTCAAACCCCGGCAAGGGTGTTGAGATTCTTATCGGCGCGGCAATGACGATAAAGCCTGATGCCGAAATGGACATGGCAAACCACAATCTTGCTAAGCATCTGTGGTTTAGGAAAGCAGGGCCTAACGGCGTACATCTGCTCATGCCAAAAGTCCTTACATACGATACCTTACTGGTTAACTATGAGGACGATCCTGAGGCTTTCGAGACGCAGATGCGTCAGAATGTAACTCCTCCTACCGCTCAGATGTTTACTAGGGAGATGATCCTGAAAAACACCGTGAACTGGATGGACCTTCCACTTTACGGAAGAATCACCCATACATGGGACCTAAACGGCGGTAAAGGAAAAAGAGATAATGATATGTCCGTTGGTACGGCATGTCTATGGGATGCTAAGGGAACAGGGTACATTATAGACCTTATAGCCCAGAACTTCCCCAATCCAGTTTCCACAGCACAAGCTATTGTAAGATTTGCAGTAAAACATCATCCAGACGTAATAAGCATCGAAGATTCATTAGGTGTAAGAAGCCTCTCCCCCACTATCGAAGCAGAAGCCGACAAAACTGATGATGCGTATGTCAAGCAACTCGTCCGAAGAATTTACTGGAGACCTGTTGATGTATCCAAGGATGCAAAGAAAAACAGAATCTCCGCGCTTTACCCATTGGTCCTTTACGGAAGAATTAAGTTTACGAGTACTCTCCCAGAAAGAGAAAAGCTCATCGAACAGTTCATCCGACCAGTAACTAAAAGCTCAAAAAACGACATACCAGATTGTATTAGTTTCCAGACTTTCTTTCTTCCAGTTCCACCGGCCAATCCGGAGGAGCTTAAAAAGATGGAAGCCGAACGAAAAAATATGATCGAATATCAACGGGGCCGGTCCCAATGGGACATGATTTTCAACGAAAGTTGGCAGAACCCGTACAGGGAGTACATACCAGAAGAACGGTATGAGATTCCAATAGACGAATCCTCGTTCTTAGATCAACGTCCTTACATAGATAATGAAGGATTGGATAACATTCTAGGAGCAGGCTTAATAGGATAATCAGACTGAGGTTGATTATGGCAGAAACAGATATCGCAATAGGCCTTCCGTTTGGCGGAAGATTGATTCATCCCCGATGGGCCGCAGGCTTCTATATAATGGATTTCCCCCTCCACACTAAAAAATCTTTGATTATGGTGGAGAAAAGGCCTATAGATCAGGCTCGTAACGCTATCGTACAAACAGCCTTAGAACAGAACGCTAAGTACCTGTTCTTTCTTGATGATGATGTTATCTGCCCCAAGTATACCCCTCTAGCTCTAGGAAGTATTTTAGAGACCATGAAAGATGATGGGGTAATGCTAGCTACCGGGATATATTGCACCAAGAATAAAGCCGCTGCTCCTGTAATTTTTAGGCACGGCTTTCCGGGAAGTTATCTTGATTGGACCGTTAATCAAGAGTTCGAAGTAGACCAATGTGGTGCGGGTTGTTTGATGATTAACATGGAAGTGTTTAAACATCTAACTCCACCGTATTTCAAGTTTACCCAGAAGTACGAACAGCTAGAAGGCGATATCCTCCTTACCGGAGTCAGTGAAGATGTATATTTCTGCGACTCTGTAAAGAAGGCGGGATTTAAAATATACGCACACGGTGCCGTTCTTTGTAAGCATTACAGCAACGAAGACGATAAGTTTTATGAACTGTCCGAAGATAGTCCTCCCTATAAGCGAGAACTTCAACGACAGCAAGAAGAAGTTGAAAGACAAAAAGAGAAACAAGAGGTTTAAAATGGGCGATATCGTAAAAGCTCCAGAAAATATGCTTCACCCCCGCGACTATGTTGCTCCCAGCATGGATAACGCTCAGACTGAGGGCGCAGGCAAAGGAACCATCCTTAAGCAGGGTGACGGTCAGATTTTTAATAACGAATCGCAGGGTACTGGCATTGCCGGTCCTGCTGTTTGGGGTGGGCCTTCGGGCATGTCCGGCTCCACGTCTAGCGCAGAGGCAGGCTCGAAGCAGGCCAATAGTCAGTCAGTCGATCTTAACACCGGCCAGAATTCTTGCTGGGACGGTGGTCGTCCCTATAAGGGCTAAGTTTTAAAGCTGGGTAGAGTAGTCCGGTCCAACTCGCCGTCCTCATAAGTCGGAGACATGGGTTCAAATCCCATCCAAGCAACCAATTAAAAATGGCACAAATCGAAAATCCGGGGAATGATAACACTCCGATCTTAACACCGGAAGTTATCAACCAGATTCTACACACTGGTAAGTGGGCCGAAGACCCTGCACTAACATTAGTGGTCAGGGACGCGCAGATGGCCGAAACCGCGAAAGCGGCGAAGCAATGGATTGCGGGATGGAATTCCGCGTCTATCGTTTACCAGAGTACCACGGTTCCTAAATATTGGGAAGGAACACAGGTAGAGAGGGCTAATATCCCTTTCTATACGGTTGCCAAAGCGGTAAACTCTCTCACGCCGCAAATCATCAATGGATTGTTTTATGATGACCCCCCGTTTATTTTCCAACCTCGTCCGGGTACTAGACAGAATACTGTTGAAGCTATATCCAATATTATTGAATATCAACTCCATGATATAAATTTCAAGGAAGAAGTAAGGCGAGGAGTACTCAATGCCTGTCTGTTTGGAACTAATATATGGAAATGGGGTTGGGACAGTTACACCCGCAAAGAAACCTACTATACTCGTAAGGACGAAAAAACCGTTCTTCCCTCAGGTGTTCCCGGTCAGCCGGATATAGAATACCACAATCCCGATAGTCCTCTTGAAGAGAAGACTGATGAGTATAAAGTAGAACGTCCAAGATTTGAGAACATCACTAGCATCAAGGATGTTCTCATTGATCCAACTCTTCGCACTCCCGATATCCGCGAAGCAAAGTATGTCATCCATCGGATGTACATGACTTTTAACGATCTAGAAAAACTACGAGATCGTCCCGGATATGATATCCCTAGTCGCGATGAGGTAATGAGTTGGTTCATGCCCCCAGCGGAAGAGGCTATTCCGGCTCTTGATGAACAAACAGGAATTAACGCTGTCTGGGATATGCGGTCAAACCCCCGCTGGATGGTAGCGACGGAAGACCCTTTCGAACGTCCTCTAGAAATTCTAGAGCGTTGGGATAAAGACAAGATCATAATTGTTGTACAACAGAAGAAAGTTATCTGTAATGGAAAAAATCCTTACGGCGAAATTCCTTTCTTCTCTATCAACTGGTGGGACGTTCCCGGAGCCTTCTACGGGCTGGGACTGGCAAGAACCATCGGATCAGAGCAGAGGCTTCAGCAAGGCATTGTCAACACTTGGCTAGACTCTACTGCTCTAGCTCTGGCCGGTGTTTATCTCCGGAAGCGTACTAAAAGCATTCCCACACAAAGCCTGCGAATCCATCCCGGTAGAGTGCTCGAAGTCGATGAAGTTACCGATATTCAGCCACTAGAGCGCACCCCTGCGGTACCAGAAGCCGGTCAACATATAGCCTTATCACAGGCTAGAGTTGAGCAAAATTCAGGCGCAGGAGAGATTACGACGCAAGGTATAGCGGGGTCCACAGGACACTCCAATCTTGCTCGTACTGCTACCGGAGCTAGTGCTATTACCTCCGGACAAGGCATACAGATATCAGAATTCATCGATAAGTTTTCTACTCAGGTATTCATACCTTTCCTTTACCGAGTAGATGAAATGAATCGAAGACTACTTCCCGCACACACGGTCCAGCAAATTCTTAACGAAGAACTTCAGAATCAGTACTTTTCAACTGGTGGTAGTATAGAAGAACTTCGTAATGCTAGAGTTAGCTTCGACGTTCAAGCCGGTGCAAAACTTTCCGAACGCAGAGCAATGGCGCAAAGCTTGCCTCTGTTGAGTCAATACCTTCAAAATCAGTTCATCTTACAGGGTATTGCCGCAGAAGGAAAGAAAGTACAGACCACTCAAGTACTCAAGATGATATTCGCTTCCTCTGGATGGAAGACATTCTACGATGTTATCGTGGATCAGACTCCGGAAGAGAAGCAGCAGTACCAAGCCAATCAGCCCGCCTCGCTTCAGCAAGCTAAAATGCAGAACGACAACGCGCAGATGGAAGCCAAGTTCCGGCATCAACAGGAACTTGCCGAACAGAATAACATGGCTCGTGCTGCAAATGAAGTGCTCAGACGTTCGCTTGAGCAGACCGCAACCCCTGAAGCCCTAACCGGAGCACCCGGAGCAGGCGGGGAGGGTTTCGGCAGCGAAGCAGGACTTGAACCCGGATCAGAATTCTAATGGATACCAAAGATTATTCTCCCGAGCAACTAGCTCAAATCATTGAAACTGCTCAGGATGACGTAAGAAAAGCAACTGCACTAAAGATCACGATTTCTACAGAAGGATGGGGCATTCTGCTTAGTACTTTCGAGGAGATGAAAGAAAATCAACTCAACGAACTTCGTAAGCAGTCACCGGGAGATGAGAAAGCTATCCTAGCCGCACATGCTGTTTGGGCTGCTACAGAGCATACCATCGATCAAATTCTTTCTGCAATCAACACTACGATACGGCAGGGAGCGGAATCGGAAGCCTTTTTAAGCGCAGACGTACACGACTTGCCACAAGAAGACTGGTCCTAGGATTTAGGACAGTAGAGGACAAATGCCAGCCGAAGAGAATGATCTCTATAAAGAGTGGGCTAGTGGAGTTTCACTAGCTAACCGTAACGAATATTTTGAAGAAATTCCGATGGAAGTAAACAAGCCAGCGGAGTTTGAAGTAAAGCCAGAACAGATTCCGTCCGGACCACCACAAGCAAATCCTGACGTACCATCACAAGTAGTTCCTGCACCAGACCCAATTCCAGAACCGGAAAAGAATATAGAGGTTAGGCAGGGCAAGCATGGTGGAACTATCACTCTAGAAAAGACTAGCAGGGGATGGAGAGCGATTCTGGAAAGTGGCGAAAAGAACACCCCGGCAGAAAATTTCTACGGGGCAAATAAAGATGATCTCATCTTCCAAGTTCTAGACGGAAAGCTAGAAGCCACTAGAGCAATACATAGACTTAAGAAAGAAAAGCTTTTAGGTGGAGAGGAAAGAACTCAACTACCCTCTGCTCCTTCTATTCAGCCTACCCCAATCCCTGCTTCTACTCTAACAGCAGACGATGTGGTAGAAATTAGAACTAAACTTCAGGACAACCCCGCTGAAGGTATTGAAACGTTCCTTAAGAAACGATTCGGACTCGATCCTGATAAGTTCGCCGCAGCCTTAAACGCAGCAGAGGAAGCCAAATCTATCCTTGCTGCTCAGACAGCCAAGGCGGATATAGAAGATGTAAATAGAGAATTCAATCGGGAGAATGTTGATTGGTCGTCAGACTATTCAATGAATCCCGAGAATGTTCGAAAGCTTATCGCACGTATGGCGAAGGCTCATTTGAACAAAAAAGTTTCCCCCAATTCCCCGCAAGCAGTAATTGATAACACTATATACGATTTGTATACTAGGGGACTTTGGACAGTAGAAAATCTTGAGACAGCTAAAGACGAGTTGATCGATGGCGGATTGCTAGAGAAAACAACCCCGGTTAGCCCAGTTCCCACTCCGCAACCCGAACAAGTGGCCCCGCTTCCTGCGAGTGGCCCATCCGTGACAGAAGCCCCGCGTATTGCGACTCAGAGCGGACAGCCAGTGGGCTTAGGTCTGCCAGCTAGGACTTCAACTCCTGCTGTGATACCAGACGAAAAGCCACTGTCAGACGTAGACCTTGAAAAACTTTCCATGAGCGATCTCAGGCGAGTTGCTGCTGCACAGCTTCAGGCAATGAAGAATCAGCGGTAAGGTCGGCAAAACGTTTTGAAGGCACATAACAAATGGCCTATTCACCAGCAGTAAACACGGTTGCATCTGGCAACTTCCCTAACGCTTTGGCGATTTATTACGAGCGGAAGGCGATTCCTAACCTTAAGGCTTCGACTCCTTTCCTCGGTTGCACAAAGCAGTGGCCGCTTCCCATGCACAGCGGTAACACCATTCAGTTCTTCTCCTACAACCTGCTTGGGGCTAACACCCAGCAGTCCACCGAAGGTTTCGTCGGTTCGCCGGTTCCTGAGTCCGCAGTTAAGATTCAGGCGGTTATTGGTCAGTAAACAAAAGCTGCTGACCTAAACAAAAATTCGGCTAAATCGGTTAAAATCTGAAATAGTTATGGTATAATGTCTATATAGGAGATTATACATGACTCAGACAATCCCGAGGAAAGACCCCTTACTTATACCCACCGAAACAGATTGGGCTTATATAGCAGCAATAATGGATGGAGAAGGAAGCTTCTCCATAACCAAAGCTACTATAAAAGATAGAAAAGGAAATCCTTACAACGCATTTGATTGCAAAGTGATGGTTTCTAATACTTCTAAAACCCTAATTGATTGGATTTACGAACGTTTCGGCGGTACCTCAAGACTAACCATCAAACACATTAGTAAGAAAGCAAAAGCTAACGGACAGGTTTCACAAAAACCTTGTTACAGATGGACAGTTGAGGGATACGAAAATCAAGTAGATTTTATACTTCGAATTCTTCCGTATCTAGTAATTAAGTTAGAGCAAGCTAAAATCGCCTTGGAATTTGCCAGCATGAAAGGCAAATCAAATCCAAGTAAAAGGCTTGAACTTCATTATAAAATGAAGGCTCTGAACAAAGGGGAATCCGTAACGACTAATACGCCGAACGCATTCGAGAGCGATCTGAATGTAAAGATAGAGTCTGACCTTACTGGTGACAGTAAGAGTGGTCCGGGGGTGATCCCGGAAGAGATTATAGAATGCGGGAACGCAATAGCTAAAAATCTCCTAGCCTCACTTAAGAAAGCAATTGAGCTAGCCCAAAACAATAAGTGACGCTGACTACACGAACTCGTCTGATCTTCTGATGGATACCGCGCTCGATGACAAGGGTCTGCTTTCGAGTCTTGCGGAGGAAATGAACTATCGTCTTGCGCTGACCCTTAACACCTTGGTTTCGACTGCGGCTGATTCCACGACTGGTATTGACAGTACCGTTCTGCAACAGCTTGCTCCCGGTACCTATCTGACTGCCGCGAACCTTCGTACTATCGCGCAACAGCTTTCCAGCATCAATGCCCGTTTCTTCGAAGCGGACACCTATGCCGGTGTGATTAACCCTCTGGTTACGCACGATATCTACAATGATGCCAGCGTTAACGGTATCACCGATATCATGAAGCGTAGTCCTGATATGGCTAAGAAGTTGTTCTCCGCGATTGACCGCGATGCTCCTTTAGAGTTTGCGGGTATCAAGTTCAAGGAAACCACGACTGCTGCTCCCACCACGATCTCGGGTAACCTGTACTACCCCACCTACATCTTTGCCGATGATGCTTTGCTGAGCATCTTCCTTGGTCCTAACCCCTCGGGCGGGAACAAGAAGAACTACTCACTCAACATCCAGATGGCTCCTGAAGGTGGTTCGGTGTCTGACCCGGCTCGTATGATCGGTGGCTGGATTTCGTATAACGTCAAATTTACCATAACCCCGCCTCCCGGTACGGTTATGCGTTTACGCAAAATACTCTCAATGACGAGTTCCAGCTAAAATTGTATAGCATCTATTTGGTTACCAACACAATAAATGGAAAGAAATATGTGGGACAGACCAAGCGCAAGGTTTCCGAACGCTGGTCTTCCCACAAACATGATTCTAAAAAAGTTGATAATTATTTTTATAGAGCTATACGAAAATATGGGATTCAAAACTTTGAACTTGTGATCTTAGAAACTTGGGATTCACTTGACGAAGCCAACGAAGCCGAAAGATGGTGGATAAAGATTCTTGATACCACCAATAGAGACTTCGGTTATAACGGTCTCCTAGGCGGTGCTTTTCAACCTACAGTAGAAACTGGACGGAAGATAAGCGAAGCCAAGAAAAAATCTTTTCAGAATAATCCACAGCTAAGAGAAAATATCCGTCAGTCAAAACTTGGGAAGAAGCTTTCGCAAGAACACGCGGATAAGGTTAAGAAAAACTTAACTAGAGGATGGTGGACTGGAAAGAAACATACCGATGAACAAAAGGCACATTTAAGTTTAGTGATGAAAGAGATTCGATCAAAAGGAATAAATTAATGGCTGACGAAAAAACTCAAGCTCCTCCGGTTGCACCCGCTCCTGAAAAGTCTCTCGAAGATAGGTTTAACGATCTTTTGAAGCACTTGGCCGACCACGGCATTCACTTTAAGGGCTAGTAGGTTTTGAAGTAGAATTCCGAAAAGTGGACCCTTGGCCGGGAAAACTCGTAGGATTATGTGGATTCGCTAAATTAAATGAGGAAATACTAATACACATCGTTGCGGTATTTTTTCACTAACGATGCGGGCCAAATCTACTTAAGACCTTCTACAGAAATACATCCCCCTACTAGCAATTTTTTGAGGTAACCATGTCCGTTACAGCAGGCTTAAAAGGAACAATCACACTTACCGATAACTTGACTGGGAGTACAAGTCTCTCTAAGCCAGTAAATAACTATTACACTGGGGACTTGTCGGTGTTTGCGCAGGCAGTAATCGTAGGTACTACTCCTTATGTAGTTTCCCTACCAAACAATCTCGCGCAATTCATGTATGTGAAAAATCTTTCTTCTAACACAGGAACTACGTTAACCGTAACGTGGACTCCAAACACGGGTAGCGCGGCAACCATTTTGACGCTAGACCCCGGAGCGATGATTCTCTTTGCGGAGAACACTACCGCCTATGGAATATCCGGACTGAGTTTGATATCTAATCAGCAAGGAACTCCTACTGAATTTATCCTAGCTGGTTAATAATGAATCCTGTTTTATACGTAATACGACACGGAAGAACGTCCTACAATCAAAAAGGACTGTTCCGTGGAGAAGCTGATATCCCTCTCACAGAAGAGGGAGTCACAGATTCAGAAGAAGCTAAAAGCCAATTAGAAGATATAGAACCGGCTTTCATAGTTTCTTCTGATAAGAAGAGGGCTGTACAGACCGCAAAGCTAATAGCAGACGGTCTTGAAGTACAGACTACTCCGCTTCTCAGAGCGTGGAACTTAGGGCATTTTTCCGGAAAACCGAAAAACGAAGAGAACCTTAAGGAACTGCAAAAATATATAGATGATCCTAATCTACCAGTTCCAGACGGAGAAAGCCTAGAAGATTTTCGCAATCGCGTACTCCCCACTCTTGCTGAAGCATTCGAACATGCCACGAGAGTAGGGGCAGGGTTTGTTGTAGCCCATAGCTCAGTAATTCATGAGATTGGTAATCAGCTATACGGAGATCATAAGAGCTTAGTAGTTAAACCGGGAGGTATCGTTGTCATAGGAATAGACAACGGGGAAATCTCGGCAGATCGAATTTTTAAACCGTTGCGGGACAAAGAAAGTGCCGCAAGTGTTTCCTAGAGGACAATATGAGTAATTTTGACACAATTGCAATTCTGAAGGGGCCGGGTACTGGCCGCGATCAGATCAATGCACTTACCCTTACTTCCACGACTGAAACCGTGTTTGTAAAGGGTACCGATACTGTGGGTACCACTGTTGCGGCGGTTTTGGTACTTCCCACTGGCGTTCCCTCCGGTTCTAACCTTGTTGGTTCTGGGTCGGCAATGGACTATAACCAGAACCCAGCGTACAGCTTCCAGTCTTACGGACGTAAGACCATGATTGGCGTGGGTACCGAGGCTCCGTATTTTAGTTCGACTACGTTTGATGTGGGTCGTCCTTTCCGCGTTAGGGTCGCAGGTAATGCCACTCTGAATGCCGGTGCGGGTAATACCGCTGCGATCAACTTGTACGTGGGTACGTCTACCACCACAGGTTCCGATACCAAGATAGCTGCTCTTACCGCTGGTGGTGCTCCTAGCACGAGTTTTAATTTCGTGCTTGAGACCGTTGTGCAGTGGGATGCCACTTCTCAGGTTTTGGGTGGATGGTATACCGGACAGTGCGCCAATACCCTTACCGCTGCTCACGCGCTTTCGAACGCGGCTTCGGTAACTACGGCTGGTAACCTTCAGTTCGTGGTCTCGGGTACGTTTGGCAATGCTGGTGGCGGGACTATCAACATTGCGGAGTTTAGCGCAGAACAAGTCTAAAGTAAAGGTGCTATTGAGGATTCCTAATGCACGAATACAACCTACCCGAGAATATACTCGACCATGAACTAGCATTCTCTAAGACACTACTGGGCAAAGAATGCGAACGCTGTCGTCGGGCTTATCACTATAACTATTTCGATAGAGATTCGTCAAGCCGAGATGGTCGCGCCCACATTTGTCCAAAATGTAAGCAGACTCCTCGGCTTTCGATTGGAGAGAACGTAGCAAGATACAAGGAAATGAACGATAATTCGTCAGCCGTTGAAGCCCAACGTAGACCGGATGAACTGGATTATCTTGAAAGAGATTCTGTGGGCAGAGCACTAACGCACACTGAATTCATTCGCAAACTCCGCAGTCTTCTAGGAACAAAACTAATTGTCGGAGACGCATATTTCCTTAATGAGTTTTCTCTCTACATCGAAGATAGCACTTGTACCGATACTAATGGTGTCCGTTACATAGGATATATACCTACCGGAGTCATACAAGAATTTTCCAGTTACGCTTACAACGATCACGGAGTGGCTGTCGATGAAACGCACAGAGGCTATCGTGGTCTACTCATGAAGCTAATTCTAAACAAATACATTACTGAGGAGCAGTGCAACCGAGTATTCGGACGAACGGACGAAAAGGTTTGGTGCAAAACCCTCTACAACCTAAGGAACATAAAGTAGGGTGTATTACCTACTAAGTTAACATGGCAAAAGAAAAAGAAGTATCAACAGACCTTAATCTCGACAACGTAAATGTCAGCGCAAAAGACCTTCTAACCATCATTGGACTTCTCCAACAGGATAATTCCAAGTCACTAGCAGAGGCACTAAGTGCTGCTCTTGAAAAACTCCAACCCGGTTATCGCAGCCCCGAACAAAAGGAATTTGATAACAAGCTTCGGGGGGATCAGCGAAATATCGAGATCATGAAGCTCAAGAACAATAAACGCAGACAGCGTTTTTGTGAGCATGAAGTTGGTCAATCGGGTCGGCATCGTAATGGAGAAGGGGCTTTCTGTGGATTGAAACTTCCTACCGGAGAAATGATTGGAGTCTGTCAGTATTGCCAGATGGTCATCTCTTCAGCCAATCCAGAACATCAGAAGTTCTTTCGAAAGATCAATGGTACTCCTGCGGAAGCAGGACAGACTGAAGGCATTCTCGATCCCGTAAAAGCACAGTTGGCTCGGCTCAGTCCAGACCAGCGTGAAAAGGTTCTTAAAGCTCGTGCAGAATATTTTGCACAGGACGCGGCTAAGGAACTGATAACGGACGAGGATATCATCTAATGACTCCGGAAGAAGAGATAGCAACAAACAATATCATACAAAGATATCTTTGGAGAGTCTGGGCAGATACGGCAGAAGACAAATGGGAAAAGCTTCGCTGGCGTGAATACCAAGCAAACTTAGACCTTTCTGAGTACTAAGAAGGAAGCAGAAGCATGGCTTCGAATATAACGCTAAAACGAACTATAGATATGACCCAACGGTTTATCTATGATGCCCCCATAGTCTATGTGAATAGTGGGGATTTAGCGTATTCAATCGGGGATTGGGTTAGGCAGCTTATACTCTCCCCTCCCTTTGTATGGCGATGGAACCGTGGATTTGTTCCCCCCATAGTCTGTATTGCCGGACAAACTGACTATCAGACATATCTTCCTGATTTTGGGTTTCTCGAAAGAGCTACCATCATAATGCCTCCCGGTGTAGGGAACATCAACCAATACTCAAAAGAACTTACGATTGAGCAAACGCTGGTAGGGGAAACTATCCTTGGCCAGCCAGCTTTTATATCCGTCATTGCCGATGATAACAACGGTAATATTACTTTTCGATTGATGGGTGTTCCGGATCAGCCTTATGCGATTAACTTAATTTATCAAAAAGCTGCTCCAAATTTTAGCTCCACTACCGATACTTGGGCACCAATTCCAGACTACTACAACTATCTTTATAATCAAGGATTTCTAGCTAAAACGTATGAATATAAAGGAGATGAGCGGTTTGCATTTGCTCATCAAGAATTTTTAAAAATGCTTGTCTCTGCCAGCGATGGATTGACCGAAACACAGAAAAACATCTTCCTCGACCAGAGACTCACTTACAACCGCGAGATTCAAGGATCACAGCAAACAGGAGCATTGGCGAGGCAAGGTAGAAGCGGTGCGTAATGGCCTTTCTCCTATACATAAAAAATTTTCTAGATCAACTTTTCCGGTTCGTTAGAGACGCATACAGCGACAACGGTAATCCTTCTAGCAGCCGAATTCTTACGTTTATTTTGGCTTTGGTATCATCTAAAGTCGTTCTGAATGTTTTCAATCATATCATCGCACTCAGCGATGCAGCAGCCCTAGCAACTTGGCTTGGCGCATTGCCTTTGATAATCTCTGCTCTCGTTCTTTTCTTCACTGCTCCCTACGGTGTAAATGTTGGTTCTGGTACGGTTTCTGATCTTCTCAACACGCTAAAGGGTAAAAATCAACCGTAAACCTATGAGTGGACATGATCTTATTTATTCTGAAAAGCCATCTAACGAGCGGAGGGCCGGGAAGAACACCGTCTAGCGGCCTAGAAAATTCCGCTACTCTAGTTGCGGACGTACTCCGCGACTTCGGTATTTATACAAAAGTTGTAACCGTTGTTGATTCCAACAGCATTGATAGGGAGGTACATCAAAACAAACCTAGGATTGTTATCTTAGAAGCGATTTGGTGTCCTCCCTATAAACTCAAAGAACTAGCCAAACTATGGCCCGGTATTCGGTGGATAGTAAGGATACACTCCGAAATCCCCTTCCTCGCTAACGAGGGACAAGCCATGGATTGGCTTTTTCAGTATAAGGACATACCTAACGTTATCATCGGAGCTAACTCTTTTAGAGCTACTGAAGATTTGATAATTGCGGGCATACCCGCTGTATATCTCCCTAACTACCATCCTATCAACTGTTTCAAAGCTTTTAGGATAGAAGATAAAGAACTGAATATAGGATGCTTCGGGGCTATCCGGCCCATGAAGAATCAATTAGCTCAAGCTCTTGCCGCTATAGAATACGCCAAGTTACAGGGAAAGTTTCTGAATTTTCACATGAATACTTCTCGTGTAGAACAGGGCGGGCAGCAGACTTTAAAGAACCTTAGAGCATTACTTTCTTCCGACCCCACTAGATTCCGTTTAGTGGAATTTCCATGGATGCTTACCAGAGATTTTATGGAAATGGTTAGGAACATGGATGTTTGTTTGAACGTTTCTTTCACCGAAACATTCTGCATTACTGCGGCAAATGCTGCGGCTCAGAACGTCCCCATAGTAGTTAGCCCCGAAATACCGTGGGCTTCAAATGAAATTAAAGCCGACCCTACCAGTGTTAAGGATATCCTTCATAAGTTAGAAGTAGCGTTAGGTCATCACCGTAGAAAGATCATTGACGACAATCTAGAAGGTCTACAAATCTACGACGAGATTAGCATAAGGAAGTGGTTAGAGGTAGTATAATGAAGAAATTTTTATCAACTTTAGCATTAATAGGAATGTTGCTCCCGGTAGCGGCAATGGGACAAAGCTCCCAGCGTCAATATACCGCCATGCAGGTAGGTGGCAAAGACTTTGCTGTCGTAGTTCCTAATGCGTATGTGTATGTATGTCAGTACAATACACAACTTGCCTGTACCACTCCGGTTGCGATTTATGCCGATACAGGTCTCACCCAGCGCATAACTCAGCCCCTTCGTGCCAACGCTGCGGGCGTGTATTCCTACTACATTCCTAACGGATCACAAGTCGTAGAAAAGGTTTGCACCATATATGGTCAGTGTTCTTTTGGTGGAGTGCAGATTGGTCCTACCGGAACAGCTACGTCTACTATTTTCGAGATAGGCGGAACTGCTCTACAAAACCAAACCACCATCAACTTCCAAGCCGGGTCTAACATCACCATCACTAACCCCAGTGCGGGTAATGTTTTGATTTCTGCTACTGGCGGGGGAGGCGGGGGCAGTGTTTCTAGTGTGAGTACCCCCAGCGGCTCTTGGCCGACTTGGTTAGTTCCTACGACCACGAATCCAACCAGCACTCCATCTATTTCAGTCGCGGCTTCTCCGATTCCGAATAGCGCACTACAGAACCCATCCTTAACCTTGGGATCGACAGTGCTTACTCTAGGGGCCACATCGAGTTCTGTTACCGGATTAACGATTGACGGAGTATCGCCTAGCACGATGGCATTCGTTGATCCTACAAGTTCGATTCAAACTCAGATTAACAGTCTTCTTTCGAATACAGTAACTAGTATCAACGGCACGTCTGGCGTATTTACTTTCAACTTTAGCGCGGGAGCAGGAAGCTGCTCAGGGACTAGCTGTACCTTTACTGGGTCTGGGTCCGGTGGTGGATCGGTAACCAATTTCATTGCTCTTACCGGCAACTGGCCTTCATGGTTGATTCCCTCGGTTACCAACTCGACTACGACTCCTTCTCTTTCTGTAGCCATCGGCGGAAGCATCGCACAGTACGCCGTGTTTGCTGCTCCTCAGGGAGGGGCCGGTGCTCCTTCTTTCCAGACTACACTAGCAGGATTGACTCTTGACGGAGTAAGTCCTACCACCATGGGATACCTTGATGCTACCTCTAGCATCCAGACGCAGCTTAACAGCAAGGCTTCTAGCAGTGCGACCTTCACTCTCGGTAGCACTACTGTAACCCTTGGCGGGACTACAACGTCTGTTACCGGGTTAACCGTTGATGGCGTGTCTCCGACCACCTTCGGGTATGTCGATCCCACTTCTAGCATTCAAACCCAACTTAATAGCAAGCAGCCCAATCTTGGATACACTCCCGCACACTCTGGGGCCAACTCTGATATTACCTCTCTGACGGGGCTTTCTACTCCGCTAGCGGCTTCGGAAGGCGGTACCGGGGCTACTAGTCTCGGCGGAACACTTAGCGTTATGGCCGGTGTTCTTAACTGTAATGCGGCTACTACTTCTGTACTTGGTTGTGTCAAGCCGGATGGAACAACCATCACCATCTCTGGTGGGGTCATTTCTTCAGTCGGAGGCGGGGGAGGCATTACTCAGCTTACAGGAGATGGTACTGCCGGTCCCGGTTCGGGAAGTCAGCCCTTTACGCTGGCTACGGTTAATAGCGGACCCGGTAGCTGCGGAGACGCTACCCACGTATGCCAGATCACTACCAACGGAAAAGGATTGGTTACCGCGCAGTCTGCGGTAGCTATTACTTCGATTGCCAATATTCAGGTCACCACAGGTACTAGCACTATCAACGCTAATTCCTGTACCGCTGATCTTGGTCCGGTAACGGTCACAGGTCTTGCGACTACTTCCACTATCAACTTTACCGGAAGCACGGATACTAGTGGCTCTACTGGATGGGGTTCTACTGGCGGTCTTCAGATCAATCCATGGCCTGCCGCTAACGCTCTCCACTACAAAATCTGTAACCCCACTAGCAGCAACATTACTCCATCTTCCGTAATCTGGAACGTGAGCTTTAAGTAATGAAACTGTTAAAACTGTTACTACTTCTCACTTTTGTTTTCAAAGGAGAGGCACAGATAACAGCCCCTATGCATACGGGGGCTTTAGCATCTCCTTCAACCTCGAATCTATGGACGGGGTTGCTTGCCCCTGCTAGGGCTGTTAATTGGAGTACGGCAGGAGCAGGCCCCATTCCTTCGCGCTCCGTGTGTACCACTCTCGGAACCGCAGGCCAATCTTCTAGTTTTGCACAAAGCGTAACTACTGCAAACATCGTATCTGCTTTGAATTCTTGTGCGTCCGGTCAGATGGTACTTCTGAATCCGGGAACGTACACAATGACCCAGACTCTTATTATAAGCAAATCCAATGTCGGCCTAAGGGGTTCCGGTCCCACTCAGACTATTCTTAAGTGGACAGCAACTTCAAGCAATTGCAATGGTTTTGGACCGACAGCATTTTGTGTAACCAACGGTGATTCGGGAACTGTTAACGGTTCCTCTAATATATGTTCCGTTACTGGCGGAACTTCACGTGGGTCAACAGCAATAACTATTAGTTCCTGTTCCACGGGAGCGTTGTCAAACCTAAAAATTGGTTCACTTCTTCAGCTTGAAGCCAACGATGAAGCAAGCGATAACGGTCAGTGGTGGGCTTGTGGAAGCACAGGAAGCAACGGAACCTGCTCCCAACAAGGCTCACAGAACTCATGGAGTGGTAATACCACAACCCAGATGGTAGTTGTCACTGGAATATCAGGAACAACCATCACAATCTCTCCCGGAATATACGCTCCTGATTGGGCCTCGGGAAGGACGATTCATCTACACTACCCGTCTCCGCATTTGGGATTGAGAATCTTGATATTGATACTGAATCCCTCGGATCGATTGAAGCCATGATCGAATACCAGTGGGGATATAATGATTGGGTCAAGAATGTTTCTCTCATAAACTCTATTCAAAATAGTGCAGCCACAAAAAAGCATATTCTGATCGGATCGTCTGCTCATATCACCGTTCGCGATTCTTATGTCTATGGCTCAAGTCCAACAATGGAGGGATATGGCATAGATGTAACAATCGGATCGGGAGATAATCTGGTTGAAAACAATATCTGCCAGCACGTCGCCACTTGCACAATTCTTGAAAATGGTATGGGAAATGTCTTTGGATACAACTATTCCGTAGATAATGCCTATAGCGGTAACCCAGCGGGATCGGCTCCTAATTGGCAGGGAAGCGATGCGGCCCATCATGCGGCGGGTGATGTTTATAATCTGTGGGAAGGTCATGAAGGAATCCAATATTCAGCAGATGACATTCACGGTACGTCCTTCTCTAACACGGTATTTCGTTCCTATCTCAATGGACGGGACCCAGCTAATACCTGCCCCCCGGCAAATCCTTCTTGCGGAACCGGCGTAAAAAACCAGAACACGGGAGCAGTACACGAAGCAGCAAATAACCGCTATGATAATATTGTAGCCAACGTCCTTGGCTCTGGTACGTATTTTACGACTTATCAGAATCAAGGACTATCGGGAAGTCCTAATACGTGTACAAGTTACAACTGGACTGCAATCTATACTCTAAATTTTAGCGACAATCAGGTTCCTTTTTCACCCACTTGCGCGGGTTCAAGCTTCACTATTGACAACGATCCTTTAGTCTCTACTGCTTTAATGCGTTGGGGGAACTACGATACTGTAAACGCAGCAGTTAGAACCAATGCTGGTGAGACAGGATCGGGAGCATCGACCTATCCCGGCTTGGTTACTCCATCAACTTCATGGTCTAGTTATCCTTCTTTCTATTACTCATCTAGGCCCTCATGGTGGAATATCTCTATTGCTCCATGGCCCCCGATTGGTCCCGATGTTACTGGCGGTAATATCAGCAACTCAGGTGGTCATGCCAACCATAACATGGCAGGGAATTGCTATCTTGTAGTTCTCGGAGGGTCTGTTACTGGGTCAAGCGGAGCACTTCCGTTTGATGCGAGTACTTGCTATCCTTAATGAAAAAATTTCTAGCACTTCTCCTATTCCCATTTATAGCTGCGGCTCAAGTAACGGTACCTAGGCATAGCGGGGCATTGGCTTCTAATCCTAGCATCCCAGTAGCTACTATCAACGGAAGTACTACATATCAGGTAATTGACGGTTTCGGGGCCGCGACTGCTTTTCTTGCCACGGTCCCTACGTCTGTTATCAATACCGAATACTCTCCGTCACAGATAGGACTAAAGTACATTCGAGTACAAATCTATCCCGATTACACCGATTGTAATAACGTCTGGGGATCATGCGTTACAGGTCCGTCAGGATGGACCGGGGCAGTAATCAATAACAGCGATCTGGCTAACATACAGGCCGCAGTCGCTAACGGTGCAGTATTATGGGGAGCGATGTGGTCTCCTCCGGGTTCGATGAAGTCTAACGGTAATTTTAACTCGGGGGGAGCATTTATCGGCAATCCTACGAATTATACCAACCTTGCCAACATTCAGACTTCGTTTGTTACCCTGATGCAGAACACCTACGGCATAAGTGTCTACGCTATTAGCGTTCAGAATGAACCTGATTATTCTCCTCCATCTTATGCGGGTTGTACGTGGACAGCCACACAATTCCACGATTATGTACCGTATCTACGTAGTGCTTTGAATGCCGCTGGATACACAAGCGTCAAAATTATGATTCCGGAATCTGCGCATTGGTCTAGCTTGAGTGGATTCGCTACTACATCTATGAACGATGCGACGGTAGCAGCAGATATAGGTATCCTTGGTGGACATGCATACGGGATGAATGGTGCGGCTCCCCCTCCATCGGTCCCAACACTACTAAGCTTTTCCAACGTCACTAACCAGCATTTCTGGGAGACAGAAACCTCTGACCAAGAGCCTAATGGTAATACAACCTATGACGGAACTATGGTAAGCGGATTGGTATATGCACAGCTTATCCACCAGTACCTAACCATAGCTAAAGTCAACGCATGGCATTATTGGTTGATCTCGGGAGCAGATCGCGGAGAGAATTCCGGACTTACCGACTCTAGCAATAACTTTGCTAAACGTGCTTACGTTATGGGTAACTGGGCTAGGTTTGCGACTGGCTTAACAGAAATTTCCGCTACAGCCAATCCCCAAACTGGGGTTTATGTTACGGCCTTTAAAAACCTCGTATCGGGTAAGTTTGTAGTCGTAGCCATAAATACAAACAGCGGCTCTGTAGCACAGAATTTTACCTTTGCAGGCGGATTGTCCGCTAGCACGGTCACCCCTTATATAACCGATCCTACCCACAATCTCGCAGCCCAATCCGCTATCAGTGTCAGCGGTAGCGGGGTAAATGTTACCCTCACCGGGCAGAGTGTAACGACCTTTGTGAGCAATTAATGAAGAAGATACTATTACCGTTGTTGCTGCTGTTTCCACTTATTGGAAATGCACAGTCTGCTCAAAGATGGTATACGGCTTTGCTGCCCAACACGCAAGGTCAAAATTTCGTTTCTGTGATTCCCAACGCACAGATTTATGTATGCAGCTACAACGAGCAATCGGAGTGTCTGAGCGAAACTTCTGTTTACTCCGATACGGAATTACATACTCCCATCCCGCAACCATTCTCGGCGGACGCAAGTGGAGTCTACCACTATTATGTCCAATCCGGAACTAGGGTAGTTGAAAAGGTCTGCGCTCCATACGACCAATGCTCTAGCTATATCGTTCAAATAGGAGATGATGTTACCGGAGGGGGAGCAGGGCAGTGTAATCCATTCGGCATCGGAAGCTATACGGTATGGTGGAACGGAACGCAATGTCTGACTGAATTTACGAATTACGGTGTAACACAACCCCGATTCATCTCTACAGAAGTACCTACGGATGCTACCGGCATTAACGGATGGGAAGTAGACGTAGCGACCAATCATCCCTACAAATCGAGGATAGTTCTCAATCCCGGCGCGATAGCTGCAACCGATGCTGAAAGTAATGAGACTTGGATTTTCGGATCGCAGGAAGACTATCCTGTGGTTCTTGATGCCTATGGCCAGATAAAGATTGCAGGTACTTCCTTGGTTCTTTGCGCTAGCGGAGGTACTGGTGGGTCCCAGCCTTTG